>ENA-ORBV01006704-ORBV01006704.1-microbial-mat-metagenome-genome-assembly--contig:-NODE-6704-length-20145-cov-6.640373_pt1 | contig 20145 bp, 18 predicted proteins | sample MGYA00237777_ERZ505514 | MGnify/ENA primary metagenome ERZ505514 (study PRJEB26160, sample SAMN06269048) | microbial mat metagenome | isolation source: Oligotrophic lake microbial mat | place... | reverse complement strand
GAGATCACGTCGCTGCCGGCCCCCGATTCGCTCATCGCCAACGCGCCCACGTGTTCGCCGCTGATGAGCTTGGGCAGGTATTTCTGCCGCTGGGCGTCGCTGCCGTTGCGTTTGATCTGGTTGACACACAGGTTGCTGTGTGCTCCGTAACTCAGGCCTACCGAGGCCGACGCCCGGCTGATCTCCTCCATCGCAATCATGTGCGCCAGGTAACCCATGCCCGCGCCGCCATATTCCTCGCCGACCGTGATGCCCAGCACCCCGACCGCTCCCATCTTGGGCCACAGGTCCATCGGAAACTGGTCGGTGCGATCGATTTCCGCAGCGCGCGGCGCGATCTCCGACTGGGCGAATTCGCGCACTGCGTCGCGCAGCGCATCGATGTCTTCCCCGAGCATGAAGTTGAGTCCGGGCATGTTGATCATGGGTGTCTCCTGTCAGGTTGGGTGAAGCGGCGCCTGGGAAGCCGGCGCCGCGGCGGGGTCAGTAGGTCTTGGGAACGGGTACCAGCGTCTGCTGCATGACTGCGCAGTCGGTGGCTATGCCTTGTTCATCCAGATGCACGACCGTGGCCGTGGTGACGATGATGCGTCGGCCCGCGCGTATGACCTGCCCTTTGGCCAGCAAGCGCCCGCCGCGCAGGGCGGCCAGGAAGTTGATCTTGTACTCGACCGTGGTGACTTCCATGCCGTCGGGCGCAACCGTCAAGGCTGCATAACCACCGGCCACATCTGCCAGCGCGCCCATGGCGCCGCCATGAAAGCCGCCCTGCTGCTGCGTCACCTTGTCGGAATACGGCAGTTCCAGATCGCACGATCCCGGGCCGACCTCTATAAGGCGCACACCCAGCTGAAGCAACATGCCCTGGCGCTCGAAACTGGCGCGCACCCGTTCGTGCAAGGCGGGATGCCGGGGTTCGGGCGAAGCAGACACAATGGCCATGGGGATGGTATTTCGGTTGACGTTTACGTAAACGTCAATTATCGATCAAGCCGCTGGAAAAGTCACGCCCCGCAGGCGCAGCGACAGCGGGCATCAGCCTTGCACCGCACGTTTCTCCGCCTTGGCCAGCAGGGCTCTGGCCTCCTTCTCATGGGTCTTGACCTCGTCCAGATTGGCCGTCAGATCGGCCATCTGTTCTTCGAGGGCCATGCGGTGCGCGGCCAGTACCGCCAGGAACTTGCGCAACTGCGGACCGGTGTCGCGCGGGCTGTCGTACATGTCGATGATCTCGCGCGCCTCGGTAAGCGACAGACCCAGCCGCTTGGCCCGCAACGTCAGCTTGAGACGGGTGCGGTCGCGCGCGCTGTAGACCCGGCTTCGGCCAGCCGCACCGGCGCGCTGCGGCTGCAGCAACCCCATGTCTTCGTAGAACCGGATGGCGCGCGTTGTCAGGTCGAACTCCAGCGCCAGGTCGCCGATGGTGAATTGATTGCCCTTGGTGTCTGTCATATCCATCCATGGGGCCTGCAGCCCGGTATACAAAGGTGACAGTGCCCGGTGGGGTCCGTCCATACAATGCTCGATTACAGCTTACGTTTACGTAAACGTCAACCATCTCCGGCGCACCATGAACGAACTCGAAAACCAGCTTCACTATCCGATGGGAGAGACCCTGCCCGAACCGGGAGGCAGCCTGGAAGTGGCGCCCGGCGTGCGCTGGATCAGGATGTCGTTGCCGTTTGCGCTCAACCACATCAATCTGTGGCTGCTGCGGGACGAGATCGACGGGCGTCACGGCTGGAGCATCGTCGATTGCTGCATCTCGCACGACGAGTCCAAGGCCCAGTGGGAGCAGGTTTTTGCGACCCAGCTTGAGGGACTGCCGATCCTGCGCGTGATCGCCACCCACATGCATCCGGACCATATCGGTCTGGCCGACTGGTTGTGCACGCGCTGGGGCGTTCGCCTGTGGATCAGCGCCACCGACTACAACGTGGCACGACTGGCGTCTCTGGGTCCGTCCGCGTTTGGCGGTGACGCGGCTGCCAACTACTTCGCCTCGCACGGACTGAACGATCCCGACTCGGTGGTGCAGATCAAGGCACGCACCCGGTATTTTCCGAGCCTGGTACCCAGCGTACCCGCGCAATACCGGCGCATGTCGGATGGCGACCTGCTCGGCATCGGCGGCCACGAATGGCGTTGCATCAGCGGCTATGGGCACGCGCCCGAGCACATCGCGCTGTATTGCGAGGCGCTCGATCTGCTGATTGGCGGTGACATGATGCTGCCACGCATCTCGACCAATGTCAGCGTGTACGAAGTCGAACCCGAAGCCAATGCGCTCAAGCAGTTCCTCGACTCGATCGCCCGCTTCAGCGACCTGCCCGCCGACACGCTGACGCTGCCCTCGCATGGCAAGCCGTTCAAGGGCCTGCATACCCGGATCGGTCAACTGCAGGACCACCACCGCGACCGTTTGAGCGAAGTGATGCAGGCGTGCCGGGATAAACCGCAATGCGCCGCCGACATCCTGCCGGTGATGTTCAAGCGCCCGTTGGACCTGCACCAGAAGACCTTTGCGATGGGTGAGGCCGTGGCGCACCTGCACGCCTTGTGGTACGAGGGCAAGCTCGAACGCCGCCAGGGCGACGACGGCGTCTACCGGTTTGCGGCTGTCGCTTGACGCGAGGCCGCAGGCAGCAGCCGCATCAGGACCATTTCGGCACCGCCTCGTCCTTGAGTTGCCCGCGCAACACTTCGTAGTCAGGAACAACGGTACGCACCGTGTCCCAGAAGCGCGGACTGTGATCCATCACCCGCAGATGGCTGAGTTCGTGCGCAACCACATAGTCGATCACGCCACAACGAAAGTGCACCAGGCGCCAATGCAGACGGATCGAGCCATCGGCACGGGCGCTGCCCCACCGCGTGCCCGCGCTGCTCAGCGACAACTTGCGCCACTGCACCTGCAGGCGCGGCGCGAAGTGGTCCAGCCGTTCGGTGAAAATGCGCGTCGCTTGCCGCATCAGCCAAGCCTGCACCGCATCGCGGATCTGCGCTGGCTCCGCATGGCGCGGCAGGCCGACCAGCAGCCGTTGGCGCGTGCCGATCGCGCCAGCGCCGGACGCCACTTCGAGCGCGGCGCCTACCGCATCGAACGCGTGACTGGGGTCGAGCACCACCTGCATCGGTTCGCCGAGGTAGGGCAACACGGCGCCATCTTGCCAGACGATGCGGCTGGCCGCCATGCGTTCGTGGCGCTCCCGGGTCTCGACCAGTTTGCGAACTATCCAGCGAGACTTTTCGTCCAGCGCGCTTTGCACGTCGGCCAATGCAACCCACCTGGGCGCATGCACGACCAAGCCATCCGGGCCCACCGAGAAGCCGATCGTGCGCCGTTTGCCGCGCTTGAATTCGTACGCCACGACGACGCCACCCAGGCGGGTCTCGCGATTGGCACGCGGATGGCGATAAGCGACCGGCGCAGATGCCATGCGGGTACCAGCGGTCGCCACCGGCGCCATGGACCCGGACGTGGACACCACCAGCGGCTCGACATCCTGCGGCGCGAACAGATCCAGTGTGTACTGCAGCAGTGCACGCATGGGGTGAACCTCAGCGATACGCCTCGGGGTCCAGGCGATGCATCTCGTCCTCGATCCAGCGCTCGACCTCGCGCATCATCTCCTCCGGTTTGCGCCCGGCGCTGGGAATCATCGGCCCGATCGAGACGTCGACCACTCCCGGCATCTTGATGAACGCCTTGCGCGGCCAACATTTCGCCGACGTGACCGCAATCGGAATGACCGGCGCGCCGGTCTCGATGGCCAGGCGGGTGCCGCCGGACTTGTAGACCCCCTTGGCGCCACGGTTTGTCCGTGTGCCTTCCGGAAACATGATGATCCAGATACCCTGGGCAAGCAGCTTTCGGCCTTGTGCGACCACCTTGCCAAAGGCCTGCGTGCGCTGGTTGCGATCGATGTGGATCATGTCGAGCCGGCCCATCGCCCAACCGAAAAAGGGCACCCGCAACAACTCCTTCTTGAACACGTAGGCCAGTGGATGCGGCATCAGTGTCGGCAACAGAAAGGTCTCCAGTGTCGATTGGTGCTTCACCAGCAAGATCGCAGGACTGATCGCGCCATCGGGCAGGTTCTCCATGCCGCTGACCCTGACCCGGATGCCGAGCACAAGCCGGGCTCCATGTACGGCCCAGCCCAGCCAGCGCACCGCCATCCACCACAGCGGCGCGCCGCGGATCCAGACCGAGGCCACCACCATGATGATGCCCCAGGGCACGACCGTGACCAGCATCCACAGCATGTGCAATACCGATCGGACGAATGCTACAAAACGCACGGTTGTTCCCACTGGTTCAAAAAGCCGATGCCGACCGGGCTTGGTCAGGATCTGGATGGCGCATGGGCGGCCACGTCGGCGGACCGGCTCCGTTCGCTCAAGTAGAGCGCAAACGCCGCAAGGTCCTCGTGCACCCGCGTGCCGGCTGGAAACGATGCGGGCAAGACATGCCCGCGAAATTGCGCCGCTTCGCCCGTCAACACCAGATGCGGCTCGCAACCGGCGGCAGCCGCAGCGATCAGATCATCCACCGAATCACCCACGGCCGGGACGCTGCGCAATTCGATGCCGAATCGCTCGCCGATCTGGTCGAACAGGCCTGACTGCGGTTTGCGGCAACGGCAGGTTTCATCCGGGGCATGCGGGCAGAAGAACAACGCATCGACCCGGGCACCCACTACCGCCAGCAATTTGTGCATGCGCGCATGCATCGCATTGACAGCGGCCATCTCGTAGACGCCGCGTCCGAGGCCGGACTGGTTGGACGCAACAACCACATGCCAGCCATCGTGGTTGAGCCGTGCAATGGCCTCCAGTGCCCCGGGCAGCGGCTGCCAGGGATGGTCCGAATCACCATATTCGGCGCGTTGTTCGCCGATCGTGCCGTCCCGGTCCAGGATGACCAGCTTCATGTTCACGCCCCTTGGCCGTCCAGGCGGGACAGGTCGGCGACGCGATTCATCGCGATGTGCAAGGACTGCAACAGGCCCAGCCGATTGAGCCGCAGGTCCATTTCGGGGGCATTGACCATCACCTTGTCGAAAAATACGTCGACCGGCTCGCGCAAAGCAGCCAGCGTGCGCAGGGACGCTGCGTAGTCTGCGGCATCGAACTGTGCGGCTGCTACAGGCAAACGCTGCTGCATCGCTTCGTATAGCGTCTTCTCCGCCGGCTCGCACAGCAAGACCTCGCTGACGTGCGGATCGACCGCCGGCACTTTCTTCAGAATATTGCCGATGCGCTTGTTTGCCGCCGCCAGCGCCGGCGCCTCTGGCAAGGCCGCGAACGCCCGCACGGCAGCGAGCCGCTGCGGCAATTCGGCCCAGGTCGTCAGGCCCTGCGCATGGATCGCCGCCTCGACTTCGGCGTTCGAATGCCCCGCATCCTTGAGATAACCCTTGAGCCGTTCGGTCAGAAACTGACCGATGGCAACGCCGGCATCCTGCAACATGCCGGCGGCAAACGCGGACTGTGCGCTGCGCACCAGGGCGTCGGGCTGCAATGGCAAGGTCCGCTCCACCAGCATCCGGATCACGCCCAGCGCATGGCGGCGCAGCGCGAAGGGATCCTTGTCGCCGGTCGGCACATTGCCGATGCCAAACATGCCGACCAGGGTTTCCAGCTTGTCGGCCAGCGCCAGCACCAGGCCAACCCTCGTACGCGGCAAGTCGTCGCCGGCAAAGCGCGGCTTGTAATGGTCTTCGATCGCCAGCGCGACCTCTTCACCCTCGCCGTCGTGGCGCGCGTAATACCCGCCCATGATGCCTTGCAGTTCGGGAAATTCGCCCACCATGTCGGTCACCAGATCGGTCTTGGCCAGTCGCGCGGCAGTGTCGACGGGTTTTTGCAACGCCGCATCACCGAGTTGCTGCGTTATCGCATGGGCAATCGCGCGTACACGCTGCATACGCTCTCCCTGTGACCCCAGCTTGTTGTGGTAGACCACACGCGACAAGGCGTCGACGCGGGATGCCAGCGTACGCTTGCGGTCTTGGTCAAAGAAGAACTGTGCATCCGCCAGTCGCGGACGGACAACGCGCTCATTGCCGCCCACGACAGCACCGGTATCGGCGGGCGAAATGTTGCTGACGACCAGGAACTGGTTGGTCAAACGATCCTTTGCATCGAGCAGCGGAAAGTACTTCTGATTGGCCTTCATCGTCAGGATCAGGCATTCCTGCGGCACCTGCAGGAACCTGGCATCGAAGGCGCATACCAACACGTTGGGGCGTTCGACCAAGGCCGTGACTTCATCCAGCAAGCCGCGATCCGGCGCGACATGGATACCACCACCCATGTGCTGGCACGCAAGGGCAATCTGGCGTTCGATGTCAGCGCGCCGCTCTGCAAAGCTGGCAATGACGGCGCCATCTTCCTTCAAGGTGCCGGCGTACAGATCGGCGTGGGCGATCGGCAGCGGCGATTTCCTGGCCTCGAAGCGATGGCCAAGCGTCGTGTTGCCTGCGCGCAGGCCCAGAGCCTGCACCGCAACAACGTCGCCGCCGTGCAACGCCAGCAGCCCATGGGCCGGACGCACGAAACTGACGCTGCTCCAGCCGGGAAGTTCGCAGTCGGTCTCCAACTGGTAGTTCATGACCTTGGCGATCGGCAAGCCGGCGATCGCCTGGTTCAGTGCCAGCTGCAAGCCGGCCTGCACGTCGGCGCCCGGCAATACGGTGCTGAAGAAGACGAACTCGTCCTTGCCTTCGCTCTGGACAAACAAGTTGTCGGCGCCGTCCTGCCCGTTCGGCCACGCCGCCAGCAGCGCCGCGCATGTCGCGCCGGTCGCCTGCGCCTTCTTGACCAGCGCACCCGTGGGTTTGCCCTGCGCATCGAAAGCAACCTTGGTGGGCATCAGTTTGCGGGTCTGCGGACGGTCCGCCGCCCGCGCCGCGACATCCGGCACGTGCACCGCCAACCGGCGCGGCGACGCGAAGGCGGTGTAGACGCCAGCGTCGACGATCAGTCCCTGTTCGTGCAGCACGCGGGCCACGGCACTGCCAAAACTCTGGCCCAGGCTCTCCAGTGTCTTGGGAGGCAACTCCTCCACCAGCAATTCAACGAGAAGATTTTGACGTGTCATGGTTGGGGCAATGGTCACTTCACGCAGCCTTTTTTGCGATTTGGTCGACCCAGGCACGCGGCGCCAGCGGGAAGCCGAGTCTTTCGCGGCTGTCGTAATACGCCTGCGCGACCGCGCGCGCCAGTTGCCGGATCCGGCCCATGTACGCAGCGCGTTCGGTGACACTGATCGCCCCGCGCGCGTCCAGCAGATTGAAACTGTGGGCCGCCTTGAGCACTTGCTCATAAGCGGGCAGTGCCAAAGCCTGGCCAATCAACAAGGATGCCTGCTTTTCATGGGCCGTAAATGCCGTCAGCAGAAAGTCGACGTCGCTGTGTTCGAAGTTGTAGGCCGACTGCTCCTTCTCGTTTTGCAGGTAGACGTCGCCATATGTCGTGCCATCGGTCCAGTTCAGCGCGTAGATGTTGTCGACGTTCTGCAGGTACATGGCCAGACGCTCCAGGCCATAGGTGATTTCGCCAGTCACCGGCTTGCAATCGATTCCGCCGACTTGCTGAAAATAGGTGAACTGGGTCACTTCCATGCCATTGAGCCAGACCTCCCAACCCAGGCCCCAGGCGCCAAGGGTCGGATTTTCCCAATCGTCCTCGACAAACCGGATGTCGTTGTTGCGCAGATCCAGGCCGAGTGCTTCGAGTGAGCCGATATACAGGTCCAGGATATTGGACGGGGCCGGCTTCATCACGACCTGGTACTGGTAATAGTGTTGCAAGCGATTCGGGTTGTCCCCGTACCGGCCGTCCCTCGGGCGTCGGCTTGGCTGAACGTAAGCGGCCTTCCAGGGCTCGGGGCCGATGGCACGCAGGAAGGTTGCCGTATGCGAGGTGCCGGCGCCGACCTCCATGTCGTAGGGTTGCATCAGGACGCAACCTTGCGCATCCCAATAGGACTGCAGCTTGAGAATGATTTGTTGGAAGGTCAGCATGGAATCTCGAAGAGGGGCTTGCACCCTGCCGGCGCCACACCTGACAGGACCACCACGTTGCCAGCACGCAGAGGCAGCGATCTGCACGATCCGGCACGGGCTGGCACGGGCTGGAATGAAGTTCGACCGCCGATTTTAAGGTGCATCAAGGCCGCGGCCACGGCGCCTTGCCGACGCCGCGACAACCACAACCGCTATGGCGAGTAGCCACAGGGGCCACAAACCCACACGCGACACCCACCATGCGTACGGCGTGATGCCGTCGCGCCCTTGCACTTCACCGAGCAAGACACCCCGGGTATGGCGCGCCAGCGCATGCGTGACACGACCGGTGTGGTCGATGATGGCCGTGTCCCCGGTATTGGTCGCGCGGATGAACGGACGACCGAATTCGAGCGCCCGCATCCGCGAGATGTTCAGGTGCTGGTCGATCGCCACGGTGTTGCCGAACCAGCCAATGTTGCTGACGTTGACGAAAATCGTCGGCGCCTTGGCCGGATCGATGAACCGCTGGCCCAGCTCTTCGCCGAACAGGTCTTCATAACAGACATTCGGGGCCAGACGTTGACCCTGCCACTCGAACGAATCTTGTCCGACCCGTCCCCGCTCGAAGTCGCCCAGCGGTATATCCATCATGGTCGTGAACCAGCGAAAAAATGGTGGGATGAACTCCCCAAACGGCACCAGATGGTGCTTGTCATAACGGTAGGGCTTGTCAGCGGGCGCGGAAAGCCCGCCCGGCTTGATGGCCACGACGGAATTGGTGTAGCCGCCTTGCGCGCTCACCAGGGGCATACCCAAAATCACCGCTTGCTCACCCTGTTCGAAACGACTGCGCAAGCTGGACCAGTACCCGGCTGGCAGGTCCTGTGGCAATAGCGGAATGGCGGTCTCGGGGGCCACGACCAACGATGCGGTCGCTTGCGCCATTTCCTGGCCGTACCACCGCAATGCGTCGGCGACCCCGGTTCCCGGCTGGAACTTCACATCCTGTGCGATGTTGCCCTGCAGCAATGCCACTGGCAAGATGGCCACCGTGCGGGTGTACGAACCGGGTGACCAGAACATCAGAACGCCGGTAGCCAGCACCAGGGCGGGCATCCAAAGGCGCGCTCGTCGCTCCGATCCGGCAAGCCAGAGCGCCATCAGGCTGGCCATGAACGCGACCATCGCCGCAACACCATAGGCACCCACATACTGCGCGAACCGGGCCAATCCATCGATGTGGGCATAACCCGCCGCGCCCCAGCCAAAACCGGTAAACCAAACACCACGCGCCAATTCAGCCAGCAACCAGAGTGCGCCAAACAAGACCGAGGCCCCGATGGCACTGGCGGGCCGCCAGGCGACAACCGCGGCGGCTGCCACGCCGTAATACATGGCCAAAACGCCAGCAAGGGTGACGACGGCCAACGCGGCGAGCCACGCCGCAAGGCCGGCGTACGTATACATGGCAACGAACATCCACCAGAACGTACCGCTCAACCACGCGGTGGTGAAAACCCAGCCGAGCCAGGCCCCATGCACCGGGCGACGACAGCGCTCCAGCTGCCATGCCAATAGGCCCAAGCCCAGCAATTGCAGCCATCCGTTCGGCCTGCCATCCCACGGCGTGGCCATGGATGCCGCATGCAGCAGCCCAGCGAAAACTACCAGGAAGGTCGCAACAGGCAAAAGCGGCAATTCAGGGCGATTGAGGCGACACCTTGAACCATTTGACCACGCCGCCTTTGGTATGGAGCACGACAAAATGCAGGCCGGCGCGGGTATGGTGTTCGCCACGCCGGGGCACATGGCCCATCTCATGGGCGATCAGGCCGCCGATGGTGTCGAAGTCGAGGTCTTCTTCCGTGGTTCCCAGCTTGACGCCAAAAGCGTCTTCAACCCGTTCGATCGACGTGTCGCCACTGACCCGATAGGTGCGATCGGCCAGGCCAAAGATATCGCCTTCGTCTTCCTTGATATCGAACTCGTCTTCGATTTCACCAACGATCTGCTCCAGCACGTCCTCGATCGTGATCAATCCGGCGACGCGGCCGAATTCGTCGATGACGATGGCCAGGTGATTGCGATTGCCGCGGAAATCGCGCAGCAAATCGTTCAACCCCTTGCTTTCGGGAACGAATACGGCTGGTCGCAAAAGAGCTCGCAGGCTGAATTCAGGCGCGCGCTGCAGCTTGAGCAGATCTTTCGCCATCAGGATGCCGATGATGTTCTCCCGCTCGCCGTCGAATACCGGGAATCGCGAGTGCGCAGCTTCAATGACAACCTGCAACAAGTCCTCGTGGGGAGATTCGATGTTGATCAGGTCCATGCGTGTAGCCGGCACCATCACGTCGCCAGCCGACATCTCGGCCATCCGGATCACACCCTCAAGCATCACCCGCGACTCGGTGCCGATGACGTTGTTGTCCTCTGCGTCAGCCAAGGCGGCAATCAACTCTTCGGTCGAGTCGGGCCCAGGATGAATGAACTCTGCAAGTTTTTGCAGGAATGAACGCTTGTCTTCTCTCTCGGGAACGGGGCGCTCAGGATAGGGTTCGGACACTACCGTGGTGAAGAAGTTGGGAAGTCACAAGGATACCGGATTGGCCGGACCGATGGAAACCACCACCACCACGACCGGCCGCGCTCCAGAATCACCGGAACTACGCGCTGTCGCAACCCACCTGCTTCAGGCGGTCTGCAATCAGCGCCCGGCGCCAGAGTCGCTGCGCTGCCAGGTATCACGTAGCGTGTTGAATGCGGCCAGCAGATTGCGAAGCTGCTTGGATTGCGCCTTGATGCGGTAGTCGATCTGCGCGTAATGGTTTTCAACAATTTCGGTCATGCGGCTATTGAGGGAAGCTAAGGGCAGGCGCAGAAACGCCTCGCTCTCGGAACCGTCCCGCTCGATGGTGGCCCCTGCGTTGCGTGCGATCCGCAACATGGCGGTGTTCTCGCTCAATGCGTGGATGAACATCAGCTTGACGCCGTTGTTGCGCGCGTCCATGGCGGCACGCGCGAACAAACGCGCGCCGTAACCACGGCCCCGTGCGGTCTTGATCACCGACACACCGAATTCCGCACACGCGGTGCGGCGCGGTTCGTCGGCGTAGGCAAGGTGGGCCACCGCGATCAGGACGAGCTTGCGATTCGCAATACCCAGGATTTCATCGCGTTCGAAGTCAAGGCCATCGACATACCGCTGGACATGGGCGTCCGAGGCGACGTAGCCAAAACGCAGGTAGCGGTCGTGTTCGTCGAGCTGCAGCAAATGCTCAGCGATCTGGGTACGGTAGCCCTCTCCCAGCGAGCGTATCGGCACGACCACGTTACAGTGCGCCTGTTGCGTACCATCGGCGGTCGCATTGCCGTGCCGGCGTGATGGATCTGTCGCTTCGCCGCCGCGATCCAAGGCGTTGTCTGGGTGTGTCATGCCGCCAATATAAGGGTTTTCCCTTGCCAGACGATGCCACTCATGGCATTCACCCCGATTTGAATAGAGGTGATCACCCAATCGGGGGCAGGCGAACAGATCGTCGTTTCAGGAACAAAGGGGGCAGAACACAACGGGCCACCTTTGTCTGCGCCCTCCATGGCCCAGCAAAAACGTTCACTCTTCAGACCCCAGCAGCGTGAGTGTCTCCCTGAGAATTCTCGGTTCGAGTACCAGTGCGAGATGCGGCACGCCATCGACAAATCGGTTGTCAGCATCTGGCAGCGTAGCGGACGATGTGGGTGCCACAATATTGTCGCAATTGGAATAGTAACAAACAAATTTGCGCCGACGATCGATCTGCTCCTGTTGCGCCAAAGCGACCAACCACGGGCTCGAATACCGCATTTGCTCGGCATTGGTCAACCATGCACGGCGCGGCAGTCGGCTCCCTATCACTGTGCCACGGTGCGGCGTCCCGATGGTGACGATCCGACCGACTCTTCGATCTGCATCCCTGGCCTGCAGCCACGCACGCACCACAAGCCCGCCCATGCTGTGGCAGACGATCAACGGGGCAAGACCCGTCGCCGCTTCCATTCGATGAACTGCCGCGTCAAGAATGGCGGCATAGTCTTCGATGGAGCCGAACAAGGGCTCCAGATTGACGGCGCAGTAGGGAACGTCTCGTGCATCAAGTGCGGGTAACCAGTGCGTCCACACCCCACGGTTACATAGAAAGCCATGGACCAGCACGACGCCCCTGACACCTTGTCGGCTATGGCCTGATGCAATCCGATCGGGAAACCTGCTTGACCAAAATGGCTGCCACCAAAAGAATACGCGTGCAGCTACTGCAGTTTCCTGCCACCATGCGCGAAGCAATTGAAGCCTGGTTGCAAGGGGCGCCGGGTCGGCTCTGTTGATGTAGCGAATCGCAGTGCATTGAACCGCCAAGGTGGCGCTGTAGCCGAACACAATGCCAAGAGAAACAGCCACTGCCCAGAACGGCGACCAAGACCAGAGCCGGATGGACAAGAAGGCCGCGCAGGCGATCAGCAAAAGGGCGACTACCTGCAGAAGTCTTGCCAACACGAAGTATCTTTCTGGAACGGGTTGCCGGTGAATACCTATCGACCGATGCCGTGAACTGGACATCCGAAGAGGCAATTCTGCTCGCGGTCAGCAATTGAGCCGAGAAGGCGACTCTTTCACAGTCAAGGTCAAGCTAGACTCGTGCCAACAGAATGTATGGATGCTAGTCGTATCATCAGAAACGAGGTAGAGAAGGTTCAGCGTTTACGCAAGGCCGCTGAGGGAAGACCGACGCTGGCAAACGCCTTGTTAGCTGTCAAGCGGATTCAATCGCTGCGATTCGAGCTCAGCTATCGCGACCTGTTGCAAGGCGGCCCATATCAAGTTGCTGCGCGTTTCTTCATGAGCGAGTTGTACGGTCCTGTCGATTACTCCCGGCGGGACGATCAATTCGCCAGAATTGCTGGTGCGATCCAACGATTGTTGCCGCAGCATGCCGTTGCCACCGCGGTCACGCTGGCCAGGCTGCATGGCCTCACGGAAGAACTGGATCTCGCGATGGGCGAAGCATGGGAGGCGGACCAACAATCGGATGGCAGTGACTGGGTTCGCTATATCCGTGCCTGGCGCCAGACCGAGCGACAGCAAGAGCGACACAGCCAACTGCGCCTGGTGCTTGAGATTGGAGCCGATCTTGACGCTCTGACCCGGACTCCAGGTTTGCGGCTGATGCTCAGAATGATGCGTGGACCAGCCCAGGCGGCCGGCTTACCGGATCTTCAGCGCTTTCTGGAACAAGGCTTCGATACTTTCGCCTCCATTGGCAAGGGCCAGCAGGAAGGCGCTCTGCAATTTCTGAAAATAGTGGAACGCCGAGAGACCGAAGTGATCGAGAGCCTTTTCCTACCTGGCTACGAGGATTGCCAACGCGCCTTCAACAAACTGATGGATATCTGATACCGAGGGTGGCTGTCAGTCGCCGCTCTCAATCGCCGCTCTCAGTCGCAAAAATTCTGGGTTGTTATTTTGGGCCGACTCCCGGACACTGTCGTTCTTCTTTCCAGCAAGCTCTCGGGCAACGGAGTACATATATATATGTTGACAGTGACGGTACAACAGGACGGCGGCGTCCTGACGCTGGACGGTGGCGACGGCGCGCCGCTGCGGTTTCATGCCATCTGGCTGCGCGACAACGCCTGGGACAGCGCGACCCGCTCGCCCGGCAACGGGCAGCGGCTGATCGCGCTGCGCGATATTCCTGCGGACACACGCATCGCCTCGGCCGTTGTCGCCGGCAAGCATCTGACGGTGCACTTCGCGCCCGAAGGCAAGAGCGTCGACTACGACATCGCCTGGTTGCGGGCGCATGTCTATGACCGCGCAGCGCCCAAGGCGCCGGGCTGGGTTGCCGCTACCACCACCACCTGGGATAGCAGTCTGATGAACGCCGTGCCGATTGGCGATTTCTCCGCTGTGAAAAGTGACGCACACGCGCTGCGCGACTGGTTGTTCCAGATCCGCCAATACGGCTTCGGCAAACTCGTCGGAGGCCCGATTGCGCCGGGAGCGCTGCTGCAGGTGGCCAAGCTGTTCGGTTATGTGCGCCAGACCAATTACGGCGTGTTTTTCGAGGTGCGCACAGAAGTCAACCCGACCAACCTGGCCTACACCGGCCTGGGTCTGCAGGCCCATACCGACAATCCGTATCGCGACCCGGTGCCGACGATGCAGATCCTGTACTGCCTTGAGAACTCGGCCCAGGGCGGCGAGAACATGGTCGTCGACGGCTTCAAGGCCGCGCAGCGACTGCGGGACGATAACCCCGCCGGGTTCGACCTGCTGACGCGGCACTGCGCACGTTACGAGTACGCCGGCGAGGCCGGAGTTTGCCTGCGTTCGCGCCGCCCGATGATCGAACTGAACGCCGACGGCGAACTGGTGGCCATCCGCTTCAACAACCGCTCCACCGCCGCCATCACCGACGTGCCGTTCGAACAGATGGCCGACTACTATGCGGCCTACCGGCGCTTGGGCGAGATCATCGACGACACCGCGATGGAGGTGACGTTCAAGCTCGCGCCTGGCGAGTGTTTCATCGTCGACAACACCCGCGTGTTGCATGCGCGCAAGGGGTATTCCAGCAGCGGCAAGCGCTGGCTGCAGGGTTGTTATCCGGACAAGGACGGCTTGTTATCGACGTTGGCGGCGCTGGAGATGCAGCAGGGCCTGCGGGCGCAGCAACAACGACCGATCGCGGCATGAATACGGCAACCCCTGCCAGGGCGGCATTGACGCATGTGCCCGAGCAGGTCTCGCCGCCCGTGCACAGGTCTCAGGTCTGCTCCGCCGCGCGCAGCCGCTTGGCCAGGGCCTGCAGCAGCTTCCAGGCGATGGTGCCGTTGCGTTCCACCAGCGGGCGGAACTCCCAGAAGGTGAGTCCGTAACAGACCAGGTCGGTCGCGGCCGTCACGGTGGCCGAACGCGGGCCGCCGTCGATCAGGGCGATCTCGCCGAAGTGTTCGCCCGGGCCGAGCGTGGCGACGACGCCGCCGTTGTGCGTCACCGTTGCGGCGCCCGACACGATCAGGTAGACGGCGGCGCCGCCCGAGCCTTCGATGATGACGGTCTCACCCTTGGCAAAACGCCGCTCCTTGAGCAGCCGTGCGATCTGCTCTGCCTGGCGGCGGTCCATGTCGGCGAACAGCTCCACCCGCTGCAGTGCGGTCGTCGGGTCGCGCGCCGGCAGCATGGGTGGCAGTGTGTCGCTGCGCACCTTGTTGCGCGTGGTCACGGCGCGGCACTGCAGCAGGTAAAGCGTGCCCTCCTGAAACGCCCATTCGATGTCGCGGCGCGGGCCGTAAACCTTCTCGCATTGCAGTGCGAGCGCGCTTAGCGCGTCCAACTGGGGCTGGTCCAGGCAGAACTGGATGATCCGCCCGGGCGGCACCGGTTCCTCGAAGGTGCCGCCACTGGGCAAGGCGCGCACGGCGATGTGTTTGCGTCCCGCCTTGCGCTGCAGCAGTCGGCCGGCGCGGTCGAGCCGTACATGGTCCGGTATGACCAGGCCGGAGACGACGGCTTCACCCAGGCCCCAGCTGGCTTCGATGACACGTTCGTCGGCGCCGGTGACCGGGTTCTCGGTGAACATGACACCGGCCGTCTCGGGGTCGAGCAGGGTTTGAACGATCACGCCGACACTTGGCCGGGTGAACAGACCCACACGCTGGCGGTAGGTGATGGCCGCGTCCGAATTGGCCGACCACCAGACCTCGCGCACGGCATCGGGCACGTCGGAGAGCGCATGCACGTTGAGCACCGTGCGGTGCTGGCCGGCAAAACTCGCGGCGTTGCCGTCTTCATCTGCGGCCGAGGAGCGCACCGCGAACGGCGGCTCCAGGGAGGCGATGGCCTTGATCAGTCTGTCGAACGAGCGCGGGTCACCGGCGGCGACGGCTTCGACCAGGTCACCCGACAAAGCCACACCTTGCGGAATCGCCAGGCCCATGCGCGCCGCCTCGCCCAGCGAGACGGCCTTGGCGCCATACAGCGCCGGATCGCGGGCCTTGATGAACGGGACGACGGTTTTCCTCTTCATGCGAGCACCGTCACTTCGCCGTTGTCGCCGTCCACGCGGACCTGCTGGCCGTCACGGATGCGGGCAGTCGCATCGCGTGTGCCCACCACACCGGGGATGCCGTATTCGCGCGCCACAATGGCGGCGTGCGAGAGCAATCCGCCGTTGTCAGTGACGATGGCGCCCAGTAGCGGCAACAGGATGTTGAAGGCCTCACTCGTCGATTCGGTGACCAGCACGTCACCCTTGGCGATGCGGTCGAACTCGGCCGGGCTGGAGATGCGCCGCGCCGGACCCTCGTACACCCCCTTGCTCGCGGCCAAGCCGAAGACCAGCTTGCCGGCGTGTTTGGCCTTGGAACTGCCGAACATGTGGTCGAGCGAGACGAACAGCGCACGCATGACCCTGGCCGCCGGTGGCGGCAGACTGGCCAGGTCGGGTGGCGGCGGCGCGGTTGTGCCCAGCGTGGCTGGCACGTCCTTGGCGCCGTGTTGTGAGCGGTAGCCGGCACGGCCTGCGAGTTCGTCCGCGCTCGGGCCGCCCTTGCCAGTGAGCAATGCGCACATCTCGTCCAGGTCGGCGTCGAGCAGGTGCATGTCGGTTGCGATGCGACCGCGAACGGCGAGCCGCCGACCGGCGGCCAGCGTGGCGCGGCGCATCAGGCCGGCGGCCCAGATGTCGCTGTAGACGCCACGTTCGTCGCGCAGGCGGTAGGTCAGGCGTGCTTCGGCCAACAAGTCGTCGAAGTTGTCCAGGTGCTGCGCCGGTACCTGTTCGCGCACCGCAGCAATACGCGATGCCACGTCCGATTCACCCTGGTCGTCGCCGAATACGGCGACATTGATGGCGCGCAGCAGCACATCGGGCATTTCCAGCGCCGACGGTTCGGCGATGTCGAAGCCGTCGACGATGCGGTAACCGACCAGGTCGAAATACCCGTTGATCGCGTTTCCTGCGATGCCGGGCATTGCGCGCAGGCGCTCCACCACCCCGGCCGGGTTGCCGGTGGAGGCCAGCACGTCGGCAGGGTCGCCGTCGGATGCCAGCACCTCGCGCGCGGGCGAACCCTCTGCAAACGCGCTCTTGAGCACGTTCATCGCGTCGGAGCCGCCAGCCGACACCTCGGCCGAACCGCGCAGCAGGCCCAGCAGCTCCGAATGTGCCAGGCCAGTCCACTCGCCCGCCTGGGCCAGGAAGTCACCGGTCGGCAGCAATGCGGCAGCGGTGAAACGCATGTGCTGCACGATCATCGCCGCATGGTGGTCGCGGCAGCGCGTCAGGTAGGCCACCAGGTCGGCATCGGACAAGGCGTCCGCATCGATCGCCTGCAATTGCCGGTGCATGCTTATCGCAGCCGGCTTGCAGCTGTCGTCCCACTCGCGCAACTGTTCGCGCCAGAGCTTGTTGGCGAACACCAGCTCGGCGCGCGCGAGACGCGCCGGCATCTCGGCCTCGGGTACCGGAACCACCTGGCTGTAGCCAAAACCGTTGACATAAGCCATCTGAAGTCCGTCGATCGACAGACCGTAGAAACGCGCGAAATCGTGGGTGCCGCGCTTGAATGCGGGTGGCTGTGTCTGCTGAAAGTACCGCGTCAGGGGCCGCGGAAAATGCATCGCATCCAGCGCCCACGGCCCGGGCCCGGGGGGCTCGAACGGGGGGAGTGGGTACGACGGGTCTGACACTGTCATGTTGCTTCCTTCACGGCTGGCATCGGGGGAGCGGGTGAAAAGGTCATGGTCGCAGAAAAATTGCGGTTTAGCCAGTCACGCGGGAACCCGGTGCGCCTTTGCAAAAGCGGACACGCGGCGCTGCGGTTACATCTTGTTTTACATCTGTCACCTCTTTAATGTGCAGACGAGGCTCCCTCAGTGGCCACCACGAGAGGCTGGCTGTTTGACAGCTCGAAAAGCAAGGGGCAAGGCCGCTCAGCGGTCGGGCCTCATCCCCTGGGTGCTTATTAGTTCGAAGGAACGATCAGCACGGCGCCGCCCGTGCCGGTGGCACCTTTGGCGCCGGTGTAACCGGTGGCGCCCGTACTGCCAGTGGCGCCCGTACTGCCGGTGGCGCCGGTGTAACCCGTGGCGCCGGTCGCACCCGTCGCCCCGGTGCCTCCGCCGGCGCCGGTATTGCCAGTGGCGCCTGTGTAGCCTGTCGCGCCGGTCGCACCGGTCGCGCCCGTTGGCCCGGCTGGCCCAGCCGGGAAGGACATACATCCGCCCAAGGCGATGGTGGCGGCAATAACGGTCAACAAATGGGTGGTTTTCATGGTAACTCCTTGAATTGAATAAAACTGAATGGGAACGCTCTGTCGTCCCTGGGGATGCCTGAGCCCGGATGGTTTGCCCGAGGGCGCCGGACCTGCTGCAATGGCAGAAACTACATACCACCATACGCCCCAATCGCTGGGCGTCCGTGCGATGGCGCGCTTAGCCGGAATCTTTTTCGATGATGTGCTGTGCCGATCACAAGAACACCGCACAAGGCCCGTGTGCCCGGATAGAAGGTCGATGTCGCGATTACCGGATATGTCAATTGCTGCGGGCTTTCTCGTCTTCGCGGATCGGATAACCGCTCCAGTAGCCGGCGTGCCCATAGTGCTGATAGAGCTGGTCCTCGGCATCGCGGCTCATGGTGGCCTGCGCGTCGTAGACGGGGGCGTCCTTGATGGCCTGGCGTGTCATCGAGAGCGCAACGGTCTCGTCGAGCCAGTTCACGGCCTCGCTCCACTGCGGTGCGATCAGGACCTGGTGCCCGAGCCACCAGTTGCTGGTGTCGACGACAAGGTAGCGCACGGCCCAGGTCTGCTCGTCGATCAGCATGCCCGCGACATGACCGATGTCGCCGTCGCTTGCGTGGATGTGATAGCCGACGACGGCGTTGAAGCTGCGAAGGTGCGGATCGTCGTGCGCGTGCAGGGCCTTCTCGCTTCGCGCCATCTCGCTTCTGGCCGTCTCGCGTCGAGCCATCTCGCGCTGCTCATCGCCTGGCCCGGCATCTGATCCACCAAATCCCCCATAGGCCGACATCATCAGGTCCGGGTACATCGCGCCGCCCCAGTATCCGCCACCGCCCCAGTAGGACGGATATCCGTAATAGCCCGAGTACGCCATCTCGTGCTGCCGGGACACGGGCTGCTCGGTATCGATGTCGGGACTCTTGCTGACCTGCTCTTTGCTGATCGAAACCGGCATCAGCCTTTGCTCCCAGTCCGGCGTTCCGACGGCAATCGGCGAAACCAGGACCTTTCGGCTCGACAGCCAGCCACCGGTATCGACGACCAGATAGCGGATCACCCACTTCTCGTCGTCGAGGTAGAAATCCTTGACATGTCCGATGACGCCGTCGGTGGCGCCGACCGCATACCCTACCATCTCCTTTGCGCTGCGCAACATGATGTGCTCCTTCGGTTTGGATAAACCGACTCTGCGCGATAGGTATCGGTCCGTCTGTGTGATAGCGCACATGCAGGCGCGAGTCGGTGGCGGCGGCCGATGCGGGGCCAGACTCAACGGCTGCGCTCCCAGGGCACGACAAAACACGCCACCGGCTCGTCGTCCTGCCACGTCAGCCGCTGTGCGGGCAGCAGCAGCCGTGCATCGGCGATACCGACCGCCGCCAGTGCCGCGTGCGCCGGCCCCTGCCACAACACGAAATGCCACTGGCGCCCGTCGCGCTGCAGCGTGAGTTCGGCGCGCGGCCAGTGCGAGGGCAGGCACGGGGTGAAGTAGAGCTCGGTCGGTCCCTGGTGCAAGCCGAACAGCGACTCGATCGCTGCGCGGTGCATCCACGCCGCCGAGCCGGTGTACCAGCTCCAGCCACCGCGGCCGGTGTAAGGCGGCTGTGAATACACGTCACCTGCCATCACATAGGGCTCCAGGCCGTAGACCGCGCCGTGCACCGGGTCGGCGGCGCGGTGCGCCGGGCTCAGCCAGGTGAAGCTGCGCCATGGCAGATCGCCAGCCCCGGCCTGCGCGTGCGGATCATGCAGCGCCTGCTGGGCCTGGGCCATCAGCGCCCACACACCCGCGTGCGAATACTGGCCACCGTTTTCGCGCACGCCGGGTGGATACGCCTGGATGTAG
>ENA-ORBV01006703-ORBV01006703.1-microbial-mat-metagenome-genome-assembly--contig:-NODE-6703-length-20146-cov-6.445613_pt1 | contig 20146 bp, 19 predicted proteins | sample MGYA00237777_ERZ505514 | MGnify/ENA primary metagenome ERZ505514 (study PRJEB26160, sample SAMN06269048) | microbial mat metagenome | isolation source: Oligotrophic lake microbial mat | place... | reverse complement strand
GGGTAGAATGCGGTTTTCCCGTTTCACACCGCGGACATGACACCTATTACTGGCAGCATCGTGGCGCTTGTCACCCCGATGCATGAGGATGGCAGCGTCGACTACAGCGCGCTGCGCAAACTGATCGACTGGCATGTCGACCAAGGCACCGACTGCATTTGCGTCGTCGGAACAACCGGCGAATCACCGACGGTCAACGTCGGGGAACACTGCGAGATCATCCGTATAGCGGTCGAGCAGGCGGCAGGCCGTGTGCCCGTAATGGCAGGCTGCGGCGCCAATTCGACCTCCGAGGCGATCGAACTGACCACTTTCGCGCGCGACGTCGGCGCCGATTGCCACCTGCAGGTTGTTCCCTACTACAACAAACCGTCCCAGCAAGGGCTGTACCAGCACTTCAAGGCGATCGCCGAGGCGGTTGACCTGCCGCTGGTGCTGTACAACGTTCCTGGCCGCAGCGTCGCCGACTTGGCCCACGACACCGTGCTGCAACTGGCACAGGTGCCAGGCATCGTCGGCATCAAGGAGGCAACCGGCAATCTGGAGCGCGGCCAATGGCTGATTCGCGACGTGCCCAAAGGTTTCGCCGTGTACTCCGGCGACGATCCGACCGCTGTCGCACTGATGCTGTGTGGTGGCCAGGGCAACGTGAGCGTGACCGCGAACATCGCCGCGCGCCAGATGCACGAGCTGTGCATGGCGGCCATCGCCGGCGACGCGCGCCGCGCGATGGAAATCCAGTTCAAGCTGATGCCGGTGCATAAGCAGTTGTTTGTCCAGGCCAATCCAATCCCGTTGAAATGGGCCATGGCGCGCATGGGCCTGTGTGGCGGCACCTTGCGCCTGCCGATGACTCCGATGGAGCCGCAATACGAAGCGTCCGTCGAGGACGCCCTGCGCTCTTCAGGCCTGCTCTGACAAGCCCTTTTCTCTCCCGAAGGACCATTTGGTGACTCCTATTTCAAGACTGGCTCTGTTGGGCCTGAGCCTCGTGTTAGGCGCGTGTTCGATGCTGGAAACCGACAAGGTCGACTACAAGAGTGCGGGCAAGGCGCCTTCGCTTGCCGTCCCGCCCGACCTGACGCAGCTCTCGCGCGACAACCGCTACGCCATTCCAGGGGGCGCCGTCACTGCTTCCACCTACCAGACGAACCAGGCCACGGCCACGACTCCGGTGGCGCTGGCCAGCATCGCCGACGTGCGTGTGGAACGCGCTGGCAATCAGCGCTGGCTGGTGGTCAAGCGGCCGGCAGAACAACTCTGGGAACCGATCAAGGACTTCTGGATGGAGTACGGTTTCCTGCTGTCGCTGGACCAGAAGAACCTGGGCATCATGGAAACCGACTGGGCCGAGAACCGGGCCAAGATCCCGCAGGATCTGATCCGCCAGTCGCTGGGCAAATTGCTCGACTCCCTGTATTCGACCGCCGAACGTGACCGCTTCCGCACCCGCCTGGAGCGCAATGCCGCAGGCGAAACCGAGATCTATATCAGCCACCGCGGCATGATCGAGGTTTACCGCGCCGCCAATTCGGCCGTGGTCACCGGCGATGCCAGCACCATATGGCAGCCGCGACCGGCCGAGCCCGAGCTGGAAACCGAGTTCCTGCGCCGCCTGATGGTCAAACTCGGTGTATCGCAGGAGCAGGCCAAGGCTGTCGCTGCTGCGGGCGACGTCAAGAGCACGTCCCGCATCTCGCAGATCGACGGGCAACCGGTGGTACTGATAGACGAAGGCTTCGACCGTGCCTGGCGCCGAGTCGGCCTGTCGCTGGACCGCACCGGCTTCACGGTCGAAGACCGTGACCGCAGCAAAGGCACGTATTTCGTGCGTTATGTCGAACCCAATCCCGACAAGTCCGAACCGGGCTTCTTCGGCAAGTTGTTCGGCGGCACGGCCAAGACCAATGCCCCGGTCAAATACCAGGTCGTTGTGCGCAGCCAGGCCGAGTCGACGGTGGTCTCGGTCCTCAATGCCTCCGGCGCTCCGGATACATCGGCCAATGCACAACGCATCGTCAAGGTGATCTCCGACGATCTGAAGTAAGTCGCCGGCCATGTTGCGCTTCCGCAGCCTGGGCAGCGGCAGTTCGGGCAACGCAACTGTCGTCGAGGTGCGCGGCGCGCTGCACGTCACCCGCTTGCTGGTAGATTGCGGCCTGGGCCTCAAGCAGCTCGATCTGCGACTGGCCAGGGCCGGTCTGCAGCCTGGCGACCTCGACGCCGTTTTCGTGACGCATGAACACGGCGATCACATCGGCTGCGCGCGGCAGCTGGCATTGCGCCAAAGGCTCCCGGTCTGGATGAGCCATGGCACCTACGAAGGTATAGGCAGCCCCGATTTCGACGGCTTGTTGAATCTGGCCTGCGACGGTGTCCCGATCACCGTGGGAGAGTTGTGCGCCACGCCCTTCAGCGTGCCGCATGACACTCGTGAACCCCTGCAACTGCGCTGCTCCGATGGCGCCACCAGCCTGGGCATCCTGACCGATCTGGGACACGCTACGGCGCATGTGCTGGAGCAGCTCGCTGCGTGTCAGGCCTTGCTGCTCGAATGCAACCACGACGTCGATTTGCTCAGTGGCTCCGTGTACCCGCCATTCCTCAAGCGCCGCGTCGGCGGACAACTGGGCCACCTGTCCAATGCCCAAGCCGCCCAGATTGTCCGGGACCTGCAGCATCCGGGTCTGGTCACCGTCGTGGCGGCCCACCTGAGCCGCCAGAACAACCAGCCAGCGCTGGCCCGCGCCGCGTTGGCGGCTGCGCTGGGATGGTCCAGCACCGACATCGGCGTGGCCGATCAGGCCCTGGGCACGGACTGGATCACCGCCTGACGCGGTGGTGACGCACGGGCCTCGTCGGCGCGGCGCGGCGCGGTGGCGGGGGTCTGCCAGCGAGGCCAGGCGCTTGCCCACGACCGGCTACGGCAGCAAGCAAAAAAGCCGCCCGAAGGCGGCTTTTTTGGGGTCAGTATCGGGACAACCCGAAATCGATCAGGGCTTCTTGACGGCACCGGCAACCGCGCCGGCTGCGGCAGAAGCGGCAGCCGCAGCAGCGTCCGCCACCGCACCAGCTGCGGCAGAAGCGGCTTCCGTTGCCGCAGCGGCGACAGCGCCGCTCGCGGCCGACGCCGCGTCCTTGACCGCGTCGGCAGCAACAGCAGGTGCTGCAGGTGCAGCAGGTGCAGCAACTGGAGCCGGCATTTCCTCTTTCTTGCCGCAGGCTGTAAGGGCGGCGACGCTAACGATGATCGCCAGGATGTGAGAAGTCTTCATGATTGGGATAAACCGGATTTTCAGAGTGACGTTGATGAATGGCCGGGCACAACTGCCGCTCCGACCCAGCCTGTTCAGCGTGAATGCTGATCGGGCCGGGCGCGATTGTACAAAGGAAGGGCGTGGATTCGCGGGTTAACCCTGATTAATTTTCATCACCTCACAAACCCAGTGTCGTCGCCGGAAAACCCGGGCTGCTGGTCTGGTGCAAGGCGTCGAGCAATTCGCGTATGTGTATCAACCGTTCAGGGTCGTTGCCCGAGACGCCCGTGCTCCGCACCGGATCGAGTCGTTGCATCGCCCAGTGCGGACTCCACAACAGCGACGGGAAGTTGACCGTGTCGATCTGGCGACACACGCGGCATTCGATGATGTGGCCCCAGGTCCGGCGCCAGGTGGCAAAACGGGCGTGGGACCGGACCACGGAGTCATATTGGGTCGCATACATGCGGAACTGGCGTCCCGTGCGCGACCATGCGCTCAGCAGTTCCAGCGTCTGGCGCTCGTGCAGCGGCCAGTCTTCGAAGTTCGGGTCACAAAAAACCAGCTCCCGCCAACCCTGCTGCGACGCCAGGGCGAGCGCATCGCGCACCAACTGGCCAAATGCCTCCCGCCCTGCGAACCGGCCCTGAGGCACAGGGATGGCGGGCTGCAGCTTATCCGCCATGCAACCACCCGGCCTCGAACCAGGCCTGCATCAAACTGCGCGCCTGTGCACTGGCCTTCGCGAAGTCGGCCGCGTCAAGTACGCGCTGGTCGGCCAGGCGGTGCATCAGCTGGGCATCTCGGCCGGCGGCCCGAAAACCTTCGCCATTGATGAATACGTGGTGTGGGTCATACATCATGCGGGTCCTTCGGTCGAGTCGAATCGGAGCGGCCAGTGTGCCACCGCTGACCCCATCGAACCATACCTGGGCCTTGGGTTCCGTCAAGTGTTCGCCGAGATTGCGCGCAAGAACCATGGGATCGCGCAAGGCGCGTTCGAGCGCTTCCTGCGCGAAATCGGCCAGGCCGGGCGGAATCTCGCCGGGAGCGGACACTGCAGTCTGGTCCGCATCGCGGTACATGCCGTTGCCGGCTTCCTCGGGTGCGTCCTGGGCCAGGCGCTGCAGCAACTCGGCGGCCAGATCCCCATGGCGCGGGGCCTGAAATCCGATTGAATAGGTCATGCACTCGTCCAGCGCAACACCATCGTGCGCGTAGCGCGGTGGCAGGTACAACATGTCGCCTGGCTCCAGGACGTACTCCTCTTCGTGCTCGAACTGCGCCAGGATCTTCAGTGGCAAACCTTCCTGCAGGCTCAGATCTTTTTGTCGCCCAATGCGCCAGCGCCGCCGGCCAAACGCCTGCAACAGAAAAACGTCGTAGCTGTCGAAATGCGGGCCAACGCCCCCACCGGGCGACGCGTAGCTCACCATCAGATCGTCGAGCCGCGCGTGCGGAACGAAGCGAAAGCGGTTCAACAGTTCATGCACGGACTCGACATGCAGATCGACACCCTGAACCAGCAAGGTCCAGTTCGCCTGCTTGAAGGGCGGCAGCGCGCGACGCGGGAACGGGCCCTGGCGCAATTTCCAGCCCGCCTGCACGCCTGCGACAACCAGGCGCGACTCGACTTGCGGCTGTTCGGCCAGCGCCAGCAGCGCCCTACGATCGAGCGGCGCGGCAAATCCAGGGATCGCCTGGCGAATCAGCAAGGGCTTGCGCTGCCAGTGCCGCCGCATGAAGGTGCGGGGGCTGATACCACCAAGAAGTGGCAGCGGGAGGTTTACATCCATGGGCGATTCCGATTCGTTGCGCGTTGGGCGCTGCGCCAAACTGCGACAATTCTCCTATGGAAATAACACAACAATGCGTCGTCGCACTGACCTGGACGCTCAAGGACACCCTGGGCGAGAATCTCGACATTCTGGAAGAACCGGTCGAGTTTCTGGTTGGCGGCAACGATCTGTTCAAAAAGATCGAGGATGCCTTGCAGGGTCACGAGGCAGGAGCGCAGGTCCAGTTGCAGCTCGAACCCGAAGAGGCCTTTGGCGATTTCAACGACCGGCTGGTGTTTCTCGAATCACGCGCCTTGTTCCCCGCCGATATGCAGGAGGGTATGGCGTTCGAGGGGCATACGCTGCCCCCTGGCTGCAACCCGCAAGCACCGAAGGATGCGCTGTATACCGTGACCGACCTCTACCCGGACCATGTCGTACTGGACGCCAACCACCCGCTGGCCGGAATCGCACTGCGCCTGTACCTGAAGGTGGCGTCGGTGCGCGAAGCCACTGAAGAGGAAATCGGTCGCGGCAGCGCCGGCACCGGGTTTTTCAAGGTGCACGTGCAGGCGCCGGGGTCAAACTCCTTGCATTGATGCCGGCGACAAGGCCCAGCAGGCACCGAGCCTCGCAAGCCCCACCACTGCGCGCCACGCGTCAGGACGTGCCGGTGGAGCCGTAGCCGCGCTCACCCCGTACGCTGGCCGGGAACGCATCTACCAGGCGAAATTGCGCCTGTACCACCGGAACCACGACCAACTGGGCGATACGCTCCATTGGCTCGATCGTGAAGGCGGTCGGGCTGCGATTCCAGGCGCTGACCATCAGCTGGCCCTGGTAGTCGCTGTCGATCAGGCCCACCAGATTGCCCAGAACAATGCCATGTTTGTGCCCCAGCCCCGATCGCGGCAGGATCAGCGCCGCGAAGTTGGGATCGGCCAGATGGATCGCGAAGCCGGTCGGAACCAGTTGCCAGGCATTGGGCTCCAGGACCAGCGGTGCGTCCAGGCAGGCCCGCAGATCGAGTCCGGCACTGCCCGGAGTTGCATAAGCCGGCAATTGGCCGGCCAGGCGCGGGTCGAGGACCTTGACGTCGATGTGCATCGGAAAACGGTTCCAGCTTTTTTTCTACGAGGGTTTGCGCAACAATAACGCGCAGGCCTGCACCAGGGCACGCGCCAGTTCGAGTTTGGGCGCCCGGGCGAGTTCACGGCTGCCATCCGCCGTCACGAGCAACAACGCGTTGTCATCCTGACCAAAAGTGTCAGGCCCGATATTGCCGACAAGCAGCGGCACGCCCTTGCGCGCGCGCTTGGCCTGCGCATTGGCCAGCAGGTCCTGGCTCTCGGCGGCAAAACCCACACACACCAGCGCGCCTTCCTGCGCGCGCGGTGACTTCGCCACCGTCGCAAGAATGTCCGGGTTCTCACGGAACGTGAGTTGCGGCACCACGCCCGAGCCGTCTTTCTTGATCTTGTGCTCGGCTGCATTCGCCGGTCGCCAGTCTGCAACCGCAGCCGTGGCGACGAACAGCGTCGCGTCGCCGACCAGTGCCAGCGTCGCATCGAACATCTGCTGCGCCGAACGCACATCGACCCGTGCCACCCCGCGGGGCGTGGCCAGGCCGACCGGTCCGGCCACCAGCGTCACTCGGGCGCCCGCCTCGTGCGCGGCGCGCGCCACCGCGAAACCCATCCTTCCGCTGCTCAGATTGGTGATGCCGCGTACCGGATCGATGGCTTCATAGGTCGGACCTGCGGTCACCAGCACGTGTTGCCCGACCAGCAGCTTGGGCTGGAACGAGGCGATCAGGTCTTGCACCAGTTCGGCCGGCTCGAGCATGCGTCCGTCGCCGGTCTCGCCGCAGGCCTGGTCACCGGTACCGACACCCAGAATCGTCGCACCATCGCGCCGCAGTTGCAGCATGTTGCGCTGGGTCGCGGGATGCGCCCACATCTCCCGGTTCATGGCAGGCGCGAGCAGCAGCGGCACGCTGGCAACCGGGCGCGCCAGGCACAGCAGGCTCAGCAAATCGTCGGCATTGCCCTGCACCAGACGCGCCATGAAGTCGGCGCTGCACGGCGCGATCAGGAACGCGTCGGCCTCGCGCCCCAGGTTGATATGGGGCATGTTGTTGGGTTCACGCGCGTCCCACTGCGAGCTGTACACCGTGCGATTGGAGAGCGCCTGCATCGTGATCGGCGTGATGAACTGCTCGGCCGCGCGCGTCATCACCACCTGCACGCTGGCGCCCTCCTTGATCAACAGGCGGCACAGTTCGGCAGCCTTGTAACAGGCAATGCCGCCGGTCAATCCCAATACCAGGTGTTTGTGTTGCAAGTCCATCGGCAATTGCCATCGAGAGCGATGAAGGCAATGTAGCAGACGCCTATAATCCCGCTTTACCACCTACCCGAACCGTCCGGTTCGCCCCTGACATGACCAAATTTGTCTTCGTCACCGGCGGTGTCGTGTCCTCCCTTGGCAAGGGAATCGCCTCAGCCTCCCTCGCTGCGATTCTGGAATCGCGAGGCCTCAAAGTCACCCTGATCAAGCTCGATCCCTACCTCAACGTGGATCCGGGCACGATGTCGCCATTTCAGCATGGCGAGGTGTTCGTCACCGACGACGGTGCGGAAACCGATCTCGATCTGGGCCACTACGAACGTTTCGTCGAAACGCGCATGCGCCGCAGCAACAACTTCACGACCGGCCAGATCTACAAGAGCGTGCTCGAGAAAGAACGGCGCGGCTTGTACCTGGGCAAGACGGTGCAGGTGATTCCGCATGTCACCAACGAAATCCAGGAGTTCATCAAGCGCGGCGCCCGTTTTGGCGAACCCGACGCGGTCGACGTGGCCATTGTCGAGATCGGCGGCACCGTGGGCGACATCGAATCGCTGCCGTTCCTCGAAGCGGTGCGCCAGTTGAGCCTCAAGCTTGGCCCCAACAACTCCGCCTTCGTGCACCTGACCTACGTGCCCTGGATCGCTGCGGCCGGCGAACTCAAGACCAAGCCGACCCAGCACACGGCCAAGCAGCTGCGAGAGATCGGCATCCAGGCCGACGCGCTGGTGTGTCGGGCCGACCGCCCGATTCCCGCCGACGAACGCGACAAGATCTCGTTGTTCTCCAATGTCCCGACCTGGGGCGTGATCTCGATGTGGGACGTCGACACCATTTACAAGGTGCCGCGCATCCTGCACCAGCAGGGTCTGGACGGGCTGATCTGCGACAAGCTGCGTCTGAACACGCCGCCGGCCAACCTCAAGCGCTGGGATGACCTGGTCTACGAGACCGAGCACCCCAAGTACGAGGTGCGCATCGCGATGGTGGGCAAGTATGTCGACCTCAGCGACAGCTACAAGTCGCTCAATGAGGCCTTGCGCCACGCGGGCATGAAAAACCACGCCAAGGTCACGATCGAGTACATCGACTCGGAAACCATCGGCGCCGACTCCGTCACACAACTGGCCCGATTCGACGGCATTCTGGTGCCCGGCGGCTTTGGCAAACGGGGCATCGAGGGCAAGATTGCCAGCGCCCGTTTTGCGCGTGAAAACAAGGTTCCGTACCTGGGTATCTGCCTGGGCATGCAGGTGGCCACGATCGAATATGCGCGCCATGTGGCCGGCATGACGGACGCCAACAGCACCGAGTTCGACCCCTCCAGTCCGTATCCGGTGATCGCCTTGATCACCGAATGGCAGGATGCCGACGGCAGCATCAAGAACCGCGACGAGAACTCCGACCTCGGCGGCACGATGCGCCTGGGGGCGCAAAGCTCGGATGTCGTCAAAGGCACGCTGGCACACGCGATCTACGGGGACGTCGTCACCGAGCGCCATCGCCACCGTTACGAGGCCAACGTACGGTATCTTGACGCCTTGCAGGATGCCGGCCTGATCATCTCGGCCAAGACCCAGCGCGAACACCTGACCGAGATCGTCGAATTGCCGCGCGAGGTCCACCCCTGGTTCGTCGGCGTGCAGTTCCACCCCGAATTCAAGTCCACGCCCTGGAACGGACACCCACTGTTCAATGCCTTCATCAAGGCCTCGCTCGACCACCAGAGCGAGCGAGGCAACCTCAAGGCGGTCGCATGACGGTTGACCACGCACGCGCGAGGATCCAACCGTGAACCTGTGCGGCTTCGAGGTTGGCCTGACGCAGCCGTTTTTCCTGATCGCAGGGCCGTGCGTGATCGAGTCCGAGCAGCTGCAGATGGACACCGCCGGCAGCCTGCGCGAGATGACGCGCGAACTCGGCATTCCGTTCATCTTCAAGAGCAGTTTCGACAAGGCCAACCGCAGCGCCGGCAGCAGTTTTCGCGGGCCTGGAATGGATCAGGGTCTGCAGATCCTGGCCAAGGTCCGGCGTGAACTGCAGGTTCCGGTTCTGACCGATGTGCACCGAGAAGATCAGATTGCGGCTGTGGCCGAGGTCGTCGATGTGCTGCAAACGCCGGCGTTTCTGTGCCGCCAGAGCGACTTCATCCGCGCGGTGGCGCAATCCGGCCGGCCGGTCAACATCAAGAAGGGGCAGTTTCTGGCCCCGGGCGACATGAAACACGTCATCGACAAGGCGCGTGCTGCGGCCCGCGAAAAAGGCCTGCCCGAGGACCTCTTCATGGCCTGCGAGCGCGGTGCCAGTTTCGGCTACAACAACCTGGTGAGCGACATGCGTTCGCTGGCGATTCTGCGCGAAACAGCGGCGCCCGTTGTGTTCGACGCGACGCATTCGGTGCAGTTGCCCGGCGCCCACGGAACCAGCAGCGGGGGCCAACGCGAGATGGTTCCGGTGCTCGCGCGCGCGGCCATCGCCGTCGGTGTTGCCGGCATCTTCATGGAAACCCATCCGGATCCGTCGGTGGCACTGAGCGACGGGCCCAACGCGGTGCCGCTCAAACACATGAAGGCCCTGCTCGAAACCCTGCAGGAGCTCGACCGGGTCACCAAACGGCGCGGTTACCTCGAGCAGATCTTTTCCAATTGACCATCCCCTTTACCGGAGACCCGCCGTGAGCAGCGCCTATATCATCGCCAACGTGACCGTCACCAACCCGCAGCAATACGAGGAATACAAGAAATGGTCCGGTGCCGCGATGCAGGCGCTCGGGGCCGAAGTCTGCGTGCGGGGTGGCAAGGTCGAGGTGGTCGAAGGTGACTGGACACCCGATCGACTGGTGGTCCTGAAATTTGCGTCGCTAGCGGCAGCGCGGGCCTTCGACGCGTCGCCGGAGTACGGAAAAGCGCGCGCGGCGCGCAAGGGCGCGGCCATTATGCGCATGGTCATCGTGGAAGGTGTCTGATCGCGCCCCCACTTGCGGCACCACTGCCGACCCACCCAATGCGTCAATATCCAACCTGAATCCGATCAAACTGAAAGACATCCATGAGTGCAATTGTTGATATCGTCGGTCGCGAAATTCTGGATTCGCGTGGCAATCCCACCGTCGAATGCGACGTTCTGCTGGAAAGCGGCACGATGGGACGCGCCGCGGTCCCCTCCGGTGCGTCGACCGGCTCCCGTGAGGCGATCGAGTTGCGCGATGGCGACATGAGCCGGTATCTCGGCAAAGGCGTGCTCAAGGCCGTCGAGCACATCAATACCGAGATCTCCGAGGCGGTTATGGGGCTGGACGCCTCCGAGCAAGCCTTTCTGGACAAGACTCTGATCGACCTGGACGGCACCCACAACAAGTCGCGCCTGGGCGCCAATGCGATGCTGGCGGTCTCGATGGCGGTGGCCCGCGCGGCGGCGGAAGAGTCCGGCCTGCCCCTGTACCGGTATTTCGGTGGCATGGGTGGCATGCAGATGCCGGTCCCGATGATGAACGTCATCAACGGCGGTGCGCACGCCAACAACAACCTGGATCTGCAGGAGTTCATGATCATCCCGGTCGGTGCTCCGAATTTCCGCGAGGCGCTGCGATACGGCGCAGAAGTGTTCCATGCACTCAAAAAGATTCTGCATGACAAGGGCATCAGCGTCGCTGTCGGCGACGAAGGTGGATTTGCGCCCAACGTGGCCAATCACGAAGCGGCGATCCAGATGATCCTGGAGGCGATCGACAAGGCCGGTTTCGTGGCCGGCGAGCAGATCGCACTGGGCCTGGACTGTGCTGCGTCCGAGTTCTACAAGGACGACAAATACGTGCTTGAGGGTGAAGGCCTTAGCCTCAGCTCGGCCGAGTGGACCGACATGCTGGCAACCTGGGTCGACAAGTACCCGATCATCAGCATTGAGGACGGCATGGCCGAAGGCGACTGGGACGGCTGGAAAGTCCTGACCGATCGGCTGGGCAAGAAGGTGCAGATCGTCGGAGACGACCTGTTCGTCACCAACACCAAGATCCTGCAGGAGGGCATCAACAAGGGAATTGCCAATTCCATCCTGATCAAGATCAACCAGATCGGCACCTTGACCGAAACCTTTGCAGCCATCGAGATGGCCAAACGCGCCGGGTATACCGCAGTCATCAGCCACCGCTCCGGAGAGACCGAAGACTCGACCATTGCCGATATCGCGGTCGGCACCAACGCGGGCCAGATCAAGACCGGTTCGCTGAGCCGTTCCGATCGGATGGCCAAATACAACCAGTTGCTGCGCATCGAAGAGGACCTCGGCGACATCGCCACCTATCCTGGTCGGGCCGCTTTCTACAACCTGCGCTGACCCGCGCCAAGGCCCTTCCTCCCGCCGCTGCCTGAAGACTCTTTGACGCCGTGTCCAACCGCATTCTCCCGCTGGCCCTGATCGCTTTGTTGGTCATCCTGCATGGGCAGTTGTGGTACGGACGCGGCAGCATTCCAAAGGTGGCGGGCCTGACGCAAGACCTCGCCGCAAAGCGCCAGGCCAACGAACGTGCGCGGCAGGTGAACGACCAACTCGCCGCCGAAGTGCGCGACCTTCAGGACGGCATGGACATGGTCGAGGAAAAAGCCCGCTTCGAGTTGGGCATGGTGCGAGCGAACGAGATCCTGGTGCAGATCGCCAAATAAGACCGCAGGGCGCGCGCCGCTCAGTGCGGGCTCGATCCGGTATCGGGCGTCACGTTGGACGGTCGAAAAAGTTGCGCGGCGTCGATCGCGTCGAAACGGTATTGCTGGCCGCAGAATTCGCAGCCCACCTCGATGTCACTGCGTTCCGCAAGAATGCTGGCGGCCTCCTCCTCCCCGAGGCTCACGATCATCGAGCCGACCTTTTCCCGGTTGCAACCGCAGGCAAAACGCGGCTGCACATCGTCCTGGCCCGGTGCAAATCGCAGCACATCTTCCTGCCAGAACAGGCGATGCAGGATCGCGTCGACGCCCAATGTCAGCAGTTCATCCCGCGTCAGGCTCGACGCCAGCGCCGCAATGCGGTTGTAGTGCTCGTTGCGGCCAATCTCATCTTCGTCGGCGCCTGCCAGCGCACCAGCCAGATTGCCCGTCCCGCGCATGGGCAGGCGCTGGATCAACAATCCTGCGGCCACCGATGCGTTGGCGGCCAGCACCAGCGTGGTGTCGAGCTGCTCGCTCTGCAACATATAGTGCTGCAGCACCTCGTTCAGGTTTTCCAGCTTCTCGCCATGGTCGCCATACAAGGGCACGACACCCTGGTACGGCTGCTGACCCGGCATCCGACCCTTCGGGTCCAGCGTGATGGCGCAGCGTCCGCCGTTACCCACGTTGACCATCGCGCTCAGGCTCGTGCCCGCCGCAACCTTTTCGCGCACGGTGGCGGTCGCGCGCAGGCCCAGATCGGCCTGCACCTCGGCAACCGCCAGCTTGACCGGGCCATCGCCCACGATCTGCATGACCAGCGCACCATCGAACTTGATGTTGGACTGCATCAGCGCGGCAGCCGCCGTCAGTTCGCCGAGCAACTGCATGACCGGCTCGTCATAGGCGCCGCTCTGTGTGTTGGAAGCGCGCCGGCGCAGGATCTCCACCCAGGCATCGGTCAGCCGCACCACGATGCCGCGCACCGGCAAGCCGTCGAAAAGGAACTTGTGTAACTCGGACAATGTGTTTCCCGTCGTGCTGCGCAATGCGTCAGGCTATGCGTTTGAGGTCCCGGCTGAAACGCCTGGCATTGCCGACGTAGCCCTGCGCGCTGCGGCGCAGGCCGTCGATCTGCTCGGGCGTCAGGTCGCGCACGGCCTTGGCCGGACTGCCGAAAATCATCGAGCCGTCCGGGAATTCCTTGCCTTCGGTCACCAGTGCACCGGCACCGACCAGGCAGTTGCATCCGATACGCGCGCCATTGAGCACCACCGCGCCAATGCCGATCAGGCTGTTGTCGCCGACGCTGCAGCCATGCAGCATCACCATATGCCCGACCGTCACGTTCTCGCCGATGGTCAGTGGCCGGTCCAGGTCTGCATGCAACACGCTGCCATCCTGAATATTGCTGCCCCGGCCGATGCGCATGTGCTCCGTGTCACCGCGCAGGATCGCTCCGAACCAGATGCTGACGTCGGCCTCCAGATCGACATTGCCCATGACCTGCGCGCTATCGGCGACCCAGGCCGACGCATCGATTCGTGGCGTCAACGCGCCCAGTGCATATATTGCCAAACTCGTTCTCCAGTTGCCTCGATTGTAAAAGGCCATGGCGCCCGGCACCGGGGCGAGCCGGCTTGCCCAAAGCCTGGGGCGCTGAGATACTGCGACGCAACCGGTCATTCGCAGAGCCGAGAAAAACAACAGGAGATCCACACCCATGTCCGAGACCGCGTCCGCCACACATGGTGGAGACCGGGTTGCGCTATCGCTGCAGGCCCACGGGGTACGCCATGTTTTCACCTTGTGTGGCGGCCATATCTCGCCCATCCTCACGGCCGCACGCTCGCGCGGCATCCGCATCGTGGACGTGCGCGATGAGGCCACTGCCGTGTTCGCTGCCGATGCCATGGGGCGACTGTCCGGCATACCGGGCGTTGCGGCCGTGACGGCCGGGCCCGGCATCAGCAACACCATTACCGCGCTGAAAAACGCGCAACTGGCGCAGTCGCCGCTGATCCTGCTCGGCGGCGCGGCGCCCACCGCGCTGCAGGGCCGCGGCGCCTTGCAGGACATCGACCAACGGCCACTGGTCGCGCCGCACGTCAAGCGTTTCATCAAGGTCCGTCGCGTCTGCGACCTGGGCCCCGCGGTAGATACCGCGTTCGCCCTGGCGGCAGGTGGTGTCCCGGGACCGGTATTCATCGAGTGCCCGGTAGACCTGCTGTACGACGAGACCAGCATCCGCCAGTGGTACTTGGAGGCGGCCGGCAAGGGCCGTTCGATTTCGCAGCGGTTTTTGCGCATTTACCTGCAGCGCCACGTCGGCCGGATGTTCAAAGGTGCGCAGGAGCCACCTGCGGCACACGTGCTGGCGGTCGACACGCCGCAGGCCGGCGCGCGGCAGCTGCGCCAGGCGCTGGCAGCGCTGAGAGGCGCGCAGCAGCCCTTGATGGTGATCGGCAGCCAGACCATGGCACAAGCCGCGCAGGCTGAAGCGATTGCAGCGGCAGTGGGCCGCATGGGCATTCCGGTCTATCTGTCGGGCATGGCGCGCGGCCTGATGGGGCGCGACCATCCGCTGCAGATACGCCATCAGCGGCGCCAGGCACTGCGCGAAGCCGACTGCGTCGTTCTTGCCGGCGTGCCTTGTGACTTCCGGCTCGACTACGGCCGGCATATCCGTGGTTCGGCAACCGTGATCGCGGTGAACCGCAGCGCCAAGGATGCCCGCATGAACCGCAGGCCCGAAATCGCTGCCATCGGTGATGTCGGCCAGTTCCTGCAATCGATGGCCCATGCGGGAGCCCCCTGGCAAGGCCAGGAGATGGCGTGGGCGCCCTGGATCGCCCAGTTGCGCCAGCGCGACGCCGAGCGAGAAAATGGCATCGACGCGCAGGCCGCGCAGGTCCATGGCGCGTTCGTCAACCCGGTGGCCCTGCTGCGGATGGTCGAACAGGAGGCCGGCGACAAGGCCTTGCTGGTGGCGGACGGCGGCGATTTCGTCGGCACCGCCTCGTACATTTTGCGTCCGCGTGCGCCGCTGCGCTGGCTCGATCCGGGCGCTTTCGGTACCCTGGGTGTGGGTGCAGGGTTCGCGATCGGCGCAGCCTGCTGCCACCCCCAGGCCGAGGTCTGGATCATCTACGGCGATGGCGCCTGCGGTTATGGCCTGGTCGAATTCGACAGTTTTGTGCGCCACCATATCCCGGTCATTGCACTGGTTGGCAACGACGCCGGATGGACCCAGATCGCCCGCGAACAGATCAAGATGCTGCACGACGACGTGGGCACGGTGCTGGCGCGCACAGACTACCAGGCAGTGGCGGCCGGTTTTGGCGCCGAAGGCATTCTGGTGCGCACGATGGCGGAAGTCCGCCCGGCACTGGTCAAGGCGCGCGCCCTGGCCCGCAGCGGCCGACCGGTTCTTGTCAACGTCTGGCTCGACAAAACGGAATTTCGCGACGGTTCCTTGTCGATGTAGCCGCAACCAACCTGAGGAGATGCCCCATGCCGGAAAACAAGCTTATCCTGGACATGATCCATGAACATGCAAAGGCACGTGCCGACAAGGTATTCCTGACCCAGCCGCTGGGAGGTGGCAAGGTCCGGGACATCACCTGGGGCCAGACCATGGACGAGGCGCGCCGGATGGCTGCCCATTTGCGAAGCCGCAGCTTGGCCGGCAGCCACATCGCGATCCTGTCCAAGAACTGTGCCCATTTCTTCATCGCCGAGTTGGCGATCTGGTTGGCGGGCGGTACGACGGTCGCAATATTTCCGACCGAGAGCGCCGACACGATCCGTTTCGTGCTCGAGCACAGCGACGCCAAACTGCTGTTTGTCGGCAAGCTCGATACCTGGGAGCAACAAAAGGCCGGCGTGCCGGCCGGTCTGCCGTGTCTCGCATTTCCATTGGCGCCAAAGACCGAGGTCGACCAGTGGGACGATGTGGTGGCACGCACCGGGCCGCTCGAGGGCAAACCGACCCGACCGGCCGACGATCTGGCCATGATCATCTATACATCCGGGTCGACCGGTACCCCCAAGGGCGCCATGATCGGTTTTGGCGCGGTCACCGCTGTCGCGCAAGGATATGCAAACGACCTGCAGCAGCGCATGGGAGATGGCGATCCGCCAGATTGGCGCGTGTTGTCCTACCTGCCACTGGCGCACTCGTTCGAGCGTGCCGTGATCGAATCGTCGGCCTGGTACAGCGGACGCGGTCACATATTTTTTGCCGAATCCATAGACACATTTCTGGCTGACCTGAACCGTGCGCGCCCCAATCTGTTCATTTCGGTTCCGCGTTTGTGGCTCAAGTTCCAGCAAGGTGTATTTGCCAAGATGCCTGCAAAAAAACTCGACTTCCTGCTCGGCCTGCCCATCGTCGGGAAGCTGGTCGGGCGCAAGGTTCTCAAGGGCCTGGGCTTGGACCAGGTCGTGTTGGCGGCCAGCGGTTCGGCACCGATTCCGGCGGATCTGATTGCCTGGTACCGCAAGCTGGGCCTGAACCTCATGGAAGGGTATGCCATGACGGAGGATTTCGCGTTCTCCCATCGGTCGACCGAGAACGCGAACGCACCCGGCTATGTCGGCATACCTTATGACGGCGTGGAGGTGCGCATAGGACCGGGCAGCGAAATCCTGATCAAGTCGCCGGGTCAGATGAAGGGCTACTACAAACGACCGGATCTGGACGCCGAGAGCTTCACCGCCGATGGCTTCTTCAAAACCGGCGACATGGGCGAACGGCGCCCGGATGGGTTGCTCAAGTTGACCGGCCGCGTCAAGGAACTGTTCAAGACGGCCAAGGGCAAATACGTGGCCCCCGCGCCAATCGAAAACCGAATCAACGAACACCCGCTAGTGGAACTGTCGATCGTCTCGGGCGTGGGTCAACCTGCGGCTTTTGGCATGGTTGTGCTGGCCGAACACCTGCGACCGACATTGTCCGACCCGGCAGTGCGCAGCGAGGTGGAAAGCGAAATGACGCAGTTGCTCAAGCGGGTCAACGTCGATCTGGCCGATTATGAAAAGCTGCAGATGCTGGTGATTGCCAGGGAGCCCTGGTCGATCGAGAACGGCTGCCTGACTCCCACAATGAAAATCAAGCGCAGCCGCATCGAAGCCCAGGTGCAGCCCCATGTCGACGCATGGTACGCAAGCGGGCGCCGCGTGCACTGGGCCTGAGAGCACACCCCCTGAACAGCTCAGCCAGATACGGCACCTGCTGTGGGCCCCGGTCCTAGAATGGATTCAAATACGCCCGACCCACCCATGTCCAACTCCATCGAACAAGACACCCAACCGCAGGCACTTGAGCCCGAACAAACGCAAGAGCCCGCACTGGAAACCATCTCCATTGCACGTCAGGCCATCGTCGACCAGCATGGCCAGGTGTTCGGGTACGAGCTTTTTGACCGTACCCGTCCTTCCAGCTCCCACACCGCGGCAAGCGACGCGCAACTCCTGTTCAACGTGTTGTCCCACGCCGACAACGGCGCGCTGATCGACAACCGGACCATGTTCGTCAATTGCGCGCACGAAAGCCTGGCCAGTGGGCATCTGGAGCTGGTTCAGCCGGATCGCATCGTGCTGGAGATACCGCCAATTCCCGGCAACGATCCGCAGGAGATTGCCGGCAGGCTGCAGACACTTGCCGACATCCGCGGTCGTGGTTTTCGGCTCGCGTTCAACCATTCCTTGCTCACTGCGGCTTACCAGAGCTGGCTTCCATTGGCAAGCTTCATCAAGGTGGACTTGATGCTGCTCAAATCCGAGTTGGTCGAGCCGGTGATCAGGTTGGCGCAGAAGAAGAACCACGCCCAGTTGATTGTCGAGAAGGTGGAAACCGCCGAGCAGCAAAAGCAGGCCGCCACATTGGGCGTGCAGCTATTCCAGGGCTACTGGTTCGCCAAGCCGGTCGTGGTGACCGGGCAAACGATCCGGCCCGCGCAGGCGGTGATCATCCAGCTCATCAACCAGGTGCGCAAACAGGCCACCACGGCCGAGATCGAGGAAGTTCTCAAACGAGACGCCAGCCTGTCATTCAACCTGCTGCGCTTCATCAACTCGTCCGGATTCGGCTTGAGCACGGAGATCACGTCGTTCCGCCACGCCGTGATGATCCTGGGCCTGAAAAAGCTGTTTCGCTGGGCCGCCCTGCTACTGACGACCTCGCGCGCCGGCGGCGTGCCGCCCGCAGTCGGCATGACGGCGATCGTGCGCGGGCGGCTGATGGAGCTGCTGGCGGCGGAACTGCTGGGACCCGAGGAATGCGACAACGCCTTTGTGACCGGCGTTTTTTCCCTGCTCGATACCATGCTGGGCATGCCCATGGAAAAAGCCCTGGACGCCATCTCGCTGCCCGAATCCGTCACGGCAGCTCTGTTGCACAAACAAGGGCCGCTGGCGCCATTCCTCGAACTGTGCATCGCGTGCGAGACCGCCGATGACGAGAGCTTTGCGCGCGTGGCCGATCTGTTGACGCTCAACAACCGCCAGGTCAACTGGGCGCATCTGCAGGCATTGGCCTGGGCGGACGCGATGGGCGAATGACGCCGGCCTTGTCAAGCCGCATCGACGAATCGCAACGCGACCCCGTTGTTGCAGTACCGTTTTCCCGTCGGGCGCGGGGCTGCCCGCTACAGCGTCAATCTTCGGGATCGATCAGACGGTCGTGCTCGGGGTCGTCGGAAATGTCAGGGTGGACCAAACCGTCGTGACGCTCTTTCAACGCGTCATCGGGCTCTGCGTCGTCGGGTTCGGGCAAGGGTACGCTTTGCGGGTGGTACTGAGTGTGCGGCATGGTCAGCTCCTTTCATGGTGCTGATGGTCCTCCACCAGGCGCCTCACGTCAATCGTCCAGCATTGACGCGGCTCACAGGCGCACAGGCCGAGCGCAAATCGACCAGAAAGCACCGCATCAACGCTTATGCGCAGTTTTTACCGCTGGCGCAATACGCATCAGACCCGGCGACCCGAGGTGGCGCTCGGATCCGCGATCAACAGCCACTTCTTGCTGCGCCCGATCAAACGCAGGCTTTGCCTGAGAGCGTGAGAGGCAATCGCTTGAGCCCACGCAAGACCCCGCAAACAGTTCCTGGCGCTTCGGGCCACGGCCAGTCGCGCCGGTCATGCCCTGTGGGCGGGGGCGCCCAATCGATTGCCTCTCACGCTCTGAGCGCATGTTTTTCCAGCAGATGTCAGGGCGTATCCCCGACCGACGAACCCCAACGGCAACATCCATAACGACAGCCACCATGACCTCTGCCACCGACCGGCTGCAATCGGCGATCGACTTCATCTGCGCCTCGGAAAGCCCCTGGTCGCGCGACAACACGCCGCCCTGGGGAATCCACGACAAGGACCCGCCGCCCTACAACCGTCTGTACGGGCCGGTGCACCCGCGTGGCGGCGTTGCCGGGGTCCTGATCCACGGCGACGCGGTGAAGGCCCAATGGGGTGACGTGCATCGCAGCGACCTGACGTTCAGCGTGGCCAAGACCTACCTGGCCTTGCTGGCCGGGCTCGCGTTCGACGACGGCTTGTTGCCGGACCTGCATGAACCGGTCGTGTGTCGTTGTCCGGGCATCGGCTTCGAAGGCGAGCGACTGTCGCGCATCACCTGGCACCACCTGCTGCAACAAACCAGCGAATGGGAGGGCGAGTGCCTGGGCATACCCGAACAGGTCGACCGTTACCGTTGGCTCGAGTACCAGCAAGGCAACGCTGGCGGCAACAAGGGTGATCCGCGTCCCCTGGGCGAACCGGGGTCGCGCTTCGAATACAACGACGTGCGGATCAACCAGCTGTCGCTGGCGCTGCTGCACCTGTGGAAAAAACCGCTGCCCGCCGTGTTCGCGCAGCGCATCCTGCAGCCGCTGGCTTGCGCCGACCCCTTCCGGTGGGAGGGCTACGAGCAGGGGTGGTGCGATGTCGACGGACAACGCATGCTGTCGGTGCCCGGTGGCAGCCACTGGGGCGGCGGCGTGTCGATCTCGGCGATGGACCAGGCCCGGATCGGCGTAATGCTGATGAACGGCGGCCTGCACGAAGGCCAGCAGGTGCTCTGCGCCGATTGGATCGAGCGCATGCAACAAGCGTGTGATGTTGC
>ENA-ORBV01006700-ORBV01006700.1-microbial-mat-metagenome-genome-assembly--contig:-NODE-6700-length-20148-cov-5.772009_pt1 | contig 20148 bp, 14 predicted proteins | sample MGYA00237777_ERZ505514 | MGnify/ENA primary metagenome ERZ505514 (study PRJEB26160, sample SAMN06269048) | microbial mat metagenome | isolation source: Oligotrophic lake microbial mat | place... | reverse complement strand
TCCGACAAGAGCTGATAGAATCCCGTATCTTCTGCATCTTGTCCACACGACGAATAAGGGTTTGTAAATTTCACTAGGTACATCCATGCTGTACTGTTTTCCTCGACTTTGGCGTCGTCCGAGGCAAGAAATGGTTTGCAGCTTTCAACAGTCCCAATAAGCGGCCTCTTCTCCTTGTCTCTATTTTGGATCCAAAAACGTTTTTGAACTTTTGTGCCTGCCGCAAATTTCTTTGCAGAAGACATCCCAGAGATATGTCGGGTGACCTGCTTGAAAATAAATAATAGTGGTCTACTCGTAATAACACTACAGTTGAAGCAATCGATGATGCTTTGAAAGTAGACTACTAGTAGTACTCTATACATGAGTTTTACATGCCTTACTTGGAACTTCATGTCTCAGCAGCTGAAGTTGCGAAGATCTTCTCTTCATTGTTTCTTGTTTTCGGTATCGGTTTTTACCTGAACCACCCGGGCGTACTCTGACAGAATTCGAATATGCCTAACCCTAATTTCAACCACAACCGAGGTTGAAAGGTTGACACAGCCAGCACCAAATTCACGTGATGTTGTGGTTTTGTTGGTTTTTCCAAGCAGATGAATGAGAGGCAATCCACCGGCACACATCACTTTCAATAAAGCTCAGCTATTTATCCGTATATAGATAGATACATATACAGAGCAACCTGCTATTCATGCTCTAGAGTTATTCGAAATAGCTCCGCCACTTTTTTAAAATTCTAATTTCCCTTGTGTTTGACCATGACACAGCGTCGCTCCAGCCAGCAGCAGCACCGAGGTCGTCAAATCGGCGTCCCATATCACCGCCACAACCATCATTACCAAGGTGGCCGACGGCGTCCTCCCACCACCACGCCGGATCACAACAACAACGACAATTATATCGACAGTAGTCTTAGCAGTTATTCACCTCCTTGGGAATTGACCCCACGTCCACATGAACAACCCACCGCTTGGCCTGCCGACGACGACGATCATAATTATGATGGATTGACCGAAGCATTTTCACGTGCAGCCATACAAAGCACTGCCACGGATGCGAGCACTTGGCAAGAAGAAGCACATTGGATGTCCTTTCGCAACGCCGTTCATTGCTTTGCTGCTCGTGCTGCCATTCCAGAGTATCGGCCATCCTCTTCGAGAAGAAGAAATGCACCCCCAAATGGCAATCACCACTTCCACCATCACCCCCACCACAATAATGTATCGTTGGGGGAGGATACTAGCAATGCAAGCTCTGTATCTTCCCTCTTGTCATTGCCAGAGCAGCATTCACCACCGCCAATACGTCACATTGATCCTGCTATTGCTACGAACGCTCGTGTACGCCAACGGTTCCCTCCTTCCTTTGTAAGCCCTAATCACAATGATGAGGATGGTGCCAACCTCAACAACAGCAGCAATCTCAACAGCAATACTCCGATTAGTCCCCTTACTGGACGTGACCACGAGGAGGATAATCGTCATTATCTTAGGGAAGCTGGTTCTACGGTTCCTAATTCCATCACGGATCATATTCATGGCCGCAGCAATGCCAACACGAACCTCAACACCAACACCAAAATCAACAACCATCACAAACCTTCTCATCCTGCGGCTGCTGCTGCTGCCACTGGGGATATCTATCCTCACACCAGCAGCAGACATAGCAGTAGGAATAGTTCCCAAAATAATAATCATAGCAACAACCACGTCAGCCATCCGTCTCCTTCGTCATCCTCGTCGTCGCACGAATTATCGGAATCCCATCGAAAGCAACTCTCCAAAATGGCATCGGATTTGGCCGAAACCAAAATGAGATTGGCATTGGCACAGGCGGAACGAGATGAACTTGAATTTGCCTTGTTAATGACAGAAGAATCCAAGTCATCCAGTAAGAGGAGTAGTTGATATCGAAATGGAAGGAATGAGACGACCATGACAACCACAAGAAGCTAACTATTTTTATGATTATCAAATTTTAATTCCTTATTGATGAATAATGATTGCAAGATCAAGATAATAATATTAAGTGTATGTACTATTAATCCTACTACTGTACTGCCTTGCTAGTCGAAGATAATATTAGCCTCACACTTCGTAAATCCATCAAAAACTGTCCAGCAGTAAAAAGTTGACACTTTTTTGGTTGTAAGCCATTGACTAGGAAACACGGTGCTAGTATTATAATTTGCAAAGACATATAGCTGGTGCTTATATTGTAATCCAAGCCTAATCCAAGCCTCCTGGCACACGTGCATAGCGACAACAAAGCAAGAACCTAGGGTTCGAAGTCACCAATGCAAACAAGCAGACAATGGACATGTCTGAGACTGCTATCGAAGAGGGTTCTTGCTTATTACTGATTGTTGAATAGGATACTAAAACAATGTGTAATGAATGTGATGTTATAAGATTGCATGCTTGTATTATTGTGGGGCAATCTTATGGCTGCAATAGCATGATTATTTCTTCTTCTTTTGGCCTTTCCCAGCTCCTTTCTTGGGAGGTCCTCTGCCCTTTCGTCTCATAAATTCCCTCTTGACGTGCTGTCTCTCCTGCAGTTCCGTCATGAAACCTGGGTGTACCTGCAGCCGCAAAGAAAGCAAGAAAGGTAAAGTCCAAGTTAGACAGACAGTGGAAAAAGAAAGAGCAACCACAAAACAGGTGACCCGCGACTAGTCAGTGTGCACTGTCAGTGCGAGTGACAATCCATTCCTTCATTTCAAACATTCATTCACAAACAAGAAACACTCAAGCAATCCTCCATGATGGAATCCTATATATCTACACGAAAAGGACGTACCATTCGTGCGGATTTGTCAATGGTCTCCAAATAATAACGATTCAAGTAGACACCCGTCATCGCCTGCTTGGCTTTTTGATGGCCCGTCCTCAAACCCATTTGTGGATAATACCCAAAGACTTCTTGTTGGACTTTTTGGACTCCTTGTTTGAGGTGAGGATAAGCTTGATATAATTTTGGGCCGGTCAGTTTGGTAACGGAGGACGCCATGATGGATGTTGGTACTATTACTACTACTTAGTACACTGTGCCTTGATGCGAATGGAGGCGTTCGAAAGTTTGTGTTACAGGAACCCCTGATCAAGTTGGAACGGATGTCGAAGACGAGAAAGACTGGTCAATGATAGTGGCCGCTCTCTGTTCAAGTTGTGTGCTGCAGGAGGCTGTCTACCGCACGTTATGCCGACGCAAATGTTGGAAAATAGTTTGGAAAATTAGTCTGACATGGCCAAGACAAGCGCCATTGTCGACACCACAAAATTCAAAACGCTGCTGCGTCTGTCAACTATCCGTTTAGCGACTCGATAGCCCTCACCCAAGTCAGATTTTTTATGACGTCATATTATTGGTTCATTCGATTCCCTGTTTATTACACCTAGCCCCACAGTTGATCGATTTATTTTAGCCTTACGCTGGACGTACTTATCGTGCCAAACTTTGGGGACATTAATTGCATCCAGTCTTCACACCCAGTGAGAATGCTTCCACAAGAGACTCCATCTCAACCGATTACGATCATCTGCACGGCCATGAGATTTAGAGGATATATCAACCCAGCGAGACATGGTTCGGTGAAGAAACTGCATGAAGGGTTTTGAAACACATGGACTAAAAACCCTGCATATGCACAGACATGTTCAGTGCAAGGACTACAAGCATTGATAGTAGTATGATAGTGGACATGCTATGGTACCACCGGTACATACCAGGAAAGTAGTCGGCGTTCTTTGAAAAAAAAACTATTCGGCCAGTGGTTACGGCGTAGTGGTGGGCTTGCTGCTACTCTAGCCAGTTCCAGACTACCGACTACTAGCTATTAGCTATCTGCCAGCGTGTGATCTTGGTAGGCTGCTAGCGGCAGCCTAGATTTTTGTTCGTAAAGTTCTGTGCCAGGAACAAATAGTGGTGGCCACGCAATGGCAAGAACGGGTAATAGTTAGGCGCCACGGTTCTTTGTAAAGCTAGTCAAGTACCTGTAGACGGATGGCTAGCTTGCTACTGTACTGGCTGTGCCAGGAATAGCCCCTAATAGTAATGGTCATGGCAAGAACTGGAAAGTACTAGTAGTGGTAGACTAAATGTTCCAGTAAACCTATTCCGATCCCCCCTCGAATGGCCAAAGCCAAAGGAGCAGGTAGCTAGAGATGGCCAGCTTTAGCCCGGCAGCCCGGCTAGCAAAAGCTGGACCAGCTTGCAAGCGTCTCCTAAGCTGGTTGTCTAGATTTGCTACATTGGACTAATTGGAGAGACGGGTTGGGTGTATTGAGTGTTATGTGTGTTTAATAGGTTTTAAAGTACATGTAGTTTGCAAAAAATAGTGAACAAATCGCTTCCCGCTGTTTCGTATGTACAGGGATGGAAGTGTTTTAGTAATATAATACAGAATACTGGTGATTCTTTTTTGTTTTAGGCAGCAACATTGTGGTATACAATGGATCTGGGAGATTTTCCGGCCGAGACGCGCTTGGCTGAAGCGGCAATATGATGATGATCATCGTCGTCAATGGACTTGACACTCGCATCTTGTTCGTCCTCCGACACAATCGCAGCCTCTTCCGTTGTAGTGATGGAAGCGGGAGCAGATGCGGATCGTTCTGGAAGGGCCGGTCGCAACATTTGTTGAATCAAAACCGAATGCTGCAAATCCAATTCCAAACTGTAATCCTTGGTGGAAGATAATTCCAACAAGAACTTTTTCATATTGAATTTCACATCAAAATGCTTCAAAGCGTTGGAGATGGCGGCAAAGGCAATGACCGACTTTTTAATAGTCATCAATTCGTAATCGCCCGCAGCATATTCCACTTGAGCTCGGGCGGCATCGTAGACTTGTTGCTGCAAGTCCTCGGATGCAAACAAATTGGGCAAAAGTTCAAGTGTTTCTTGGACAAAGGCAATCGATGTGGGGGGATTGACCCGCCACTTGATGGCCTCCAGCATGATGCGTTCCATGTGTTCAAATTCCTCGGCTTCATAAGCACCTTGACTGAGTTCCGCCAATAGTTTGGGTGTGAGTGCTTCCGCACAATGAATCTTGACGGCAATGTAAAGGGCGACCATGGCGGCCAATTGAAAGGTCGTACGACACTCCATGGATTCGCGGCCAGCCGCTGTCATGAGGAATCGATCCAAGTAAGACATGCTAATTTCAACTGTTTCCGAGTCGAAACCAATAAAGTTGACGACCGTTTGCATCCACTGCAACATACTCTGGCGGCAAGCCACATCAATTTGATTGGAATGTTGTGGCGTGTTTTGCAATCGGATCAAACGAGACCTGCTGCCTCCTTGATGTTGTTCTTGATAAAGATAGTCTTTGCACTGATACGAGAGCTCTTGGCAGCGCATGGCCTCGACAGTGGAAGATGGAATAAAAGCAGAAGTCATCTTTTTGTTTTGGTTTTTAGTTGAGTGTTTGGAATATTATGATTGCTTTTTTTCTGTGAGAAAATGTATTCCTGATAAATAATGACCGCTTTTGCTTGCTTCTTTGTAAAAATAATGAAACGGCGGCGTTGTAGGTACTAGAAAACTGGCATACACTGGTTACCATTAACAAGACTATAACAACTGGGATATCAAACGAGAAGGCAAACATGGTTTTACTATAGGAATGAGTGTAATAGCATGAATGCCAAGTCACAATTCCTCGACAATTATGTCATATTCCATGTCTCTAGCATCTCTCTTATTGCGTCTCTTCGCCTGAGCACCCAAGAGTCATTTTTAACGATTGGACTATGGGGATTGGTGGGATTGGCATCTTGCCTAATTCCGAATGATGCTATAATGACACTTCTCCTTTCGTGCAACCTTCGGGCAATACCGGTGACGTAGGGACTTGTCATAACTTCACAAGTTCAATCTACTAGACTATTGCTGAAGCGAGCCGAGTTTGGTACGACGTACCGGTGGTTAATAGTAAGAAGTGCTGAAACTTGTGGAATACCGTCTACCTAGCTAGCTAGCTAGCTAGTAGTCGGTAGGATGCCATTCACAACTAAAACCGGCGAAGACTACATACAATCTTGAAGACTCTGCATGGAATTATCAATGAGACACGAGAGACCACACATGGCGGTACCACTACTGATACCGTTGTGCACCGGGGTCAGCGCGGTGAACTTGTCTGACAGGCATTGAAGGGCAATCTCCGTCTAAGTAGTACTCAATACGAAGCCTCAAGGTCCAAAATTGCCTACTGGCGATACGTAATGGAGTAGCTACTAAAAGACCTAGCAACTCTCTATAGCTGGTCATTTCATGCTGAAGCAAGACGAACTACTAAGGTAAGACTGGTACTGGGCTGTTGCTGGAGCAATTCAAGTACGGTAAGACTGGAATCAAGCTCCAAGTTTCATCTACTGTATGACTGTCATGTCTTGAGTTTCTGAACTCAACAAGCTATCTAGAAAACTGGAGGTCTGAGGTCTAGTTTTGAGTTGGCACTCATCAATGAGTGGCAGTTCAACGCAACTGAATGAATCGGGTAGTGCCGGCACTACTAACCCGCCGGTCCAACTGAAGCGGATCCTCGGCTACCTAGGTAGCAGTTAGTAGCTAGGTCTTCGTTGGCGACTCTGACAACAGACACTGCCCTCATTCAGATATATAGACAGAGGAAAGAGCATTTTCCATGGCCACTCATGGGCCGCGACGTGACGGCCGGGCATTGAAATTACCTGGTCTACTGCTACTAGTAGTACTGCTAGCTACTAGCAAGCAACTAGAACTTGGTATTCATTTTGAGTGAGTACATTGATGAGACAGACTGAACGCAAAACAACTTGAATCACTCAAGACAACGTGATTAGTCTCAGCCAGCCTGGCCAGCCAAACGAACCTAGGCTCGTGGGCGGTCGGCCAGCTGAAGAGAACGAGGAATGGAAGCCCTTACGTCTATCGAGTCTAGAGAGAAATAGTAAATCTGACGGAATTACGATGCCTGCCTGAGTAGGCTGAGCGGTGCCTGCAGTGTCTCGCCGGCTGCACTCAAATACCTATTATTTAGAAGCTTGCAGTAGGCTCCGTCGGGTCGGTTCTTGCTTGGCCGTGCCACCTGTCTCTGAGTGAGAAGGGAACGCAATTCGTTCAGTTGAACTGTCATGCATGGGCGAGACGACACCTGACAACTTGAATGCGTTCAGGGTTAACTATTTACAAACAGCAACGGAGCCAGCCGAGATATCACTGCAAGCAAGTTGCTCTCATGCTTCAGACATAGGCAACTTGGATTTTTCCTGTCCAAGGCTAGGGCTAACAAACTATTCACACTTTCCAACAAACTATTCACACTTCCATCTGTTACAGCGTAATTTCTTGGAGGGGGTCTCCGTGTTTTTATGCACAATCTGTGTCTGGTGGGGGTCTAATAATGTCCACGAGAAACGATGCGTCTAAAAATTTAGGACGTGCGTCATCTGAGGGTCCAGAATATCTAATAATCCGTGGTGTAAACAATGTGGAAAATAATTGCCCGGCATGCGCTGAGCCAAAATGACCGTGAGCGTTGTGTAGTGGGTGGAGGGACAGACGCCCGCAACAGGCTCTCTGGTTCTTGGTTGTGCCAGCAAAACGTTACGGTGCCAGTTAGCTAGTAGTACTAGTAGCTAGCTAGCCAGCACCAGTATCTAACGTACCGTTGCAGTTACTGGGTGAGCTTTTACTGACCAGGCTAATAAACCGCCCAATTAAATACACGACGACGATCTGACCGACTTCCTAAACGACATCCTATCTTCTCTTGTGGCTGTGTCGCTGTGCATGTCCTGTAATTTGATCTGGTTTGTAGTCTTACAACAACTGACAGGCAAAGCCCTCGACTCAAGTAAAGAGCTCCGATAGATCAATAATAGCTGTCTTCCGCGCGTGCCACTGTCTTCGAAGAACTTTCTTGTAACCACAACAGGCTATTAGAAACTTCTGTGCCAGACACTACGACTGTACTGTTGGCATTCATAATCACCGCTTCCCTGACACACAACGCTGTTCAGTCTGACCATAGTAGCTCCTAGCTTCCCATAGTCGACTGCAAAGCAAACCGCAACAACTACCTGCTACGATACAATCGAATCAATCGGTCTTACTTGAAACAATACAATCACAACCATGAGTACCGAAGCCGCTCCCGCTGCTCGACCCAAGGCCTTGCTCGACATTGACTTTCACGAGTCGACGCACTCACGGCAATTGCGAAAATTCATGTCGACACGAAATTTGGCGACGAGTCGATACGACGATTTGTTACGAAGTGGAAGCACACACCAACTGCTCAACCGGAGTGGAACCTCCCCAAGTGGCGGTTTGGCCCCGACGCCCGAGTCTCTCAAGTTGAATTTCCCAGGGCCGTCCGCAGCAGGCTTGCCACCCGGTGCACCATCCTTGAAAACGGCCGAAGAAACGGCGGAAGAGTCGGACTCGGAAGGATCGGAAGTTTCCGGCAATTCCTTTGAGGACGCTCCCGATGACTGTGCTGCGGATCGGGATTACATCGAAAATAATCTGGGAGCAAGTTTACATGATGATGAATTGGCACTGGAAAATGTAGGAGAGGACAAGGAAGCGGACGATTTGATTGCTGGTCTCAAAGATAGGATGAAATTGGAAGAAGGCAAGGACGCCGAGGCATCCTAAGACAAAACCAAGCGAAGGATGAATAGGAATAGGAAAAAGACCCCCGTACCCACATTTTGCATCACTATACTACAACTACTAGTACTTTCACTACATGACATTATTCGTGAGTATTGATTTTGCAATCATCCATCCATTGATCCTATCTGTGGTCAGCCATCTTGAAGGAAGTGAGTCAAGAACTTGCTCCAAAGAGAGCGAAATTGTGTATTAAATAAATATAGAAAACCAGTATGAATCACGCTGTCTTTTTGTAGAAACATGTCTTGGTTCTTGTAGAATTCAAATATTTTTGGATTTTAGAACTTGCCCATATACTCGTCGCCCTGTCCGGTCTACCTGTCTTGCTATGTTGAGAGAATAAAACGAACCAAAAGATGTTCAAGACAACGTAGTTTGCCGGTTACGATTGCACTCTCGACTTTCTCTTTTTTGACTGAATAACTATCTTAAAGTGTACCACTTACAGTCTGCATATACAATACAATCATTTTAGTAGTAGAAGTAGATTGAGCTTCAACCTTGGAACCTGCAAGTAAATATGGTCTAGACACGGAAGTGCCAGTGGATAATTGAACGCCGTACCCAAGAAAATGTTTGTAACCGGCGCAGGTAAAATGAACAGTCCAGTCTGGGGAAGAAACTCGACGAAAGGACTTACTTCGTTTTGGATTAGACCCGTGCCATGGTGCACGCAGCAGCCTATCACTCTATAGTAGTAAAGAAACTGAGAAACAACCTTTGGCGCATTGGACAAGAATACGTCGATCGTTTCTTCCTAGTGAATGCGTCCTAATTCGCCTGTCCTGCTGTCTTGGACGCCTAAGCAGCTACTGTACGAGTGAGTAGATAGTCAAGTATTAAAATGGAAATTGGCACAATTTATTTTAGCTAGCCGATCCCGCAATGTAGAGACAAGGGACCCCGCGGCAAAAAGAAACTGCCTTTTTCTCTATGCAATAAAGAGTAGCAAGCAAAGGAGCTTGACAATTACTTTTGTCTTCCGAATGATATGAATGTGAATGCCCAATGGGTCATCAAATACAGGTACTGAACTGTACAACAACTCTTTCTTTCTACTGTAGTTTCTTTAGAAAGACATGGCAACGGCAAGAGAGGCAACGACTGCCAACGCTGCTCGGAAAGACCCCGCCGTTGTCGCGGCCGAGGTTTCTTTCGCTTCGGAGGAGGCAAGTGCTACGACACCGTCGCTGCCACTACCACTTTCACTACTGGCATCACCGCCACTGACGCCTTCAATGGCGCTGCCACTGCCAATGGTGGTGCCGGTAGTAGTTTCAAAAAAAGGAACGAACCGTTCAAATTTGCTCACGTCCACCAGCGAACAGCCCTTTGTTGCTCGTGTGGAAACGCTGGGCTGATTTGCTTCGCAATTAATGTCGACACCACCACCATCGGCACAGATTGTACAGGTGCAGGTGCTATCATCGGCGGCAGCTGCCGAGCAAGAGCTGATTCCGCCTTCTAGAGTGGGAGACACGCCCAAGGAAACTTTGACTTTGACACCCTCGTCGCCGTAGTCGGCCGTGTAGGTGATGGTCTCCTCTCCCGATTGTGTAAAGTCAATTTGCATGTCCAATTTGGCACATTCCTTTTCGTTGCTTTTGTTGCAAATTGTGTCGAAAGCACAGACGAGCGTTCTGCCTTCACACTCGCAATTGTTGTTGCCGTCTTCAATCATGGGAACCACGATCGTGTGAGCGGCACAAAGGTTGACGCCTGTTGTGGCTTCGGCGTTAGCCGAAGCCAAGAGAGACGCCATTAGCAGCATGCTAGAAGCAACGGTAGTTCGTGCAATCATTTTGGGTTTTTGGTTTTTGGTTGATGATGGAACGTTTGGAATTTGGGCTTGTGAAAAGTGGGTTTTTGTGGGGCTTACTTTTTATTGATGATGGATCGAAGGCAGCTTTTTCGTTCTGCTATGTGGTAACAGCTCAGACAAAATGAATTTTCGCGGCTTCCATCAAAGGCAGTAATACTACTAACTCTACCGGCAACCTCGTAGTCCGCTCAAAGATTTGGCTCCTCAAGAGGTCGGTGAAGAGAGGTTTCTTTACTGTCAAAGAATGACAGAAACAAATTTGGTGGTTCAATTTTGTTTTTGTACATGCCGACGCCTGTCCTTAATTTGTTTTCGGCGTCTCTCCCCGCGGGCACATCTAGATGAAGTTTCTCGGAGAAGCGGGCCGGCGTTGGGATTTTTCTTTAGTTCCCGAATGATCGAAAGTTCGAAAAGGTGTGCTATCTTGCCCACGATAGCTTTTGCTGCAGCTATTGCTGCACACAATCATGACTAATTTTCCAAAAACAGTTTTCCTACTGGTATGTCTTTGTCTTCACCTTCAGCACAACCCATCCAACAGCCTCATGACACTGCCTTCTTCTGTACACCTTGTCCTCAACAATTGTGTCTCTCCAGATGGTTTTTTGTGAATGCACGCAGTCTCGATGATTCGGAAGTGACACTTTGCTTGACCTTGAAAGCCCAGTTGGATGAGTCTTTTTTCTGCTGGATTTCCTGAAGACCCCATTTTTTTGTTTGACAACAGCTTGAGCCATTTGTCATGCTCGCATCATTTGTTGTCGGTTGTTGCCCTGATCTCTCAGCAATGTGACACGCACAACTTTTCATTTCATTCAAGGCGGCAGCAAAACCAATCCATGTCTCTTTTTCATTTCCGCTCGGACAAAAAATCAACCTGCTGTTGATGTTTCTAACTAGTGTTCACATCAATTGGAGAAACTTCACAAAGAAAAAGACAATCAATGCTATCAACATGTCTTGTTCACTTAGCAAAATGGGGTGGATTTCAGTTTTGCAACACGTTGCTCATGAGCCATGACAGACATGCAATGGTGATTTTTAAGGGATTGTGCCAACATGAAAATGTTGATGCATGCATGTCAAATGGAGTGACATGCACAGCCACCACACATTGTGGGGGCAAGACAAAACACAATGCTGAGATTCTGTTTTTGCCTCAAATGTGACTGCTAGCAAACTAACCAACGGGCAAAAAGGGAACAACATGCATTGCCAAGTGCAATTTTCTAGTTTTTGCCTTTCTGTGCCCAGCAGACTTAGTTGACTTTTGAGCTTGGTTCAGTTCACCCTCAGCAATGTCATTCTTTTGTTGTTGAGTCCCAAATGGAAAACTGAAGAGTCGAGGAAAGAGGGAGTTCTCACAGCTGGAGGAATGCAGATGCACCCAACAATTTCCTTTTTTTGCTGGCTCCAAAAGGAATGAAAAGGGAAGGAACAGCAAAGTGATGGAATGCTTTTGCTTTTCAACAGAAAGGATGCCCTCATTGCACAATCTACAGCGATGTTCTGAACAAATGCAATTGACTGATCAATGCTGTTTGCTTTGCTGCAATGATCTGATTTGCTGATCTGTTGTTGATTGAATCTGTTTGTCACCAACTGCAGGCAGGCTGATGGTCCACTGGCAACTGCACAGTCACAGACTCAACAGCAACAACACATTGAGGAATCACAAGAGCTTCTGCTTGCTCTTCTTTGAACTTAGCATTTGCCATCAACAACATTGACAATGTCAGCATGCGACCATACAAAAAAGTCTCCCAACACTGCTATTGGCTTGCCATGTGATGTGATCACTCTTTTTGCAGCAATTTGAAAGGACAGTGCACCTTGCATGAATGCACCATCTGTTCTGTCACTGTGCAAGTGATTGATGTTCATGACAGCAGTGCCCCAATCTCGGCATCACTTGCTTTGTGCTCAGATTTTCTAAGCACCAACCCCACAAAGTCAGCCACACACCAAAAGGAAAACTGGGCTTTGGTCATGTTTCAAATTTGGCATGCTGGCTAAAAGAAAATTCCATTAGGGTTGACATCTGAAGAGCGCAAGGATTCCTTTAGTCAAAAGACAACCTGAAGTCCAAGGCAAATCAATTCCGCTTAAAAACAACAAGATCACACAATGGAAGATGTTCTTGTTGTCATGGAGGCACAGATTTTGTGCATGTGTGTGTTTGTTAATTGGTCGGGCTGAGTGGGACAATCCTTTTGATGTTCCCACAGGGCCGTTGCTCACAATGCCAAAAGAGCCTTCAAACAGAGTTTGTTATGCAACTCTCCCCTAAGTTTGGGGGAGAGTTTCAAAATGTGCTCTGAATTCTACTCCAACTTTGGGGAGAGTTTCAAAATGTGCTCTGAATTCTACTCTAACTTAGGGGAGAGTTTCAAAACTCTCCCCTATTTAGGGGAGAGTTTCGAACTTAATTAAATTTGTGTCACAGTTCTTTCTTGTTAAACAAATCTCCCCTAAGTTATCGGAGAGTTTTAAACTCTCCCCTGTGATAGGGGAGAGTCTCAAACTCTCCCCTAATGCTTGACTCTCCCCTAATTTAGGGGATCCTCCCTTAAATGCAGCCTTATTCAAATGAGCAAGGCTCCAGTAGCAGTGAGGAACCAAGACTCACTACTGTAGCTAGTAGTAGCTAAAAAAATCGATAACCATCCAGAACCGCTGCAAGGATTGATTCATGCATTCTGCATGGTTGATTCATTCTTCGAGTTGACCTCCTGGTACTCGATACCACTACAAAAATCGTTTACTTGATTTGATTTCTTGCATTCCGCACCATGAAACTCGTCATCGGAACATTCCTCGCTGCCGTAGCATTTTGTCCTGTTGCAGCCATCACGCCTGGCACGAAAGTCGCCATCGGCACTTTCCTTGCTGCCCTCCAAATTTCTCCTGTGGCAGCTATCACGGATGGTGCCTTTGACGCCAATGACGAATACCCATCCGATGGAGCATTGATGCTTGATTTTGTAGAGTATGGCGTGCCTCAGTATGGCTACTCTCCCGGTTGCTCTGGAGTTCTCATCCATCCCAAGGTTTTCCTTACAGCCGCTCACTGCATTGCTGGGTCGATCTTCTTTGACGATGAAGGCTATCCTCTCGATCGACCTCTACCCGGTCGTCGTGGCGAAGAACCGCCGGCTGGCGAAGGACCTGGTATCTGGGTAAGTTTCAATAAAGACCCATCTGATAATGATGCTCAAGGCGACAAGTGTGTCACGTGTCTTGACATTAAGCAAGCCATTTTCAGTCCGCACTACGCCGGTACAGGGCTTGGCATTGGTGGTGATATTGCGGTTGTCATCTTGAAGGATGGATATACCCAGGCGGGTCCCGTTCAGCTTCCATCCCTTGGATACTTTGACGATCTGACGGTATCCAAAGGGCTCAAGAAATCCCCAATCATCAATGTCGGGTTTGGAGGAAGCTTTGATGAAGCCACGAAAGCGAAGCACGACATTGAGTATCTGGATATGCGCATGTTCTCTACCTCGACGGTCAAGGGTCTTGGCCCAGAGTATATTGGTCTCAATATGCACAACAACCAGGACAACGGCGGGAGTTGCTACGGTGGTAAGTTAGCATTGTTCTTCTATTGGTCGCATTGTGCATTCATTGCTTCTTATTTCATCTGACGCGGTCTTTCCTTGGACTGCCGTCCATCACGTTTTGTAGACTCGGGTGGTTCCGCGTATTACACCGATGAGGTTGGCGACCTCATTCTCGCTGGGCTTACCAGTTGGGGCGACGCGAACTGCATTAGCACTTCCCGCATTATGCGCCTTGATATCCAGGACAGCGTCGATTTCATCGCGTGCATTTTCGGAGAGGTCAATGGTGGCGAGGACTACAATATTTGCAACTAGGACGAGAAAGAGATAAGTAAAGGAGTCCAGAAGTTTTTATCTCGTAGTTCCAAGAAAACAATTTGTCGGCAGAGTTGATAACCACCAGTTGTTGCAAGGCTCCGGTGGCGACAATGGCAACGTCGAGCTACTGGACCTTTGCATGACATTACTTCTTTCTACTAGCTAAGAAAACAAATAGTACATATTCATTTCAAATATCTGTTGCGTGCTGCGTGCCCCAACCTGCCAGGTGGGTGTTTTTGCCCTGGTGGCAAGCCACCATCAGAGCATCAATCGGTATAAGAAAAATTCCCTTGAACCTCGGGAACAATATAGCAAGCATGACCTCAACTCAACTACAACGTGGCGGAAGAAACTCGCTTGCTTGCAACCGCTCTCCCTAGATTTCGTTGTTGGGATGCCCAAGACGACCTAGTAGACCTATTTCAATCGGACTGGGTGCTAGCTAGCTAGAGAGTTGCCCTGCTGCTACCTTCCATTAGTGGACAAACCAACATGGGCGAGGCAGCCCTGCTTTGGCGGTCGTTAGCTAGGATACGGTGGTCGGAGATACCCAACCAACCCGCTAAAGCGCCAATGGCAGTTTACGAAGTGTGAAATGGTTGCTGTTAAATTCAAGAAGCAATTTTCAGCTACAATACGATACTGTCTAACGCTTTGTTGTCGAGGACAGCTGTCTAACGACAAGTCAGTAATGGATGAAACGAGGCGTATTAGACACCCATTCAATACACCAACCGGTGTGATGGAAAAAAGGAACAGCCTTCACAGATTTTCGTGGGCCTGTCTGAGACAATGGAGGCCTCGAATCGAAGGGGATACAAGGGCAGCCTAGACGGCCGCACCTGTATTTGAGTCAATGACCTTCAACGGATCTGAACACTGGTAGGGGCGATCTACCACGACCATATGTACTATCTGACGGCGAGCTAACGTTCGGAACCAATTAAGGACGATTCATCGTCTTCGTAAAAGAACGGAAAGAGAGTGGGTAGAATGGAGAATGGAGCCAGGCACGACTTCACAAAATAATTGCATCCGCCTTGTAACTCGTCTTCTGCTTGGATCGATTGACTTCTTCTTGCCCTTCTAAGAATGGTCTCCTTCTCCTCCAAGTCACGGTTTGACCCATTATCTGCCAATTCGGTTTCCTCTCGTCTTCTGAGCGGGGAAGGTGGATCCATCGCCCTTTCATGGGTGAGCCTCTCTGGTGGCTCTGGCACCAACACTGGCCGCTGATCGACGAAAGTTACCATCATCAATGTTGCTATTGTTTTCTGGTTGTTTTACTTCCTTCTTCTTCAAGCTGCGTCTCTTTGCTGTTTGTTTGGCTATTCTCGGTTGCTTTTTCTGTTGATTGATTGATTGTAGTTGCGGTGGTGCACTCTACCACCCACCTTCTTGATCCAGCACGTGATCGATTTACAATTTTCGTGGTCTTGATAGATGGTGGGTTCGCAATTGAATGCATCATCATAGTTCGGAAAAAATGGGCCAACGGAAACCAATGAGTTTGTGGGATTCACCCGGCTCGAAATAAATTGGTCGTTTTCTTTCCCCGTTTTCATACAATTTGTTCTGGTCATCTAACTGTACATAGCCAACGAAAGGACCCTGTCTTGCCAGAAGCGATTCTCTCTTGCTACTACTGGATTATTGTTGCCCTTGCTGGTTAGTCAGCTTTTGGGTCATCGCCATTCGAGAACGATGGATTCGGTTGACATTTGATTTTAGTCATGCGTTCCTTCTTGATCGATCCGGATTCATTGGGTAGCGCCGGGGAAAGATGCATACAAAACTTAGAGGGGCGGCTTGTGGGAATGAAATACAGTATATAGTATCCATCGATGGCTCTAGATCAGTGCATGAACTTGTACCAGCTTTGCCACTGAAAGCTCAGGGAGCGATCCGGATGGGATAGCGCAGAGGAAAGCTTCATGCAAAATTAAGAGATGCGGCTTGAGAGAATGAAAAACAGTATGAGTGATCTGCCGATGACTTCGGATCAACACATGTGAGTGTATCAGCTTTGACAACAAAAGGCTCATGGAGCGATTAAGATGGGAAAGTGCAATGGAAAGCTTCATACAAAATTCAAAGATGCGGCTTGAAGGAATGAAATACAGCACGCAGTGATCCGTCGATAACTCCGATCAGTACATGTGAGTGCTTCAGCTTTTGGGCACCAAAAGGTCATTGTTTCAGTTGCCCCCAAATTGTGTTCGTCAACGAATGCAATCTCAAATTCAACCTAATGTTTCACCTCTCCAACAGACGGATACCATTTTGACGCTGCACCGACGGCAATTTCGCGAGAAACAGCGAGTGGAACGGGAACTGGCTCGCGTCCGACAAGAAATCGACCATTACAATTCCATCGATCGAATGTACCAACATGACCGCAAGCATCCATTCGGGAAAACGTTTGTTGTGGTCCCAAGTAGCAAAAGGAATTTCAAACAGGATGAGGCGAAGCAAGATTTCGGTGAGGAGACTCCTCCTCGCAGAGGAAGTGTTCCAATTCAGGACAATCATCCATTCGGGAAAACCTTTGTAGTGATCCCTACAAGTGGCAAAAGGAATTCCAAACAGGATGTGGCGAAGCATGATTTTTCTAGCGAGACTCCTCCTCGTAGAGCTAGTGCTCCCATTCAGGGTCGGGCGCCCAAACGATCGTCCTTGCTGCTAAAAGACAACCGTGATCTTTCTTTCTTGAACAGTAGCTTATCCTCGCTTCATTACGGTGGAAGATCGTCGTTTAACTGTGCTACGAGACAGAAACGGCGCTCGGCCTCCGTGGTTCACCCCACCAACGCGGACAAGGACTCTTCCCCGCGAGAGAAGAGGCGATCGGTAGCCTTGATCACGGTAACTCAGAAGCGGGATTCTGGGAAAGAGTTGATTTGCAAATTGAACAACAAGCTTGGTCTTGATTGGTAGGTTGCTCGTCGAACACTCGAAGATAAGAAAGGGAGTAATGACGGAACTAAACAGATAGAAGCTAAGTAATTTTGATAGTTTAGTCGACATTACACTAGTGGTATTTTTAGAACTACTGGTCCACGGCGATGCCCTCGCTGCTACTACTTCCGAATACAATACTACTTGTTCGTTTGGGAAGAATAGGATCCGGTTCATACAAGACATTGCCATCATGATCGTGATATTGTACCTTCATGGATGCAGGTGTCGCATGAAAGGAACAAAAGCCGCCCTTGACGTTCCCACCATTGCTTTGTTTCTTGTCTTGATGAAAGAGACCCCACACCAGTGGAACACTATCATTGTAGGCCTTTTCGTGCTGTTTGCGATGTTTGTTGCGCCTCCAGGAACAGCAACTATTGCCCGTTCCCGTCACAATGTAACGAACTCCATTGTTGTTGGTAGTGTTGTCGGGAGCCTCGTCGTCGCGTTGTTCCTCAAAATGCATCATGGCATGATCGTGACCCGAAAGATAGTGTGCCCCATATTTCTCCAAGAGTGGCTTGAGATGGTCTACGAGTTGCTGTGTTGGACCATGCATGCCTTGACTAAAGACTGGAAAATGACCTCCTACTAAAAGGTAATCCGCCGTAGATTCCCGGAGGGATCGTTCCAGCCATGTCCACTGCTCCGTGTGGATGGGACCATATTTGTGTCGCAAAGGCAACAGAGAAAGACTTTCCCAGAAACTGTGGCCCTTTTTGATATCAGGTTTCAACAGCGAAGCGGATACTACCAAATCCACCGTGTCAATCAAAATGAGGTCCACCGTGAAATTGTCTCGCTGGAAGGATTGTTTGTGATACAAGGACGGAAATTCCCATCGATGAACATGGTCAGGATCAGTTTGATTCCTTTGTCGACTATAGTACGTGTATTGAATTTGGTCGGTCACGTTTCCATAATGATCATGATTTCCGGCAATCACATACCAAGGGACTTTTGCTAACGGCTGTTCATGGTACACTTTTTCAAAGGTTTGATCGACGCGTTGGTAGGGCGAGTCACCCGAAATGCCCTTGTAATAAAAATTATCTCCCAAGGCAATCACAAATTCAGGATTTATCTCGTCGGAAATTTTGGCCATGCCAGCAGCAACCTTTCGTTGTTGAATCCCAAACATTTTTTCGCTCGGAAAGGAAATCGACCCCACGCCACCCCAGTCTCCAATGGCCAAGAAAGTCAATTGGGATTGATGTTGGTCATTTTTAGGATCATCATTGTGCGCCGCCGCAACCACAGCAACACCAAGGAGTACTGCTACTACTAGCGAGACGCCAAAGGACTTCATCGCTACTCGTTAATTCCTCAGCTACGCTTTGTAACTGTGTGCTACAACAAAAAGGTTCTATATGTAGTTCCTACTACCAAGAAGTATGGGACCCGAAGTATGGTACGACGTAGATAGCTGCTCAAAGAATCAATGAATGCCTTCGTCATCAGGGTGTCGTTTTGCTTTGTCTATATCTGTCGTACTAGTAGCTAGCTAGTACCATACCGAGAATTCAATGGAACAATATCGAGAATTGCACGTACGACTTGGTTGAGTCCAGTCACGAAAAAAAAACTGTTTATTAGGGATTGAGATAATTAAATGCCGGTTCTGCTACTTCCACAGAAAAATGAGGGAGCTTGTCCCTCTCATCAAAACTCACTCAACCAAGCTTAGAACGAAAAGTTTACACACAAGTATTTCGAGCAAATGTACAATTATATTCCAAAAATAACGGCGAGTGATGCCTTTTCAATTTGGACATCCGTCGTTCAGTTGTGATGCTATTCCTCGTGTCCTTCCGTCATCTGGTCTTCCTAGTCCTCCTTGAATTCGTCACGATAGGGCAAGTCCAAACCGGTACCTGACACGCAGTAATCGCAATCACAAGCGCCCTCGTTCCATGACATGGCCACATTCTCAAAAAGCTCATCGTCGCGAAAGATACCCTCAGGAAAATGTCCCAGAGAGTCAATGCCGTCATTCCCTTCTAACCGTTCTTCTTGTCTCCATGATCGTCGGCTACTGGTGCCGCAGCTGTGCCATGTCCCGGATAAGGAACGAAGCAGAAAACGCCCGCCACCCAGTGTCATAGAGGCCAATGACGACAGCACCTTGGGTGCCTCTGCGAGAAGAGGAGACAAACTCAAAGGGTATCCCAAATGGGTAATAGTCGCCGAGGCAGAAAAGTGAGGAATTTGTGCCGCACCATCGAGTACTTTCATAGTAGCGCAAACTTCCTTCATAAAGCTCAACTTGGATGGTAGTACGGGCGCATGTGGGTACATCGATGTGGTTCCTTCTTTGTCGGTTCCCATGTTGCAGGTTGCCAGTTGCTCGTTACAGCATGTATGTTCAATCGCTTTTGCTGGATGTTTTATTGTCTCTGACAATGGATGTTGAATTTATGCTATATTACGTGGGCAGGCATGTATGGGCTGGACAAGAAGAATCAAAGCCTTTTTGACGGAAGAAAATCTTGCCTGTTGTTGCATTGTTAGACGTGCATCAAAGATTGAATCAGCTCCGCCACTGTCAAAAAAGCAGAACCCTCCGTCTTCTCCAAATCGAGCAGATACAAGCACAAGAATGGCCAGTTCTTACAAAATCTGGAGTAGTTTGTGTTCTTCCATTTACACTTCATGCAGGATTCGAAATTGGACGCTGCCAAGGAAGATATCTTCAAGAACCCTCTTTGTCAGTCGTCCACCGAGCCGTGCTGCGGTACTAGTACAAGACCTTGACTGAGTGCTGCAGTCTGGGTTGTTGCATGCGGATAGCACACTGGA
>ENA-ORBV01006699-ORBV01006699.1-microbial-mat-metagenome-genome-assembly--contig:-NODE-6699-length-20151-cov-6.211517_pt1 | contig 20151 bp, 15 predicted proteins | sample MGYA00237777_ERZ505514 | MGnify/ENA primary metagenome ERZ505514 (study PRJEB26160, sample SAMN06269048) | microbial mat metagenome | isolation source: Oligotrophic lake microbial mat | place... | reverse complement strand
CAGATGTGTATAAGAGACAGACCACCACCACCACCGCCACCCCGCCATCTCGACTCATGACTACCCCAGACAATAAGCATCAGATCATCTCGTCGTCGACGACAACCACGACAAGCAACGCTACGGCATCGACTTCCTCCTCTCTCCACTCCATCCAGGATTTATTATTCCATCCACATGTTTCGGTCAAGTCTTTTTCTCATTGGAAACCATCCCAATCTTCAGGTCGACTCCAGCTTACAACCGACATGATGGGGGGAAACCCAACAGAAGGAAACGACAATATCATTAGCACATCGTGGGTTACCCACAATCGAGAAGATCGCAAACAAGGACTCGTCATTCCAAAATGCCCTACTGCTACCGACAACAACGCAACTACGAGAACAAGTAGAATGAGGATGCGGGGGTTATTGATTCACGGAGAAGAAGATCTGGCGTGGGTGGGATTGCATTTTACCGGACAAACACCACAAAGCTCCAACAAAATGGATACGATGATAATTGCCAACATTACCGTGATCCTAAACAACAATCCCGTGAAATTGAAATACAAGCCCACCTTGGGAGGAACCACCCAATATATTGGTTGGGTCCGTGTGGTTCCGCCTGTGCTGACCGTGGCACATCAGAACGATATCGATAACAATATTCCGCCGATATCGACAACAACCCGGACAACGATCGCCCTCTGTCATGTGGGTCCAGCGACCACGACTGTGGCCATGGATTATGTCGTGGCTGTCTTGACAAAGGAGAAGTGATGAAGTTTACGTCAAGACAAAGCAGAATCCTAAACGGAAGAGGTGATTCGTGTCAGGAACAATCCACCTCTGGTGGTGTTCGCATGGACCGCAAACTGCAACAATCCACGGATAGATATCGGCTAATAGCATTTCACAAGGACAGCGACAACGATCCCACATCCATTCCTGGAAAGCCTCGCCTCGCCTTGCCGCAGCTCGATCCAGAACTTCTACCAAATGCTGTCATGGCGTGAGTGCTTTCCTTCGGCAGACGAACCATCCGATGCTGCGTTGCTGTTTCGGGGTTGTATCTCTTCTCGGCGTTTTCATTCGATACTTCCGTTGGGCGAGCAACTGTGCTGAATCATGATGGACTTCAGCGCATCAACAAATCACAGCCAAAAACATGGCTCCGCCAGTGATAGCGGGACGCATCCAGGTCCTGGAATTTAAACACCAGCCCCACCACCGCAACAATTGGTCCTGGTAGCCTCTTTGCTGCTTCTGCGGGCCCAACAGATTGGCGCAAGGCTCGGAGGATGGACGGGGACGTCCGCCTTGCTCACACCGATACGGCCTACCGTATCCCCGCTCCTGCCGAATTCCACTAGGTTCCTGTCAGGTTTGATCGCCCATTCTCCAATCGACACTTGTCTTGTCAAGCATCGGCTTTCTTCTCCGTATTTGGTTCGACTTATATGGTCTACGTTTTACTGGGCCTTTAGCAGGCAATCGAAACTACAACAATCTTGTTCGTCGATTTCTCTTGAGACTGTGCCTTGCGGATTGATGCTTCGTGCATGGGGTCCTGGATGAGTACAATGTCCAGCTCGTCCACTATGGGCAGGCCCTGGATTGCAAATCCTATATTTTCTGAATTTGCATTGCGGGTCAAGCATGCGTGAAGCACGCGTGTAATGACGTCCAATTACAACCGCGAGTGGAACCTATCTTACAATCCCACGGACCTTGCGTTTTTTTTTGCCTTCCCTGTGGGATGTGACCATTACGGCTGTACGGCATGCATGTGCGAAAAAACATCCTGTTGGTTTATTGGGGGAAATTTCGCTCAAGCCATTCCTTTTAGGATCTGTGAGAATACAATCTGCTATTGTAAGGTCGTTCTTTACAGGACGGCACGAACGAGAAGCTGCTGCTATATGCCACGCTATTCCATGGGTTTTGTGGACAACACTATCAACTTCCCGACAAGCATTCATACTCAATTACTGCCAATTTTTGGGCAGCTGCGTGTTGGTCTTTATATCCTCTACTTTGGCAGCCTTGTGTGGAGATTTGGTCAAGCACGTTATTCGTGTTACTAGTATTTATTAATTCCTACTGTTACTAGTATTTTTTAATTCCTACCGATCGGAATAGCTACTATTATGGAAAGAATCTTCCGGACCAGCCACCGTGTCCTCTCTAATTCTCACATTCAATTTGAGTGGCGACAGCTAGACGATACTGGAAGGACCACAACACTGTCGACTGGAATGGCTACTGCCACATCGGGTCATGAGGCCCCTTGTTTTGGCTTCTGCATTTACACCATTACTCCGATATTTAATTTTGTAAAAAAGATATCCGTCGAAGCAACAGCTGAGAGCAACACGACTGTCAACGAACGGCGTCGGCATGTTACAGTTTCGCACTACTTTGGAGTGTAGAAAGCACAATTAAATTTTTTAATGAAAGGTTGATGGACTTATACATTCAAAAAGAGTTGTTGTGGCAAATATTGTCGGGCATGGCATACGGAATTTAAGACTACAGCCTTTGGAAGGGTTCGTTCTTGTGCGGTTCATTCCCTAAAACATTTCTCTTGGAGGGGTAGAATCGGAAGTCCGAGTACAGGACACACCCTTGTAAATGGCTGGGATGAAAAAGTCTCGACGGGCATATCCTTCCATTTCTCGCTCGAACTTGCAGCATTTTCTTTGTTGAAAAGGCAGCCGCATGCTTCGTCCCTGATGCCAGAACAGGATGCCATGGACAGTCAATCAGATCAAGTCGGCATATGCCATGACTCCAAATTACAGGTTTGGCCGTGGTCACGTGGATTCGTCAACGAGAAAATTACCTGCATTTTCGCATACATTTATATCGATTGATCGGTAGAGTAGGAACCGTCCTAATGGCAGTCAAATCCTGTGATTGGTAAGGAGAGGATCGCCCATTCCAAAATACTATTGGATCTTCTTGTGTTCCATCAAATGCAAGCATGCGCGTGCAATCCAAAAATGACTCTTACAGTCTCGTCTCTTTACAATGAACTAAGACGACGTGAGTGTAGATTGCTAGCGCACCGATCCGCAAGTTATGTTGCAGAACACATCCTCGACTCCTCGTCATCCGTGTAGCCTAAATACTTGCTCTTACTCGATGGAGTTTTCATGGCCAATCATGAGTCTTCGAATCGTGATCTTCTCGACTCAATTAGTAAGATAGAAAAGAATTCACATGAGTCGTTTGCTGTGATCGAACACGAACGGGCTCCCCTTTGACACAGAGCAGATTGTCCATTCTAAAATCCGAATGGGTTTTGTTGTGCTCTATCAACTACAAAAGAGAGGCGCCTTTTCTTTTGAACGCAATGAGAACTCATGTTGGCCATTTGATTGTCGACTAGCGGTCAAGAATGAGGGACGTTGACACGCTTCAAGCAAACAAGCTGCTCCCTCTGCCGCGAATAATGCCGAACTTCATCAATGTAGCGACAAATCATTATGTAGGTATTTGCTTGTTGGCTTTGTCGCCGAATTGTGTGGACTTTTGAACGATTGAAAAAGCTGGGCCATAAAGCTATTGAGCCAACGAACAATCGCTCAATTTGGATTTACCTCGAGAGACTGGCTCGCATGTCGACAACTGCTAGGAACTATGGAACTTGAGAGACATGGCTTGCAGAGCTAATTGTAGATCTAGGATCAAGTAGTTGTAGTCGTGGAATCAGAGCTAATCGTGAAACAAGGATAAACTAGTTTATCCAAGTAGCAATCGTGGAATTAGGACGAAGTAGTTAGCTCTTTAGATTTCTGAAATCGGTGCTGTGTCGCTGCTGCTGCTACCTTCACCAGTATCTACACGCTTTTATGCGCCAGAAAACTCAACGAATCTCAGTCGTTGATTAATGTTTCGTGTAGAATGTGTACCACAAAGACAGCCTAAGTACAATAATTTTTAACGGAACCTTACTCAGTACTTAAGTGCATGCTGTGCGTGCGGGTGCGCGGATAAAACCAATCTCATTTTTCATTTTTTTTGAAACATTTTCGAAATAATATTAAACATTCACAGCGATCTTATCGTAGAATTCAAGTCGGCCAGACGGCCAATCTGAGATTGGCGGGCACGTTTCGACGGCCAATTTGAGATTGGCGGTCGCGTTTCGACGGCCAATCTGAGATTGGCGGACGGATCTAATCGTAGAACAGCTCTTTTCAAAACTTGATCTGTTCTACAATCACGAGATCTAATCAATCACGAGATCTAGTCGTGGGCGGTCGCCCAGACGGTAGCCAGTCCGGCGCAACATTTGCTTACCGACAGCAATCGGCAAGCAATCTAGTCGTGGGCGGTTGCCGAGACGGTAGCCAGTCCGGCGCAACATTTGCTTATCGACAGCAATCGGCAAGCAAATGGTTGTGTACGGATAGCTATCAAGCTGCGCCATGCTAATGATAGCACCGCCCAGCATGATCGCCTCTTGCCTCAAGACAAGTAAGTAATGTAATAGTAGATGACGATGCTCAAAGAAGACCACCACACATTTGTAGTGAGTCGAACACCATAGCTGGTATCATCCATGGAGCTACCACAACGATCAAAATCCTACTATCAGTACCGATGATGATAAAAACGGGACCTGGAAACAGGTGACGGTATTCGAACAATTTACCAAAATGAGATGCACATAGTATCTGTTCATTGTTAACTATTCGGCGTCGATTGCCTACTTTAAAACTACTCATGACAAGATCCATGAACCTGTTCATTGACTGGCTTTCCCGCTAAGACTGTGGAAGCATCTACCTTGGACTTGGGAAATGGTATGCAGTATATTTGACACCAGCAGCACCCGACCATCTTGGTTGTCCACCGTATGTAAAAATACTACTACAAATACCATTGACATGCATTTGCCGTTGTTGTCTCTCCGCATGGGTAGTCAAGCGAAAGACTGCTTTCAAGGTCAGAAATGGTTCCATCCTCTACGCGAAAGCCCGTTCCAGGAGACTGGGCAGGTTAGCGTCCTGTACTCTGGCCTTGTGCTGTTCGCTTCTCCTTGTTCCACCTAGAATCGATTGCTTTGTAAAGACGGGAAAAAGTAAAGACAACCAGCTATTGAATCGGGCCGAAGGAAAGCACCAAGCAGTTTATCGTTCTTTGTCTTTTACTGTCCATCTAGAATGGACTAGACTACTCTATAAGCAGGTCATTTACTAGTAGAAGCAGGGTCAAGTAGCAACGCGCAAGGATCAAATTTGTACGGATGTGTTTGAATGTCGCTTAGTACGATCCACTCGTTGGATTTTGCAGTAGCGTTGTAGTTATCATGGCGGAGTCTGACTGTACGGTCACTGTAATAGTTGTATTCACGGCCAATCACGAGTACTTGGATTATGGAATCATTCTAACACGGAGTAAGCAAACAATAGCTATCACAATGACGGAAGGCATTCGTGCTGCTCAAGTCAGGTTGCTCTGAAGGTAGTTTTGGGCAGGTGAAGAAAGGTACCCAAGATACTAGCTAGTAGCTAGCAAAATTTGTTTCACTGGAGTTGCAGAATACATCGCTAGCTAGCTAGTCGTTTAGTTTGCTTTTGCTTATCGTTGATATGGGCACTATGGCCGGGGGTTTGGGTTCAGTAATTGGACGGCCTATTATGTGTAGGTGTTTCAGTGTTCCCTGTCACCACGTAGATCCGGTGGTAGACGTGACATTCTCCTATGGCCTTCTTCACCAAGAGATAGTCAAGAGAAATATCTAAAACACAGGATTGTCAATTGTAGGTCTTTGTAAACTAGTCAAAAGCTGTGGCATCCGTCGTGAAGAAAATTATTTACGGAAAATTGTTTCAATGGGGATAGAGCAGCTGGACAAGATTCCAGTAACTAGCAGACATTCGTATATTCAGCTGAAACGGCAATTGTGTGACTGCCTTTGCTGAGCAGGGATATTTCAAATTATTGGCTCCACATCCATAATTGACCGGTGAGGCTTCCAACCGCCTGTGAAGGACCGGTGCTGTGACCAAACACCACAATCCCACACAACTCTATCCCTAAAATGTCATATTCGCAGTCCCGGTATCTTGAACCTCTGACTTGTCTCTAATCACAATAATCTCTGTCTAAGTGGAAATCTGCGAGCGGCCCGTTTCGACCGTTCAGGATGATTACTTAGGCACCGAAGAGGATCGCAAAGGTTTGGCTGTTACAAGTATTAGCACTATGATCGACAATTTCGAAAATCTTCCTTCCAACACCTCTTCCTTCCAACCCCTCTATCCTATCCTACTCACCAAGTCAAAACAATAAGAATAAGAAAATCAAGACGACATCCTCGTCAGCTTTCAACACCTACCATCAGCAACGTCGTCAAGAACACTAACTACCTACTATCTTCCGACCAGAACCGCAACATCACCATGAAAGCTCAAGGAGCCAACAGTCTACTGTGGATGGCAGCTATGTGGTTTGCCGCCACTGCCACCACCACAAACTACTTGGTTGAAGCAACCCCCACTCGTAAGCGCTTTCTTCGGGGACTGAAGAAAAAGAATAAAATTCAAGCTGGTACCGCCCGTGCTTCTTCCAGCGATAACTTGTTAAATGAAGATCACGCCTACTTCGAAGGACTTGTGCAAGAGGAGATGAGTATGCCTGGACCAGATGGAGTCGGAACCCCAACAAATCCACCCACAAATCGACCCACTCCCTCCAGACCTGTGGTCACAAAGGCACCTGCATCCGTTCCTGTTGTGCCTCCAGAACCCGTCACGGTAGGTCCCATTGAAGCCGAACCCGAAACCATGCCTCCCATGGAACCTGCCACGCCCGAGCCTGTAGACGAACCAGCCACAATCGAACCCACCGAAGAACCGATGCCTGAAACGGAAACGTTGGCTCCTACTGAAGCCCCCGTTGTGGCCCCTGTCGCTTCTCCCACCTTGGAGCCTACTACTAAGGACGATAAGGACGACAAGGGCGACAAAGGTAGTGGCAAGGAGGACGACGAGGACGACAAACAAAAAGGATCCGGCAAGGATGACGTGGATACCGATAGTGGTTCCGGTGCTGCCAGTGCTACGTTAGGCCCCGACGGGACAGGAGGCGATGGGGCCACGGCGGGACCCGTCGATGATTCGGACATGGCAGGAGCAGGAGGAGATGGTGCTACGTTAGGCCCCGATGCTGGAGCAGGAGGCGACGGTGCTACGATTGGACCTGTCGATGGTGATGGCATGGATGGCGCAGGTGACAAAGATGATAAAGGAGATAAGGGTGATAAAGAGAAAGACGCTGACAAGTATGCAGATGACGAAGACCAAGCAGGTGCAAATGATCTTGCTACGGCAGGTCCTATGGACGATGTTGATATGGATGTTGCTACTGCAGGCCCTGTGGATGGGGAAGGAGACAAGGACAAGGATGACAAGTATGATAACGATAAACAAAAAGACAAAGACAAAGACGATAAGTACACAGACGACGTTGATATGGAAGGTGTAAGTGATCCTGCTACTGAAGGTCCTGTGGATGATATTGATACTGAATTACCGACAGCAGGCCCTGCCATGGATGGCGAAGGGGACAAGGATGACAAGTATGATAATGATAAGGGCGATAAACAGAAAGACAAAGACGACAAGTACCCAGATGAAGCCGATGATGCGGATATGGCAGGTGCAAATGACCTCGCCACTGCAGGCCCCATGGATGATTTGGACATGGATAGTGCCACTTCTGGCCCTGCCATGGACGGGGAAGGAGACAAGGATGACAAGGGTGACAAGCAAAAAGACGATGACAAAGATGACAAGTATATCGATGAGGTTGATGATACTGACATGGCTGGTGTTAGTGATCTCACCGCCACTGCAGGTCCCATGGATGATATGGACATGGATAGTGCCACTGCTGGTCCTGTGGATGGAGAAGGAGCTAAGGATGACAAGTACAACAATGACAAGGACGATAAGCAAAAAGAGGACGATAAGTATGCAGATGCGATTGATGATTCGGATATGGCAGTTGCAAACGATCTTTCCACTGAAGGTCCCATGGATAATTCCGACATGGATATGGGTGGCGTGGGTGGCGTAAGTGATCTTGCCACTGCTGGTCCTGCGGATGGAGAAGGAGATAAGGATGACAAGTACAACAATGACAAGGGTGACAAGGAGTATACAGAAGAAGCCGCTGATGTCGATGATGAAGGTTAGTGACAGAGTGGAGAGTTTGTCTATGAAAACGGTTTCGGACTTGTGATTATCATCCTTCTCATGCTCGTTCTCCTTTGCGCGTCAACCCTTTTTGTTCAGATCGACTTCTGATATTGCCTACAGAGGAACGGGCTGAGGGAATTACGAATGGCCCGGGATCTAGCATGTATGTCTCACAGATCTTATCGGGGCGTGTACTGGAAGTAGACGTCTTGACCGGCGAGACTACAGAAGTGGTGGGAGAACAATCTGGCGGCCAACAAGCATGGGGGCTCGAATATTACGTTATGGATGATGTCGGATACCTTGTGGTTGCGGGCGGAGGACCATCCTATGGAACAGGGTCTGCTGAAGCCTACATGTACAATGCTGAAACAGGAGAATTGATCGTCACGTGCCAGCCAATTTCGTCCAATGTAACCGGATTGGGTGCGTTTATCAACGACGTCACTATTGTGGACGATGTTGCCTTTTTGACGGATTCATTCAACGATCATCTGATGGTAATGAGTCTTCCGGAGGCTCGCAATGGCAACTGCGAGATAAGCGAGATTCCTTTGCCGAACAGTTTCGTCCCTTCCAGCTCGGCGGATTGGGGAGCTAACGGAATTGTGTCGTATGACGATGGACTATTAGTTTCGAATGAAATCGAGGGCACTGTATTTTTCTTGCCCGAGTTGGAAGACGTCTTGGATGGAGACATTCCAATTTTTTATGAGATCATAAGAGACGCCCTTGGGGCAGATGGCTTGACCGTCGTAGAGGACAGGCTTTACGTAACTCAGAACACCGAGAATAAAATCGGTGTGTACGAGCTATCCTTCGACAAAAAACTTCTGAAAGCAACCAACATGGGAAATTTGACGGCTTCAGACTTTGATACTCCCGCCACAAGTGCTGTTTATGATGGATATGTCTATTCAACCAACGCTCGATTTGTCACCATGCCCGACCTCACGGATACTGAAGCTGAATTCGGTCTTGTGGTCGTTGAAGATGATTTGTAATTGTGCAGCAGGAAAGAAGTATTGGGATGCTACAAAGGAGCCTCTCACTGATCTAATAATGTTAAGCACACAGGTCGATACCTATCGTTGGCGGCTAAATTAATGTTTATGTTTATCTATGAGCCGTGGCTATTTTTTTCGGATTACTACCTTACGAACAAGCATGACGGTTGTATCTTTTGCCCACAATGGTAATACTCTGCTGCCCGAGGAGGTCACATTGTGCCTCTATTTCGTCGTCCGTTAGCTGGGAGCTGCCCAGGGGCAGAAGCTACATTTAGTTTTGCGCGAGCAACAAAAAGAATATTTCCGACGTTTGGGTCCTGATTGAGCCGGCCAGACCTTTTGAAATTCCAATGGGACCTGAGAATCCTTGCACATCGTCGCACATGTAGAATCTCCAGGAGCAGGAACATACAAAGACATCACCCGCGTTGGCTTTGCTGTTTCCGTGAGTGGCGTAGGGGGCATCTCCAGGCAGGCTGTTACTGCACAGCAACTGAATGGGACGATGTGTGGTTGAGAGCTTCAAAACTCGACCAGTACGACCAAAACGGCTGTCGCCGTGGCCAAGTAGGAAGCTACTGGCGATACCACTTGAACAATTCACCATTTAACGTAGTTAAATGTTTACCATACTGCATGAATACTGTCTTGGTTGATTCGGTAATATGTGACAGCAACTTGAGTAGACCAAGATGGAAATTATTGACGAGAAATACTTGTGCGTTGTGCGATACCGACGCCCTTCTGTGAATACAGTATCGATACACTGCCGGAATATTCCAGTGGGCCGTAGGTGTGACTAATGCAGCAACCAGGCGTTCGGAATCAAGGAGCGGTATTGTGACGACCACGGCTGGTTTGTTGGCTTTACGTAAAGCACAACAAAAGCTTAAGCCCTGTCTCGGATCACGCCACAATGTATGGATGTACAAAAGCAAGCGGCAGGCTGGCAGGATGTCGGAGAATGACGCGGTCTCGCCGAGGCACTACTGTATTGGTCGAAAGGAAGAGCGAGTTGTAGATGTAGGTGTAGTGGTGTGCCTCCTCGTCAGAAGGCATGTGCTTCCTCGTCAGCTAGTTTTGAAAAACAACCATCGAGACCTTCAACAATCCATCATAACCTTGTTGTCGCCTATAATCTATTTGTCGGGCCGGTCGACTATTAGAAATCGTGTGGCAAAAATTGCCATAGCTTGCAGGCGATTGATGACATTGGCTTCCATATGTAGCTGAACTGAAGTGAACGGATGAGCCGAGCATCCATGACGCTGTTCCAGGAATTTTCCCGGTTGGGTTGTGGTAAAAAAAGGAGAGAATCGATCCGAGAATGGTTTGTTGTAATGAGGATTGGTCGCTCGATCGTTGATCAGTGACATCATGTACTTTTCCAGTCGAAACGATATCGACTCACTGCTGCACGAAGCGAAGCATACCATGATGAATCCATTAAAAATCGACCGATGGAACGATGGCGATTGGTGTGGTCATTCTTGGAAAGAAAAAAAAGGCGGGGGGGTTTCAACGAGAACATCCCTGCAGCGTAAATTTGGGACTACTACTCCCCGAAAACGAGGACGATGACGAATCCGTCTCCAAAACAATACCCGCCTGCATCATGAGGTGTTCCCATTGACACGCAGTGAGCGCCTTGTTGATACGTGCTGTATGTGCATCGGTTCCATACCGCGCTGGCTGTTGACAAGTATATGGAGGTAAATTGTGGTTATTGTTGTCATATTCCGCTTCTTGCAATACGATTGCAGCGTGAATGCATTCTTGATAATCCAGGGCCGATGTTAGATTGACAACGCTACCATTGTCACCAAGATGGGGCATGGGATCGGAGCCACATCCCTCTGGATACACCTCGTGAGTCGCATGTAAATTCAAGATTTGACGACTCCAAAGAGCCGTCGATTCTGGAAAATCCGTCACCATCATGTCATGATTATTGTAAATGGTGGGCAAGCCCACCATGGTATCACGTTTGTGCCAAGTACTCGTGACGGTCAAAAAGGCCACACTATTGAGATTGATTTGGCCAGAGAAAAGACCCGAATATTCCGAGTTTGTCGCATAGGCTTTGGCGAGACTTTTGATATCGGGCCATGTCCATTCGTCGCTGGCCGTCAAATCCACCAACCCCATGTCGGGAGCAATGCTCAAAAATCGTGGTTCATTTCCGAGCACGTGCAACAATTGACGCGCATCCACCATGTAGATGGAATAGCGGTGAGCATGTTCCCGACACCCCGTCGGAAGAATGGCCGGATTGACTGTTTTCAGCATAGAAAGAGGAGACTTGGTGGTGTCTTTGTATTCTCTCCAATTCGGATTCTTGATATCCAAATATCCTTTATAGCCACGGACCAAGGCCTTGCCCAAAAAGGTCGCATTCACTCGATCTTGTTGTCCACCATTTGTTCCCACATAATCCATATTCCGTCGCAATTCAAATCCTTCTTCGAGGGTTCCAGATACCGCCAATAAGACATAGGAAATGTCAGGGGCAGAACATGTGCCATCGGTAGTTTCTGTGCCGTCGCCACTGCCACCACCGTTGTCAGTGCTAACAGCAGTGCTTACGGGTTCAACTGTGGCATGAACCATCTGCACATTGTTGTGAAATGGCTGGAACACAACCACCACAAGTGCAAACAAGGCATACCGAATCATCGCCGTCATCCAACTGCAACTGCTTGTGCCAGCAGCAGTCTCACATGTAGCAGTTCTGTTGGTCGTCTTGTTTCTCATCTTCCCACTCGTAGTACTAGTAGTTGTAGTAGTAGTTGTTGTTGTTGTTATTTCATGCATGGATGGTCCTGGGGCTGTCTTCCGTCCGAGTGCTGTCGTCTGGTGCTGCTGACTATGGTAGCTACTTGCTACTAGCTAGCTAGTTTGTAGTAGAGTAGCTGTGTTCTATTACCGTATGTACTAATTAAATAGTGCTTACTATCGGTTTGGCCCGGACTCACTTACACGGGACTACAGTCATGATCTGAAAAAATGGTGGCCTGGTCGTCGTTCGACGGAGACATGAACATGTTGTTGCCACAACATGGGGACAGCAACAGCGCACATCCGACCATGGATGCAACTACAGCACTCAGTGCTCCAGTAGCTGAGAAGATAGCTATTACTATCTACTATCTGGTGAATCATGCTGCATTGCACTGTTGCTCCATGAATGTCTGCTGCTTCAAGGCCGACTAGCCGCAAAAAAAAAGCATCCCTGCCTTCCAAATGTCTTGGAGACGACTTGTTTAGCCACCCCTTTGATCGAAAGACGGAAATCGAAGGTTCCGTTCAACAGACCGATAGGAAACATGTTGTCGTACACAAAATCATGACAATGCCTGTCGTTTGGACATCTTCTATGCGCCCAACAGCATGGAATTTCGCGGCAATGATCACAACACAACCTGCTAAAAGTTGTTGCACAAAAGGACACGATTGTTTCAAGAGCCAAGCCCTGAATGATGAAGCGCATCCAACCATGCCATTTTTTAACATGGCTTTCACAAACATTGTTGGATCCAAAGCCTGCAAAAAAAAGTCCCCAACTTGCGCCATCCAGCTCTCTCTTTCTCCCCCAAAAGCTGTCATCGATTCAACCGCCATTTTCATCTGTGTCAAAAAATCAATGGAGGCAACTACCAGCTTGCTAACATGGGCGTCAACAATTTACATGCGTGGGTGAAGGGATGCGTGCCGTCTGCAGACCAAGAAAGTCTTCCAATTCTTGAGCCAAATGGAGCGCTTCTTCCACATTAGGCAATGCTGTCATGACAACATCATCAATGCTGTTTTGATCGACAAGGCGCACATCATAGCTTGTCCTGGAGCTGCTGTCATTCAGTTGAATGTTGCGCCTGCATCGAACTGTCACCGTGTGGAGGGTCGAGTGGGTGTGCGCCGGGCAACCAAACGAAAGAGGGAGATGCTCCACCTTGGCAGTGCTCTGACTCTTGTCCACAGTTAACACAGTGCAGTTGAGAAAGGAAGTAGCCATTGCATAGGTGAAACACAAAGCCACAGCATTGAAGGGCAACATGACAAAGAAAACGATGGAAGTGCCATCGGAAACGACGCAATTCAACATGATCATGAACCCATTAAACACAATTGCAACACACAAAGCAAAGCAGGCCCCGAGCGTTCTCCAAGAACGAGTGAGGACAAGAAGACGTTGGTCTTTCGTGACAGTTGAAATGCTTTTTGGTGGCACTAACAATGGTGCGATTGCTCGAAAGCAGGCAGGTGTCGTAGGCGAATCAAGCAGTTCCTGATGAAAGTTGCTGGGCTGCACACGCACATGTTGCAGCGTCACATGTTGCAGTTCCACATGCGCATCTTCACCTGGGTCCTCGTTCTGCGGCTGATCCAGCTTCTTGACTTCAGAGCAATGCTGAACCTGCATGCTGTGCTTAAGTTGCACGACACTGTGTTGATTCTGCAGATGGATCTCTTTGTTGAACAGTTTTTTAATGAGCGCACTCACTGTGCTGCAATGGGAGCGATGAGACAATGCAATGCACTTTGCACGCGCACGTGCATGCGGAAGCAAACATGGGGAAGCAGAATGACTGACTGAATGCTAATCGAATCTAATCTAATCGAAGTCTTTTGCAGTGACCCTTGAATCCTTGATGCAGTTCTTCTCGCTGGCATGGGCACCCTTCGAAACACTGATCAGCAATTAAAGCACATGTAACGAACAAACATTTCTCTTGACTACCAGCAATCACATTTCTTTTTTCCACGAAAATGAATGAGAGCAGCTGTGCGGCAGCAGCTCAACTTACTAGTCTAGTAGGGCGACGCACACAGCCCGATCTTCAAGACAAACGCGGACCTAACATAATAATAAAAAAATAATTCTGATTCCATTGGCTGTCACTGACTCCACCATGGCGCCGCCGCGAAGACCGACCAACATGCGACTCCCCTTGAACATTATTTTCAACTAGTAGACTAGACTATTGTAACACTATATAATACTCTAACGTAATACAACCTCGACACTGTATGTTGCTATTGGTAGCTACTAGCTACTAAAGTATAGAACTGTACTAGCTACGACAGTCCACAAAAGCAACTATGAATCGCCTCGTTTTATCAAGATTATTATTGGGGAAATCATCACCATTATCATCCTTTCGTGTCCACACTACTCGGCTGCTACTATTACTAGTAGTAGTATCACTGCTTTCTGTCCTCGTGGATGCCTTTCGTGGTGGGCTATTACCTCCTCGATGTTCTTCGCCACGACGACGACACTTGGAATCCTCCTCGTTCTACTCTTTGCCAGTTCCACAATTGCTGGGAAGCAGCCGACATAGTAGCACGACTACTACTACGACAATACCCATGAGCATGAGTATAATGGGAATTCATCATACAGCTATTAAAACCCGCAATATTACACTGGCCATGGAATTTTATGCCTTGTTGGGATTCGAGCCAGTCACCAAATTTCGGGCGGGACCGGCACGGGCGGCATGGTTGGAATTATCCTCCACTACTACTACTACTAAAAGTAGTAAGAATGATATTCCTTCTAACACAACAACAACTACGACTACTACACCATATTGTCGATTGGAATTGATTGAAGTTCCATCTTATATGTTGAAGGAACCCCCCGGTCAAAGACGGAGAGCCTTGGATTTGATGACGCAACAAGAATTGCTGGGCGCCAATCATTTTGCCCTCGATGTGACCTCCCAAATACAACAACGCGAGTTTGGCAATTTAACGTCCTGGATTCAATCTTTGAATCAAACGTCGCTCGCCCAAAGCAATCGCATGTTACGAATGGCCCTGTGGCCACCCCAACAACAAATCATTGGTCAAGGCGTTTACGAATTGGCCTTTCTCTATGATGCCGATGGGGCCTTGGTCGAGCTCTTGAACCTACAAACTGTACTGGAACAACCCGTCACGTCGGGGTGGGAAACCGTCTATTTGGGGGAATACAGCAACAACAACAATAGCAATAATGGTAAGAAATGGCAATAAGCACACAACCTCCTTGGCAACAGCCGACGGGAAAACGCACAATCCGTAATCCATTGATTGGATGGATGGAAATGACGAACTACGCTGATCTTTATTGTACTGCACGGCACTTGTGCTGCGGTACATACTGGATGTTGGCGTAGGACTGAAGAAAGGGATTGTGCGGAAGAACGTTTGTCCCGTGTTGTCGGTGCCACAAGAAACGAAGTTCACGCATCATCTATCCTTTTGGTGAAGTACCTGTGGATGTGTGACCACCGTCGAATCTAAGGTACCGGCTTCCCGCCAATCCAGAACATTCTTGTGGTAATTCCGCCAAATCGATACGCGCAAAAGTATAATTTATGTACACATGCCAGAAACAAGCAGCAATAATAAGAATCCTGGACCATGGTTATTCTTTGCCTCGTTCCAATCAAGCTAGCAAGCAACAAATACCACATGTATGTAGGGTATCCTCGTACTACTATTACGTATGACGATATCCATTCTAAAAATAAAAAAAGTAGAAACATAAATCTAGTGAGCATCTTGTAGAATTAGAATATTTTGGGAGCAGATAAACACTCGATTGGTAATGGTACTAAAAACACCGGGTCTTGGCACACCCACGTGAGGCGACACATGTGGATGGCTGTAACAGCTTGGACTTCAAGCCTGACTTAGACAAGCTCTAAAAAAGACATTGTGTGTTTGCCTTGGTCAGGGGATAGTGATTAATTAGTGCAGAGACCACCAAAAAACCTGCAGCAGATGACAAAACACACATAGCACTGCAGATGGAAGGCCACCTGGAAATGACTGATCCAAAAAATCCTGCTTGCAAGGCTTGGGAGAAAATGACACAGGGGAGAAGACATTGTTGGAAGTGCAGCTGGCACAGCTCTCATTCCTCAAGGGGGAGGTGTGCACCTGTGGGCAGCTTGAAGTGTGGCTCAGTCAACAGCATGGAAGACTCCACAAAGATCCACAACCACAGCTGGCAGCGCTGTGGCAGTGCTTGCAATTTCCAATGAACTGAACTGTTTCATCAAACAAGCAGGTCTCTTTGATCATCTGAAATTTGTCAGAAATTGTCCCCGGAAATGAATGACCATGGCGCCGGGAGAGAAGTGAAGTCCATGAGGGTGATCTGCTCTGTGCCGACAGTGCAAGATTGATTCGGAGGATCGATCGAAGGTGTCGACGACCAGGAAGGTGTCGATTGACGAATGCACGAAGAAGCAATCGGCTCCATGCCAAAGGGGCTCAAAGAAGGGATCGGTTGTGTGCCAATTGAAATGACGAGCGGAAGATCGGCTTTGTGCGGATGGGTGGAACATGTCAATGGTGTCATCGACACGGAGGAAGGAAATGAAGTGAATGTGGGTTCATTCGGTCAAAGAAGAGGAAGAAGAGGCCAGCTGAGCATGTCCCGGGCATTTGAGAAGAAGACGAAGACCTGGTCTGCAAACAAGCCAACAACAACAAGAAAGAATTCCGGCATGTGTTGCCAATGACAACGAACAAGAGAATTCCGGCTGCGTGTCGCCGAAGACTCGTTGAGCATGATCTCCGAGCAGAAGAAGAAATCCCCTGTGTGTCAGGGAGGCTTGTTGAGTGTGTCTCCAAGCAGCAACAACAGAAAGTCCCCGTGTGTCGGGGTGGGTTGGATCAGTCGGTGTGTGTCGCCATGTGAAGAGGAAGTCGTGTGTCGACTGCAAATGACAAGCAGAGGAAGGACTTTGTCTCCCAGATGGCAAGAAAGGAAGGAGTGGGTCTCCATGAGAATCCGTGAGTGGGACGGCATGTGTCGCCACCAATCAACCTGCTGAAAGAGAAGGAGTGGGACCCCAAGAAGAGAACGAGTGCCGCAACTGTTGAAGGTGTTTCCATGGACGGGGATGGAACAGAAGGAGTGCAATTGATGGAAAGTGAATGTGGAAGTCCATCTGCGAGACGATCGCAGATGTGGAACAATGATTTGAACAGGCCCAGAGCCAAAGCAACAAACCAAATGATCATGGGGACAGTCAACGTGACGATCAACAACAATTGACAAGCACCAATGGACAAGGCCGTTGGTGATGGAGTCAATGCAGTTTGGGCAATGCTCTGGGTGAAAGAGCAACATTTGTTTGAAGGAGTGGAGCTGACTCAACCTTGCAAACAGCGGAGCGCTGAGGCTGTCCTTGCAGCGCCAATCTGCATCTGACACAGAGTCTGAAGATCTGAATCCAAAATGGATCCACATCTCCGAAGGAGTGTGTTGGAAGCGCAACTGACACAGCTCTCATTCCTCAAAGGGGCGGGTGTGCACATGTGGGCAGCTTGAAGTGTGGCTCAGTCAACAGCATGGAAGACTCCACAAAGATCCACAACCACAGCCAGCAGCGCTGCAGCAGCACTTGCAATTTCCAACAAACTGAACTGCTTCATCAAATGAGCAGGTCTCTTCAATCACGTGACAGACATGTGCATGTCCCTCGGCTCACAGCAGCAATGGCTGGCTTGGACCATGGAACGTTGAGGGCTGCGGCAGCAACAGATGTGAGAGACAAGCGCAGAAGAAAAAACATGCTCATGCATTTTCTCTGGCGCCTGGGCATTGTCACTTGGAATTGCAACTTTCAACGTTTCTCTTCGGCGCAGGCATCCTCAGTGGCAAAGCTTGTCAGACCTTGCAACGCGCATTGGACAAAACAGGGCTAAGCTCAAGTTGAGTCTCTGTGGCAGTTCCAAACTTCTGAACGCATCAGTTCCACATTTGATTCAATTCACATCTCAAGCATCTCTAGCACCTCAATGCTGATGACATCTGTGCCAATGATGCTTCAAAACCTTTCACTTGAAATGTTTTGAACACTGCCTGAAACGAAAGTCACAACTGAACAAAATGAAAATTTGGTTTTCCCCTGAAGAGTTCCAAGTTCTGTCTGACAAAGGGCATTTCCCCCCCAACCAAGCATTGCATTGCAACAAAATGCAACTCATCTTCAAATGAATGACTCATTTGGCAGCCAATGTTGTTCAATCAAAGAACAAAGCAAACTGAGGTGATGCATTTGTCTTCTGTCAGGACTCTTTTGATCTGCTCTCTGCAGTTTGGTCTCGAAGCACAAAAAATGTCATGAATTGACATTGTGTGCCATTCTCACATTCAGCAGTGCAGTTTGGATCAAAACAGGTCAGTTGTTTGCATCTCGGTTTCCAAGAAACAAAGTTCAAAAGAAGAGGTTCAATTTGACATTGTCCCAAGTCTTGTTGCACACAACTAATCTCAAATTCCCAAAATGTGCCCACTTGCCATGTCTTGGCTTGAACTCCGCGCTGTCAATGTTGTCATTGTGGCTAACTCCCTCATGCATTGTTGCACACCAAATGACAAAAAAGTCATTTCACTCTCACAACACATCTTCCAAAAATCAGAATGAAGATTGTCTGAGATGTCTGTTGGCAACATTCTGCACAACCAGCTTGTTTGAACTGTCACTCATCAGACGAAAAAGGGGAACACAGAGTCAACAACTTGAAAACAGATTTGATGCTGGCTTGAAAAGCACGATTGTGTCGAACATTTTTTTTGAAGTTGTTGGAGTGGAAGTGTGAAAGATGAGTCATCAGTTGTGACTGCCACAGTGAAAGAAACAACAGATTGATTGTGACAAACACAATCTTGAAACACTGTTCTTTGTTTTGTGAATGTCATGTTTCAATGTGGCCATGTTGATCACAAAAAGCATTGTCTGATTCACAAAGAAGAATCCACAGATTGCAAAAAAGAAGGTTGCAGAACAATTTTTCACTCTGATTTCCAATCAAAGAATGAATGTTTTGAGACACAGTGTTTCATTTCTTAACTTGTCTGCAATGATCCAAATGGAGCATTCAGTTGCAAAATCAAAATCCAACTGAACCCAAAAGATGACAATGCTGTTAATGGCAAGCAGATGATTGTGGGCCTTCAAAATGAACATTGTCAAAAATGTTCCTTGTTCACATGCTTCATTGAATCTTTGCCAATTTGGATTGAATTGCTCTGAACATGAACACAAGTCAACAATTCCAATGGTGACATCAACATAGTTGCTTGGTAACGACTGAACAAGAAGACTGTTCGTGTGTTTTTTGCCCACTACTCTACTAGCTAGCTACTACTAGCTAGCTAGCTAGCTACTAGATAGGTAGGTACAACCTCGTTTTCCCACCGCAGACCGATCCCTAAAAAAAGAAGTGGCGGTCACACTAGATAAAAGAATGATGCTCGTTTTTGTCGTGGATGAAGGAACAGGAGAATCTGCTGTAGCGTGCGTAGCTACAGTAAGTGCATCAGTCTTGTTGCCGATAAGTATGACGAAGAGCAATACTCGTTTTGCTGTAAGGGTAGTACATATCTTTTACAGTAACGCTACCAGCAACTACTAGGTTGATAAAAATGCCTCCGCTCGTGGAAAAAAGAAGTTACCATACACTAACTTGCCGGTAGTCTAAAATTCTAGAATTCGAAGACATTCCACGGGAAACTAGTATACTCTTGGCAAGTACCACTTTCAATTGCCGTTCCGAAACTGTATGAACAGTTTGATAAGAAGGGGTTCTACTGGTAATTCTTAGTTGGTGGGCACTGTGAACATTCAGCGAAATAATGTTGTTTCAGGGGAAACACGTCTTGTTAGTTTCTACGGCCAATGGTTAGTGTCGTGTGTCAGAAACGATGTCAAACTGTTCTGGATGACCCAGTCGCTGGGACAAAAATAGTGTTTGGTAATGCTTCATTGTCATTGTCATTAGGACATCATTAGTCATTATCATTAGCACTAATGATGAAGATGATCATTGTCATTAGTTGTCATTATCATTAGCTACTAACTAACTAACTAACTAACTAACTAACTAACTAACTAACTAACTAACTAACTAACTAACTAACTAACTAACTAA
>ENA-ORBV01006697-ORBV01006697.1-microbial-mat-metagenome-genome-assembly--contig:-NODE-6697-length-20152-cov-6.496986_pt1 | contig 20152 bp, 25 predicted proteins | sample MGYA00237777_ERZ505514 | MGnify/ENA primary metagenome ERZ505514 (study PRJEB26160, sample SAMN06269048) | microbial mat metagenome | isolation source: Oligotrophic lake microbial mat | place... | reverse complement strand
TTTTCAAGCAGAAGACGGCATACGAGATTCGCCTTAGTCTCGTGGGCTCGGAGATGTGTATAAGAGACAGGGCGTCTTGAAATCAGAATCAGCGGCTGCTGCGTTCACCCTCGCGGGCATGCCGCGCGCGCTCGACCTCACTCTCACGCTTGTGGGCGCACCGGGCACGCTACTCACCGATACCGGCTCGTCGCCAACTGCCGGCGCGAACCAAGGCCGGGCCTATCGCGGTGTGTGGTGTAAGCGCGACGCGAACAACAACTTAATTGCGGGTGTGCCGTCGAGTCGATTCGCGATCGTCAACACAGCTGGTGCAACGCGCAACGTGCAATCTGTCTCGCGCATTCCTCCCGAAATCACTACGTCGCACTTCTTCCAGCTGTACGCGACAACGATTGTCGACTTCGCCGACAGCGTCAATCCCGGTGACGAAATGGCCCTCATTGTGGAATACTTCCCGACGGGCACCGACATCACCAACGGCACGATCGCCATCGTCGACAACGTTCCCGACACGTTTCGCCAAGCAGACCTGTACACCAACGATAACCAAGAGGGCATCGCGCAGCAGAACCAGCGCCCGCCGCTGGCTCGTGACATCTGCGCGTATCGCGGCCGCATGTTGTACGCGAACTACACCGAACCGCACCGCATGGAACTGCAACTACTCGGCACCACAGGCATGATTGCGGGGCAGACCATCACAATCGGCGGCGTGGTCTACACCGTGGCAGCGGCTGAGAACGTAAGCACTGGATCGTTTCTTCTGTACACGATTAGCACCCAGTCGGTTAACGTCGAGACGACGGCAAAATCACTCGTAGCGGTCATCAATGGCTACGCGGCGAACACTGGATACTATGCCTACTACGTGAGCGGCGTAGACGATGCGCCCGGTGCCATCCTCATCGAGGAGCGCGGCGTCGGTGGCTCTGCATTCGTGGTCACCTGCTCCGCGAGTGCTATCGGCGGCCTGTTCTCACCGGCAATTCCAACCAGTGGCACAACATACACGAGCGTCGCCAACACCCGCGTGAACCGCATTCGCGTCTCGAAGTCGAATGAGCCCGAGGCGTGCCCCGATGGTGATGAGATCATCGTCGGCGGCGAGGACGAGGAGATTCAACGCATCATTCCGCTACGGTCGAGTGTGATCGTCATCAAGGACAACTCGGTGTGGCGCCTGGTCGAAGGCTATGCAGGCGAAGAGCCTACGTTCCTAGACAACACCGTTTCGATTGCTGGCCGCGACAGCGCCGCGACGCTCAACAACACGGTGTTCTTCCTTTCTAATCAGGGCTTCGTGGCCGTGAGTGACAACGGCGTGCAGCTCGTTGGGCGCCCCATCGAGCGGCATGTGGTCGCGGGGCTCGAAACCATCGACGCGCCCAACCATGACGTTCATGTGGCGACGGGCTGCGAGCAACGTCGGCTCTACATCTGCTCCATGTGGGACCCGTCCGCGCTCGAACGCACGTGCTACATGTTCAGCCCGATTGCCAACAAGGGCAAAGGGGCATGGACGAAACGCAGACTTAACGCCAACGCGTTTGCAGTGCTGAACAACCGAATCTTGTACGCCTTGAATAGTTCCACGGGAAACATTCTCCGACAACGCGCATCGTTGCGTGACGGCGCACCCTGGTATCGCGATTACTGCGAGGAGGCGTCAACGTTCACCATCGCGTCAATCGATACTGTCGAGAAAACGGCGACCGGTACATTCGCAAGCGGCGTCGATTACGGCACCTACGAGGGCGGCCCGGACATTGGCTGGAAGCTGTACGATGGAACCAACCAATATCTAGTCACAGGCGGTAACGGAACCGCAGATCCTACGTGGACTGTCGTGCTCAACACGGTCGCCGGTCTCACGGTCGGTGCAAAGACAATCTATCGCCCCGTAAATTGGGATATCGAATGGGCGCCCATCACGGGCGGCAACCCGCTCGACATGAAGCAGTTTGTGGATGTCATCGCAAAGGCGGAAACGTCCAACGTGTACGCAATGGATTTCAGCTACGCCAATCAGCTCGACACCAAGGCCACGCCGTTTGACGAAGGTTGGACGAATCAGCCACCAGCCGATCGCGTGTTCGTGCCCGTGCAATCTGGTGCTCGTGCTTCAGCCTCGTCCAACGATTTTGCCGCGACTCCAGGGCCACTCGTGCCATTCAGTGAGATCCGCTCGTGTGTGCACCCAGCGCGCGCCATGGGCTCTCATCTGTCCGTTCGTCTCAGCGGTGGGACGGCCGAGGGTTACGTAGGTATCAAGGCTTTGGTTGTACAGACCGCGACGAAAGAATCGAACAAGGGGCGCCCATGAGCAAACTGAGTGAACTTAAACGCGCGACGCTCGAAGATTTCCCGGGCGCACCGGCATGGTTTGAAGACTACCTCTCGTTTCAAAATGCATTTAATGAAGACGTGTTCGGCCGCATCAACGGCGATATCTCGCTGGTGAACACGAACAACGCGCTCGTATCGGCGCAGTGCACGCACGGCGTAGAGGTTTTGATTCGTAACCCGCTCGTCGACAAGCGGATTCGCCCAGTTGGGATTTACGCCGTGCGCACGGACGGGTTGCCGGTTACTGGCCAGCCTGTGTGGAGGAATGTTTCCGGGGATCAGATCGGCCTGACGGTGAACTTCGCGAAGTCGGTTGGGGAAGACATCACGGTGGCATTGACTGGCAATCAGACAATCCCAAACAACGTCAACACCGTCGTCGCATGGAACGGTGCAATCACGGTAAGCCAGCCTGGATCTGCTCTTTCATACGACGCGGCAACCAGTTCAATAGTGCCTCTTGAGCGTGGCCTCTATCGTCTAACTGGGCAGTCGGTATTCAATGTGAGCGCAGCTGGTACGCGGGCAACGTATCTAAGAATTAACGCCTCACAGATCGCTACATCGGAAGTAATAGCCAACGTTGCGGCATCGCTTACTCAACAAACCGTAAGCGTAGACATCCTGGTGAACACATTGACGCTCACCTCGTTCACAATGTCTGTCTCTCAGAGTTCTGGCGCCGGGCTAAACATATTTGGCGGTGCAACACTGGCCAACCGAGCACAAGGCGGGGTTGCGCGTTGTTTTATGCAGGCTACGCGCATCCGCAACGACGAAACGCCGACCGCAAAAGTTCTGTTTTACGTCATTGGAGGAGGCTAGCGATGGCATACGTTCGGCAAGACGACGAAGATCCGCAGAACCAACAAGCCGCACCAACGCTCGCGCCCGGCGCATCGTCCGGAAGCGCAGGCGGCATGGTCGGCGGCACGCAACCGAGCGTGCAGCCATCCGCACCAGTGCAGACCCCGCAGCAGAAGCAGGGCTCTGGCGGCTTCACAAACCTAAGCAACTGGCTTGATGCAGGCAAGGGGCGCGACAAGCAGATCTCGACCACCGGTAGTGGTCTGTTGAGCACCGAGAGGAAAACGTTCGACACTGCGGCAACGCCGTTGCGTGATGCGACGTTCACGGCCGACACGACAGACGACGCAGGCATCAGCAATCTATTAAACACGGAGACCGGCTATAATAATAATCAGGCCAATTCGGCGCCGGCAATGCAGCGACTACAAAACATGGTGACGCAGGACTACACCGGCCCAATGAACGTCGATTGGGATCCGTCCAAGCGAGCCGGCCTGCGCTCTCTGGACAATCTGTCAGCGACCAGCACGACAGGAACCGAGCTTGTCGGTGACGCGCAGTACACAGCTGGCAGTAAACGCCTCGATAACAGTCTATTTGGCGCTGACAGCGCGTCGCAAGACGCGATCGGCGCGAACAAGAAAAACACCGGCGACTTCCTCGTGGCTGCAACCGGCGAAGTCAAAACCCTCGGAGACAAGACGACCGGCTTCCAAACTAGTGCGAAAGACGCGAGGGAGCTTGCCTCTGGGCAGCTCGGACGAGAGGCCGACCGCATCTATGCCGACATAACAACACGTGTGGATCACGCGAACGCCGTCGACCAGCAAACTCAAAACAGGGCGAACGACGGGACGGCTGTGCCGTTCCGCACCGTTCGCTCCGTGATAGAGGGCAGCGGCGCAAACGAAAACAACATTGTCTCCCGACAGGAGTCGGCGCAATTGCGCGAGCTTGGAAAACTTATCGGCGCGCGTCAGGTTGAGCGCACGGGCGAATACAGGCCGTGGGAAGTCAATGACGTGATGACTCCCGATCCAATACAAGACGCTGTCGATTCGAGATTGTCAGGCGAGGAAGTGGATGCTTCCGGCACGGCCAAACAGGACAGCTATTCGTTAGAAATGGACCGTCGGGACCCGGCCCGCGTCAGAAGGGAAGTGGTGGCCGAAGAAGCGATGAAAGCATACGGAAGGGCGGAGGCCGCCGACGGAACCATCGGGCTACAAGATCCTGATACTGGCCAGGTCTATTCGATGAGTGAAATTATGAGCGGTGAGTACGATTGGGATCCGAACACTGGCCGACTGGTTAAACGGAAACCGCCACCGCCAGCGTATAAATGGGATTACACCACCGGACGGATGGTTAAAATAGGAGGTTTAGTATGATTGGCGCGATGACCGCAGTAGCGGATACGGGCTTGAAAATGTACGGAATGGCCCAACAGTCCGAGGCCATGGGCAGAGCCCGTATGGATATGAACGATGGGCTTGCATATATCGGCGACGTCAGGGACCTAAGGCTACCGGATGAGGACTATCAACAGCTCGACTACCTTGGCGACTACAACCCGGAAGCGTACGGTACGCAAGAGGCCGCGCAGTATCAGACGGTAACCGAAGATCCGGCCACGCGCGCCATACAGATGCAAGCATTGCAGCGTCTTGTCGCGCAGGCAGACGGCTCTGCTGACGCACACAACGCCGCTGGTCGTTTCGAAGCGCTGGACAGCGCCAGCCGAATGGCGAATTCGCGCGAGGGTGCGATCCGTCAGGAGATGGAGCGCAAAGGCCAGGGCGGCACGGGCACAAGCGCCTTGATGCGCGCACAGGCGGCGCAGATGGGCGCCAACCGTGCGCAAGGTGGGACACTAGACGCCTACTCGCAAGCAGCGCTGCAAAAGCTTGCCGCTCAACAGGGCGCAGTTGGTGCGGCTGGCCAGGTTCGTGGGCAAGACTTCAGCGTGGCAAATACCAACGCCAATACAATCAACGATTTCAACCGATTCAACGTCGCCGCTAGAAACCGCGCCAAAATGCAGGACGTGGACAATCGCAACTCTGCGAGGCTGCGAAACCTTGGCGTGAGACAGGAGATCGGCGGCCGTAATACCGGCATCAACAATAGCAACATGGATCGTAGCACGAACGACAGAACCGCCATGTACAACGCCAGGATGGACAAGGCGAAGGCGATGGGAAATATCAAGCTTGGCGCTGCGAACCTCAATCAACAGCAAGCCCCAATGTACGGACAAATGGGCAAGGACGCCGGGCAGATGTTCACCAACTTTGGCAGCGGCATGGTGGCCGGGGCGAACGCGAGTAAGTCGAACGACGAAGACGAAGGAGAGTGGATGTGATCCAGTCGCCACTTGACGATGAGACGCTACAGCAGTTGCTGGCAGGGTACGACGCGACTGCGCAGGCATCGGGGTGGCTCCCGCCCGGGAACGAGATCTCGCCAGCGATGCAGACCGAGCAGCCGGCGAGCATGCCCGCGCAGCCGGCGAGCATGCCCGCGCAGCCGGCGAGCATGCCCGCGCAGCCGGCGAGCATGCCCGCGCAGGAAGAACCACTACCGATGCCGGCGGTTCAACCGCGAGGATCCAAGCGCAGGAGTGTTACCGGTAACGTTGACCCAGACCTAGCCTTTATGGCCGCGTACTCGCAAAACCCCGTGCTGCAAAAAATGGTCGAGGAGTCTCGCAACCGTCCCCGCGCCGAGGCAGACGCAAAACGCGCGCAGTCAGCCGAGCAACGTGCGCAAGAGAAATGGACCCTCGAACGCGACGTCATGTCGCCACTGAAGGCTGAGGGCAAGCGCAACGAAAATTCGCTGCTTGGCTCCAAGGTCGACGACAACAAGGGCAACACGCCTTACGCCAAGGCCGTGCGCGATAGTGCTGTCACACAAACGCAGATGCTCGCGTCTCGCATGGCTGCAGCTGGGTCGCCGTTGGCGTCGCAAATGTCCGACGTTGCGCGGCTAATCCAGTCCAATCAGCAGATGAACCCCAAGCAAGTAGCGCAGTTGCTCTCCCCGTTTGGCGACCTAGCGAACAGGGTGGTCGGCGACGTGCAGAAGTCGCAGGCGCTTGAAGCGCAGGGCGCGGCGCGGCGTGACAGCAACTCCAGGGGCTGGGCGTCGCTCAACGAGCAGCGGCGCCACAACCAAGCCGGCGAAGAAATGGGCGGTCAAAAGCTCGACGTCCGCATGGAGAAAGATCAGCAAAAGCTGAACGAGAAGGTCGCCGGCCTGAATGAGCAAGACGAGTTGCTGCATGACGCGCAAGAGCAAAAAAAGAAGGTCAACACCGGTTGGCTGTCGGACAAGGTACAGCAGGGGCTGAAATACGTCGGACTGGCTGACAAAGATTTCATAAACCTCGAGTCGACGATCGCCGGTGTGAACAACCAGATCATCAAGCTGCAAGCGGGCGGCAACGTGACGGCTAGCGAGGCGACACGCATGCGCCAACAACTGATGGACCTGAGCATGGACGACGAAGAGTTCGACATCAAACTCATCCGCGTCATCCGCCAAATCCAACTGAAGAAAAACAACGCGGCGCAAGAGTACCAGCGCAAGCCGGGCGGCGCAGTCAAGGATGCTGCACCTATCAGCAAGAAGCTCGTAGACAAAGTTGAAGGCAGCGCACCGCCACGCGGAAATCGCGTGCGTCAGAATGGCCACACGTTTGAGTGGAACGGTAGCGAATACGTTGAGGTGAAGTGATGGCAAGCTTCGATCCGTCGCAGCCATTCGAGGCGGTCAAGTTCGATCCGTCGCAGCCATTCGAGGCGGTCAAGTTCGATCCGTCGCAGGCATTCGAGGCCGAGGACGAGCAGGCAGATCCACAACCAGACCAAGGCCCGCCAATCAGCGAACGTGCACTAGACCGCGCGCAACACATGAGCATCCCGACGCGGGCAATGCTGGCACTTGAAAAGATGAAGTCCGGCAAGCGCCCAGAAGCCGACGAGTTAGACGCGCTCGATCAGGCTATGCGCGAAAGCAAAGAGTCGACCTACGACGGCGCCAGGCGCCGCGAGCACGAAGGGCGGGTGCCGCTGCTCAAAGCGCAGGCGATGGCGTTTGGTCACGGGCTGACGGCGGGGCAGGGAGAGAAAGTTGGTGGACTCGTGCGCGCGCTCGGCTCGAAGCTCGGCGGTAGCAGTGACGACATGGACACGCTCACGCGCAACGAGACGCGCGACATCGAGAAACAGACCAAGGCTGGGCGCGACGCGTACCCGGGCACGACCGCAGCGTACGACATCGCAGGCAAGATCGGTGCAGGTGCGGCGGCCGGCCCGTCCTACGTCGGCCAAGGCGTGCTTGGGGCGATCCAGGGCGCGAGCGACGCGGGCGACGACGTATCGAGCAAGCTTCGTGGTGCAGCAAGTGGCGCAATCGGCGGCGTTGTTGGCCAAGGCCTGTCGAACTACGGTCCGGCCGAGATCATGCGCCTGGCGCAGAGGGCAAAGGGCGGCGTTGGTGCCGGCATGGAGAGGCTCGCGAAAATGCTCGGCGCTGATGTGCCTGCACGCGCGCCGGTTGACGACGGATCCGCACTCGCCCACGAGATGACCAATTTTGCAGCGCCAGACTCGCCAGACGTTTCGCTTGGACGGCAAATGAGCGACGAGCTTCGCGGCATGAGCCAGGCGCCGCGCGCCGCCAGTTTGGCTATGACTGCCCCTTCGACTGCCCCTTTCGAAAGCAACGTTTTCCTCGGCGATGTCGAAGAACAACTTGGCAAGATCGCCAAGCAGCGCAGCGGATAGGAGCTGCAATCGGTCATGCCCGGCATTATGGACGATGTCAGTCGCCAGGGCGCGCAGAACGTGCGCGGTGACGAGTGGCAGAAGGTGCCCAGTGGGGGAATTGACCGTGCTGCGTTGGAGCGTTTGTCTGCGCAGAGACAGTCCACGGACGCAGCCACAAGGGCAGACGATGCGGCATCGCTCAGAAGCCAGATCTCGACCCGAACGGCACAGCGTCCAGCGGCAGGCAACTACGGTCAGTCGCCGCGCGCGCCGATACCTGCGGCTGTCGCAGAGGCGGGCACGAAGAACGTACGCGGCATCGCTCAGAAGCCAGATACCGCGGTCATGGGCCCCGACGAAATCGTCCAGCTAAAGGGGCGTGCGATGCGCGACAATATCGACGCGGTAGCGGATATTCAGCCCTACGACGACGGTTCGCCGATCCAAAACTGGATGGAGCGAAGCATGGAAAAAGGCACAAGCCAGCGGGCTGCAGCGAAGATCGACAATGCGAACAACAGTGTAGATATCGAGGCGCTCGACCGAATTATGAAGGGCGGCACCGGTACGCCGAAGACCGCAACGCCACCGATCGCGCCGCTGGACGCTAAGCGAAAAGCCATTGTCGACGCGCAGAAGGCGAACCCCGATGCACTGGCTGCTTTCGGCTTCGACCCGCGCGACGGCGAGCGTGGCTTTGACCCATTCTTGGCTTACGGAGCGTACAAAGGTATTCAGGGCGCAGTCAACACGGCCAAAAAAGCCGCGCCAGCTGTGGGACGTGCGGGGGTCGCAATGCAGGACTCGGCACAGCAGTCGCTGTCACCTGCTGCGATGGCGAAACGTGCCGTGTCCGATCCGCAAACGATTATGTCGTTGATTCGGGAAGGCGGGGCGGTTGGCGTTGCGGCGAGAACCATGATGCAATCGCTGCAATCAGGTGACCGAGTAGCGATGAAGGCGCAGGCGGCTTTGCTTGAAATGAATCCAGAGTTTCGCCAGCGATTTGTTCCGAATACAGATGACCAATTTCCTTCAGCGACAGGAGCCAGCGGGCGCTAGGCGTTCGGCGGCATTCGAGTAGCCATAGCTCGGTTTCGCGTTTGGCGATCCACGCCTCGTCACGAGCAGCGATGGCGATCGCAGCGTCGTTTTGATTCGGCGGCTGCTGTTTGTGCCGTACGTTGCCGAATTTGTCGTATTCGAGCTGTAACCCGAGGCCAGGAACCTGCTTTGCGGCTGCGATTTGACCGGGGCTGAACTTGGCGATCTCTTTATTGCATGCCGCCAGTTCGGCAACGTGCTGCGAAAGCAGCCTGGCTAGGAGCGGCGCGAGCTCTACGCCAGAATAGGAAAACGTAAGCGTCACAGGCTGACTCTCCACCACCCAGGCACCTCGCCCTTTTGCACTTCGGGTTTGGGTTTTGGCGGCACCGGGAAAAATCCGCGATGGATCGGCATTTCTTCGTGTTCGTCGTTGTCGGCCTGGTCAGACGTGTCTAGTTGGATTGGTTGCTGCTCAAGCATGTGCGAGTGTGCTCCTATGTGTGTTTGACGGTCAATGCGAATCGTAGCGGGCGAAGCATAGGTGGCATGCCGTTAAGGGCTACGCCATTTCCTTGCCACGTGAACCGACGTGCTGCCGCCGATAGCGTCGTCCATGTCCTGCTCCAGTTTCGCGAACGCAGCCTCGACGGCTTTGTCTGCGTAATTTTGCATGGCCTCGACGAGGTCATCCCCGTAGTTGCACCAGGCACAGTCAGGCGCCGACATCTGCCGTCGGACATAGGCGTCGTCACACGAGCACGATCCTATCAGTCCGCGCACCGTATCGAGCGTCACCTGTTTCTCGCGCGGTAGAGCTGTAATGTCGGTTCGCCTGTCAAGCCCGAGGCGGATAGCGCCAATAACCGCGATGCTCCACGCTCGATAGAGATTGAGCGTGGTCACAGTCCACCAACTTCGCCGTCATGCGCGCTGCTCACAAAGCAATCAGTACGCAAACCGATCAATTCGTAGTTCAACCGCACGCGGTCTGCGAACTGGATAACCAGCTCACGCAGCGCGCGCGATACCGATTCGCACAGGTCGTCAGGGCGCAGCTTCGGATCGTCAAACAGCGCCATCGTCAACGGGGTGTGCCCGATCGTCTGCCCCTGGTTGACCAGCTGAGCAGCCTTGACCGCACCGATGCCGGGCACGCCCGCTAGGCCGTCACTCGCGTCACCCATGAGCGCCAGCAGCATGCGAATTCCGGTTGGTAGCACGCCCCATTTCTCGGCGACCGCTTCGCCGTCCCACGTCTTGTTGCGAACGGGATCAAACACCAGCACGGTGGGTGAGACGATCTGGAGTAAATCCTTGTCACTCGCCACGATGATCGTGTGTGCGTCGCTGTCTGCCGCACGGCCCGCAATGATGTCGTCGGCCTCGAAGCCTTCGACCTCGAATTTTGCCGCACGCGAAAGGTTGCGCAACCCGTCAATCTGGCACTTCACGCCATCTGGGCGCGGTGCCCGGTGCGCCTTGTAGTCGGAGTGCTTAGCCGTGCGCCAATTCGTGGGGCTGTCGAAGCAGATCGCTGCCTCGTCTGGATTCGCGTCATCGAGGAACCTCTGCGTCCACTCCGCTGCCGTATCGGCGTGCGGGTTTTTCTCCCGCGCGAAGTGGCGCCAATATGCGACGGCGCTTGCGTCTATCAGTACTCGCCTCACGCGCTCACCACTTCCGCAGCTCGGCGCTTGCCCTCTGCGCGCGCGAACGTAGCCACGACCTGGATGACTGCGCTGTTTTTCGGCTGCTTCGATTTGCGGGCCATCTCATCGAGCACACCGATCGTGCGGATTAACGTTTCGACGTCCATTTCGGCAAACGGCTCGACCGTGAGCTTGCGGCTTGCGTGCGCAATCTCGGCTGGTACGCGGTCGCAGTCGTCGCCGGGCATCGCCAGCGTGACGGGCGCTGGTGGCGCTTCGGCCGGTGGCGCCACGTCCTCGTACTGCGCTTCGGCCGGCGGGTGTTCGTTTGCCGGCGCCGTGTTCGATTCGAGCTTGTCCCAGAGCTTCGACACGGATGCGGGCTTGCCTGGACGATCCTCGAAGTCTTGCACCTCGCTGGGATCGTACAATCCGCCAGTCGCCGCCGGATAAACAAATCGCACCCCACTACTAACCGTTCTGGCGTGCAGCATCGCCTCGGGATATTTTCGCCATGTGTCGTTGCTGAGAAGCCCCGCCGTTTTGGCTCGCTCGATATCCCATTCGACGGTGATGGTCCCGCCTCGACAGTGTGAGAACGTCGCCTTGCAACGCTGCGCCGTGTGCTCGTGCCACTCCACGGTGCCACCCGCCGCAAGAAAATCGGCAAGCATCGCCTGCGCTTTTTTTGCAGGCTTGCCCTTGATGACGTCGTAACGCTGCATTGCTTGGATCGGATGACAACCCTCTGACTGCGCGACCAGCATCAGCACAAGCGCCTGTTCGGGGGTCCCGATGCCGGCGAAAAACGCCGACTTGGCGCTGGCCAAAGCCATTTTTTCTACTTCAGCGAACGGAATTATTGCGGTACTCATTTCGTCACCTTCACTTGAGTGGTTTTAAACACGCGCACGCCTTCGATCACGGCCTCGGCTTTCAGCGCCCGCACGACGGCGCGGATCTTCTGCAAGTCCGGTAGCAAGTACTCACGCGGCAGTTTCGCTGGGTCGGTCACTTCGAAATCCCAAACGTGCGCTACTGCGATTCCCTCTGTTGCAGTTACCGAGCCAGCGAACGCCGTGGTCATCGCGGTCTCGTCCACTGGCCGCTTGGCTACGAGCGCCGCAGCTGCGTTTTCGCTGGCCTGACGCTCGATGGCGACTTGACGCTCGTTATAGCTCGTCATCCGCGCCTTCAACGCGTCGATGCTAAACTCCAGTGAGTCAATCGCTGGCCGAAACCACGACATGATCGCTTTCTTCGACTCGTCCAGCGGCCTGGTGGCCTGCTTACGGCGCTCGTCTAGTTCTTTGTATTTCGCCGTCAACGCGCGCAGGTGCTCGGCAGCCTGTCGATAGTCGTCGGCGGTTACTACCGCGAGTGCATCAACATGCTCACGATCTTCTGTTGCTTGTCGCACTGCTACTTCTGCTTCAATTCTCAATGATTCTGTTTCCATAGATTTCCTTTTTCGCGCGGACAACTAGTTTAGAGTTTAGCGATCACATCCGGTTGTCGTTCATTGCTACTAGCGGTCTCTGGCGGATCAACCAGACCGAGAAGGCGGGCCTCCATGCGAGCGACCATCGTTTTTCTGCTGAAGCCTTGCCCAAAATCGTCTCCACATTCGACGCAGTGCCCGTGGCTTGCTGCGTTGTATTTGGCAGTCGGCAGCGGTGCGCCAACGGCCGTACCCCTCACTGTTTCGCGACAACACCAGGCGCATGCGGTGATCATCGCGTGGCCTCGAAGGCTGCGATCACTGTGTCGATTGTGGCGATCATGTCGCGCTGACACTCGATCATCTGTCGCTTGGCTTCCCTTTGCGCTGGCTCGCACGCGGCATCTGCGCATTGGGCGGTAATAGTCCGCAGCAGCTCGCGCTCGTCGCGCAGTTGCATGCTGAGGGCTTGGGTGCGGATCGCGACCTGAATCGCTTCTTCGGATAATTCATCGAGTGACATAAGAACTCCTTTGTTTGTGTTGTGGGCTACTTACAGTCAGGGCATTTCGCGTGGTCGAAGCCGAACTCGCGGCTTGATGCAGTGAGGATTACGCCGTTGTCCTGGCAGGTCTCGCAGGCGACGGCATAGAGGCAGTCCAACCCGGTCTCATCGTCGATTGCGTCGGCATTTGACTGGGTGTAGCTGGCGGCGAATTCGGCAACGTTGTAAGCGACCATGCGGCCGTCGCATTCGTCGCAGGCTTCGTATTGGCGTTTCGGTTCGATCGCTTTGAGCATGATCGGACGTTATCGACGATTGGTTATCGTGTCAATAACTTTTGCAGAATCTTGGTTGTTGACAGAATAACTATAGTTTGTTAGCTTGGATTAAACCAGCGGTGTGCGACCGAGCAGATCAAAGACGTTCTCGACCATCTTGATTTCTGCCCGACGTGCGGCCGCGCATGCACAGAGGACGACGATGGCCAACGTAACCCTGATCCCAAAGCCGCAAAAGCAGTTAAATCCAGCACGTACGACATTTAGGGGTTTCGCGCTAGACAACACCGTCGACGCACAGATCGACGCGCTGGCCGCAAAACTTAACATGTCGCGCTCGGAGTTCATCCGCAACATCGTGCGTCAGATCTATGAGGGCGAGTTTGGCAAGGGCGGTGCCGCATGAGCAGCTGGGTCACTAGTCCCTGGGTGCCTGGCCTTATCTGGTGAGACATGGCTCGCCCTGCATCCTGCGCGACTACCAAGCTCGCGCGGTTGATGGTGTCCTAGGCAAGCTCGAAGACGGAGCCCGTAGCGTTTGCCTGATTGCACCAACCGGGGCCGGAAAAACTGCGATGGGCGCCGCGCTGGTGCAGGATTTCGTGCGCCGTGGTCTTCGTGTGCTCTGGGTTGCCCACCGCATCGAGCTTGTTGAGCAAGCCGTGGCTCGCATGGGCGTGCCCACTGGCGTCATCGTGGCGGGTGCTTGCCGTATCGGCATCGACAAGATGCCGTGTGTGGTTGCCTCTCTGCAAACGCTGGCGCGTCGCGAGATGCCGCCTGTCGACGTGCTGTTCATCGACGAGGCCCATCACGTGCTGGCGGCGTCGTACGGCCGATGCATCAAGCGCGCGGGCAATGCGCGCCTCATCGGGATGACCGCAACACCGACACGCTTGGACGGCAAGCCTCTGGGCTCCGTATTCGCGGAGGCAGTGAGCGCGGCAACTGTCGTTGAGCTGATCGACGAGGGCCACCTGGTGAAGCCGCGCGTTTTTACGACGCCAATCGAGCCAGACTTGCGCGGCGTGACGAAGACAGGCGGCGACTTCAGCTCCGAGCAGCTCGACACCGTCGTCAACACGGCGACGCTTCGGGGCGACATCGTGCGCCACTGGCAAGAGTCGAGCGCGGGGCGCCCCACCGTGCTGTTTGCAGTGAGCATCGAGCACAGCAAAGCACTCGTGCAAGACTTCGCCGCTGTCGGCGTGCGCGCTGTGCACGTAGATGGCGCGATGTCGCGGACCGCGCGCATCGAGGCGTTGCAGGCGGTTCGCACGGGTAACGCCACCGTGCTGTGTAATGTCGGTATCGTCACAGAGGGCTACGACGATCCAGCGCTAGAGACGTGCGTTCTCGCGCGTCCCACGGCTTCGCTGTCGTTGCTCTTGCAAATGGTAGGGCGCGTGATGCGGCCGGCGCCGGGCAAGACGGGCGCGCTGTGTTTGGACCACGCCGGCAACTTCGCACGCCACGGCGTGCTGCCTTGGTCGGACATCGACTGGGTAGCAAAGATGCAGGGCGTCAACAAGCCCAAGCCGCCTGGTGTTCGCACATGCCCCTGCATGGCGATTCTGCCAGCCGGGACGCAGGTGTGTCCGGTGTGCGGGCACGTCTTCGAAGTACCCGGCAAGCGAGGGCCCCTTGAGCGCAAGCCTGTCGAAGTCGACAACACCGTGCGACTTACCGAGATCACCGACGAGGACGCGTTGCTTGTGAACGCGCACCTCGAACGTCGCTCGAAGCCCGCGTCCACGTACATCACGAAGCTCGCCGAGCGCTTCGCAGCCAAGAAAACGAAACCTGCATTTACTCCGTACGTGCGTGCAGCTCGGGGCGCCATCGGGGTCGCATTTTACAAGTTCCGACAGGACACAGGAAAATGGCCATGATTGCAGTCGACGGAATTGCGCAGATCACAATGACAGAGCATCCTAAGCGGTTGTCGCCAGAGCAGCGCACGAGGTTCTTCCGCGCCTACTGGTATCAGCGCGCCATGTGCGGCGTGCATGCCGAGCTAGCCGCTGCACGTGCATCGGCGCAGGCGCTTGATGCACTCGGCGATGACGAAACAGAGGTACTTGGCGAGCGCATGTGGCTTCGCGAGCGTGGGGCTGTACGATGAGTGAAGCCGTCATTCAGTCGCACATCATGATCGCACTCGGCGCTCGCAAGGACTGCAAGATCTGGCGTCAGAACACGGGCGCTGTGAAGTTTGGCCACCGCCTCGTGCGCTTCGGCGTCAAGGGGCAAGGCGACATCAGCGGCATCCTTCGAGGCGGGCGCCGTCTCGAAATCGAAGTCAAATCCGCCACCGGTGCGCAGTCCGAAGACCAGCTCAGATTTCAACTCATGATCGAATCCATGGGCGGGCTGTACGTGCTCGCCCGCAGCGTCGACGACGCAGTCAATGCATTAAACAAGGAGCTCCTGTGAACCACGATGATGACATCCCCCTGCCGACCGATGACGATTACAACTACGGGCCTGCAGCGATGAGCGCCGATGGCGTTGAGGCGTTGAGCAACGTGGTGCCGATCGCCGGACGCAAAAACAAAACGAAAAAGAATAAGGAGCCGACCGTGCTGTCGCCAGGTGCGTTGGCGCGCCACCCCGCGTGGACGAGCGTTGATTTCGCGCACGAGTTCGTGCGTCGGCACGGTCACGATCTTTGGTGTGCTTCCGAGTCTGAGGACTGGCTGATCTGGAACGGCAAGCACTGGAAAGAGAACTCCATCAGAGAAGCCGAGCTTCGGGCTGAGCGGTTTACCACGGCCATGCTGCAAGAGGCGAAGGACGCCACCGTGCCAGAGGGTGAGGACGAGGAGGAACTGAAGTACAAAACCATAGGCAATATTACGTCTCGCCTCACGCACCACCACATCCGGGAGATGTGTCAGCTAGCGAGGAAGCAGCCTGGCGTCAATATCTCCCAAGAGCGGATGAACAAAAGGCTCGACCTGCTGTCGGTCGCCAACTGCACTATCAACCTGCGCGATGGTTCGCACTTCCCGCACCGTCGCGAGGACGGCGCCACATTCGTCTCCGACATCCCGTATGACCCTGATGCGAACTGCCCTGTGTGGGAGGAATTCCTTGATTATACCTTCTACGGCAGCGACGAGATGATCGACTTCGTTCAGCGCCTCATGGGCTACACGCTCACAGGAGAGACAAAGGAGCAGAAGTTTTTCTTCCTGCATGGCGACGGCGGACGCGGCAAATCGACGTTCATCGAAACGCTCGCTCGGATTCTCGGCAAACACGCCCAGGCCGTGCCGACATCGTTTATCGAGCTGCTGCGCATCGAGGAGCACCCCGCCTCGCTGGCTTCGACGTTCGGCAAACGCATGGTGCTTACGTCTGAGACTCGCGAGGGGCGCGTCATGGATGAGGTTCGCGTCAAGCAGTTTACGGGCGAGGACACCGTCTCCGCGCGCAGGATGTGCGAGAACTTTTTTACGTTCAGACCCATCGGCAAACTTTTCGTGGCCGGCAATCACAAGCCAGTCATTATGGGCGCAGACGAGGGCGTCTGGCGCCGCATGGTGCTCATCGAATTCAACAGGGAGGTCACTGAGGAGATGCGCGCGAGCAACCTCAAGGAGCGTATCGAGGCCGAACTGCCAGGCATTATGGCGTGGGCGGTTCGAGGTGCGGCTGCCTGGTACCAGCAAGGGCTGTTGGTACCCGCTGCGATCGCGGAGGCCACTGCGAGCTACCGAAAGGAGCAGAACGTCTTCGACCAGTTCATCCAGGAACATTTCGTCACCGGCAAGGGTGGCTGGGTTATCTCAACGACGTTCCGAGCCGTCTACGAGGGGTGGTGTAAGGACAACGGGGTGATGCCTTTGGCGGTCGGCAAAGTTGGGGCAAGAATGCGCAAGTACGGATCAGAGAGCAAATCCGTTAAGGAGTCTGGTAAAACCAAGCAGGCGTGGGTGAATGTATACAAACGTGATGAACTGTAGTTTGGTTGTTCGTTTGGTCTGGCGTAGTTGGCCCGTCCTAGGGATTGTCCCAAAGTATAAAAAGTAAGGTTTTAAGAGGTAGAGAATACAATTTCATATATTAGGGACAATCCCGGGGACGGGCCAACTCCACCAGACCGGCTTAACAGGACAAATTGTCCCACTTTGTTAATGATGACTTCGCTAGGACGCAGAGTCTGCCAGAACCGGCACTCGCAATCGCGCAGAACCGGCACTCGCAATCGCCGTGGCCTCGTATACGGCGTTCAGGCCAGCAACCCATACCGAGGGGCGCCCACTACGACATCGTCGAACCTGGAGCCAACTGGGCCCATCTGGGAGCCAATCAGCAATGCACCACCGACACCGCACCACCGACACCGCACCACCGACACCTTCGTTCAGGAGACGCATGCGCTGCGCGGGCTCGCAGGACTGAGCATCCGCGCCGAGCGTGAATCCCGGGAAGCAACCGCAAACGCCTTCACCCGCCAGAGTGCCGACGCATCGCTGCGAGCAGGCTCCGTTATTGACGACGCACGCGTTCACCAGGAGACAGCGGTTGCCGTCCGCCACGAAGCCGTTGCGGCAGGCGCAGCTGAAGTTTCCGATGGTGTTGGTGCAATCGGCGTTCGGGTCACAGGTGGTTGCGTTGGCGGCGCACTCGTCGACGTCGAGCACGAAATGCGTCGTGGTCGCCGTGCTTGGCGAGATCCCGCAGTCCTGATCGCTGTCGCAATCGAGGTGAAGGCCCGGATTGGTCGCCTGCACCGCGACGTTCACCAGGCGAACCTCGTTGCTTCCGGCGTCCTCGATGAGCCACGCGCACTCGGTGTCGTTCCAGTTGGGCCCGTTGCTGAGCTCGACGCCGAGGCGGAAGCCGGCAGAATTCACCATGCACAGGCGGTAGGTGTCGGTCCCGTCGTCCATGTCGATCGTCTTGGACCCGGTTGGGCCCGTGGATGCCGGCAGCACCGTGATGTCATCGCCGATCGATTTGAAGATGAAGCGGAAGGCGGGTTGCGGGAAGCTCGGATTGGCCGCGATGAACTTCGCGCGCCCCACGCCGTACAAGCGCCCGCCGTCGACCGGATCGCAGCTCGTTTGATTCGCGTTGAGCGCGCTGCCCCCGTAGCACGCGCAGTTGCCGGCCGTGACGCCGTTGCTCGTGAAGTGACACTGGGTTGCATCGAGACAATTCAGATAGCCGTAGCCGCCTGTTTGGGTCTGCTCGAGGAAGACGCTCTTCAGGCGCACCTGAGTGTTGCCGGCATCGATGAGGAGCCAAGCGCATTCACGAGAATCCCATAGCGCGGGCTTGGTATCCCCGGTGTTCCACGCGAGCCCGTAGCCTTTGAATCCGCCAATATCGCCCACGCAAAAGCGATACGCAGTTGCCGGCGTTTCGACTGTGAAGGTGAACGCGTTCGTTGCGCCGGTGCCAGCGAACGGCGCCACGTGCACGTTGCTGCCGGAAGGCGCGAACAAGTCGTCGACCGCTGGCGGCAGCCGGAGGAAGCCGCCAACGCCCACGTTGTAGAGGCGGTTCTCGACTGTTTGTGGCGGCGCGAAAAAATGCCAACACCGTATCTATCGCACGCTGCGCGTTGGTCACCAGGCTGTGCGACGGCCGGGGATTTTGCAACTCTCACAGGCGTGCGCGTGCGCGCGATCGTGTCAAGCATACACCGTGCGCGCGGGCGCGGCAAACGAACGGTGGGCGACGGTTTATTTGCGCGGGCCAGGGACGACGCCCGGATCCCCTGGGGGGCGCGGGGGGAGCCCGCGGATGGGACCCGTAAAAAAAAGATATCACGAGTGGTATCTTTTCGGCTTGACAGCAGATATCACGAGTGGTATCTTTTGGTTATGAGCACTTACAACACCACCACCGCCGCCGCTATCGAGACCACCTACAACACCGAGGCCACCATGTCAGACGCCGAATTGAGCATCCTCACCACCGCCGCAGCCACCTTGTTAGACGCCGAATTGAGTATCCTCACCGCAGAGGCTCTGGAAGAAGTGGAGACGATAGCGGATCACCTCGCAGGTCTGCGTCGTTGCGCCGACAGGCTGCGATCGTTGCGCTACGTTGGCGCTGGCACCGTGGTAGCGATGGCGCAAGAGCCAGCCATGCGCGATTTGCTCCGGTTGCACGCTGAGATAGCTATTAATATCGAAGCCGGATGCGACCTTGCCGAGCGCGGCGAGCTGCAGGTGTACCTGGGCCGCGATAAATGATTAAGCGCAGACCGAAAACGACCACGATCATTTTACGACTACCGGCGGATCTTAAGAAGCGGGTGCGCAAGTACGCCAAGTCGTCAAGAGGCTTTATGTCAGCATCCGCATTCGGTACCGTCGTCCGGAGACTACGAGAGGGCCGCGGGCTCTCGCTCCGCGAAACTAGCCAGCTCTCCGAACTCGATCACGCGTACGTTCACCGATTGGAGACGGGAGCCAAAGAAGCCCCCTCGACCGATTCGCTCGCCAAACTGTTCCGCGCGTTGAAGCCGAACAAACGGCAAGAAGAAGTATTACGATTTTTGGTCGGCAAGAACGTAACAGTCGACCTCGTAGATCCTTCGATCATCGACGATGAAAATATCGCAATTGAGGATTTTGAGTCGGCCGCGCAAATGAGCTTCCGCGGAAAGCAACCGAACGGCCCAGAGGAGTGGCGTGCGGCGATCAACAAGATCAAGAAGCTGCGTGGCAAGTGATAAGGCGATGAACGCGGCGGCCAGCCTGTTTGAGGAGTGTGACGAGTGCGACGGGACAGGAGAGGGCGATGGCTTAGATGTGTGCGATTGGTGCGAAGGCAGCATGCAGACGTACTGGGCCGAGCTGCGGCAACAGCTGGACGCTGCTGCGGTGGTGGCTGCTGCTGCGGGGGCTGCGGTGGCTGCTGCTGCGGGGGTCGCTGCGGGGTATGCGGCGCGGGTCGCGTCGTTAGCCGATACAGACGAGGCGCTGCAGCAGAGCTCGTTTGACTTGTTAGACCGTATGATCGCGGTCACCGGCGTAGCATAGGTGGCAGGCCGCGACCAATCCTGTGGGGCCCGAGATAGCCATGGAGCGCGACGGAGAATCCAAATGATCGATATCGAAGCAATCCGGCGCCGGTTGGCCGAGCGCAATAACCTACCGCGCCGAGCTGGTGCCGGCGCAATCGCTGCTCACTGGTCGCACCAACGGCTCGCCGCTCCAAAGCTAAGGCGTCGAAGTGCTTGTAGCATTTCGTCGTACATGTACCTGTCTCTTATACACATCTCCGAGCCCACGAGACTAAGGCGAATCTCGTATGCCGTCTTCTGCTTGAAA
>ENA-ORBV01006696-ORBV01006696.1-microbial-mat-metagenome-genome-assembly--contig:-NODE-6696-length-20152-cov-7.105405_pt1 | contig 20152 bp, 18 predicted proteins | sample MGYA00237777_ERZ505514 | MGnify/ENA primary metagenome ERZ505514 (study PRJEB26160, sample SAMN06269048) | microbial mat metagenome | isolation source: Oligotrophic lake microbial mat | place... | reverse complement strand
CCCCATCAGCCCACCGCCGCCCACGGGGACCACCACCGCCTCCAGGTCCGGCATCTGCTCCATCAGTTCGAGGCCAATCGTGCCCTGCCCCGCGATAATTGCGTCGTCGTTAAAGGCGTGGATATAAGTGAGCTCGCCGGCTTCGGCCAGCCGCAGAGCTTCCTGATAGGCCTCGTCGTAGTTATTACCGCAAAGGTGCACCTCGCCGCCGTAGCCGCGCGTCGCGGTCACTTTGGTCAGCGGCGCCGTCAGCGGCATCACGATCGTGGCGCGGATGCCTAGCCGCGTCGCATGGTAGGCCACGCCTTGCGCATGGTTACCCGCAGAAGCGCAAATCACGCCGCGCTGGCGTTCATCGGCCGTCAGTTGCAGCAGCTTGTTCAACGCGCCACGCTCCTTAAAGGAGCCAGTCATCTGCAGGTTCTCGAGCTTAAAGTAGACCGAGTTGCGCGCCACGCGCGAGAAGTTTTCGGAATACGCGCAAGGCGAGACGAAGATCGACGCTCGAATGCGTTCCCGGGCCGCGCGGATATCGTCGACACTCACCATCCCCATGACGATAGCATTGCGCTATGGAAGTACTGCAACACATGTTCGTCCTCGGCCTGCCCTGGTTCGAAAAGCTAGCCCGCCCGGTGATCGTCTACCTGCTGTTGATCCTGCTGCTGCGTATCTTCGGCAAGCGCGAGTTGGCGCAGTTGAATCCGTTTGACCTGATCGTGCTGTTGTGCCTCTCCAACACCCTACAAAACGCCATCATCGGCGACGACAACACCATCACCGGCGGCTTCCTGGGTGCCTTCTCGCTGATGGCGATCAACTATGTCACCCTCCGCTTCCTCTTCCGCCAGCCCCGCCTTTTGGCAGCCATCGAAGGCAGCCCCACCTTGCTGATGGAGCATGGCCAAATCCGCAAACAGGCCTTGCGCGACGAAGTGCTCACCGTCGCCGAACTGCGCCTCGCCGCCCATCGCCTCGGCTTTACTGACCTCGGCGAAATCGACCGCATGGTGCTAGAGCCCGCCGGCACCTTCAGCATCCAGCCCAAAGACAAGCCCGCCGACCGCACCGACGAAGTGCTGGCGCGCTTGGCGGCCATCGAGCAGCACATGGCCCGACGGGGCTAGGTCATGAAACTGTGATGTAATCAGCGATAGCTCATGATGCGCATTCTCACCTGCATTTTCGCTGTTTCGGCGCTCGCGATCGCCGACACTCCCACTGACGCGGTGGCCGTTTTAGCCGCCAAATGTCAGCAATGCCATAACCAGCAAATGCAGATGGCGGGCGTGAAGCTCACCTCCACCGCGGACTTGGTCGCCCACCGCGACAAAGTGCTCGCCGTGATCGCCTATACCGGCAAAATCAAGATGCCACCCACCGGCAAGCTCGCTGCGGCCGAGTCGCAGTTACTTTCCACCTGGATCAGCGCCGGTGCCATCTGGCCGGCTAATGCCGCGCCGGCCAAGGCCGCTGCCACCTGGTGGGCCTTTGAGAAACCGCAGCGCCCCGCCGGCCCCAATATTGACCATTTCATCCACGCCAAGCTCGCCGAAAAGGGCCTGAAGCTTGCCGCCCCCGCCGACAAGCTCACCTTGATCCGCCGCGTCACCTATGACCTGCACGGCCTCGCGCCGACGAATGCCGAAGCCCAAGCCTTCCTCGCCGACACCAATGCCGACGCCTACCCCAAGCTGATCGAACGCCTGCTCGCCTCGCCGCGCTACGGCGAAAAATGGGGCCGCCACTGGCTCGACCTCGCGCGCTACGGCGACACCTCTGGCTTCGAGCAGGATCCCTATCTGCTCTACTCCTGGCGCTACCGCGACTACGTCATCAAGAGCTTCAACGACGACAAGCCCTACGACCGTTTCATTCGCGAGACCATCGCTGGCGACGAAATCTACCCCGAAGAGCCCGAGGCCCAGCAAGGCACCGGCTTCTACACCGTCAGCGCCAACCGCGACATGCTCTACAAGCAAGAGAAAGAGAATCGGGTCGAGACGCTTACTGACTTCACCGACACCACCGCCGGCGTTTTCCTCGGCCTCACCGTCGGGTGCGCCCGTTGCCACGACCATAAGTTCGACCCCATCCCCCAACGCGACTATTACCGCATGCAAGCCGTCTTCATGCCGCACCAGAAGACCCGCGTCTTCCTGCACTACAACAACGCCCGCGGTTACGACCTGAACGAGAACACCCGCACCTTTCGCCTGCAGGAACTCGGCGCGCAGATGATGGCCCTGCTCGATCCGCACCGCAAGCGCCTGCGCGACGCCAACCTCGCCAAGATGTCGCCCGAAGTGAACGCCGCCTTCCGCACCCCGGACGACGAGAAGGCGCCCGAGCAAAAGAAGATCACCGACCAGTTCCAGAAAGAAGTGGAGCCCTCGGACGCTCAAGTCTACGCGGTGCTCTCGAAGGAAGAGGCCGAGCAACTCGACAAGATCGAAAAGCGCCTGGTGGGCATGTATAAGAACTTCTCGCCCGGCCCCTTCTCGCCCGGCCTCACCGACATCGGCCGCGAATCGCCGCGCACCTATGTGCCAGCCAAAGGCGGCGGCAATGGCGAAGAGGTAGGGCCCGGAGTACTTACCGCCTTAGGCGGCGGCGACATCGCGCCCGCGCCGGTAATCGCCGAAACTTCGCATCGCCGCGAAGGCCTGGCCGAGTGGATCGCTTCGCCCGAAAATCCACTTACTGCCCGCGTGATGGTAAACCGCATCTGGCAATTTCACTTTGGCCACGGCATCGTCAATACGCCTTCTGACTTCGGCACCCGCGCTACCGCCTCGCACCGCGAGTTACTCGATTGGCTCGCCACCGAGTTTGTCGCCCAGAAATATTCCATCAAAGCCATGCACCGGCTGATCCTGAACTCGGCCGTGTATCTGCAATCGTCGAAGCCTTCGCCCAAAGCGCTCGAGGCCGATCCGGACAATAACCTGCTCTCGCACTTCACCCGTCGGCGCCTCGAAGCCGAAGAGGTGCGCGACTCGGTATTGGCCGCCGCCGGCACGCTCAACCTGAAGATGGGTGGCCGCCCCGTGGTGCCCACGCTCGCTACCGAAGAGCTCTACGGCATGAGCCAGCCACTCAACAATGCCTGGATCGTCACCGAAGATACTCGCGAGCACGACCGCCGCACCATCTACATGATTTCGCGGCGTAACTTTCGCATGCCCTTGCTCGAAGCCTTCGACCAACCGGAAGGGGTGCTCAGTTGCTCCCGCCGCGATTCCTCCACCACGGCACCGCAGTCGCTGTCTTTGTTAAACGGGCGGTTTACTTTAGCCCAAGCCAGTGCCCTCGCGAAATTAGTGGAGAAAGATACTGACCCAGTAAGTGCCATCTGGAAGCGCCTCTTTGGTCGCGCGCCCGAAACCTTCGAGGCCGAACGCTCGAATAAATTCTTGGTCCAACAAACGCAGACCCTCGGCAATCGCCAAGCGGCTCTCACCGAACTCGCCCGCGGCGTCTTTAACCTGAACGAATTTCTGTACGTGGAGTAAATGATCATGAATCGTCGCGAACTCATTCAACGCACCGGTAAAGGCTTTGCGGGCTTAGCCCTGGCCGGCATGTCGCAGGCCCAAAACCAAGCCCAAACTAACGCCCTCGCGAAGGCGAAGAATATCATTTATATCTTCAACCACGGCGGCGTTTCGCACGTGGATACGTTCGACCCCAAGCCGACCCTCACTAAGCTAAACGGCCAAACCATCCCGCCCAGCTTCGCGGCCGGCTTAGTCACGGCCCGTATTGATTTTCGCAAAGCCCTCATGCGCGGCTCGCCCTGGGAGTTTCCGCACTACGGCAAAAGCGGCCTCCAGTTTTCTTCTCTATTCCCGAATCTAGGGAAACATGCCGATAAGTTGGCCGTGGTCCGGTCCTGCTATGGCGACGCGTTTGACCATGCTCCGGCCATGTTCCTCACCGCCACCGGCTCGCAGTTTCCTGGCCGGCCCTGCCTCGGCTCCTGGGCCGTTTATGGGCTCGGCAGTGAGAACAAGAACCTGCCCTCCTATGTCGTCATGTCCGATGGCGCGATGAAGTCCGGCGCCGGAGTCTACGGCGCGGGTTACTTACCCGCCACCCACCAGGGCACCATGTTCCGCGGCGGCCAAAACCCGGTGCTGAACCTGGCCACGCCCGAAGGCATCACCGGCGACGCACAGAAAGAGACCCTGGGTTTAGTGAACGACCTCAACCGCCGCCACTATGCTTCGCGCGAGGATGATTCAACGCTGGACGCCCGCATCAAAGCCTACGAACTCGCCTTCCGCATGCAAAGCGAAGCCCCCGGCGCCGTCGACTTAACGAGCGAAACCCCCGCCACCCGCCAACTTTACGGCCTCGACGAACGCATGACGGCTGACTTCGGCCGTAAGTGCCTCTTGGCTCGCCGCATGGTGGAACGCGGCGTCCGCTTCGTCCAATTATTCTTCGGCACCAACCTCGGCGACGACTGGGACAGCGCCCACGACGACTTACTCGGCTCCCACGAAAAGATGGCCAAGAAGTCCGACCAACCCATCGCCGCTTTACTGACTGACTTACAAGCCCGCGGCTTACTCGACAGCACCTTAGTCGTGTGGAACTCCGAATTCGGCCGCACCCCGCTAGCCGAAGGCAAAAACGGCCGCGACCATCATCCCTACGGCTACTCCATGTGGATGGCCGGAGCCGGCATCCAAGGCGGCCGCTCCTTAGGAGCTACCGACGAATTCGGACTAAGGGCCGTCGACCAGCCCAAATCCGTCCACGACGTCAACGCCACGATCCTACGGCTGATGGGCGTCGACCACCTTAAGCTCACCTGGCGCTACCAAGGCCGCGACCAACGCCTGACGGACGTCCACGGTGAGAACGAATTCAGCCCTTGGTTGCTGGGGTAGTCGAGCGTGGCTTCTGTTTCATCGACAATAGACAAGATCGGCATCAAGGGCTATAAGTCCATTCGAGATCTGAATGGACTTCAGCTTGGCTCAGTAAACGTGCTGATCGGCCCAAATGGCGCGGGCAAGAGTAATTTTGTTTCGTTCTTCCGACTACTGCACGAACTGATCGAACAGCGCTTGGAGATTTACGTCGCGACCGACGGCGGAGCAGATGCCAGTCTATACCTCGGGCCGCGCGAAACGAAGGAATTGGCGGCTTCGATTATTTTTGGGAACAACGAGTACGAATTCACTCTGACTCCTACTGCCGACAATCGCTTCGTCTTTCAACAAGAAACTGCTATCTACGTGGCTCCCGGAAAAATTAGGTACCCAAAAAGCCTGGGTTCTGGAAGGTTCGAGTCGCAACTAAAGAACCAAAAAGATGTTCCCGGGTTTGTGGGCGAACATAGCGCGGCTTACTATGTTTTCCGCGATCTTTCCCGATGGATCGTGTATCACTTCCACGACACAAGTCCAACCGCGGCGGTCCGGCGACAGAATCCGATCAACGATAACGAGGTACTTCAGCCCGACGCCGGCAATCTGGCGGCGTTTCTATTTCGGATCAGAACCACACATCCAAGACACTACGGCCAAATTCGGGACGTAGTTAGACTCGCAAGCCCATTCTTTGACGATTTCAAGTTAAGACCTGTACTAAGTAATATAGAACTCATCCAATTAGAATGGGTTCAGCGGGGCTCAAGCTACCCATTTCGTGCCAGCCAACTTTCGGATGGCACCTTACGCTTTATCTGCCTTGCCACGGCGTTACTTCAGCCATCACGCCCAGCAACGCTTCTCTTTGATGAACCAGAGCTCGGGTTGCATCCCTATGCGCTCACGCTGCTCGGGAACCTCTTCCGGTCGAAACGGCCATTTGAACAGGTCATCATCTCCACCCAGTCCGCCCTACTACTCAACGAATTCTCCCCAGAGGATGTGATCGTGGTTGAACGCCAAGGCAGCGAATCCACCTTTCGCCGGCTCGACCCAGGGCCACTGTCCGAATGGCTACAAGAGTACGGCCTCGGCGACCTGTGGCAGAAGAACTTACTCGGCGGGCGCCCGCACGCGGAGTCGCCCGCATTGGCCAAGGTGGGCGAAGACGCATCGTGAAGCGCGTGACGGTCATCGTCGAGGGTGCCACCGAAGAACGCTTTGTTACCGATGTACTTGCCCCGGAGTTACATCTTGCTAGCGTGTCTGTTACGCCAATTATCCTTGGTGTCCCTGGGCACCGAGGCGGACGGGTCAATTATGCGAGGGTGCGCAAAGATATCATCAAGTACCTCAAGAGTGATCCCACCGCTTACTGCACGACCCTTTTTGACTATTACGGACTCGGCGCGGGATTCCCGAGCCCGCCACTCAACCTAACCAACTCCGCTAAGGCCACCCACATCGAAGCCGCCCTCAAAGCCGACATCGTCGCTGAGCTCGACCACCTGCGCGCCAATCAGCGGTTCATCCCCTACCTGCAAGTCCACGAGTACGAAGCCTTGCTCTTCAGTGACCCCAATGCCCTTGCGGCAGCAATTCGAATGCCCAAGCTTGCGGCCCCGTTTACGGCCATCAGCAAACAATTCCAAACGCCTGAAGATATCAATGACAATCCGCAGACCGCGCCTTCAAAGCGAATCCTCGCCCACTATCCCAGTTACAACAAAGTGATCGACGGGACCATCGCCGCACAAAACGTGTCGATCCAAAGCATGCGGCGAGAATGCCCGCATTTCCACACTTGGCTCCTCGGTCTTGAGTCTCTTCCTGACCTCTAAAGCCGCACCGCCGCCGCCGGAGAGCGATCCTCAACCGACAGCCACGGATCGGGATTGTGGATATTTTTTGCGATTCGCCTGTACATCCACTGCACACACGCCCATGCTGCTGGCAATGACCATTGCTCAAAACAAAGCACTTCCGCGCTGGCATGCTAGTGCCATGGTGGTTCAAAGGAGAATCACCATGACTCAGAATATCCAGCGGCCTAGCGCCGCCTTTATCGGCACCTCTTGGTTGGCCTTGCTGTTGGGCGTCCTGGCCTACAATGTGGGCCTTTGGAATGCGCCGATGCAACTCAACGAGAAGGGCTATTACTTCACCATTCTCATGTACGGACTGTTTGCGTCCGTCTCATTGCAGAAGAACGTCCGGGATCGGCTGGAAGGTGTGCCGGTGACCAACTTATACTTTGGCCTTTGCTGGATCTCAGTACTGCTTTGCTTACTGCTGCTTGCCGTGGGCCTTTGGAACGCCCAGTTGCTCTTGAGCGAGAAAGGCTTTTACGGCATGGCTTACTTACTAAGCCTCTTTGGTTCAATTGCGGTGCAGAAGAATGTCCGCGACCTGGCTTTGTCGGCTCCAATCCCGATGACCGGCGACTTACGCGAGTAGGGCCTTGCTCCGCTCCCTTGGAACCGCTAAGTTAGATCTTGATACTGCGTACGCAAGCGTTCGAGCTCGGCCTTCAGTTCTTTTTCGACGTTGGCATAAACGGGATCCCCGTAAACACTTTTCATTTCGCGGGGATCTTTTTGTAAGTCGAATAACTCCCATTCGGGCGGTGTGGATTGGTCGACGGCGCCTTTGGATCCGAGGGCTTGGCCGTAGTAGTAGATGAGCTTGTAGCGCTCAGTCCGTACGCCATAGTGGGCCGTTACGGTATGGCCGCCGCCTAAGTGCATCCAGTAGCGGTAATACATGGACTTGCGCCAGTCCTTGGGCGTTTTTCCTTGTAACACTGGCAGGGCGCTGCGGCCTTGCATGGACTCGGGTGCTTTGCCGTCGGCTAATTCCAGGAAGGTGGGGGCAAAGTCGATATTGAGCACCATGTCGCGATTGACGATGCCAGGCTTGATGGTCTTGGGCAGGCGCGCCAGAAACGGCATCCGAAGGCTCTCTTCGTACATGAAACGCTTGTCAAACCAACCGTGGTCGCCGAGGAAGAAACCCTGGTCGGAAGTGTAAATTACGAGGGTGTTGTCCGTAAGTCCTTCGGCATCCAGATAGTCGAGGACGCGGCCCACGTTGTCGTCGACACTGCGGACACAGCGCAAGTAGTCTTTGATATAGCGCTGATAGGCCCACTTACGCAGAGCTTTGCCTTCGAGATCGGCAGGCTTGTCGACTTTTAGGTCGGTCCTGGTCATATCGTCGCCGACGCGCAGGGTGGCGCGCTGGGCGGCGGCGGAGCGTTTGGACGTATCTTCGTACAAGTTATCCGGCTCGGGCACGGTAACATCTTCGAGCCAAGTCTGGTACTTCGCCGCGGGAGTCCATTCGCGGTGCGGCGCTTTGTGATGGCACATCACGAAGAAGGGCTTACTTTTGTCGCGTTGCTTTAGGTAATCCAGGGTAAAGTCGCCGATCAAATCGGTGCAGTAACCCGGATATTTCTTCCGACCGTTGGCGTCGATAAAGACGGGGTCGTTATACAAGCCTTGGCCGGGCAGAATTCGCCAATAATCGAAGCCCTGGGGGTCGGTTTGTAAGTGCCACTTCCCGATCATGGCGGTCTGATAGCCGCGCTCGCGGAGTAGGTGGGCGACATGGATCGTCTTCGGGTCGATGGAGTCGTTGAGCGTCTTGACGCCGTTGATATGGCTGTATTGTCCGGTAAGAATCGCGCCGCGGCTGGGCGTACAGATCGAGTTGGTAACGAAACAATTGGCGAGGCGTACGCCCTCTTTGGCTAGCCGGTCGATATTCGGCGTTTGGTTGATCTTACTGCCGTAGGCCGAGATGGCATGGGCGGCATGGTCATCGGACATGATGAAGATGATATTGGGCGGGCGCTTCGTTTGCGCCATCAAGGGCAGCAGGCTGCCGGCCAGTAGCTCGCGTCGGGTCATGCAGGGTAGTCTACACTGAGGATCAACGTTCATGAAATCTCTGCTCCTTTTTCTTTTCACCAATGCCGCCCCAGGGGCAATGCTTCCGGAACTCGAATCAGCCGCCAAGCAGATGACGCGGGCGGGCATTTTGAAGCACATTGGGGTACTCGCCTCCGACGACTTTGCCGGCCGTTTTCCGGGGACGCCGGGCGAGAAGAAGTCGGTCGACTCTCTCGTCGCCCGCCCTTCGCACCGCTGCCGCCAAGCCCGGCTTCCGCGCCGTGGAACTTCAGCAACTGGGGCTGGGGCCGCACGCGCGACTTCAGAATTGTGGGCATCGGCAACTCCACCTTGGACGCCCTGACGGCCGACGCCGTTCATCAGGGCCGCGTGGTGACCGGCGATACGTTCCCGGAGCAGGGCTTCTACTTTCGCAGCGACCACTTTGAGTTCGCCCGGCTGGGCGTGCCGTCGCTTGAGACAGCGCCCGGCATTGATTATGTGGGGCAGGCGCTCGAGTACGGTCTGCGGAAGTGCGCCGAGTACATCACCAAGGACTACCACCAGGTTTCGGACGTCCCGAAGCCGGATTGGGACCTGAGCGGCGAGGTAGATGACCACGAAGTACTGCTCGAAGTCGGCTACCGGGTGGCCATGGCGACGGACCGGACAGCTTGGAAGCCGAATGCGGTGTGGCGGCCGCGGTAAGTGTACGAAACGAACCCGGGAGTCGTTGATTCTATTGGACCGGGCGATGCATGGCATCGGTAGTCCGAAGCCCCCCGGTTATTTCACTGGGAGCTACAGCAGAAGGTTAGCATGGAAACCCCCAGGCAGATTCGTAAGCGATTGAGTCTATTCAACAAAAGCGCCGTGAACTCCGACTGCCGGAGATCGGAAAGATGAATTCCTAGGTAAGTGCCTTCGACTCATTCGGTTACAGCGAAACCCAGGGATGCGCGTGGATGCCCCCGATCAGGGGGATGTACAATCGTTTTAACGACTTAGGAAATAGAGCTGTTAGCTGTTAGAGCTGTTAGAGCTGGGAACAGTCTGGGAATAGAGCTAGATCTGCTTGCGGCTCGTCAGTCGGCCAGCTTGTCACCGGTTAGGAGTCTTGGCGTCGTACAATCGGAGGGATGCTTCGCCGCGAATTGCTCGCGACCCTTTTCGCCAAAACGACTCCTGCCAAGCCCAATATCCTGGTGATCATGCCGGACCAATGGCGCGGCATCGACCTCGGTTGCGCGGGCAATGCACAGGTGAAGACCCCGAATCTGGACCGGCTGGCGAGCCAGGGGATGCATCTGGTGGAGGCCGTGGCCAATTGCCCGGTCTGCACGCCGGCGCGGGCGTCGCTGTTGACCGGCCGCTATCCGCACTCCGTGGCCTCAGGCGAGCCCGGCGGGATGGCCGCCAATGATCTCACCTTTGACCCCACGCAGCCCACCCTGGCCAAAGCCTTGGCCGCCGCGGGCTACTTTACTGGTTTCATCGGCAAGTGGCACCTCCGTGGCGGCCCGCGGATGCCGGGTTTCGTCCCCCCAGGCGCGGCGCGGCTGGGCTTCGAATGGTGGGCCGGCAACATCTGCAGCCACGCCTACACGAAGCAAACGTACTTCCGGAACGAACCCACGCCGATTCCCATTCCGGGCTACGACTCGATCGGCTGGACCGACCTGGCGCTCGAATTCCTGGGGATCGCGGAGAAGCAGGAAAAGCCCTGGTGTCTGCACCTGTGGTACCCCACGCCGCATGACCCCTATCTGCTGCCGCCCGGCTTCGAAAAAGCGCACGACGCAGCCAAGATCGAGTTGCGCAAGAACTGGGTGGCCGTGCCGCGCAATGGAAGCCGGCAGGACATCGCGGGCTACTATTCGGCAATCGACTGTCTGGACCAGCAGATTGGCCGGGTGCTGGCAAAGCTGCCGCCTAACACTATCGTCGTGTTCCTGTCCGACCACGGGGACATGCTAGGGTCTCAAGGCGTGCTGCTGAAGCGGAAGCCTTGGGAAGAGAGCGTGCGCATTCCGGGAATCATTTCCTGGCCGGGCCGGATCGCACCCGGCGTGAGCCACGTGCCGTTCTCCCATGTCGATGTGGCGCCCACCTTGCTGGGCTTGGCCGGCCTCCCCGCCCTACCCCGGGCGCAGGGCTTTAACTATGCGCCGCACCTGTTAGGGAAACCGCTGGGACGCAAAGCGCTACCAGACCATGCGGTGCTGGTGAGCTACACCAAGACCGAGTCCAACGAGCATGGCCCTTGGCGCGGCATCCGGACGCGCCGTTGGAAGTATGCGCGTTTCGAGGACAAGCCCTGGGTGCTGTATGACCTGGAGCGCGATCCGTTCGAACTGAACAATCTAGCGGCGAGTGCGGAGCATGCCAAGCAGCGAGCCCGGTTCGATCGAATGATCGCGTCGCACATGCGGCGAACGGGCGACACGTGGGTGGAGCGATTTGACGTCCTGCGGCGTCCGGCGGCGAAGACGTAGGCCTTTTAGTCGGGCGAATTGAAGCCGAACGCCCATTTCCAAACGCCGCCATCCTTTACGTAAACGGTGGTGCCGTAAACGGGTGGCGGTTTCTGCCCGCCGCAGTCGCCGTCAACCGTGCCCGTTAATGTAAGGATGCCGACGGTGGGCGTAACGAAGGTCCCGATACCATTCGTGAGAGAAAAGCTCTTGACGTCGCAGGTAGCTCCGGTCCAGTCCTTGATCGCTTCAGCCTTGTTCGCGAAATACGTGCCAAAAATATTGACGAAAGTAATCTCGTTGGCCGTCAGGTTTGCAATCTTCTTGCCGTCCTTGGCCTTCCATACTTCCCAGATAGATTTTTCCGCCGCCATCAAGGCGTCGGTGGCCGGGTCGGGTAAAGTGGCGGCCGGGTCCGGCTGGGGCATTGTGCCGGTTGACGACAGATCTTTCGGTGCGACGATCCGGTTCTCGCCATGAAAGGCGGCCTGCCATTTTTCACCGATTCTGACCCAGAGCGTCGACGCGCGAACGGGGCTGGGCTGTTTTTCGGTCTTGCCGTTGTGGATGCAGGTACCATCCATGGACAACTTATAGCTGAGGATGTAGGCGTCATCGTTGAGCTTTTGTATTTGCGGTTCGGCGAGCGACCAGCCTTCCTTGATGTTGCACTTGATTTCACTCACCATCTTGACGAAATCGGCCTTGCTCATCCGGTGGCCGCCGTTCGTCATCACCACCTTGTCACTCAAAAAGTCCCCAAAAAAATTGGCTTCACCTTTGATGTAAGCTTCGTTCGCCCGCGTTTCCAGGGCAAGCAATGCATCGGAAGTGGGTGCCGCAGCCGGAACAATCGTCGCACTTGAGCGGTTAACGGGCGCGACACAGGAGACGGACACGATTACGACCATGGTCACTACGATGAACTTCAACATGCCACCTGTATTGTAATCCAGGCAGTTGTTGCCCCACCGCTGGCGCGGCGGGCTAGGCGGCTTCGGTGGTGCCCCAGACGCGCTTCACCATCCGGTCGACCTGCTTGTTACGCATCAAGGCCACGCTGCGGGTAAAGGCGCGGATCACCAGGGGCTCGTCGTTGCCCCAGAGCTGTTTGAGGGAGCTCACGACGCCCTCCGGATTCTGGTAGAACACGCGGTCGCTCCAAGTGCGCCAACCAAGGGCATGGCCAGGATCGTCGGAAAGCACGTCGGCCATGTTGCCGAGGATGCGGTAGGTATGGCCATGGTTGTACTGCGGCATGAAGAGCACTTCGCTTTGGCCGTCGCGGACTTCAGCCACGAACTGGTCAAAGGTGCTGGCGTTGGTGAGGTTGAGGCAGGCATTGGGTTCGCGGCCATGACGATCGCCGCCGGAGATCACCGGGCAACCAAGGCTACGACCCAGGTCCACTACGCGCCGGTTTTCTGACCACGGTCGCAGACCGTTCAGCTCGAAGGCATGGAAGAAGCGGCCGCAATCGCCCAGCAGGCGGCCGAGGGCGAACCAATGCTTCTCGAGCCCGACACCCTTTTCGTCCCACAGCGGATGGTTGAAGACGATCAAGGTTTGGGGCGAGGCATGAAACCAGGCGAAGAGTTCGCGGAGTTCCCCTTCGTTCGGCTTGGCGGTGAAGGCTTCCATGGCTCGCATCCATTCGCCAGCGACGGCGGCGGGCATCTGGTGGATGCCGAAGTGAAAGAATGTGCCGCCAAAGGGGACGGTCCACTCGACTGAGATCGGCACACGCTTGTAGGGCTGCAGCACGCGCAGTTGGGTGGGCGCGGCGATGTTGTCATGGTCAGTGAGGGAGACCAGGCCCTGTAGATTCAGGCTTTCCTCGATCTGGCGCTTTTCGAGTTCGTAGGCCGGGGCCGGCGCGAGCGGCGGGGTCCACCAGGCGCGGTTGAAGTCAAGCGTCTGCCCGGCGTTCAACTCACGGTAGCGCGCGGCCTGCCGTTCGATGAAATGCCCCACCAACGGCAGCGGGCCGCAAATTTGAGGGATGAAGCCAAGGCTCTCCTGCGAATGAAGGGTGTGCCCATGTAACGATACGCCCGTGCGGAAGCGACGGGCCACATCGGGTTGCTGCCAGTGGAAGTGAATCGGTGAAAGCTGGGGAGGCTGTAACACGCGCCCAAGGTCTCACCCTGTGTTTACAGAGAGATGAATGCTGGAAGAATAAAACATGAGGAGAACAAATTGTTTCCTGGTACCCCGCCGATGGGGGGACTAGTTTGAGGGCATTTGGGGTCGAAACTAAGAACTTTAACGGGTCAAGAGGAGCGTCGGTCTGCCGACCCCGGCCTGCAAGGAGCTCGCGATCGCTAGACTCGTCCGGCTTGGGTCTTGGTAGCGAATCATCGGGAACTGTTCCAGGATCCATGGATAGTCCTTCGTCTCCTTCAGAAGCACGGGTATCAGCCGTCCTGCAAAGCGAGCCTCGCCGAGCGCATACTGCAATTCAGCCCGGCATTTTTGCGTGGAAGCCCAGGCGGGGGAGAGCAGAACGACCATCGCGTCCGACGGCTGCAGGTGGCTGTCGATCGCCGCAGCCCAATTGTCGCCGGGTAGCATTTGGCTTTCGTGCCAGGCGTGAAAGCCCTGAGACTGGAGAGCCCCGGCGAGATTGCGCGCGACTTTACTATCGGGCTCGGCGTAGCTAAGGAACACGTTCGGCATCTCTACGCATGCCCCGGACGCAGGCGCTCGATCACGGCGCTGACGATGGCTTTTCCCTTGTCATAAGCATCCACATATGCCGACTTCCGCTCCTGCCGGGAGAACGCGTAGCCCGAGCGATACAGCCGCTCGAAGCTTTGGCCCATTACGTAAGTGCCCGCGTAGGCGACGGCGGCCTTGGGGATGAGTCCGCCGCCCAAGGGAATCTTGCCGATCAACTCGCGGGCAATGGCGCGCCAGCCGAAAGCGCCGGCGATGATGGAGGCGATCTCGCCGCGTTGCTCGCTGTAGCCGACGGGACGGTCACTCGCGGCGGCGAGCAGGAACGCGAGGCGGACCTGGTTCGCCGTTAGCACAGCTGTATCCGAAGCGAACTCGCCGATCGCCCAGCCCAGGCCCAGCAGCGGCGCGATGTTAGGCATCGCGGTAGCGACCGAGAAAAGCGCGTTCTCCCGCGCTATAGTGTGGATCGTCCGCCGCGCGACTTCGGTACGGAACGGCGGGAAGTTGCGCGCCAAAGCCAAACCTAGGGGCTCATGAGCGTCGAGCACGGCCTTCACCATTTGCGTAGCCTGTGCGGGGTCGAAGTAGAAGCCCTTGTTGCTGCGCTCGAGCGCGGGGTCGAAGATTTCGATGTCATAGGGGCCCGGAGTCTGCGCGGCCCGGACCACGTTCTTGGCCGCCATCCGGCGTTTGTCGACAGAAAGAGTCGCGGGCAGCAGGAAGCGCTCCAACTCGTGGATGAAGCTCTCATTTTCCGCGTGCAAACCAATGCGGAACGGCCGCTCCGCCGACTCCCGCACCGAGCCCGGACTCAGGTTGGTAACGGCCTGCTTCACTTGCGTCAATAAACTCATCTGCACTCCTGCTTCCTCGGCGGAAAGCGACGGACAACGCGCCGCTCCGCGGATGGGACACGCCCACCATCTCCCAGTCTACGACTGGCGAGAAGTAGCGTAACACTGTCGTGTTGGACGGATGAAAGTCAAGCGCGGGTGCAACGAAGTAAAGCAGCGGGTTGGCGTTCGAAAGCGCGCGGCCCGGGAAGTAGCCGCGAGTAGTGAACTCATCGCGGCGGACGTGCCAGTCGACGCGCATCCAGTAGTCGAGGGCTTGCAAGGGAAGCTGAATGTCTTCGCTGGCTTTCAGCTCCATTACCGCAAGCCGGCCGCTGCGTTCGGCGGCAAGCAGATCGATCAGGTCTCGGTCGTTGGCGGCGAAAGCGGGCACTTGGCCGTAAACTGGATTCGTAAGGTGGGGGTTGATCAGCTCAATATGGTGGCGGACCTGGTCCTCCAGGCGCCGCTCGGGGCCGGGATGCAGACGCGGCTTGGCTTCAGTCCAGGGGCTTTCAAGAGCCCGTATCAGATTGCCGTTGTCCAGCAGGTCAACCGGGTCCTCCATGCCGTCGGCGTCGTAGCTGTAGAGGGCGGGCTCAAAACGGGCACGGTCCAGGTAGCGCAGCCGGAGGGCGGTGGTCCGGTGCTGGTCGATGGGCACGAAGATGGCGAGGCCTTCGATGACGGCGCGCTTTTCGTGCCGTCGGCAATAGTCGTGCCAGATGAGGCCAAAGCTAAGCGCGGCGTCGACGTCGGACATCGGTGTCGCCAGGATGGCGGCCCAGGCCGTGTTGCCGCGCCGAACCAGGGCGCGCGGGTAGGCGGGCGAAAGCGTGTGCTGCAAATTGGCGCCCGTGGAAATCTCCGCGATGTTCCAGCCGGGGAAGCGCCGGGCCAAGCTGCGGCGAAGTTGTTCGAGGTACACGGTGCGCACGGCGGTCACTTCGCGGTGGCGCTGGAGCCCGCTATCCCTGTCGACAATTTCGACGGTCTTCGGCTTGCCGAAGAGTGACTGGCACTCAAGACTCAGCCGTCCGCTGCCAGCCCGTCGGTAGGACTTTACCGTATGCGCAATGCTTCGGGTGTCGTTCCAGGCGTGCAGCGCCAGGCTGCCGCGACGTTCGGTGAGTGAGTAAGAATCCCACATCAGCTCGAAAGGCTCCTGCCCCGCCTCAAGGATCGCGGGGCGCTTCAGTTCCCGCAGCAAAGAAAACAATTCGTCAGCCATTGGTAAGTTGGACATAAGGTTCCGTAGAATAGTGGGTTGAGCCTCACCGAAAATCTCATAAATTTTGAAAAAAAGATTTTGCTCGCCTGCGAGCGTGCCGGGCGTCCACGCTCGGAAGTCACCCTGATTGCGGTAAGCAAGGTGTTCCCGGTCAGTTGTCTGATCGAGGCCTACCACGCCGGGGCGCGGGACTTCGGTGAGAATTATGTTCAGGAATTCGAATCGAAGTTCTCAGAAGCAAAAGAGTTACCTGGCGCGCGCTTTCACTTTATCGGCCATTTGCAGTCGAACAAGGCCAAGCGCGCTGCGGAGATATTTCATTGTATTCAAACAGTTGACTCGCTAAAGGTCGCGCAACGGTTGAATGAAGGGCCGCATCCGATAGATGTCTTTCTGGAAGTGAAGCTTTCGGAAGAAGGTTCGAAGGCCGGAATCCACCCGGATGAACTGTCGGAACTGATCCAGGGAGTGCGGCAATTGCCCAATCTGAACCTGCGTGGATTGATGACCATTCCCCCGTGGTCAGAGGATCCGGAAGTGGCACGGCCGTATTTTGTTCGCCTCCGAAACCTGGCCGCAAATCACAACTTGAAGGAATTGTCAATGGGAATGTCACAAGACTTCGAGGTGGCGATCCAGGAGGGTTCCACCATGATTCGGGTCGGCACAGCGATCTTTGGCAAGCGAATCAAGCCGTGAGTTGGCTGGCTCCCACCGGCAATTCCGGCGTGGCGGACTATGCCCGGGTGCTGCATAATGCAACGCCAGACGTCGCCGGCGTCACTGTCTTTCACCTGGGGAACAATCCGCTGCATGGAGACCTTTACCGGCGGCTGCTGAGCCGTCGGGATGCCAAGCGCGTGGTAATTCTCCACGATGCCGTCTTGCATCACTTCCTGCTGGGTAGCCTTTCGCCGAACGAATACGTGGCAGAGTTTATCTACAATTACGGCGAGTGGAATCGGAACTTGGCCCAGAAACTTTGGGCCCGGCGGTCCCATTCCGGGAGCGCTCCGGAGTACTTCGCGTACCCAATGCTGAAGCGGGCGATGGAGGCGGCGGACTTGGTGATCGCGCACAATCCGGCAGCGTCGCGCCTGGCGCGGGAACATGGCGCGCGGCGGGTGGAGTTGCTGCCGCACTTCATCACACAGCCGCCAGAGCCTAGTGCGCAAGCAGTGGCCGAGTGGCGGGCGAAGCAGGGGCTATCGCGCGACACTTGCCTCTTCGGCGTCTTCGGACATCTGCGCGAATCGAAGCGGATTCCCGCCGTACGGCGGGCATTGGCGAAGCAAACGGGGCCGGTGGCGATCCTGTTGCAAGGGGAGTGGGGTTCAGCGGCCTTGCGGGAGTCGGTCGATCTACCGACGACAGACCAGAAGGCCTGTCCCACCATGCGGGTGGGACAGGTACCGGAGGCCGAGTTTCAACTGCTCATGGCGGCGACGGACGTGGGCGTGAACTTGCGGTATCCCTCGGCGGGCGAGTCCTCCGGAGTACTGGCGCGGCTGATGGCGCTGGGGAAACCGGCCATGGTCACCCGAGGGGAGGAACTGGCACACTTGCCGGCGGGGATCGTCTGGCCGGTGTCGCCGGGCCCGGGCGAAGGGGAGGAACTGGCGCTGGGGATGGCCTATTTGGCCCAGCACCGGGTCGCGCGGCAAGCGATCGGTTTGGCCGCGCGGGAGTTTGCCCTTGCTGAATGCGCAGTGGAAGTAATCGCCCAACGCCTGGCCCGGCTACTGGCTTCCGTAGATTCCCTCGGCTGAGTTGTCCGCACCTTTTGGCAAGATCGCGCCGAGCAGGCTGATATATTGGTTCTCACCATGGCGCACGACGAACGACGCACTTTCTTGAAATCAGCCGCGGCCACCGCCGCCTTCACCACCAACCTCTTTACCGGCCAAGTGAAAGGCGCCAACGACAAAGTCTCGGCCGCCTTTATTGGCGTCGGCCGTATGGGCTCCGCCAACATGAGCGTGGCCATGCGGCAAGAGAATGTCGAAGTCGCCGCCGTTTGCGACGTCTTTGAGCCTAACCTCGAAGCCGCCGTCGCGCGCAGCCAGGGCAAGGCCAAAGCCGTCCGCGACTTCCGCGAGATCCTCGCCGACAAGTCGATCGACGTGGTCTGCATCGCCACGCCCGACCATTGGCACGCCTACATGGCCGTCGAAGCCTGCAAAGCCGGCAAGGACGTCTACGTCGAAAAGCCGGTCTCGGTCTGCATCGACGAAGGCAAGAAGATGATCGAGGCGGCGCGCAAGTATAAGCGCGTCGTCCAGGCCGGCACCATGCAGCGCTCCGCCGTCCACTTCCAGAAAGCCGTCGACATCGTGAAGAGCGGCGCCCTCGGCAAAGTCACCTTCGTCCGCACCTGGAATACCGGCGTCGCCGCCCCGGCCGGCATCGGCAACCCCGCCGACACCAACGCCCCATCGAACCTCAACTGGGACATGTGGCTCGGCCCCGCCCCCAAGCGCGCCTACAACGCCAACCGCTTCGGCGTCGACCAGGAGCAAGTGAACAAGCAGCGCTGGTTCCCGCACTTCCGCTGGTTCTGGGAAACGGCGGGCGGCATGATGACCGACTGGGGCGTGCACTGGCTCGACATCGTGCAGTTCGCTTTCGACGAGCAGATGCCCACTTCCTGCGTCGCCCTGGGCGGCAAGTACTTGATGCAGGACAATCGCGAAACGCCCGACACCCTGCAGGTGACTTACGAATACCCCAACGGCATGATCGCCACTTACGAGAACCGCATGGGCTCTGGACTGGCCAATCCTTATGAGCGCAACGGTGGCATTACGTTCCAGGGCACCAAGGCCACGCTGTATGTCGATCGCTCGCTGTATCGCATCATTCCTGAAGCCAAGAGCGACGTGGAAGCGGTAGAAGTGAAGTCGACGGACTCGGGTAATGACCGGCATTGGAAGAACTTCCTCGAGTGCGTCAAAACGCGCGCCACGCCCATTAGCGACATCGAGCGTTGCCATCGTTCGTCCTCCACCTGCCACCTCGGCAACATCGCCCTGCGCAGCAAAATGCGCGTCGACTGGGACGATGCCAAAGGACTCATCCAGCAAGCCGAAGCCCGCAAGTACCAGATGCGCGAATACCGCAAGCCCTGGAAGCTGGTCGTCTAGCTCATCGCTAGATAAAGACCTCCACCGAGACGCCGAAGCGCTCGGCCAGCCCGCGGGCATGGGCTTTGCTGATCTCGCGCTTACCCGCGAGTACCTGCGATGCCACGGCGCGGGAGCCGAAGATCTCCACCAGGTCCACCGGGCGGAGTCCGTTTTGGTCCATCAGGAACTTCAGCACCTCTCGCGGACTCGCCTTCGGAGGCGCCACCGTCCGGTCTTCGTATTCAGTACACAGCAGGGGCAGCAGCGCCTGGACCTCCCGCTCTTCGGCGTCCAGTTCGCGGTCCTCCTGCTGCGCATCCAGGGCTTCGAGTTCGGCGGCCAAGCGGTCAAACTCTTCGTCGCTCTGGATCATCCGGGGATGCTGTTTTTCGTCAAGAACGCTCACTGGTGGGATTCTCCTCGCTGACTCACAGATAGCAGTTAACTAAAGCAATTTTATATACTAATCTTCAAATGAATCGCCGATCCTTGCTTTCCGCTCTGCCCGCCTTCTGGCTGGCCCCAGCCCAATCGCCGAGCCAATCCCCGGCCCTACCTAACCGGCCCAAGGTCCCGGGCACCCTGACGCTCAAGGCCCGCCGCCGCAACAAGGAGCAGATCCTGCAATGGCCGGTCGCCCGCACCGCCATCATCATCTGCGACATGTGGGACGCCCATACTTGCTCGCTCTCCGCGCAGCGAGTCGCGGCCCTGGCCCCGCGCATGAACCAGGTCGTCAGCGCCGCCCGCGGCCATGGCGTCATGATCATCCACGCCCCCAGCGATACCATGAAGTTCTATGAGGGCTCGCCCTATCGCGAGCGGATGCGCCAAGCCCCCACCGCCGCTTCGCCGTTCCCCATCATCAACCGCTGCGCCCGGGTCCCGGCTGAAGAGCGCAACTTCCCCATCGACGACTCCGCCGGCGGTTGCGACGACCCGATCCTGAGGAAAGAGTCCGGCCCGCCCTACCCCTGGACCCGCGAGATTCCCTCCCTCGACATCGTCGGCTTCGACGGCGTGAG
>ENA-ORBV01006694-ORBV01006694.1-microbial-mat-metagenome-genome-assembly--contig:-NODE-6694-length-20154-cov-16.713055_pt1 | contig 20154 bp, 19 predicted proteins | sample MGYA00237777_ERZ505514 | MGnify/ENA primary metagenome ERZ505514 (study PRJEB26160, sample SAMN06269048) | microbial mat metagenome | isolation source: Oligotrophic lake microbial mat | place... | reverse complement strand
ATACGCCGCTCCTTCAGAGAATCCCCTGTGCGATCAGTATCCTGCGCGATCCTCGGACGCATTCATGAAAAGGCCGGGTTAGGTTTAGAGGGGTGCGGCAGTTCGGCAGGCCCAAGTAATGATGGAATTTGGGTTCGCGAAGCAATCGCGGTGCGGCCCAGGAGTCAGCGCGTGTTCGCAGGTGTTCAGGCTTCGATGAGCACTTTCAACGCCCGCGTTTTTGCGGCGTCCGCAAAGGTCTCGTAGGCCTCGACAATCTGATCGAGCTTGAAGCGGTGCGTGATCAGCGGCGTCGGGTCGAGCTGGTGAGAGCAAAGCGTCTTCAACAGCATTGGCGTGCTGACCGTGTCCACCAGCCGGGTGGTGATGGTGATGTTGCGGTCCCACAGCTGCTCCAAATGCAGATCGACCTTGACGCCGTGCACGCCGATGTTGGCAATGTTGCCGCCGGCGGCGACGATTTGCTGGCACAGCTCGAAGGTCGCAGGCACGCCGACGGCTTCGATGGCCGTGTCCACGCCACGTCGCTCCGTCAGTTTCATCACTGCCTCGGCCGCGTGTCCATCGCCGCTGTTGATGGTGGTGGTGGCGCCAAAGCGTTTGGCCACGGCCAGGCGACTGTCGTCCAGATCTATGGCGATGATCTCGGCAGGCGAATAGAACTTCGCGGTCAGGAGAGCCGCCAGACCGATCGGCCCGCAGCCAACAATGGCCACGCTGCAGCCGGGCTGCACGCGGCCATTCAGCACGCCGCATTCCATCGCTGTGGGAAGGATGTCGCTGAGCATCACCAGCGCTTCTTCATCAGCGTCGGCCGGAATCGCGTACAGGCTCATGTCCGCATGCGGGATGCGCACGTACTCGGCCTGGGTGCCGTCGATGCTGTTGCCCAAGATCCAGCCGCCTGTGGTGCAGTGCGAATACATTTGGCGGCGGCAATTGACGCACTTTCCGCAGGCGCTGACGCAGGAGATCAGCACGGCATCACCGGCCTTGAAGGCGGTGACACCGGAGCCAACTTCTTCGACGATGCCGACACCTTCGTGGCCGAGGATGCGGCCCGGCGCGCAGGTCGGTACGTCGCCTTTGAGAATGTGCAGGTCGGTACCGCAGATCGTCGTGCGCGTCACCTTCACAATGGCGTCGGTGGGCGCGGCGAGACTTGGTTTGGGCCGGTCCTGAAGAGCTTTGCTGTGCGGGCCGAGATAAACTAGGGCTTTCATGCCGCTTCCTTACGCGCTCCGACCGACAACGCTGGGTAGTCTGTGTAGCCCTTGGCACCGGGCGTGTAAAAAGTCGCCGTGTCGGGGCTGTTGAGCGGGGCGTCGACACGCATCCGCGCCACCAGATCGGGGTTAGCCAGAAACGGGCGCCCGAAAGCGATCAGGTCGCCGCGCTTTTCGAGCAGGGCCTGTTCGGCGCTGGCATGGTCGAAGCCGCCAGAGAGGATAAACAGGCCGTCGAATCCAGCGCGAAATGCGAGTTTGAAATCGGCGGGCACCGGCGGCGCGCCCATCGATGAATGATCGACCAGATGGATGTAAAGCAGGCCCAGCTTGGACAGCGACCTAGCCAGCGCGAGATGCTGTGCCCGCACCTCGGGAAACTCGCCGGTGCCATTGAAGACGCCAAAGGGCGACAGCCGCATGCCGACCCGCTCCGGGCCGATTGCAGCAACGGTAGCGCGCGCGACCTCCAGCGCGAACCGGTTACGGCCTTCGATACTTCCGCCGTAACCGCCGATGCGCAGGTTGACCAGCGGGTTCAGAAATTGCTCGATCAGGTAACCATTCGCGCCGTGCAACTCGACGCCGTCGAAGCCCGCATCCAATGCGAGCTGCGCCGATGTTGCGTATTCCTTGACGGCGTTTGCGATGTCGGCCTCGCTCATCGGGCGCGGCGCACTGTGCGGCTGCATGCCCAGCGTGTCGGTGAACATTTCTCCGGGACACACGCCCGTGCCGGGCCCGATAACCTCGGCCCCGGCCGGAAGGTTGGCGACATGCGCCACCCGCCCACAGTGCATCAACTGCACAAAGATTTTGCCGCCAGCCGCGTGAACCACTGCGGTCGTGGCCTTCCAGGCTTTCACCTGCGCCGCATCGAACAGTCCGGGAATGCGCGGATAGCCCAAGCCGTTGGGGCTAGGCGAGGTGCCCTCGGTGATGATCAGACCCGCAGTCGCCCGCTGGCCGTAATAGGTGGCCATCAACGTATTCGGCGTGTGTGCCGGTGTGGCCCGGCTGCGGGTCAGTGGCGCCATCACCATTCGATTGGTGAGATGCAGCGAGCGGGCGGAGAACAGGTCAAAAAGCATGGGATGGGTCCTGATGGGGGTCGAGCCGGCGGGCCGCGCGGGGCGTGCACGGTAGGCAGGCGCCGGGGGACGTGTCAGTTGCAGCCTGCGCGCCGTCCTGGGTGAGATCTGTTCGCTGGCGCACGCCCGGCAAAGAAACGCAGACATGCAGCACATCCAATAAATGTGGCCATTGGCAGTTTGCAACAGGAGCGCGGAAACGCACTCGATCAACCCCGATTGGCGCGTCGTGGCGAGGAGCGCGATCGGCGCGAACAGAGACGTCCTCACACCACCAAGCAACGTGTGCTGCGAACGAGCGCCACGGAAGATTCTTGAGCATTGCCACACTGTTGGGTGCCGAAGAGCAGCAAAGCCTCGCGGAGGCCTTCAACACGACCGCTGAAGGCCCGTCATCGCGTGGCTTGAAGCCTTCCCTGGCTTGCTACTGTGGCGGTGGCGACTGCTCGGCGCCGCGGCCTGACGAGAGATTCACTACGTCTGCACCGTCGGGCGGGCAGCCTGACCGCCAATACGCAAAGAAGGAAGGTGCCATGAGGGCGATCTGGAACGATACGGTAGTCGCCGAGTCGGACGATACGGTGTTGGTGGAGGGCAACCACTACTTCCCGGCGGAGTCCCTCAAACGTGAGTATTTCCAGCCCAGCGCACGGACCTCAGTGTGCGGCTGGAAGGGCACGGCGAATTACTACTCGATCATGATCAACGGTCAGGAAAACAAGGATGCCGGCTGGTATTACGCCGACCCCAAGTCAGCCGCCGACAACATCCGCGGGCGGGTGGCGTTCTGGCGCGGTGTGCAGGTTGTAGCCTAGATGAGGCGCGACAGCGCCGCCGCCAGCGCTTCTGCTTCTTCTGGCGAGCTGTGAACATGCGGCGAAACACGCAGCACGGTGCCGCGCGCCGCCACGACGAATCCCTCGGCACGGAGGCGCGCGGCCATCTGTGCCGCGCTTCCCTGCACATCGAGCGCACTGATGTGAGGACTATCGGCGCGGCGCCAACAGTGGCCAAGGCCCTTGGCGTGCAGCGCGGACCGCAACGCGGACTGCCAGCCGGCCAGCTGTATTCGCAGCGCTTCGGCGTCCCACTGCGCAAGCTGGTGCAGGGCGGGCTCGGCCATCGCCAAGCAGAGGCTGTTGTAGATGCCAGCCGAATCGAAGCGCCGCGCGCCGCCGCGGTAGCGCAGCGGTTGCGCATCGACGGCGGGCAAGCTCTCGCCGCTCTCACGTGCGAAGGCGTATTGCTCCAGCGGCTCGGCGGCATGGTGACGCGGCGCAACGTAGGTAAAGGCCAGTCCCGGCGCGCCGAGCAGCCATTTGTGTCCTGCCGCGATCAGCAGGTCGGGATCCAGCGCAGCGACATTGATCGGCAGCACCCCCCAGGCCTGGGTCGCATCGATCACCAGCGCCGCACCCACCTGTCTGGCGCGCGCGGCGATGCGCACAAGATCCAGCTGCGAGCCGTCATGCCAATGGCAAATCGGCAGGACCAGCACCGCGCAGCGGCTGTCGATGGCTGCCAGCACGGCCCCGCTCCAATCCTGCCCGGGGCCACGGCGCACGGGCACGAGCTGCGCATCGCGGCGCTGGCAGGCGGCCAGCCAGGGAGCGGTGCCGGAAGGATGTTCATCGGCCAGCACCAGCGCCGTCTGAGCGCGCGACAGCGGCAGGATCGCCGTCGCCAAGCGCATGCCGTAGGCGACCGTGGTCTGCAGTGCCAGGCAATCGGCCGACACCCCCAGCAGGCCGGCCGCACTGGCGCGCACCCGCTCAGGCTGCGCCAGCCAGTCCTGCATCGACACCTGCCACGGTCTCGCCGATCGCAGCAGCGCCGCCTCACCGGCGGCATGCACGCTGCGCAGGCGCGGTGCCTGACCGGCGCAGTTGAGGTAGCGCACAGACTCAGCCAGCATGAAGCAGTGCTCAGGATGCGAAGCGGCATCGGCCAGCGTTTTCGTCGGTTCCATGTTCGCTATCGCGCCGAAATGATCATCGTGTTCTGCTAGGGTCCGAGCGATGCTCGCCAATTCCGACAGCCTTGAGCACCCCGCTGCGCGCTACGCGCGAATCCGCTCGCGCAGTCTTGCGTTGGCGGCGCCGCTGCATCCCGAAGACTGCACCGTGCAGTCGATGCCAGATACCAGCCCGGTGAAATGGCATCTGGGCCACACCACCTGGTTCTTCGAACAGTTCGTGCTGGGCGAACAGGCCGGCTATAAGCCGCACCGCTCCGACTGGCACTTCCTGTTCAATTCCTATTATCAGTCGGTGGGGCCGATGCATGCACGTCCCGAGCGCGGACTGTTGACGCGCCCGCGGCTGGCCGAAGTCATCGAGTACCGTGACGCGGTGGATGCCGCGATCAAGACCCTGCTGCAACGCGATCTTGCGCCGCCGATGACCGAGCGTATCGCCCTTGGCCTGCAGCACGAACAGCAGCATCAGGAGTTGATCCTGACTGACATCAAACATCTGCTGTCGCGCAATCCGCTGCAGCCGGCCTACCGTGACGATTTGATCGTGGCACGGAGCGAGCCGGCCGAACAGCGCTTCGTGACCGGTCGCGACGGACTCTGCGAACTCGGCGCCGACGCCGGCGCCGAGCAAGCGTTCGCGTTCGATTGCGAAACGCCGCGCCACACCATTTATCTGCGCGCGCACGCGCTGGCGCGACGCCCGGTCAGCAATGCCGAGTTTCGCGCGTTCATCGACGATGGCGGCTATCGCCGTGCCGAATTCTGGATGAGCGAGGGCTTCGCCACGGCACAGTCCGAAGGCTGGCGCGGGCCCCTGTATTGGGACGCATCCTGCGCAACCGAGTTCACCCTCGGCGGCCGCCGCCCGATCAATCCCGAGGCACCGGTCTGCCATATCAGTTGGTTCGAGGCCGACGCTTTTGCGCGCTGGGCCGGTGCACGCCTGCCAAGCGAGGGCGAATGGGAGCTTGCTGCCGCCGCATCGGATCCCGTAGCCGGCCATTTCGCTGACGACGAGTTTCTGCATCCGCGCGCAGGCGGCGGAGAGTCCGAGCTGGTGCAATTGTTTGGCGACGTATGGGAATGGACCGCCAGCCCTTACCTCAGCTATCCCGGCTTTCGCCCTCTGCCCGGCGCGCTGGGTGAATACAACGGCAAGTTCATGTGTGGCCAGTACGTGCTGCGCGGCGGCTCCTGCGCCACGCCGCGCGGTCATGTGCGCGCCAGCTACCGCAACTTCTTCCATCCGCGTGATCGCTGGCAATTTTCCGGCCTGCGCCTGGCAAAGGATCTCTAACCCACATGTCGCAGACCACGTCACTGCCGAAGCTGCACGACCTGCACCCCGCCATGCCCGACATCGCCGCCGACGTACTGGCCGGGCTGTCGGCCATGCCGCGCAGCCTGCCCTCAAAATATTTCTATGACGCACGCGGATCACGCTTGTTTGAGCGCATCTGCGAAACGCCCGAGTACTATCTGACCCGCGCCGAACTGGCCATCCTGCAATGCCACGCCGAGGAGATCGCCGCGGCGCTTGGCAAGCGGGTGCGCCTGGTCGAGTACGGCACCGGTGCCGGCGACAAGACCCGCCTGCTGCTGCAATCGCTGCGCGACCCCGTGGCCTATCTGCCGGTGGAGATTTCTCGCAGCGCCCTGCTCGACTCGATCGCCCAACTGGCACGCGCCTTTCCGCTGCTTGAGTTGATTCCGGTCTGCGCCGACTTCACCCGGACCATTGCTCTGCCGCCGACCCGGCGGCGTGCTCAGCGCACCGTGGTCTACCTGGCAGGATCGACCATCGGCAACTTTGTCGAGGCCGAGGCCATCGATCTGCTCCGCCACATGCGCGATACCGCCGGCCGTGGCGGTGCCGTGCTGCTCGGGTTCGACCTAAAGAAGGATCCAGCGCTGATCCGCGCTGCTTACAATGATGCGCAGGGCATCACGGCGGCGTTCACCCTCAATCTGCTGCAGCGGCTCAACCGCGAACTGGGCGGCGACTTCGAGCTTGATCAGTTCGCGCATCGCGCCGAGTACAACCCTGAAGCGGGTCGGATCGAAACCGACATTGTAAGCCGCTGCACGCAGCAGGTACGGGTAGCGACGCGGTGCTTTGCGCTGCAGCAGGGCGAGGCGATCCGGGTGGAAGTCAGCTGCAAATATGACCACACCGACATCGCGCGCATGACGCAGGCGGCTGGCCTGCGCCAAGGGCCCTGCTGGCACGATCCACAAGGACTGTTCGGCATGCAGCTGCTGGAGGTTCCGGGCCGGACACCAGGGCTGACAGCGGTGGCGCGGCAGTCAGCGGATTGAGGACTCTCTGATCAACTGACCGCGAAGACGTTCATTTCCCGCCGATAGTCCCTTGTGCGATCAGGAGACAAGCGTGGGCGTGCGTAATCGATGAAAAATCCGGGATATCGCGAAGCCGGTTGAGGGTAGAGCGGAGCGCAGCTGCATGAGTGAACATCCGGTCATCACTGACCATATCGACATCGCCATCATCGGTGCTGGCTTTGCTGGGTTGGCGATGGCGCGGGCGCTGCAGCGGGCGGGGCGTAGTGATTTTCGGGTGTTCGAGAAGGCCGACGAGGTGGGCGGCACCTGGCGCGACAACACCTATCCTGGTGCGGCCTGCGATGTGCCATCGCATCTGTATTCGCTGTCGGACGCTCCCAATCCTGATTGGAGCAGGCTGTTTCCGCGGCAGCAGGAAATCCAGGCCTATATAAAAACCCTGGCCGCACCCGTTCGCGCCGCTGGCAAACTACAAACCGGCTGGACGTTGGCGCGGGCGCATTGGGACAGCGAGGCCAGCGTCTGGCACATCGAATCGACGGCGGGCAAGCGTTACCGGGCGCGAGTTCTGGTCGCGGCGATGGGTGGCCTGCACGTGCCCGCATGGCCGGACCTGCCCGGCCGAGACCGCTTCGCGGGGCGCGCCTGGCATAGCGCGCGCTGGCCCGTTGCGGCCGACCTCAGCGGCCTGAAGGTCGGTGTGATCGGCACTGGCGCCAGCGCCGTTCAATTGGTGCCGGCGTTGGCCGAGCAAGCCGCCGAACTGCACGTGTTCCAGCGCACACCCGTGTGGGTGATGCCGCGCCCCGACATTGCAATCAGCCGATTCTGGCAACGCGCGTTCGCCGCGCTGCCGCCGCTGCGACTGGCGCTGCGCGGCAGCATTTTTTTGTGGCTGGAGTTGGCAGCCAGCGGCCTGCTGCACCCGCGTTTGGCCGGCTGGGGACGCTGGTTGGCTGGCCGCCACCTGCGTCGCCAAGTCGCTGATCCAGACCTGCGCGCACGGCTCACGCCCGCGTTCCCGATTGGCTGCAAACGCGTGCTGGTCAGCAGCGACTTCTACCCTGCCCTGCAGCGCGCCAACGTGCAGCTGTGTGATGCCGCCATCGAGCGGATCGAGTTCGACGGCGTGCAGCTGATCGACGGTCGCCGGATCGTGCTCAATGCGCTGATCTATGCCACCGGTTTTAAGCCAATGGCAATCCTGGATGGCGTCGACATCATGGGTCGCGACGGTCGCCGGCTGGCGGACGATTGGCGAGAGCGGCCGCAGGCGCATCTGGGTATCAGTGTCGCTGGCTATCCCAATTTGTTTTTCCTGCTGGGTCCCAACACCGCGCTTGGCCACAACTCGGTGCTGACCATGATCGAAGCGCAAGTTCGGCACGTGCTTTTGCTGCTCAATGAAACCACGCGACGCGGCTCGCTGTCGGTCGAACCGACGGCGTTGGCGCAACGCGACTTCATCAACGGCATCGATCAGCGATTTACCGGCACCGCGTGGGCCGGCGGCTGCCGCAGCTGGTACCTCAATGCGCGCGGGCAGAACATTGCGCTTTGGATCGGCAGCAGCCTGGGCTATCGCTGGCGGACGCGGCGCCTGCGCGAAGGCGAGTACCAGTTTCGATAGGGACAGGGTGCAGTGATCGCTGGGTCGATTCAATCCAGTGCGCCCAACTAACCAACAGGTGCAGCGCAGAATCGCAGTGGCATCGCGAGAGACGCCTGCGGAGCGGATACGGACGCGCATGCCCAGAATCCGACGCTCAAAACGTCATCCTGCTCGCGCGTCGAAGGCCACACTCCTGCTTGATCGCTCGGCCAACACGCAAGCAAAGGGTATTCTCGCGACCTTTCCTCGCCACGCACTTTGGAAATCGCATGACTGACTCCCCACCCGATCGGCTCGACGTCAATCCACGCAGTCGATTCCACAATCCCAGCCTGCTTGAGCGCGGCATCGGCATCGCCTTCAACGGCAAGGAACGCACCGATGTCGAGGAATACTGCATCAGCGAAGGCTGGATACGCGTGCCCGTCGGCCGCTCACTCGACCGCCGCGGCAACGCGATGACGTTCAAACTGAAAGGCACCGTCGAAGCGTGGTTTAGCGATGTGGGTCGCGCGGCATCGGCAGCCGAGACAACTGCCGGGGTGTGAGGCCGGGCTTGCGTCCCACCGCGGTTTCCAGGTTTTAGCCATCAGGCGATTTCAAAGCGCTTGTTGCGCCTTATCGGCTGCCATCGGTGTCGCCAGCGGATCGGGTTGCGCGCGATGAAATTGGCAACTTCAAGGCAACTTCAAGGCAACTTCAGGCAACGTCGCGCTTGCAACCTGTCGGCTCAGCCTCGCGGAGGTTTTGTCGATGCGCCAGAACTCGCTCGCACCTGATCGCTCGGGCGTCGCGGCCCCTTGATCGCCTTGGCCGCGGTGCCTGGATCAAACGCGTCGAGCATCAACACCAGCCGTCGCGCATGCCGTGGCGCTGCAAGCAGCAGCAGATGCAACAGAGCCGACCCCGCCAACAGCACGGTCAGGATTGGGACCAGGCGGGCTTCGAAACGCGCTGCATAAGCGACCCCAAGGCCAGGCGCGTCGTTCGATGCGGCACCAGTCAGGATGAACATGAAGAGCACGATGATCCACGCCGCAAATAGCATCAGTCGCTTGTCGTGATTCCACCAGCCCAGCTGCCCCAAACGCGGGGTCTCGTCGATGAACCATCGGTACTGCCATGGCTCGCTGGCAGGTGTTGATTTACATTCGCGCCATACCGACCAGCTGTGCAGGGCGTTGATCGTCGCGAACAGCGCCAGGCCCCACCACTGTGCACGGTCAAACAACAACACCATCGGTTTGACGAGCATCCAGAACCAGCCGCCGAGCAAGACGAGCATCAGCACGCTGATCGCGGACACAACAATCCATTTCAGGATCGTAAGAACCGCTGCCAAGGGCTTCGGCAGCGCGGAGACGAGTGATACTTTCAAGCCCTCGTGAGCCGGGACTGCCGCTGATCCTTTTGCCAGCGAGCGGGCACCCGCCATCTGTTTGGCCGCAATGCGGCCGTGATGCTCGTGCCAGCGCGGCAGCGCGAACGCACCGACTACACCACGCGCGAACGCAAGCGCGTGAGCCGGCGTCAGAAACGGCTTGCCTGACGCTGCGGGTGAACGCCGGGTCTCAACCACCGAACCCACGCCCTCGGCGATCAGCGCGATAACCATGTGCAGCATTACCCACAGCGCGCTGCCGTCGAACACGTGCACCCAGGCTAGGCTCATGACCGCACTCGCGGCCCCTATCGTCCCCTCGCGCAGCCCACGTCGGCCGTGGCTATCGAGCAGCCACAGGCGCAGCGGCCCGCGAATACGTCCGAACGTCGCGAGGTCGCTTTCCCCGAGTTTTACCCAGTCATTTGCAGACTTGGTCACTGCCCGCCTCGCTGCGGACACGGGACCCAATCGACCAAAAGCAAGTCTCTGGACATCAGCATCGCGAGTCGTGCGCCCTCAGCGGCGAGAATGTAGCGAGATCGGGATCCCCAACTTCTCACTCGATCCTGCATTTCGTCAATCGCCATGTGCCGGTTCCGGGCAAACACCGGAGGTGTAGCAATCTTGCCTCAGCCGCTGTCTGCAATCACCGGCATGCGTGATCGCCCTGACCTGCCCAGTCCGCATGGCCAGCGCCTAGTCGCTCATTCGGGTGCGCGCATTTTTTGATCAAGTCGTTGCTTCCTAACACATGCAAATCCCCGAGACCGTACTCCTTGAGAACGAATGGGTCTTGCGCGCGGCCTTCGACTTGAACCCCACCGACATCTGCACGGCCTGCAGGCACGTTTGTGGCCTGCGGAACGTGACGCTGAATGATGGGCAGCTTACTGCCCAGGTGATCGACTGGCACGAAGCTGGCTTTGACTTTGCCGATGCGTTTCACCTTGCCTTGAGCTGCGGGCTCCCTACTTCATCAAGAACGCCAAAAAGCACGCCGGCCATCGCGTGCAGCGACCCTAACGAAGCTGTAGACAAAATCGCTTACGCTTGATTCGAAAAAGCCGCGCAAATCGGCTGGGATCGAACGCAAATAAATCCGGGACTCGCCGGTTTCAGGCGGGATTAGTCATCAGACCGCGACGCGACGCGCAAGGGCTTCTTGGGCTAGCCTGTTAATGCTCTTGCCTTCCGCCTGCGCAGCGATGGCGAGCTTTTCGGGAAGCTCGGGCGGAATCCGAAGATTGACCTTCCCGGAGTGGTTGCGCCGCGGATTTATACCTTTTCCCTTGCAAACCTCAAGAAAGACATTCAGTAAATTCCTGAACTCTGACCGGAGTTCCTGGGGATTCTTTGCATAGAAGTCCGCTCCGCCTGTCAGGCCAAGAATCTCCCCCTGAACAGGTCAATCTCAGGGTCGTATTCAATCTTTGCGTTGTATCCATCTACCGTCATAACTTTCATGACTTCACTCCATGCTGTTCCAGCCACTTCTTCACCGAAACTACAGCGCCCTTCCCTCTTAGACGCTACCCGCGGCGCCAATGGCCTCGGCACGATTGAACTTGATCGCCTCAGCCAACGTGACTTTCCGCGAAACCACCTGCGCGCGCTGGCGGCGAACACGCTTGGCGACAGGCGAGAAATCGCCTGCGCCCGATTCGGCAAAAACCTGCCTAAATCGGCTAGGCTAGATCGCAAATCCACCCAGCTCTCGCCGGTTTCAGGCCAAAGACGGTGAATACCGACCCGTCAAACCAGCCGCCACCATCGCGGGTCCAAGGGCCAATAAACTCTTTCCTATAAGTAAGTCGAACACCCAGCACCGGGCTTGTTCAACAATCGGATAGATCGCGGCTGCGCGCGATCTATCCTTAGACGTTAAAAGTGCGCCGGGTCCGCAACGCCAAGGTCACGGCAGATCTTGCGGGCAAGGTGGTTGTTGATTTCTGCGTGGCGCGGAATCGCGCTACGTTTGCCACTCGAGGCATTGCTCCACCACGAATGGATACCTCCCTCTCGAAGCAGATGGCAGCCCAACGCAGAAAGATGAAGCAGCAGGTCACGGCGCTTCATACTGCAATTGGCAGTTCCTCATAGACGCTGCCCGCGGCGCCAATGGCCTCGGCACGATTGAACTCGATCGCCTCAGCCAACGTGACTTTCAGCGAAGCAAGAAGTTCTTCGCGAGAAGTCTCTTGACAGTTCACCCCCTGAACCTCTTCGATCCACCCGATCCAGCACTCAGGCTGCTGCTTAATTACGGCTGTGTAGATCTGCTGCATTTGAGGCTCCATAGTTGACGAAGGATACCGCAGCGTTCCACGCGGTTCTAACCCGGTGCTAAGCGGCTGCGCCGTGATAAAACATCAGGAAACATCGAAGCCTCTCCCAGCGTTCGGCTTGTCCACATAGTTGAACGAAGCCGCTACGCGGCAGCTTGATCCACTCTCGTCTCGCGCACCCGGTTGGTGCGTCCGTCACTGGCGGTTTCTCTGGAGACGAGGCTACCTCTGTGAACACTTCCGATCAATCCGATTCGACGCGGATCCGTTAGCTGTTGCTCAGCCACCTGATGCTCAGCCACCTGCTGCCACGCGGCTTTCGGCGCAGTCGCAACGACGGCCTCCCCCACCATCGCCGCAAGATCCTGCTCAAACGCGCGCAACTGATGCTGCACGTCGTCATCCCGCCAGCCAGCCAGACGCCCCGTGCTGTGCTGGCGCTGCGGCCAGCCGATGCGGATTCGCGTCGTCCCACGGACATTCCAAATCACCGACCAAGGCGACAGCCCAGCCCAAGCAACCCGGAGCGCCAAGGTGTAAACCACCCGCCCGCGCCGGTGGCGAACACGCTCGGCGACGGGCGAGAAATCGCCTGCGCCCGATTCGGCAAATACCCGAACAAATCGGCTAGGATCGAACACAAATTCACCCGGCACTTGCCGGTTTCAGGCCAAAGACGGTGACCCCCGACCCGTCGAACCAGCCGCCGCCATCGCGGTGCCAACGGGCCGAAAAAACTCTTTCCTATAAGTAAGTGGAACACCCAGCACCGGGCTTGTTCAACAATCGGATCAGATCGCGGCGGCGCGCGATCTATCCTTAGACGTTAGGCCGCAATTGCCGCGCCATTGAGGCGCTCGCTCTTGCGGCCAGTGAACTCATCAAAAATGTGGCGGTGCGCGCGGTACGACCAGTGATCTTTGCGCTCATAGTAGCCCGTGACCCAAGACTGCAAGTTCCTCAGCATTGCATCTTGCTCCTCCTTCGAGGCGTACTTGTGGGGCTCCCAAGGCCGGCGCCGGTTGTGCTCCAAGCAGACATGCTATCGCAAGTACCCGCCGCCCAAGCCTCGTACTGAGCGCGTTCCATCATGAACTGCTGAGGCACCCCCACAATCAACGTTGCCGCGTTAATCGGCAAACTGCTGGCGGAACATTTCACTTTGCAGCGCACCCAATATCAAGTGCAGATTGATCCGAAGGCTGCCGGCCTGTTTCAGCGCAGATTGCTGCAATTGCGTCAAACGAGGTTGGTCGTACCACTGCCCGGCAATCACCAGCCCTTGCACCTGCCGCAGCGCCTGGATATCCAGCAGCGGATTAGCTGGAAGCAAGACTAGATCCGCATCAAAACCCACGGCAATCTGGCCGCTGTGCTCAGCAGTGCCACTGTAACGCGCCGCATTCACCGTCGCTGTTTGCAACGCCTGTAATGGAGTAAGCCCCGCTTGCACATACAGCGCCAGCTCATCATGCAAACCACTACCGGTAAAGACAAAAGAGTCCGGCGCGTCGGTGCCGGCGATTATTTTCACCCCCAGTTGGTGCGCTTCGTGGAGCTGGGTCAGCGCCAGCGCAAATGCCTGTTGCTGGGGATAACGACCATCGGCGGCGCGGCCGTTTTCTACCGCGCCATCAGCATCGGCCTGCCATAGCTGTCGCAACACCCAGGGCACAGTGTTGAGCCGTGCGTCCTCACGGAACCGTGGCTCCATCGCTTTTGCGCCAAGCTGCAAGGTCAATAAAGTCGGGCTCCACCAGCTGTCCGAACCGGCCAACATCTGCATTTTCCGCTGGCATAGGCTTGCATCCTGCGAGTCGAGCAATTTCTGCCAGACGTCGGCAGTGAGCAGCCCCTGGCGCATCGGCTGCGCTTTGTAAGGCGCAATGGCAGCGGCGCATTCAAACAGAAAGACCCGGCCATGCTCCAGGCTGCGCAAGTCGCCATCAATGGCATCTTCCAGCGGCACCAACCAGGGCAGATGACCGGCCAGCGCCATGCCGACAGGCTTTGCTGCTGCACTCAGCCAATGAAATTGCTGCAGGCTCATCAGCTCATAAACTTTCAGCTGATCTACACCAAGCCGTTGGTAATTCGCTACCAATGCTTTCGCGTCTGCAGCGCTTTGCAGTTTCAGATAAGCCGGCATGCCGTCAGGCACTTCAGACCCGCCATTGAGTGCAAAACTGCTTTGTATCGGATAGCGCGGGCTGCTGCGCAGCCCTTGTTGCATCTGCTGTTGCCAGAGTTTTCGATCGGTGGAGCAAGCGATAAAACTGTCGCTGGCCGCAACACAACCCGACATATCGCGTAGTGACGTCACCCCGGCCGTCAGCCACAGCGGATGGTGGATTAGTGGCGACAGTTGCATGCTGTGAGTGTGCATGTCCTGCAAGCCCGGGATCAAAAACCGGTTATTGCCGTCGATGCGCTGCCAGTTGCCAGCTGACTTGTCTGCGAAATTGCTGGCTGCAGCCGGGCTGATCCGCTGAATACGGCCATCATCGATCCAGACCGACTGACTGGCGCGCACCTCTCCGGTCAGCACATCGATCAGCTGCACGTTGTGGATCAAAAGCGGCTGGTTACTCAGCGTCGGTAACGGCGGTTCCGGCAACGGCCACAACAACAACAGACCAATCCAGACCAGCAGCAATAACGGCGACCAAACAAGAAAACGGCGAACTGCGACAGGAAGTTTCATCAACGGGACTCTAATTACGTGGGTAATTCTTAAGCTTTTCGGACCAAACTTCGGCTAAGTTGAGATGGAAGTATTGGGAACGCACCTCTAGGCCCACAGCTGCAGCGGCACCAGTCCCCAAGCCGCAAGCACGATCGCCCATTGCAAGACTGCCAGCATGGCGAGGACATCGAGCACGGCGACGGCCCCCGCAGGGCGACGACGAAAATAAAGGGCCAGACCCACGAGCATCGCCAGCGGCAACACTGCGGTGACCACTGCCAACAGCGCGCTTGCCGCGGTCAAGTCACCCAGTTGCAGGAATGACTGGCCCAGGAAGAACGGCACGGGAAGCACGAGTGCCACCGCCGCCAGGAACGGAAAGAAGAGCGGATCGGAAGGCCTCAACCGTCGACGCACCGTACGCAGCACGCCCGCCAGCACGAGATACACCAGACCGGCTACACCGGCCACAAGGCTCACCCAGAGCGGTACGATGCGCCAGCGGCTGACCTGTTCAAAGGTCTGGAATCCGTCGCTGATGACGGGTGCGCCGCTGGATGATGTCAACAGAACATGCGACGTCGTGGTCCTGTCATGCGACCGAAGGAACATCCCACCGGTCGGCGCGAGCGACTTGACTGCCCCTTGGAACGGGTTCAGATGGAGTCGGGTTCCGTCCCAGCGGACGGTAACGAAGTTCAGCACGAGGTCGAGATACGCGAAGCTCGCCATGCGGTTCGGCGTCACCGCGTAGATCCCCTCCCAATCAGCGATCCCTGCGGGCGGATCGAGCTGCGTCGCTGGGTGCGCGGGCCTGACACCGAGCGCACGGATGAATAGTGCGTCGAACCGTTCGTAATCCGCCGTCTCAACGTCGGCGTTCATCGACACGAAGAAAGCCTTCTGTTCCTCAGGGAAGAGGCACAGGTTGGCCCGGTAGCCAATCGTCGTCCCCACGTGACAGCGCCCGATTACGCCGTGCCGGTCGCGGCGGCTCAGCCCCAGCCCATAGCCTGCATCGAGACCCGCCGTTGCCGCTTCGGTCCTGGATGGCCTCCCCATGGTGCGAAGCAGTTGATGGTCAACGAAAGGCGCACTGTCAATCTCGCCGTCGCTCATCAGGAAGCGAGCAAAGCGCGCCATGTCTGCAGCGGTGGTGGTGAACTGACCGGGGGGACGCAGATAGGATGCGACGGCGGCGTGCGTCTCGCCGTTCTCGAAGTGGCCCATCGCGAGTTGCGCGTCCGCGTGCGGGCCGGTCTGCGAGATGAACTGAAAGCTGCTGCTGTGCATGCCAAGCGGGCGCAGCAGATGCGCATCCAGATACGCCTCGTATCGCTCACCCGCGACGGCTTCGATCACCATGCCCACCAGCGTGTAGCCCATGTTCGAGTACGAAAGGCGAGTACCCGGTCGGCTGCGAACACGCAGCAGCGAGGGATCACGCCCGAGGCTTGCGCTCAGCGGTGTATCAGGCCGCGCTCTGAGACTGAACACTTGCCAAAGCCGCGCGTCATCCAAACCTGACGTGTGGTCCAGCAGATGGCGCAGCAGCAACGGATGGCTCGCTTCCCAGGGATTGTGGAGCGCGACCTCCGGCAGCAGAAATGCAACTGGGGTGTCCAGCGACAATTGCGCGATGGAGAAAGCGCACTACCGACCCGCCCCGCGCGCACCGCCCGCTGTGGCCGCGTGACACCCCGCCGGCCACGACGCCGAAGGCGAAACAAGGCAAGACCACACGAAGCGGCAACGATCCCGCAGGGCCGTGCTCGGCCCGCTGTCGGGAATCAGCGAGAAATGGCCACGGACGGTGAAGCGTCGCGCGCCCGCGCTGCCGAAATCCCACGCGCGAACGTCCGATCCGCGCCCAAACTGGCGCTTGCGCGACCACCGGCTACTCGCCAGACTGTTCGAAAAGGGCGTTTGTAGTTCCTATACTCTTACTACAAGTTCGTCGGCTTCGTGGACGACTTGAACAAAGTGGGCGACTTGCTCGGCAAAGCACAGGCGATGCAGCAGTCAGCGCTCGGAAAGCTCTCGCTTGGCAAAGGCAACCTCGTCCGCCGGGTCGATGAACTGCGCAAGCTGGGCGTGACGCCGAGCAAGCAGCTGCCGGCTGCCTTGCTCAGCTTAGATCTCGACGACCCCAGCGTCGACGAGATCTCCGACGATGTGTCAGACGAAAGTGACCGCTAGCGTCGCTGGCTAGAAACCCAGCTTCCCCATCACGCCGCGCACTAGCACCACGCCGACCAGCGCTGGCGCGACAACGCGCAGCAGCCAGATCCAGATCGTCATCAGCCACTCTGGCAGGTCCGGCAGCTGCGCCCGGATGATCGCTGGCTTGAGACGCCAGCCGGTGAACAGAGCGATCAATAGCGCACCCAGCGGCAGCAGGAAGTCATTGGCAACCAGCTCGATGAGGTCCATCACGCTCAGGCCGAACGGTCGGAAGGATTGCCAGATGTTCAGAGAAAACACTGAGGCCAGACCGATGACCCACGTAAACGCGGCCAACAGCGACGCCGCAGCCTTGCGAGAAAGCTTCGTGCGCTCGACCAAGTAAGCCGTCGCGGGTTCGAGTAGCGATATGGAACTCGTCCAAGCGGCGATGGCCAGCAGCACAAAAAATGCCAGTCCGAACGCCGCGCCCATCTGATTGAACGCCATCGGCAGCGAGGTGAAGATCAGGCCGGCGCCGCCGCCGGTCGGCGTGCCGAGAAACTGGATGACCACTGGAAAAATGGCGAGGCCCGCAAGCAGAGCAACGCCGGTATCGGCGAGGCCGATACTCAGGGCCAGGCGCGGGATCGAAGCGTTGTTCGGCAGGTAGGCACCGTACGCCATCATCGCGCACATGCCGATGCTCAGGCTGAAAAAAGCTTGGCCCATGGCGGCAAGAAAGACACCGCCGGTTATCTTCGAGAAGTCTGGCGTGAACAAGAACGCGGCGGCGTCGCCGAGATGCCCCGTCGTCGCGCCGTAGCCCAGCAGCAGCAACAGCATGATGAGCAGAGCCGGCATCAGGAACTTCACCGCGCGCTCAAGACCTTTCTCAACGCCTAGAGCAACCACGCCCACGGTCATGACCATGAAAATGGCGTGCCAGAAGCTCAGCTCGGTGACGTTGCTGAGCAGCTCGCCAAAGGTTGCGCCAGCATCTTCAATTCCTGCGCCGCCAAACAGCTGTGCGGCATACAGCCATGTGTAGTGAAGTGTCCAGCCGGCGACCACGCTATAGAAGCTCAAGATCAGCAGCCCACCACAGATACCAATCCAGCCGATGCCGGTCCAGGCGCGGCTAGCGCCGCTCTCGGCGGCAATATTTTTGAGCGAGTTGATGGGACTCATTCGGCCCTGCCGGCCAATCAATATTTCGGCCATCAAGATCGGCAATCCGAGCAGCAGCACGCATCCCAGATAAATCAGGACGAACGCACCGCCGCCGTTGTCGGATGCTAGGTAAGGAAAGCGCCAGATATTGCCGAGACCCACTGCCGAGCCGGTAGCGGCGAGGAAGAAGGCAAGGCGGGATGACCACATCCCGTGGATTGAGGCTTTGTCCATGCGAGCTACCTGAGGAAATCGAAGGGCGTTGTTACAGGTGATTCAGACGCCGCGATGGGCGACTTCAGCGCGGGGTGTCAAATGCAAAATCTTGAAGCCGAGATAGGCCATCACAGCCGCCAGAATCGGGTTAATCAGATTGAACAGCGCGTACGGCAAATAGTCTACGGTTTGGACGCCGAGCGTTACTGCCATGAAAGCCCCGCAGGTGTTCCACGGCACCAGCGGTGAGGTGACCGTGCCAGCGTCTTCCAGCGCGCGCGACAGGTTGACCGGATCGAGTCCGCGACGCGCGTATTCGGGTCGATAGATGCGACCCGGCAGAACGATGGCGAGGTACTGATCAGCGCAGGTGATGTTGACGCCAAGCGCGGTGGCGAGCGTCGCCACAATCAGCGCCCCGGTCGATTTGGCCGCGGCGAGCACGCTGCGAATCAGTCGTTCGAGCAGGCCAGCGCGCTCCATCACCGCGCCAAAGGTCATCGCACAAATAATTAGCCAGATCGTGTTGATCATGCTCGCCATGCCGCCGCGCGACACTAGGTCATCGAGCGCGCCGCTGCCGCTTTCCAGCTTGAAACCGTTGATCAGCGCCTCCCACGTGCCGCCGAGCAGGGCCATAGGTCGCGAAAGCGCGACGTTGTCGGCCAGGCGAACAACCTGATCAGGCTGAAACAACACGGCGAATACGCCGCCTAACAGCGCGCCGATAAAAATGGTCGGGTAGGCAGGCATCCGGCGTATGGCTAGGAACAGCACGATGACCAGTGGAATCAGCAAATGCGGGCCGAGTGCAAACTGCGCATGCAGCTGCGCGGAAAGGTCGCCAAATCCGCCCGAATCGCTGGATACGCTCGATGCGGTGAAACCAAGAATCGTAAAACCGATGAGAGCCAACATAATGCTCGGCCCGGTCGTCCACACCATATGCCTGATGTGGGCAAACAGCTCGCTACCGGCTGCCGCTGGTGCAAGATTAGTGGTGTCGGAAAGTGGCGACATCTTGTCGCCGAAATAAGCGCCAGAAATCACCGCACCGGCAGTGATCGCCGGTGACAGTTCAAGCCCTTGCGCCACGCCCATCAGCGAGACACCCAGCGTGCCTGCCACCGTCCATGAGCTGCCAATCGTGAGCGCCACCAGCGCGCATACGAAGCAGGTCGCCGGGTAGAAATAGCTCGGATGCATCAGCTGCAAACCGTAATCGATCATCGTTGGCACGGTGCCTGACAGCATCCATGTGCCGATGAGCGAGCCAACCGCGAGCAGTATCAAAATCGCGCCGCCTGCCAACGAAATGCCGTACGCCATTGCTGCTTGGATGTCGTCCCAGCGCAGGCCATTACGAACGCCAATAATCGACGCAATACCGGCCGCTAGCAGCAGCGCGATCTGATTGCCGCCGTAGGACGAGTTGTCGCTAAACAAATAGACGGACGTGGCAAGCGCCACGACAAGAAACAGCAGGGGCAACAGGCTTTGCCAGAGGCTGGGTTCGCGTGGCGCGGCGGTTTCAGTCATGACGGACTCGGGACTAGGCGACGCCGCAGTTTACCTGCCCGGCGAGTCGAATCCCCCTTTGACGAGGTGCATTAGCGTCTGCCTTTCGCAACAAAGCGGATGGCCTCACCGCCGCCTGCTGCAAGTCGCAGGCGCAGCCTGTCTGTGCTGGTTACGTTGCGTTGCTCACGCACGAACGAGAACGGCGCGTGGACAAAGTGCGCGTCATCGCCGTCGCGATAGACCTCCGCGGCGTACTTGCGCTTGGGATCAAGAAAGCTGAGCGATATATTGAGCAACGAAACCGGACAGTCGACTTTCAGATGTGCAACGACACCGGACCAACAACACCGGACGGACCAACAACACCGGACAGTCGATTTTCAGACAACCGAAATCAACACCGGACAAAGTATAGGAAATTCAAACGCCCTTTTCGGGACGCCCTTTTCGGGCAGCCTGCGCGGTAGCCAGAGGCGGTGCAAGCGTCGGTTTGGCCGTGGTTGGGACGTCATTGC
>ENA-ORBV01006693-ORBV01006693.1-microbial-mat-metagenome-genome-assembly--contig:-NODE-6693-length-20155-cov-10.062008_pt1 | contig 20155 bp, 26 predicted proteins | sample MGYA00237777_ERZ505514 | MGnify/ENA primary metagenome ERZ505514 (study PRJEB26160, sample SAMN06269048) | microbial mat metagenome | isolation source: Oligotrophic lake microbial mat | place... | reverse complement strand
AATCGACTCAATTTGAGAGGATTGTTCGGGCGTAGGTTGAAGCTTGCAAACCAGTGTCAGAGTTTGTTCCATGAAACGATTGTATCACCTGCGAGGTCAAGAATGCGTAAAGAGATTCCATCTACGTTTGAAGACTGTGTGGCAGTTGTCGGGGCATCAAACCCCTCAACTGCCGCTCCTATCCCTCCCCGCTCTGAAGAGACGGGGCTTCTTGGAGAATCTCGGTGATAAAAATATAGTAATCGGAAATATTTGATTAGCCAGTGCGGATCAGGATATAGTTTGAGCGCGATGTTCATTGTTCATTTTGTCTCATGCGAGGTTTTTTTATGACGGTGCTAGATGTAATCAGTCAATTGCGGGATGCTATCCGAGCCAAAGCTGCAACCACGGTGTCCAGGTCGGCGCTGTTGGCAGTAAAGCAAGAAAATGTTGACCTGAAGGCGGCGTTGGCACAATCTGAAGCTGAAAAGGCTGAAGCGTTGGCAAACGATGTCGCTCAAGCAGACGCGATCGCATTTGCCCAATCTACGGCGGCTGAAAAGCAATCTGAAGCGGATGATGCCAAAGCTGAATTGGAAGCCCTAAAAGCATCTGAAGCGGGGCAAGATGCCGCCGCCGCACAAGCAGATGCTGAACTGGAATCCGCCGTCAAAAGCTTGCTAGAAGAAGTGTCTAGTCAACCCACCGAATAATTCTAAGTTTCAATGCCCTAGTGTTCTCCTGCGCGATCGACCCCTAGCGATCGCGTTTTTTCTTGCCAAAATGCCGACAGCCCTGCAAAACGTCCCAGAACTTCAAACGAATATCAATCGGATCAACTTCCGCAAATCTTTCTTGCCCTTGCGTTTCACAACCCTAAGCGAATCTTCCCAGAAGTGGCGACCCGGAATATTAATATGAGTCGTTTCCTTGCGGAGATGAATCCCGTAGGCTGCCGATAGAAACCCCCTCATGCGATCGCTCACCGGAATCGTCGCACCCCGATCTTGAACCTTCGCAATCATGCTGGGCTTCCCGTCTGGAATACCGAGGACTGCAATAAAGCGATCGCCTGACTGCCGAAACTCCAAAGTGAGATGGTTGACAATCCCCGATCCATCCGGCTCCCCATCTACCGAGTAAATGTGGCGCGTCATGTCAGAGAGTGGCGGCGCAGCACCCCCGCGACCTTGGGTATCAAGATGACTCCGCACCCGTTGATCCATTGCTGTCGCTTGAGTCGTCGCCCAATCCGCCCCCATTGGCTTTACCCGTTGCTGCGCTCTTTTGATAAGAGCGATCGCCTCAGCAAAACTTCCTTTAATTTCAAGACCCATAGGTTTCTTACTTTGCTGATCGTATTATATCAATCCATAGCTTCTGAATAACTGCCCCATTATTTGCAATATTTCTAGCACCATTCACGTCAGAATCCCCAACTTCAGAAGATGGGGATTCCCGCGAAATTCTTGTTGATCGCCCTCAACTATCGCAAACTTCTCGGCTTATAATTAAGCCACACCAATAACATCGGATAAGCCGCGCGGTCGTCCCTTCTAGGGATTGCCGCGTGGCTTCTTTTTTGCCCATGCCCAACATCACCAACCTTGTCGCACCCGAACGCCCCGAAGGTCGAGCCAGCCACCTAGAGCAAGGCTTTGTTATCGGCTGGGTTCCCGGAGAGATCACCTCCCTCGATGATCCTGAAAAAATCGGCAGAGTTAAAGTCCGCTGTGATCTGATTCATCAGGATACCGATCTGCCCAATGCCAATGATGGGTGGGTGTGGGTGCTAGAGGAATTCGTTGCCAACGCCACACCAGGCGGCACCCATCGCCTGCTCAAAATTGGCGCACAGGTGGCACTATTGCCCATGCTGGGTGACCCACGCCAGATGATCCTATTGGGCTGCATCCCCTCTCGGATTGATCAACCCCATCCCGAACTAGATCGCAGCAAAGAGATCCACGGGGTCGCCACACCGGGTCAGGTGTTTGACATGAAAAACGATGCCGATGCCTCTCGGATTCAAGCGTATCCCAATGGCGTATTGCAAACCATTTCTGCCACTGGCGACATCACCAATCAAACCGCCGAACACGCTCGCACTCAGTTAAGCGCCGACGGCACGGCACGAATTGAGAATGATAAAAGCTTTACGATGATGACTCCTGATGGAGCGGTGAAGCAAAAGTCAAAGGATGGAGCGGAAACCACCCTCACCGCTGACGGCAAAGTGGAAGTCAAATCTGCCACTGAATCAAAGCTGACTTTGGATGGCAAGCAAAGCAAAATGGAAGGACCACTCAGCGACCTGTCCCAAACGGTGAATAAAGTGAAAAGCTTGCTGGCAGGAAATTTAGGAACTGGGCAACAAATTATCAAAGAACTGAATGCCTATGCTGCGGGGATTGTGCCCACAGGAACGATCGACCGATTTTTGATTGACGTAGACAGTGGCTTGACCCGACTGCAAAAGGGTTTGGGGGAAAACTATGGGGCTGGCATGGATGCGCTGAAGCAACTCAAAGGGTTTTCGCCTAAAGAACTAGGAGAAGCGATCGCGCCTCAAATTGAGAAAATGGTGGAAAGTGGGATTGCCAAAGCGGTGCCCCAACTGCAAGAAATCATCGGCGCGGCGGGCACGGTCACTGAAATTTTAGAGGGTGCCCAAAAGCTATTCCCTGAACTAAAAAGAGGCACCGCCGAACTTGAAACTCTGTTGAAAGGGTTAGCCCACGACCCCGCCATGCAGCTTCAGGCGATTCTAGCGAATGTGGCTGAAGACGGATTTAGCGCGATCGCCAATGTGGCAGGTTTAGATCTCCACCTCCATCTCGACAAACTATTGGCGACGATCGATAAATCTGTCCCAGAACCAACCGCGCCACCGGGCACCCCTGCTTACAAAGTCCAACAACAAACAAACCTGAAAACCTACCTTGCCGAACTAAAAGAATCCTTGCCGCCCACCATGAAAGAGGGGCTTAGCGATGTCGCGTTATTGGCGATCGCCAAACCGGATACTCTACCTCCGGCGATCTCTGCTACAGAACTCGCCAAACTCGATCAATCCCTCATCGCTAGCCCCATAGGTCTAACCTCATCCAACACCCTCGACTCTTTATTTGCCGCTAGCCCCACTGCGCCAACCGGAGCCGATCCAATCTCCCTAACGCCAAACCCATCCCTTGACTCCCTGCTTGCTCCTGCCACGCCCTCCGCACCCATCAGTCCTCCAACTCCCCCTATCATCCCCGCCGACACAATCGCCTCTCTCACGGGCACCGAAAAAGTAGAAAACCTAGTGGGCATTGCAGCAGCAAACTCAACTCAAAAAGCTGAAGAACAGCTTAAACCTGCCAAGGATTTAGTCGAAAGCATTGAGCGTCTTCGAGCATTAGGACGTGCCCTAAAGAATGTGAGTCGCGGTGCTGATTTCGCCAAAGCGCTCAAAGACTTGAAGGGCACCCCCTTTGGCAAACTCGTAAATCTAGAGCATGAGAAACTATTTGACCATGCCGCAAAAGAAGTGCTGCCCAAGGCGATCGCGTTGCTTGAGAAAGAGCTTGCGCCGATCCTACAAAAAGCGTTGGCGATGATCAACCAACTGATCAATATGATTCCCAAACAGCAGCAGGGAGCCGTGGTCAGCGCTTTGCAGCAAGTGGCGACTATCATTGCCGATCCTGCTAAGAAGGGAGGCATCGCCGAATTTAGCCGCACCAAAGCTGAGATCCTGGGACCCAAAAACGGCACCGCACCCAGAACCAGTGTCTTCGCCGGACAAAAAGCGGCGGGTCTAGCCTCTGAGTTTGGCAAAATGGCATTAGGTAGCGACGGCGGGGCGATGTCTACTTTAGGTAACTTGGCAATGCGATCGCTGCAACCCGATGGAGCCTCTGCTGGAGTGCTAATGGACAAAGCTGGAGCATCTCTTTCCAGCTTCTTTCCCACGGATAAAGCTACGAACCATGATGCCAAGCCTGCTGACTGGGGCAACCCCAGCGCTAGTATTGGAGCCAGTGGGCAATCCGCAATCATGCAGGCAAATGCACCCCAAGGCACGGTACTCAATCAGATTGCGGTAAAGCCAGAGGGCATTTTTATGAACGAGGTCAACGTCAAAGTGTTGATTGACCTGATCCCGCAACTTGCTACTCTTGCTGCTCAAGTTGCAACTCTTAGCGATCGCCTTGCCGCCCTCGAAACCGCCCCACCTCCAAGCCCAGCAACCCCTACGACACCTTAAGCATGGGCTTGATTTGCTCAAGCCAAGCCTTATCTGAAAGTGCTGTATGGGGTGCGCTATATGTTGCAGCGAATGTTGGGCTACAAAAATCCGACCGCACCTAGACCAATGCAGCCGCCCAGTCTAACAGCGGTACAATTTGAACAGTTGTCTCAAACCAAAACTGCATGACCGCCAAAACTCCTGAAGAAACAGAAACGTCTACCGAAATCACTGCGGCAGAGGTCAAAGTTGGAATGATGATCAAGCAATCACCAACTCAGGAATGGATGGAATGGATGGAAGTAATGGCAGCTTCCACAAAAGATGATGTGGTCTATTTGCGCTGTCGGCACGGAGAAGCAGCGCTGTTTAGCTGGAGCGGAATGACGACAGTTAAAGTTCTGGTTCAATAGCTTTGGAGCTACTACCCAGCGATCGCCCATCTGCCGAAATCTCTTTAACCGGCTCATCCCTTTCAAAGACACTGCCTTTGACCATCGAATCAGCGCTACTGCCATCTGCCAACGCTGCCATCCTTGCCGTTCCCGCAATAGGTGAAGGGGACAGGACAAAACGACTTGCAGAAATACTGCGCTGTCTTGGCTAAGAACTTCTCGTTTGCGAATGAACTGAATAGCATGGCAAGACAAGCCAGTGCAGAACGAGCATGGACTTCAATCAATCGGTTCTTCGAGAACTGCAAGAAAGGGATTCCCGTTTTGCTGTTTTGAGTGGGGAAAGAGTCATGATTAATACGCAAACCCCGAACAATCGTCTGACTCTAAGGCTTCTGCAAATTGTTCTAAGTTTTGATCTCGCAATTCAGCAGCTATCTTTTCTTTCACGCCTTGCATATGGCGCTCGTAGATTTCCTGAGCTTTATCAACCTCAGCAATTTGTTCACCCCAAAAAGCTGCGCCAACCTCATCATCGGTTCGCTTCTCTGCCAAATATGCGCTCCTGATTGCCGCCATAGCAGAATTGAAATCCGTGTACTCGCCATTGCTGAAGCGGTTACTTATGCGATTTGTATCATTTGCTATTAGATCAGCCATACTTTTTCAGTCCTTCTTCAAAAACTTTCTTAACCCGATCGCGTACTTCGGCAGGTTCCAACACAATGCAATCAGCACCGCAGGGCAGGATTTCCCGAATAAACCAGAAGACGCTGGAGATGTGGCGTGAGACGAAGACCTCTTCATCAATAAACGCGATCGCGTCTCCGGGCTTCTTCTCGTAGCTGTGAATGAGATTTGCCAAAATCTCAAAGCTGACGGGGAGGGTGTCTAAACCCTCTCGCCAGCCACCTTCCACACCCTCACCAATCGCGTCAACCCGATCAATCCGAAAGGAGCGATTGTGGGCAAGTTCCGCAGGCTGGCGATCGTCTAGCTCATGCGCCCAAACATCAACATAGAGTCGCTGCTCATGCACTATCACTTCGGCGTAGCGAACGTTATAGGAACGCCGATCGCCATTGGCGTGTTGATACACCAGTTGAAATGGCTGCATTGCCTGAATGCGATCGTTCACAGACCTGAGAATATCCGCTGCCTGAAATAGCTGATCATCGTGCAGCGATACCTTGTTAGGCACGAGCAAGTATTCCAGCCGCAACACCGAGCGAAATAAAGCTGTAGTACTGCCAGCCTTTTTGTGAACGAAGCCAAAAGCACGAGAGATCGCCTCGCCAACACCTTTCAACTTCAGCGGGAGAATGACATGAATTTGAAACTCCGTCTTCGGAGATCGCCCCATTGGACACCTTACTAAACCATAGACATTACTAAGTTGCTAGTGCAACTCTTGACTTATACATTACTAAGTTGCTATTGTCTTGTCAACAAGGAATCTAGGAGGTTCTATGTTTGTAGTTGTTGAGTATTCAGTCATGCATAAACTAAAGCTGGAATATCTTGATATGTCTAGAGACGATCTCGTCCGGCAAGGCATAGAAGAGTTGGTAGATGTGGGCGATTCAACCTACTACTACGAAGCTGTGACGGAAACGGTTTTATCAAGCCATAGATGTGTCGATGCAGCTTACAAAGCACTGGCTCGGCGAGGTGATCTGATTAAGGATCTTAACGATGGGAAGACCTATGGCGATGCTCATGATCCGCAGGCTCCCTGGTATGTGCCACTGCCGGAGGGGGATTAATCATGGAACTCTGGCTGAATGCGCCATTACTCCAAGTGTGTCGCCAAGACAATGCTTCTCGTAAACCATTTTTGGCGATCTCACAAGAGCCGTTCTCGCCGGATGGACGAATCCAAGTGCTACTGATTAGCTGGGTTCCTTACGAGCATCGGGATGTGATTCGAGCCTGGGTCGAACATCGTATCGGCAAAGATTGGCAAAAGTTTTTTGATTTTGGGGACTATTTATGGCGAGTCCCGATTCGGGAGTTCCCAGTCGGTTTGGCGGATGACAATGAGCCTGCCAAGATTCTGGATGTTTGCCGTGAGTGGTACGAAGTTCTGAGTCGAAGCGGGGTTGCCCCTAAAAAATTTTTGTGGGGTATCGACAATACTGCTTTTGGCTTTGAGGTTCCCCCAACCCTCCTCCATCAGGTTTTGGAGAGTTGGGGAATTGAAGTAGAGGCTTGTTGGAAATGACCAACTTTTTGCAAAACTATTTAGAGCTTCGGCGGCATGAAGAGTGGCTCACGGTCAAAACTCCTGGTTTTGATGAAGAAATCAAGGATGAGATCAAAGCGTTGCCTGCGGTTCAGAGAGCATGGGAAAAACCTTTGTGGAAAATTCAGGAAATAGACCCCGACCAAGCGCTAGGAGCGGAAACGAATTTACAATTTGCGCGGCGAGTGTGCCAAGAATGTTGCGATCGCCGTGGCTGGACCTTGCTTGATTACACCGCAGATAGCCCTGCGGGAATCGCCCAGCAGAAAGCGGATGCGGTAGAAAACTGGCAGGAATCCCATGTAAAAGCAGTTTTGACAGTTTTGCCCAAACTTCCCGCTTCGGCGCTGAAGCTGGTGGCATGGGGAGATCAAGACTTAGAAGTGCAGCTAATGGCATTTTTGGATGATAGCGCTCTATTCTCTGAGCTAAAGAATGCCAGCTTGGAGATGTGGAAGCCAGCTATGCTATGCCCGTCTGTCGATCCAAAGCGAAGCTTCAATTTCACCTTCAGATTCGCCACTGACCCGCGCATCATTCGGGCATTGATGACGGTGCCCTATGTCGATTATTTAGAGACTCTGATGCGGGAAGCCCAGCGAGCTTGGGGAGCGTTGGCAGAAGAGGAGCAACTTCGGAATGAGCCAAAAACCCATTGGGAATTTGTTTCACTGCACGTTATTGGCGAAGATTTGATTTGGGACGCTCTGATTGGCGTGAATTTAGATCAAGGTGACACGGTGCATGACGCGATCGCTCGATATTCGCGATTCACTGGAGAGACAACCATCCAAGTGACAAGCACCTACAACAAGATTGCCAACATGAACGGCTTAACCGATGCAGAATCCGCCGCAACGTTTTTTGATACGGATTTCAGGATGGACAGTCAATATCTCGACGCTTATCAAATCGCAGCGGACTGTGGTTTGGAGGTGATCATCCCGTGATTTTAGATCAGTGGCAAACCGCGATCGCACTTCCATCATCTGCTCTCATCGAAACCTGGCTAGAGGACTGTGAGCCGCTTCGCGAAGAAATCTCAACGGAATATATGGTGTACGCAGAAGGCGATATTCGCTCTGCCAATGGCATCATGTTTGTCCCTGGGATTGGCACCCATGAAGACGAAGGAAATCTTCAGTTTTCTTCGCTGTTAGTTTTAAGAAATGACGGGTTTCTCTCCAAGGGGGAAGCCCAGCCCGATTCGTCTTGCATTCCTCAAACCCCTGGCACCGCATTGATCTTAGATATCCACCAACCCCATCACTGTCTTCCTGAAAATGGCAATGGTTGGTGGATAGCAGCATTCTCTGATTGGCAGCATCACCCCTCTAGAGAAGAAGTTGAGGTCGTTTTGCGGACTGTTTTGCAACGACTGGGAGTTTAGGATGCTGCCAAGAATTAGGTTGATTTTCAATGATTCCGACAATTACTGGTTTACAAGTCGTGAACCTGCCAACAGCGTTTTCCCGCCTAGCCGCGACAAGCAAAAAGAGATTCGCACCTTGCCGATGACTCATGGCGATCTGGCACCCAAGCGAGATCGCCCACCAATCATGATTCCTCGTCATGGGTCTGGCTGGGAGGGCATTCGGGTTGGCATCTCCACTTTTCACAATGACAAAGATTACACCAGCGAACAGGTTTTAGCGGTTCAACTCTGTTCGGCAACCCCGCTAACGCAAGAGTGGCTCCAGCCGCATGGAATTCTCGCTGGAATGGATGGCAGGTTCCGATTCGTGAGAAACAAATTCAGGCTAAGCGAAATGCAAAAAGCACATAGTATTTTCTACGGCACTATTTTGGATGCAGCCCAGTGCGATCGCACCACCTACAAAGAATTGGGCTTGCAGTGTGCATTGTGCGGAGCGGGAGTATTTTGGGCAGAAGGAGAACATCAGTCAGCACACTTCCGCCACTTCCCAGATCGCGGCGATCGGGGCTGCGAGAACCGAGCAAAGCTAACGCTTGCGGCTGACTGGGAACGAAGGCGGCGATCTGTGGAGCAACAGCACCTCAAATATCTACAGCAAAACTTTTGGCGCATCTTCAGCGGGGTTTATGCTGGTATGAAGCTAGATGAGTTAGAAGCCAGCGCCAAAGTTCAGATCAACGAATTCCCATTTAATCAAATGTGGGAAGAGTGGCGCGATGTGGTGCATGGAAAGCGTGACGCGATCGCTAGTCTAACTTTAGAGATCTGTGAAGCAATGGCGGATGGAAACTATTCAGTCTCACAACTCGATTTGGGCGCAGAAATGTTTAGCGGTGAAGCGAATCGCATCGCCCAAAATCTAAGCCTCATATCTCAACGCAACTCCGCTGTTGGAGCCGTGCAATTCTTGCTCCAACCTAAGTCTTTGCCGATGCTTCAGATACTTTTCTTCTACGCTGTATTTGATTACGGATGCTATTCTGAATCGATGCCCGATGAGTTCCCACAACCCATCAACCAACAGATGATGCGGTTGTTTTATCTTTGGGCTTTGACCGATATAATCGGACTATTGTTGGCGATTCCCTGGGCAAAATCGGCAGATGCGATTCGGCAAACAAACAGCATTCCATCATCACTACAATCAAATATTCGACCACGACTGCACGGACTGAAGGCGATCGCGTTTATGGGCGATGATGCCCCTACAATTTTTGGAGCTTGAATAAGAGAATGGATGAAAAAGATCTAGAGGTATTGGTTCTCAGTTTAGCCTCACGGCTTAATGTAGCTGAGGGCAGAATTGAAGTACTTGAGGCGGAGAAGAGCCTAGAAGCGGCTTTCGATAAGCCTCTGAGGACGATCAACATTACGATTAAGCGAGAAGGCGATTCCCTGGGCTACAGCTATGAATCCGAGAATCCCACAGTTCATTTCTCGCTGCCTAGCAATGAAATAACAGGGCGCTTTATTCGGCTGGAAGTCCTTCTAGGGGAATATGAAGGCGAAGATACCATCACCGCAGTTTTGCATATCAAAAACGAGCGGAAGAATGTGGTCTTTCGGGTACGCATGAATGCTGATCTCGGTCCTCGCACATCGGTAGCGCTAAAAACATTTTTAGGGAGCTTTGCCCATGTGCCTGATACTGCATTGCAGAGTGATTTGATGTTTGCTTTATTCCCAGGCAACAAAGCGGCAACGGTAACTCCAAGGGTGCTAAATCCGTTGACCCGGCGCGGGTGGAGAGATCTATCAACAAGTGATGAAGTAGATGAAGGCTCGGCAGAAGACCTAAAACAGCGATGGAGCGACCAGGCTTATCAAAAAGAGCTTTTGGAAACCGCGATCGCCCGAATTACAGCGGCAAGTTCATCTTCGTTTGCTCCACCAAGTTCTAAGGCGACCAATGTGGAACGAACTGCGCCAACCCAGAAGCTAGTCATCAAGCCGCCCTCCTCCGAGTCTGGCTCAGCACCTGTGGCTGAAGAAAAGCCCCTGGTTATGCTGACAGGGGAATTACGGGATAAGGGTGAGTTGACTCCACACAGAGATCGCAGCTATATCACCTTTTCAGTTGAGGCAAAGGATGAGACTCATTCATGTATGGCGTGGGATACGATCGCCACTCGTGTGAGCGTGCTGTTTGAAAATGGTAGCTCGGTCGAAATTCTAGGCAAGTGGTTAAAAGACAAATCGGGCAGCCCATGCTTCAAGGTGAATCAGATTGATTTGGTCGAATTGCCTAATGTAATGGATTTATCCGATCTAATCACGCGCATCGATGTGGAGATGTGTCGAGTAGGCATGACCAAGCAGCAAGCCCGCGATTACCTGAAGGAAGTCTACGGCAAAGTGTCGCGGCAACGACTAGCCCCAGGCGAACTGGCAGAGTTTCTAAACTATTTGCAAGAACAGCCAGCGGTCTCAGCAGCGATCTTGACAGAGGCGGTTTGATTTCAAAGAATAGCGATACTATTATCGTGAAGTCTTGAAACGATAAACGGTATGGTTGTTGATGAGGGCAGTATTATCCAGTTTGCCCAACCTGAATCGCTGCTGGGGCTAGAATGGCTGGCATCTTCCGATCGCCTCGCCGCCTTTCAGCCTCCTTTAGCTGTCAATGATCGCCATTACGCTTCCGTGATCGGATTATGGCGGTCCGTGCTTTGATATGGCAAGACAGTCAGCACGGAGTTCAGATTTGGCAGTTCGCAATCAGCAAATTCGCAATGAATGGCAGGCGCGAAAGCAAACAGGCGAAACGCGCGAGGCGATCGCTCAGCGTTATCACTTAAGCGTTTGGAGCATCATCAAAATCACGTCGCAGCCACGCCACACCTTTCCAGAGACCTGCGAAGAGTTAGGCTGTACAGCCGATGCCGAGGTAAAAGGCTACTGTCGGCTGCATTATCATCAGAATTATCGCCGCAATCTGTCAGCCGACAAGAAGCAGGAATTTCAACGGCGATCGCGAGAGCGGACTCAGGTTTATCTGCAAACGCCAAAAGGCGAAGCAAGCAAGCAGCGACGAAAACGTGGCGAACAAATTTTACGATTCCTAAATACGGCAAACATCACCGCGATCGTACAAGTGTTTGAGTTGCCGCTAACGCTGGCAAATAGATTGATGGGCGATCGCCCACTAACTTGGACTCGAATGAAAAGCTATTTGACACCCAAACAGTTTGAACAACTGCGGGGCTGGGATTTTGATCGCCAGTCGGCACGACAACTTGAGCGTAGCCTACGTTAATCCTCTCGACAATTTTGCGACAGATAAACTTGCAGGTAGGATCTTAAATTGCTATGGTTTTATCTATCGGCATTACTCAATCAGCTAAATAATTTCACTTGTAGCCTGTTTATTGGCTGCAACTTTCCAGCACTCAAAGAGGATGTATGCAAATATCTCAGGCTAAAAAAGAACACAGAGCGGCACGACAAACTCAGCTTCGCAAGTGCAGAGGACTACTAGAAGCTGTCAACACCGAAAAGGCTAAACGGCAAGAGTGCGATCTCTTGATAAATCAAGAGCAAGAAATCAAGGCGCTGAGGTCGGCGATCGATTCGTTGGTCGCGGAGAGAATCGTTCTCCGCCAACAGATTTCAGCCAGAGACAGCTTCTAATGGTGGTACTCAAATACAAATCAATCCTAGAAACGCTGGAAATTGAGCGGCGAATTCTGGCATACCTCAAGCTCCGAAACACGACTACGCAGTCATTTCAAACAATTTTCAATTCGCGACCAATCAGGAATTCAAAAAATGTTTAGCTTTTTCAAAAGAAAAGCCCTTGCCCCTCCGACTCAGATTGAAGTTCAAGTGAAAATCTTGCCCCTCCACAATAGAGACGAACCCCCCGCCCCTGCGGTCTTCAGCCGTCCACCTCTTTGCTCTCTCTCAACATCCGTCTCATTGCCGCTGACAAGCTGCATCCCCACTTAGCTGCAATCTTGACCAGCTTTTCAAACTCGTGATCATCCAAATAAGCAGGGACAGGATGTTTTTTGGTAGGCACAATTCAACACAAGATGTTATTACTCTGTTATTATAAGACAGCGCTAGAAGATCGAGACTTGTCCATCAATTTCTGAACTGAGCTATGTTTTTTGAAAAAAATCGATATTACCTCCATAAGGAGACGGGCGATCGCTTCCATTGCGAAGGCTCAACCCTGACCACGGTGCTGCTGTCTTTTTTAACTGAAGACGGCTCACAAATTCTCAACCCCATCCCACTGCTGAATGCGGCTCAAGTTTTGGTGCTGGAGCCATGACAAACTATCGCAACCACGACGATCGCGGTCAAACCAAACTGGCTCTTGCCGCTCAAGTAGTTGGAATGCCGCCCTTGCCCACGCATACGCCCTACGGTTTGATCGTCGCCGATCCGCCTTGGCAGTACAACCTGCGGGAGTCAGACGAAACTCATCGGGGCAGAACACCTTATCCCAATATGGGCGATGCGGCGATTCTAGATTTTCCCATGTGGCAACTTGCCAGCGATCGCGCCTGCTATTTGCTGCTGTGGGTGACGAATAACCACCTGCCATTAGGGTTTGAATGTCTTAAACGCTGGGGCTTTGAGTACAAGGCGATCTATCACTGGATCAAGACCACGAAAGACGCAGATTTAGAGAGCGATCGCCCTAAAACGCGCATGGGCTTAGGGCATTGGGGTCGCAACTGCTCTGAGAGTTTTTTGGTTGGGGTAAAAGGGGACGCGCGATCGTTTTCCAGTGTCGGTTTAACCAATGTTCCCAATGTATTTTATGCTCCAGTCGGAGAACATTCCCGCAAGCCTGATCAGTTCTGGGCGATCGCGAATCGGTTGAAAGGGGCACTGAATGAGCCGCCTGCGATCGAGTTGTTTGCTAGGGAGCCACGCGATCGGTGGGATAGTTGGGGTTTGGAGGCTTAAAGCTTTGCTTGAAATTGAAGAACTCTAAACCTCGACAGCGATCGCCCCTAGTGTTCATGGTTACAGCTAATTGGCGACTGGATAGAGTCGCCGCCCCTATCCCTCCCCGCGCTGAAGCGACGGGGTTCCTCGGAGGTTCTGATGGATACTGTTCAAGTTTTCTACGAAGGTGACGATGCTCCGATTTGGGATATTGTTCAAGTTTTCTACGAAGGTGACGATGCTCCGATTTGGGATTATCTGGATAGTTGGGTTGAGAAGGAAGAGATTGTTAGTCGAGATGAATCTCGAGCGACTCTTGAAGATCTAGTCTGGCTATGCGACAGGAAAGCTGAAGCCGTGAACGCCCATGACTTTTGCGGTATTCATCGATTGCTTGGAGCGGTTTTGTATCAGCAGCAGGGGCGAGAAGCGGCGACCAAAACAATGCTGCGGATTACAAAGCTTGGTGGTTTGCACGGCATGGGCGGCGTTTGCTCTGATGGCGACGCTTATACAATCCTGGGAGTTGGAGAGCCTGGAAAAGACTGGGATGGAAGCTACGGCTAGACCTCCAACCAAAACCGTGAGAAACTACTCAACTTTATCGGGATCGAGGGATCGAGTGACCGTTTGAGCCGGATGCGCCGCTAGAGTCCGCCGACTAAACCCGTAGGCTTCTCTTTCACGCTGGTCACAATTCTGCCCCAGCCTGCTTCCCCGCCCTGATCCCAAAAAACCTGTTGCATCACGGCATAGGAATAGCGATCGCAGGCTCCACCCACGCCCACATCATAGGAATCGCTAGCACCATGCCGGGTGCCGTAGGGGTCATGCACTAACCATACTTTTTGGATGGGGTCGTGCCCAATAATCACACAAATATGCCCAGAGCTTTTATAGGCGAACCCGCAAACGACCGGAACCTTTGCCCGTAGCGATGCCAGCACATCGGCACCAGAAAGGCTGTAGCTGAAATAGGATTTAATGCCTAATTCCTTCAAGGCTTTAGTTTGGGCAACATGGTCGATCGTGTCGCCATACTTGTTGACGATTCGCATATAGACCGATTCTGGCTCAGGATGCCCTTGGGCTTTTGCCCGTTTCGACAATTCACCTTGTAGCAGGTAATCTGCAAGCATGGTGTTGCTGGTGGTGTTGCACTGCCGCCAACCGGGTCCGAATACGGCGGTATCGTTGTTCAATTGAGAACAGTAACGAACATCTAATTTGATGGCTTGGTTAGCCCCTTCGCCCTCAACGGAGATGTGAGGATCGTAGGCATACACCGTTTGTAACATTGTTTTTTGGTCATCCGCCCTCATCGGCGATGCCAGTTTTAACCGCAGATGTTGATTGCGATCGGGTGCAACCTCTGAAGCATAAAACTCTTTGCCCCTGGGCAATGAAAGTTTTTCTGCATCAGTCAGATCGGCTGATTCAAGCAACTGTTTTTTGAGAATTGTGTTCGCTTGGACAAAAACTTTTGGCATAATCAATCTCCGATAACATGACAGCAACGTTCGTAATAGCGCTGGCGATCGCGCAACCCTTTGACCCCGCCATTGACCCGGCGCGTCACCTGCTCAACCGTTGGATTGCGATCGCACAATGAATTCATGTCATTCAAAATCGCCCACCAGAACCCGGAGATTTGAAATGGGTATTTCTTGGCGACATAAATAGTGCCCTGCTTTGCTACTTCAGGATCGCCGATCTCATCGCCAAAAGCAGTTTGATTGTGTCTCCCTGTGACCTGAAGTGGACCCGCCCCGCTAAATTTTTCGCCATCGCCCGGTTCTGTGTTTCCTAAGTCGGCTCTGCCTTCGTATCCCAGTTGCGCTTCAGTAGGTCCCCATATTTCGACCATAGACTTTAGCGCTGCTGATTCATGGGCGATTTGACTCAGGAAATGTCTTAGTCTTTTGGGAGTCGTAATTTCGTATCGAGTGAGGCAGTCATTCAAACTTGCTAGAAGCTCGTCTGATATTGCCCTCTCAAAAATGTATTCAGCCGTCGCTTTGCTCACGACTTGAGTATTCAGCCCATCCCAATGTTCGTTGAACACAAACCAGTTTCCGGCATTAAAAGCTAAATCGATTTGGGTATGATTTGCCTTTGCCGCGATCGCCGTTATCACCTCATAAGTTTTGCCCACTGGCACATCTATAAATTCAGTGGGCACCAGATAAGTCGATGCGATCGGCTTTTTTTTAAGCTTAGTCAACACTAAGGCAGTAATTTTCATCAAGATTCTCCGAGAAACCCTGTCGCTTCAGCGCAGGGAGGGATAGGAGCGGTGATTTCGGTGGTATTGAACCACCGAAATCACCACACAATTGAACTACTTCCACAGATTCTATGTTAGAATGTGATGCATGAAAAGAGCGAATCGTCGGCAGCGTTGACGACGGGGAGGATGTCAACATCACGCTGGATTGCCCAAACGGAACGTTGCTCGGCAACGAGTGTCCAGAAGATGGCTCAGATATGTTCTGAGTGAGAAGCATCAATCTGCCATCAACCCATAAGCTTCTTCAGTCGATAGAGACTCTTCGCTTAAGAATATTTGGCTGTTAATTTCCGCAATCCGATCGAATTGCTCTTGGGTGCGTTCCTGCTTCTGAGATCGCATCAGTTGTCTGCGCTCCTTAAGCAACTCTTTGAGCGAAGGCAATGCCGCCGCTCCTAACTCAGACTCGATCGCACTGCCTTTACTGATCTCTTCGCGTACAATTTCTGCCAATCGATCCCCCTGCAAATCTTGAACTACTTTTCTTATATTTTCTTTCAGTTTTTTGACCTTTTCTGGGTTCAATCCTCCTTCTCCAAGCCCCGACAAAACTTCTTTCTGAACCCGAATTTGCAAATTGGATAAGGCACGAGATTTGACTCGTTGCTTAATGGTGGCAGGAACGGTCGCTGCCTCTCGACCGGTTGCCCGAATTAACTGTTCGGCAAAGGTGTCGGTGATGAGGTTTCCTAGCCCTAATATATCAAAAGAGGGATCGGCATCCTTTCCCATAGCGGCAAGCCCGTAATCAATAACTTTAAGATCTTTGCCGTCAGGAGAAACCAAAACGTTTAGCCCATGAAGATCGCCATGCTCAATGTTGTGTTGATGCAAAACAGCAACCTGGTCAACCAAAGCGTCCAGCAACTTCTGTTTCTGGGCTGGATTGGCTTCCTTCATGGCTCGGCTGAGCGATCGATAATCCTTCAGAAACTCCATTGCATACCCATTCTCACCCACCGCAAGAACCTTGGCACCCGCATTCAGTTCTCCCGCAATTGTGGAAATTTCGATTTCCTGCTTTAAATCATTGAATGAGGCTGCCTCTGATTTGAACAACTTATAGACAACATCGGCTTCAGGATGCTTGAAAACTTCGCCTGCCGCACCTTTGCCGATAATTGTTCCGGTCGCCCGAATCTCAGCCTCAGATGGCATCTTGGTAGAAACAGCTTTGGCGATCGCGTCTGCAAACTGATCTTGCCCCGCCTTAGCCGCCTTGGTCGCAACATCCGCGACCGTCTTGCTTCTTTTCGCCGCTATTTTTGCAATGCCGCCACTGACCCCAACGCCGATCGCCAGATCTACCCCAATTCTGGTGACTGGGTTCTTGATATTCAGCCGGTCTAAAACCTTACCGCTCAGGTATGAAAGACCTTGACCCGCTGCGATATTCGCCGCAATTGCCCCCAACCCTTGTTTGACGAAAAGACCGATTGCAACTTCGGGCGAGATCGCGGCAACAAATGCGGCGATTGGGATGGCGTGAGCCGCAGCCTTACCCAGCAACTTTTCAAACTTGGAGTGGGAATCATCAAGATTCTCTAGGCTGTCAATCAACTTTCGGTATTTTTGCGCCGCTAGTTGAACCGTTTTGTTTAGAGTAATTGCTTTCTCGGCAGCGGACGCATGATCAATAAAAGGTTTGGTAGCGGCATTTGAACTAAGTGCTGCCCAGTCTTTCTGGGTAATGCCAGCTTGCTTCTCAAACTGCTGCAACTCAGCCAATGCCGTGCGACCTTTGGGCGATCGCTTTGCTTCTTGAATTGCCCGCTTCAACACCTGTTGAACGGGTACGGGCTGATCCAAATCATCCCTAAATTCCATCAACGGATCAGGCTCTGCCTGAATTGCCTGAGCAATTGCAGGGATAGTTTTGAACGACTCCTGCAATTGCTTTTTTGCAGCCTGAAAGGTTGCGATCGACAATGCCGACTGTACTGCCTGGTTCGCTTTTTGTAGGACAGAGGATGGCGCATCGCCAACACTTCTTTGGGCACCGCTCTTGTCACCGGGCTTCCACTTGCCGCCTACATTTTTGCCATCAACGATCGTTCCAGGCTCATAGCGTTCCGGATCTTTCCATTTTTCTAGCATCAGCAAAACGCTCACTTCGGCGATGCGGCACTGAAGGAGCAACGATTGGACTGATAACTGCACTTCTTCCACTTTCAAAAAGTCTTTGCCTCATTGTAGCGGCTGGCTTTCCCAGACACATTTTGACCCCAAAAACCCCAAAAAACCGCTCTTTTTGCAAGAAAAACATCAAAAGTGTTGTATATACCACACAAATGTGGTATGCTTGTATTACAAGCTCATGCATTCACTACATCGCATGACTCTAACCTTTTCTCTACCATTGCAAGCTTTAGCAGCCCATTAGCGCTAGCCCTCAGAGCTTTTCTGCATTTATATCCCGCGCACAGCATTTAGCTGCACGGCTTAGCAATGATCCCCTTAAATTTATATGCAAAATCAACTCTTACCCCAGCAGTTAAACAAGCTTGAAGAACTCCTAAACTCTTTTAAAGAGTATCCTTTTGAACATACTATTACTCGTTTTGATACGCGATCGCTGATTCTAAATCGGCTACAACTCGCTCTATCTGTCTCACTTGCAACTTCAGTGATTAAGCTGATCTATGTGGCATTCGCATTTGGACTGACGCTACCCTTACTCGGATTGGCGGTAGTTGCAGCAGTCACGGCATTTTCAGCCGCTCTGTTTGCTGTCCTGTATAACAACGGACTGCTTTTCCCCATCCAAGCTGAATTTGCAGCCAATGATTAACATCCAGAACCCGGTTCTTTTTGCAGTTTCTTATGAAGCTGAAGAAGGCGCTCCACAGCCTATGATGGCGGTGCTTGACTTGACACCAGCATTTGCTGAATCGATGCAAAAAAAGATTCAAACTCTATCACTGCTTGCGACTGAAGTGGCTCCAACCTCAGCAACATATACTGATCTAAATACCTCTATTCGATACTTCTATCCCACTCCAGAGCAGATTGCTTTGCTAGGTGATAGTCCAATCCAGGTATTAAATCAACCGCTTGAAATTGCTACTAAAAAGTTCTCATGCAATTTGAAAGCAATCACTATCTTCGGAAACTCATTCCTATCATTTGAGTCGAGTCACCGGAGTTCAGAACTTTATACCGATGTTCTACCTGTTAGCATCTTTGCCAACGGCATCACCGAATCTGAGCTTGGTCGCTACACACTTCCTCAGACGCGGATAGGACTTCTAACTTTGCAGCGTGCCGTTTTTGAAGCTCGTGGAAAAGTGCTTCTGAAAGAAACTGCTCAACTGATTGCGAAAGCAAAGAAAGCCCTAAAAAAATAGCCATGTTCACTCTATTCATGACCAGCACCATCCTACTGTTGACGCTGGCTTCTGCCGTTGCAATTCTGCAATATTTCGCTCAGCCCAACCTATGACAATTCTTTTCCTAACCCTACTGCTCGGCATTGCGATCGGGCTAACCATCGGTCACTTCATCACTAAGTTTCTATTTCACTTAACGGCAACTATCGCGATGACCATCCTCATGCTTGCCGCGATCGCCCTCTTCTTCTAAACCATGAAAAATTCATTCTTAAAGCGCATCCTCAACTTCTTCTTAAGACCGTTCAGGAAGCAAAAAACAATTAGCACCTATACCAATAACTCCACCGTTTCAATCACTTACATAAGTGATGCGACGCTCAGCAATGAGCAAGAAATGTTGTTAGCGGTCATCCAAGTGCTGGCGACTAATACAGGCAAGTCAATTGACCAGATTGCCACAGAAATTAAAGCCAAAATGGAGCAACTCCCCAAATCCGAAAACCTTAGATTTTCGCTGAACGATGCGGGAACTGACGTTGAAGTTATCTGCTTCTAACCTTCCGGCAGGTTTATTCCTGCCCCTTAATGCAGCCACTCAATTGAGTGTAGGTCGCAAGCCCTAATTAATGCAGAGCGAGAAATCTTAATTAAAAAGGAGGTGATTGTTACAAAAACATGACCCCAATTAAATCATTCCCCGTAACCAGAGCAGAGATATTAGACAATATTCAAAATGCTCTTACTCCCATGAAAACTCAACCCAAAAAACAAAAACCGGGGTTTCAGACCAAACGGCGGCGGCAATATGAAGAACGTCAAAGAAATCTACTTCAAAAGGAAGAATGCCAAAAAGAGGCACTTCTAGATGAAAGTTTTCTAGATGAGCTTCTAGTTGCAGGACATCCCGAATCGAAACGACAACGACAGGAGGCATTTCTAGACATGGAATCTAGAGGATACATCCAAATGGTGGGATCTGAAACAGAAGACCTGATTCGTGATCCTTGGGAAGAAGAATTAGATGCAGAGTACGCCCAAAGCGTTCAAACTTTTGAGCCTTCACTTTCGCCCCTCGCCCAAACTGTCAAACAGTCTGTGCAAGTGGCAACTCACATCGTCGAGACTATTGCTCCACCCGCGTCGATCGCCCAGCCAAAATCAATAGCTGAAAGACCCGTCTCAGTTCGACCCCTAAATTCCGCAAGGCGCGTTAGACCGCCCCGAATTGAAAAACCCTTAGCCCAATACACCCCACCCAAAGATCTTGCACTCATCGACTGGGTGTTTATTGCCCTATTTTTCACCGGATTGATTCTAATTATTCTGTAGAAAAA
>ENA-ORBV01006690-ORBV01006690.1-microbial-mat-metagenome-genome-assembly--contig:-NODE-6690-length-20162-cov-8.810356_pt1 | contig 20162 bp, 11 predicted proteins | sample MGYA00237777_ERZ505514 | MGnify/ENA primary metagenome ERZ505514 (study PRJEB26160, sample SAMN06269048) | microbial mat metagenome | isolation source: Oligotrophic lake microbial mat | place... | reverse complement strand
TTCGCCTTAGTCTCGTGGGCTCGGAGATGTGTATAAGAGACAGGCCCGTGTGCTGGCCGCGTTGGCGGAGAAAAAGGGCGAAGCGGAAGTGCAAGCGGAGGCGGAACCGGTCGCGGCCTGAAGGCCAGACGGCGTAGTGAACCAATAGTGGATGTTCGGGCTCAAAGGGATCAACACCCCGTCAGCCCCCGACTGATTGAAGGAAATAGAAATGGCATTCGATAAAGACGCATTTTTGACCGCGCTGGACAGCATGACGGTCATGGAACTCAACGACCTGGTGAAAGCCATCGAAGAGAAGTTTGGCGTGAGCGCAGCTGCCATGGCCGCTCCGGCTGCAAGTGGTGCCGGTGGCGCTGCTGCCGCCGTGGAAGAGAAGACCGAATTCGACCTGGTGCTGACCGAAATCGGCGCGAACAAGGTGTCGGTCATCAAGGCCGTGCGCGAAATCACCGGCCTGGGCCTGAAAGAAGCCAAGGACCTGGTCGATGGCGCACCGAAGACCGTCAAGGAGGCCATGCCCAAGGCCGACGGCGAAGCCGCCAAGAAGAAACTGGAAGAAGCCGGGGCCAAGGCCAACCTCAAGTAATTCTTGCCCAGACCAGGGCTGGGGCGCGCGCGAAAGCGAGCCCCAGCCTTTGGTCTTTCTGCGAATACACCAGAAAGCCGCGCGTAGAGCGCGATTTTCTAGTGTCTTCTGACCCCGACTGCAGAAGATGCCTTGGTTCGGGTTGCGCGCAATGCGCAATCGTCCGCCATTGATTGGTAGCGGCCAATCGCCAAGCCTGCCGAGCCATCCGCTCGGCGCACAGTGCAGGACCAACAAGACCCCCAAGTCTTTGCCCGGAGATCTCATGGCTTACTCATACACCGAACGCAAACGGATTCGCAAAAGTTTTGGCAATCGCGACAGCGTACTCGAAATCCCCTATCTGCTGCAGATGCAAAAGGATGCCTACACCGCATTCCTGCAGGCGGACCTGCCGCCAAAAAAACGCACGGTGGAAGGACTGCAGGCCGCATTCGACGCGGCATTCCCGATCGTCTCGCACAATGGTTTTGTCGAGATGAAGTTCCTCGAGTACAACCTGGCCAAACCTGCGTTCGATGTCCGTGAGTGCCAGACCCGCGGCCTGACATTTGCCTCGGCTGTGCGCGCCAAGGTGCAACTGATCATCTATGACCGCGAGTCGTCGACTTCGCAAAACAAGGTGGTCAAGGAAGTCAAGGAGCAAGAGGTCTACATGGGCGAAGTGCCCCTGATGACCACCAAGGGTTCTTTCATCATCAACGGCACCGAGCGTGTCATCGTCTCGCAGTTGCACCGTTCGCCTGGCGTGTTCTTCGAGCACGACAAGGGCAAGACGCACAGCTCGGGCAAGCTGCTGTTTTCCGCACGCATTATTCCCTACCGTGGATCCTGGCTCGACTTCGAGTTCGACCCCAAGGACATCCTGTATTTCCGCGTCGACCGCCGCCGCAAGATGCCGGTCACGATCCTGCTCAAGGCGATCGGCCTGAACCCGGAATCGATCCTGGCGAACTTCTTCGTCAACGACAACTTCCGCCTGATGGACAGCGGCGCGCAGATGGAGTTCGTCGCCGAGCGCCTGCGCGGCGAGGTTGCCCGTTTCGATATCACCGACAAGTCCGGCAAGGTCATCGTGGCCAAGGATAAACGCGTCACCGCGCGGCATACCCGCGACCTGGAGCAGGGAGAGACGACCCACATCAGCGTGCCGGAAGACTTCCTGATCGGCCGCGTCGTGGCCCGAGACGTGGTCGACGAGGACACTGGCGAGATCATCTCCAAGGCCAACGACGAGTTGACCGAACCACTGCTCAAGAAGCTGCGCACCGCCAACGTGCAGGACCTGCAGTGCATCTACACCAATGAACTCGACCAAGGCGCGTACATCTCGCAGACCCTGCGTACCGACGAGACCGCCGACGAGTTCTCGGCCCGAGTCGCCATCTACCGCATGATGCGTCCCGGCGAGCCGCCAACGGAAGACGCAGTGCAAGCGCTGTTCCAGCGCCTGTTCTACAACCCGGACACCTACGACCTGTCACGTGTCGGCCGCATGAAGTTCAACGCCAAGATGGGCCGCGACGAGTCGACCGGCCCGATGGTGCTGACCAACGAGGACATCCTGGCCGTGGTCAAGATCCTGGTCGATCTGCGCAACGGCCGCGGCGAAGTCGATGACATCGACCACCTGGGCAACCGCCGTGTGCGTTGCGTCGGCGAGCTGGCCGAGAACCAGTACCGCACCGGCCTCGCACGAATCGAGAAGGCCGTCAAGGAGCGTCTGGGCCAGGCCGAGCAAGAGCCGCTGATGCCGCACGACCTGATCAACAGCAAGCCGATCTCGGCCGCGTTGAAGGAGTTCTTCGGCGCTTCGCAGCTATCGCAGTTCATGGACCAGACCAACCCGTTGTCCGAGATCACCCACAAGCGCCGCGTGTCGGCTCTTGGCCCGGGTGGTCTGACGCGCGAGCGCGCCGGCTTCGAAGTGCGCGACGTGCACGTCACCCACTATGGTCGTGTCTGCCCGATCGAGACGCCCGAGGGTCCGAACATTGGCCTGATCAACTCGCTGGCCCTGTATGCCCGATTGAACGAATACGGCTTCATCGAAACGCCGTACCGCCGTGTCGTCGACAGCCACGTGACGACGCAGATCGACTACCTGTCGGCGATCGAGGAGGGCAAGTACATCATCGCCCAGGCCAACGCGGTGCTTGACGAGAACGGCAAGCTCACCGGCGATCTGGTGTCGGCTCGTGAAAAAGGCGAGTCGATCCTGGTGGCAGCCGACCAGATCCAGTACATGGACGTGTCGCCGGCGCAGATCGTCTCGGTGGCCGCCTCGCTGGTGCCCTTCCTCGAGCACGACGACGCGAACCGCGCGCTGATGGGCGCCAACATGCAGCGCCAGGCCGTGCCGGTGCTGCGTCCCGAGAAGGCCTTTGTCGGCACCGGCATCGAGCGTGTGTCCGCGGTCGACTCCGGCACCGTGGTCACCGCCAGCCGTGGCGGCTTGGTCGACTATGTCGATGCAACCCGTGTCGTGATCCGGGTCAACGACGACGAGGCCCAGGCAGGTGAAGTTGGCGTGGACATCTACAACCTGATCAAGTACCAGCGCTCCAACCAGAACACCAACATTCACCAGCGTCCGATCGTCAAGAAGGGCGACAAGCTGGACAAGGGGGACGTGATCGCCGACGGCGCATCGACCGACCTGGGTGAACTGGCGCTGGGCCAAAACATGCTGGTCGCGTTCATGCCCTGGAACGGCTACAACTTCGAGGACTCGATCCTGATCAGCGAACGTGTCGTTGCCGACGACCGCTACACCTCGATCCACATCGAGGAACTGGTGGTGATGGCGCGCGACACCAAGCTCGGTGCCGAAGAAATCACGCGTGACATTCCGAACCTGAGCGAGCAACAGCTCAACCGCCTCGACGAGTCAGGCATCATCTACGTGGGTGCCGAGGTCATGCCGGGCGACACGCTGGTGGGCAAGGTCACGCCTAAGGGCGAGACCACGCTGACGCCGGAAGAAAAGTTGCTGCGCGCCATCTTCGGCGAGAAGGCCAGCGACGTGAAGGACACCTCGCTGCGCGTCGACCAGGGCTCGCAGGGCACCGTCATCGACGTGCAGGTGTTCACGCGCGAAGGCATCACCCGCGACCGCCGCGCCCAGCAGATCATCGACGACGAACTCAAGCGTTTCCGGCTCGACCTGAACGACCAGCTGCGAATCGTCGAGGCCGACGCGTTCGACCGGATCGAGAAACTGCTGACCGGCAAGGTCGCCAACGGTGGCCCGCAGAAGCTGGCCAAGGGCAGCAAGATCGACAAGGCCTACCTGGCCGCGGTCGAGAGGTTTCACTGGTTCGACATCCGTCCGGCCGACGATGATGTCGCCAGCCAGCTCGAGAGCATCAAGAACTCGCTGGAGCAGACGCGCCACAGCTTTGACCTGCTGTTCGAGGAAAAACGGAAGAAACTCACGCAGGGCGACGAACTGCCGGCGGGCGTGCTCAAGATGGTCAAGGTCTACCTGGCCGTCAAGCGCCGCCTGCAACCCGGCGACAAGATGGCCGGTCGCCACGGCAACAAGGGTGTGGTGTCCAAGATCGTTCCGGTCGAGGACATGCCCTACATGGCAGACGGCACCCCATGCGACATCGTGCTCAACCCGCTGGGCGTGCCTTCGCGGATGAACGTCGGCCAGGTGCTGGAGGTGCATCTGGGCTGGGCTGCCAAGGGTATCGGCATGCGCATCGGTGAGATGTTGCAAGCGCAAGCCAAGTTAGCCGAGCTGCGCCAGATCATGGAACAGCTCTACAACGGATCGGGCCACAAGGAAGACCTGTCCAAGCTCGGCGACTCCGATGTGCTGGAGATGGCCGACAACCTGTCAAAGGGTGCGACCTTCGCGACGCCGGTATTCGACGGGGCGTCGGAAGAAGAGATCCGCAGCATGCTCAAACTGGCGTACCCGGACGACATCGTCAAGGCCAAGGGCCTGACGGCGGCACGCACGCAGGCCCATCTGTTCGATGGCCGCAGCGGCGAGCCGTTCGAGCGTCCGACCACGATCGGCTACATGCACGTACTCAAATTGCACCACCTGGTCGACGACAAAATGCATGCGCGCTCGACCGGCCCGTACAGCCTGGTCACGCAGCAGCCGCTGGGCGGCAAGGCGCAGTTCGGTGGTCAGCGTTTCGGCGAGATGGAGGTCTGGGCACTGGAAGCCTATGGTGCCGCCTACACGTTGCAGGAAATGCTGACGGTCAAGTCCGACGACGTGCAGGGTCGGACCAAGGTGTACGAAAACATCGTCAAAGGCGAACACGCGATCGAGGCCGGCATGCCGGAATCCTTCAACGTGCTGGTCAAGGAGATCCGCTCACTCGGGATCGATATCGAACTCGAGCGTAGCTAAACCATGTCTTGCGGGGACCGGACTGCCATGGTGCGGACCGGTTCCTGAACCGATCAGATACTGGAGAGAAACATGAAATCATTACTCGACCTGTTCAAGCAGTTCACGCCGGATGAGCACTTCAGTGCCATTCGGATCGGCATGGCGTCGCCGGAGAAAATTCGCTCCTGGTCCTTTGGCGAGGTGAAAAAGCCCGAGACCATCAATTACCGTACCTTCAAGCCCGAGCGCGACGGCCTGTTCTGCGCCAAGATCTTCGGCCCGATCAAGGACTACGAGTGCCTGTGCGGCAAATACAAGCGCCTCAAGCACCGCGGCGTGATCTGCGAGAAGTGCGGCGTGGAAGTCACGCAGACCAAGGTGCGTCGCGAGCGCATGGGTCACATCGATCTGGCCGCGCCTTGCGCCCACATCTGGTTTCTGAAGTCCCTGCCCAGCCGCCTGGGCCTGGTGCTGGACATGACGCTGCGTGACATCGAACGCGTGTTGTACTTCGAGGCGTATGTCGTGACCGACCCCGGCATGACCCCGCTGAAGAAATACAGCATCATGACCGAGGACGACTTCGACGCCAAGTTCAAGGAATACGGCGACGAATTCACCGCCAAGATGGGCGCCGAGGGCATCAAGGACCTGCTCGAGGGCATCGACATCGACGGCTCGATCGAGAAGCTGCGTGGTGACCTCACCGGCTCCGAGCTCAAGATCAAGAAAAACGCCAAGCGCCTGAAGGTACTCGAAGCCTTCCGCAAGTCGGGCATCAAGCCCGGCTGGATGGTGCTCGAGGTGTTGCCGGTGCTGCCTCCAGATCTGCGCCCGCTGGTGCCGCTGGATGGCGGTCGTTTCGCGACCTCCGACCTGAACGACCTGTATCGACGCGTCATCAACCGCAATAGTCGTTTGCGCCGTCTGCTCGAACTCAAGGCGCCCGAGATCATCGCGCGCAACGAGAAGCGCATGCTGCAGGAAGCCGTCGACTCGCTGCTCGACAACGGCCGCCGTGGCAAGGCCATGACGGGCGCCAACAAGCGCGCGCTCAAGTCGCTGGCCGACATGATCAAGGGCAAGAGCGGTCGTTTCCGCCAGAACTTGCTGGGCAAACGTGTCGACTACTCCGGTCGTTCGGTCATCGTGGTCGGCCCGACGCTCAAGCTGCACCAGTGCGGCCTGCCCAAGCTGATGGCGCTCGAACTGTTCAAGCCCTTCATCTTCTCGCGCCTGGAAGCCATGGGTATCGCCACCACGATCAAGGCTGCCAAGAAGGAAGTCGAATCCGGCACGCCGGTGGTGTGGGACATCCTGGAAGAGGTCATCAAGGAGCATCCGGTCATGCTGAACCGGGCGCCTACGCTGCACCGTTTGGGCATCCAGGCCTTCGAGCCGATCCTGATCGAAGGCAAGGCGATCCAGTTGCACCCGCTGGTCTGCGCCGCATTCAACGCCGACTTCGACGGTGACCAGATGGCTGTGCACGTGCCGCTGTCGGTGGAAGCGCAGATGGAATGCCGCACGCTGATGCTGGCGTCCAACAACGTATTGTTCCCGGCCAACGGCGAGCCGTCGATCGTGCCGTCGCAAGACGTGGTGCTGGGTCTGTATTACACGACCCGAGATCGCATCAATGGCAAGGGTGAGGGCCTGATCTTCTCCGACACCGGAGAAGTGCAACGCGCTTTCGACGCCGGCGAGGTCGAACTGACCTCGCGCATCAACGTGCGGCTGACCGAATACACCAAGGACAAGGAAACCGGTGCGCTGGTGCCATCGACCAAGTTGTGGGAAACCACGGCTGGCCGTGCGCTGTTGTCCGAGATCCTGCCCAAGGGCCTGCCGTTCTCGAACATCAACAAAGCCTTGAAGAAGAAGGAAATCTCCAAGCTCATCAACGTGTCGTTCCGCAAGTGCGGTCTCAAGGAGACCGTGATCTTTGCCGACAGGTTGCTGCAATATGGTTTCCGTCTGGCGACCAGGGCCGGCATTTCGATCTGTATCGACGACATGCTGGTGCCCAAGGAGAAACACGGCATCATCGAACGCGCCGAGAAGGAAGTCAAAGAGATCGGACAGCAGTACTCGTCCGGTCTGGTCACCTCAGGCGAGCGCTACAACAAGGTGGTCGACATCTGGGGCAAGGCCGGCGACGAAGTCTCCAAGGTCATGATGGCCCAGCTGGCCAAGGAGCGCACCATCGACCGCCATGGCAAGGAAGTCGATCAGGAGTCGTTCAACTCGATCTACATGATGGCCGACTCGGGCGCCCGCGGTTCTGCAGCCCAGATTCGCCAGCTCGCCGGCATGCGGGGCCTGATGGCCAAGCCTGACGGCTCCATCATCGAGACCCCGATCACGGCCAACTTCCGTGAAGGTCTGAACGTGTTGCAGTACTTCATCTCCACGCACGGTGCGCGAAAAGGCCTCGCCGATACCGCGCTCAAGACCGCCAACTCGGGTTACCTGACGCGCCGTCTGGTCGACGTGACGCAGGATCTGGTCGTCACCGAGCAGGATTGCGGCACCCAGGATGGCTCCTTCATGCGCGCCATCGTCGAAGGTGGCGAGGTGATCGAGTCTCTGCGCGACCGCGTACTGGGTCGTGTCGCTGCTGAGGAGGTGCTGCACCCTGAAAACCGTTCGGTGCTGGTGCCGGCTGGCGGAATGCTGGACGAAGACGTCATCGACGAACTGGAAATCGTCGGGGTAGACGAAGTGAAGGTGCGCACGGCGCTGACCTGCGAGACCCGATTCGGAATCTGTGCCAAGTGTTACGGCCGCGATCTGGGTCGTGGCGGCCTGATCAACGGTGGCGAGGCCGTCGGTGTGATCGCTGCACAGTCGATTGGCGAACCCGGCACGCAGCTGACGATGCGCACGTTCCACATCGGTGGTGCGGCTTCGCGTGCGGCGATCGCATCCAGCGTCGAAGCCAAGTCCAACGGCTCGATCGGCTTCAATGCCACGATGCGTTATGTCACCAACACCAAGAAGGAGTTGGTGGTCATCGCCCGTTCCGGCGAGATCGTGATTCACGACGAACACGGCCGTGAGCGCGAGCGCCACAAGGTGCCGTATGGCGCGATCCTGACCGTGACCGCCGACCAGAACGTCAAGGCCGGTGCCATCCTGGCCAACTGGGATCCGCTGACGCGCCCCATCATCACCGAATTCGCGGGCAAGGCTGCCTTCGAAAACGTGGAAGAAGGCCTGACGGTGGCCCGCCAGCTCGACGAGGTGACCGGCCTGTCGACGTTGGTTGTCATCGACCCCAAGCGCCGCGGTTCGGCCAAGATAGTGCGCCCGCAGATCAAGCTGATCGATGCCAACGGTGGCGAGGTCAAAATTCCGGGTACCGACCACTCGGTGACCATTGGCTTCCCGATCGGCGCTCTGATCCAGGTGCGCGATGGTCAGGATGTGGGCCCAGGCGAAGTGCTGGCCCGCATCCCGATCGAGGGCCAGAAGACGCGCGACATCACCGGCGGCCTGCCGCGGGTGGCCGAGTTGTTCGAGGCCCGTTCGCCCAAGGACGCCGGCAAGTTGGCCGAGATGACCGGCACCGTGTCGTTTGGCAAGGAGACCAAGGGCAAGATCCGCCTGCAGATCACCGATCCGGAAGGCAAGGTCTGGGAAGAGTTGGTGCCCAAGGAGAAGAACATGCTGGTCCACGAGGGCCAGGTGGTCAACAAGGGTGAGTCCGTCGTCGACGGCCCGGCCGATCCGCAGGACATCCTGCGCCTGTTGGGTGCAGAGGAGCTGGCGCGTTACATCGTCGACGAAGTGCAGGACGTCTACCGTCTGCAAGGCGTGAAGATCAACGACAAGCACATTGAGGTGATCGTGCGCCAGATGCTGCGTCGGGTCGTGGTCGACAACGTTGGCGATTCCAACTACATCGGCGGTGAGCAGGTCGAGCGTTCGGAGATGCTCAACACCAACGACGCGCTGCGGGCGCAAGGCAAGATCCCGGTGACGTTCACCAATCTGTTGCTCGGTATCACCAAGGCGTCTTTGTCCACCGACAGCTTCATCAGCGCCGCGTCGTTCCAGGAAACGACCCGTGTGCTGACCGAGGCCGCCATCATGGGCAAACGCGACGAGCTGCGTGGTCTGAAGGAAAACGTCATTGTGGGCCGTCTCATTCCCGCCGGTACCGGCATGGCGTACCACGATGCACGCAAGATACGCGAAAACATGGACGACGCCGAGCGCCGCGCCATTGCCGAAGCCGAAGCTGCCGAGTTGGCTGGTGAGTCGGAGGAGACCGTGACTGTCGACACCGATGGCGCAGGTGAAGTGGCGCCGGATGCAGGAAGCGTGACCGAATAAGTCTGCTCCGTGTCCAGACACGACGCCCCGGTTGCCGGTCGACGGTTCCCGGGGCGTCGTTCGTTTGCGATCCGCCGCTTTGCGCGGTGGCTCGTGCAAGACCGTGCCGCCCGCCGATGAATACGGCCATCGCCTTCTGGGTCGCGCTGGCGGTGCTGCTGTTCTGGGCGCTGGGCGCTTACAACCGATTGGTTCGTTTGCGCGCGCAGGTGATCGGCAGCTTTGGGCCGGTGGGCCAGCGTCTGGAACAGGTGCTGGTGGTGTTGACTCCCGGTCCGCTCAGGCCAGCGTCGGTGGACAATGCGCCGCCGGAGCCTGCCGAGATGCCGGCCGCCGATCCTGACGGGCTGCACTCCGCGGCGGCCCAATTGACGCAGTCGCTGCGTTTTGTGCGCAAGCAACCGCTGAATACGAGCGCGGTCGCCGCGCTCAAGACGGCTTTTGAAACGATGCATGTGGCCTGGCAACGCCATCAGGCGGTTGGCGCCGCGCGAACCGAGCCGGATTCCATTACCCACCAGTCCGACCAGCGTGGCTGGGAAGACCATACCCAGCTGGCGCGCGAAGCGATGGAAACCTACAACCAGGCCGTTCTGGCCTACAACGGCGCGATCAGGCAATTTCCGGCCTTGCTGCTCGCCTATCTGTTTGGATTCGGGGCGGCCCAATGCCTGTGATGTGCCTGCTCTGGCTGACGGCCCGATGGTAGGGGCCGCCAAACCCGAACCCGACTCCGCTGACACGCCGATTGCGCTGTGGCGCCAGTTGCAGGCCGTTGCGGGCTGTGTCATGGCAGTGCGCGCCGGTCGCTCGGGCACGGCCGCGCTGGAGCAGGTCGCTCCGGCATTGCGTCCGGGCGTACAGGCGCTGGTGTTCCAGGTATGGCGATCGCTGGCGCGTGCCGAAAACCTGCGTCGGCAACTGGCGGCGCGGCCGCCCCCTGCGGCTGCAGACGCCTTGTTGTGCGTGGTGCTGGCGCTGGCCTGGCGCGAGCAGGACGCGCCATATGAGCCATTCACGCTGGTCAATCAGGCGGTGGAAGCAGCCAAGCGCGATCCGGCAACCAAGGCGCAGGGCGGCTTCATCAATGGCTGCCTGCGCCGCTTTCTGCGTGAACGCGACGCGCTGGTCGCCCATTCCGAGCGTGATCCGGTCGCGCGGTGGAACCATCCGCAGTGGTGGATCCGCCGCTTGCAGCGCGACCACCCGGACCATTGGCAGGCTATCCTGCAGGCCGACCTGCATCATGCTCCGATGACCTTGCGCGTCAACCTGAGGCGCAGCACGCAGGCTGCCTATCTGGCCCTGTTGTCGGCCAACGGCATCGATGCGCTCGCCAGTGGCCCCCATGGTGTGCGCCTGCTGCGCGCGTTGCCGGTGCAGCGTATTCCCGGTTTCGATACCGGCCTGGTGTCGGTGCAGGATGCGGCGGCGCAGTTGGCCGCGCCATTGCTGTTGCAGAACCATCTGCCGGGCACACCGATGCGGATACTCGACGCGTGTGCCGCACCCGGTGGCAAGACGGCCCACCTGCTCGAACTGGCCGACGTGGCGCTCAGCGCGCTGGACATCGACCCGCAGCGGTGTGCCCGTATCCGCCAGACGCTGGATCGGTTGGGCCTGACGGCGAACGTGGTGGCGGCCGATGCGGCCCGGCCGCAAGACTGGTGGGATGGGCAGATGTTCGATGCCATTTTGCTCGATGCCCCGTGCACCGCGTCGGGCATCGTGCGGCGCCACCCGGACGTGCCATGGTTGCGGCGGGAAACCGATATTGCGGCATTGGCTGCAGTGCAGTCGGCCCTGCTGCGCGCGCTATGGCCACTGCTGCGTGTCGGCGGCCGGATGGTGTATTGCACCTGCTCGGTTTTTCGGGACGAGGGTGACATCCAGATAGAAACGTTTGTTGGACACAACAGCGATGCTCTGTTGCTGCCGTCTCCCGGCCATTTGCTGCCCCAATTGCCCGCAAATGGGGCGAGCGTCCCGGACAATCCAGTCAGTGAACATGACGGATTTTTTTACGCGTTGCTGGAGAAGCGTTCGGTTTGACCTTGCGTTCATGTTGGCATGGGTGTTTTTGCTGGCCGCTTTGCCAACCCAGGCGCAAGAGGTCGATCCTGGCAAACCCCGGGTCAGCCTGCTGCGCCTGGAGCGCTCGGCCGAAGGCATCATGCTGTTCGCCAACCTGCGGCTGGAGTTGTCACCGGCGGTCGAGGACGCTTTGACCAAGGGTATTCCGATGGTCTTTCTGGCCGAAGCCGACGTCGTGCGCCAGCGCTGGTTCTGGACCGACAAGAAGGTTGCCAGCGCGCAGCGGCATATGCGCCTAGCCTTCCAGCCGCTGACGCGGCGCTGGCGGCTCAATGTGGCGTCCGGCCCGATCACCAACAACAGCCTCGGGCTGGCCCTCAACCTTAGTTTCGATTCGATGGAAGAGGCCTTGTCGACCCTGCTGCGCATCACGGCCTGGAAAATTGCCGATGCGGGCGCCATAGACGCCGATGCCACGCTACGGGTGGACTTTCGCTTCAGCCTGGACATGAACCAGTTGCCGCGGCCGTTCCAGATTGGAGCATTCGGCCAGTCCGACTGGAACATTTTCACGACTGCCAGCCAGCACATCGGCCCTGAAAGCCAGAAGTGAGCGGCACTGACACGGCGAGACCCCATGCCCCGCACACCGGGCAGCAGGGGCCGCGTGGCTTGCGCTGGACCGTGGGCGTGGGAATTGCCGCCATGGCCGCCATCGGCCTGGTATTGCTGTTTTTGTTGACCCAGGCAACCAACAACCGCCAAATGTACGAGCGCAACTATGCGCTGCTGTTCGGGCTCAATGTGGTGGTCGCTGCGGTGTTGCTGCTGGTCATCGCCTGGATCGCGGTTCGTCTGCTGGTGCGCCTGCGCAAGCGCCGCTTCGGCAGCCGTTTGCTGGTCAAGCTTGCGGCGGTGTTTGCGCTGGCCGGATTTGCACCCGGCATGTTGATCTACGTGGTGTCCTACCAGTTCGTGTCGCGTTCGATCGAGAGCTGGTTCGACGTGAAGGTGGAAGGTGCGCTGGACGCGGGCCTGAATCTGGGGCGGGTGTCGCTGGCGACCTTGTCCGATGACCTGACCAACAAGGCCCGCTTGTCGGTGTCGCAACTCTCCAGCCTGCCCGACGCCGCCGTCACCCTGCCCCTGGAGCGCTTGCGCGATCAGTTGGGCGCCACCGACGTCGGCCTGTTTGCGTCGTCCGGACAGTTGATCACCGCGGCCAGCCAGTCGCAATTCAAACTCAGCACCGAACGTCCGACGGCGCAGCAGTTCCGAACCGCCCGCGGCGCGCGATCGGTGAACTGGGTCGAGGGACTGGACGACGCGACATCGGCTACCGTCGACGATGCGCGCATCAAGGTGCTGGTGCTGGTGCCCAATCCAAGCTTCGCGTTGCTGGCCGAACCACGGTTCCTGCTGGTGACCCAGGCCTTGCCGGGCGCCCTGGTCACCAATGCGCTGGCGGTGACCCAAGCCTATCGCGAGTACCAGGAGCGTTCGCTGGCGCGTGCGGGGCTCAAACGCATGTATATCGGGACTCTGACCCTCAGCCTGTTCCTGGCGGTCTTTGGCGCGGTGCTGCTGGCCGTGGTGCTTGGCAACCAGATCGTGCGTCCGCTGCTGTTGCTGGCCGATGGCGTGAGCAAGGTCGCGGCCGGAGACCTGACGCCCAAAGTGGCCATGTCGGGCAAGGACGAACTGGGTGGGCTGACGCGTGATTTTGCGAACATGACCCGGCAATTGGCCGAGGCGCGCGGGGCCGTGAGCAGCAGCATGGAGCAGGTCGATGCGGCCCGTGCCAATCTGCAGACCATCCTGGACAACCTGACGGCCGGTGTCGTGGTGCTGAGCGATCAGGGGGTGATCCGCTCGTCCAATCCGGGCGCTACACGTATCCTGCGTCTGCCACTGGCCGCATTCGAAGGCCGGCGTCTCGATGAGGTCGAGGGGCTGCAGGCCTTCGCCAGCGACGTACAGGCGCGATTCGATGCGTTTTTGGGTGAGCGCAGCGCGGACGGGCTGGACCACTGGCAACAATCGTTCGAACTGGGTGGCAACGCGTCGGGCCTGGCGAGTCAGCACAACGAGAACGTGATCGTGCTGGTGGCGCGCGGGGCCAAGCTGCCAGGAACCGACCGCCTGCTGGTGTTCGACGACATTTCCGAGATCGTGTCGGCCCAGCGCGCGCAGGCCTGGGGCGAAGTGGCTCGGCGCCTGGCACACGAGATCAAGAACCCTCTCACGCCGATACAGTTGTCGGCCGAGCGGCTGGAGATGAAACTCAGCGGCAAGCTCGGAGGCACGGAACAGGCCCTCCTGACGAAATCGGTCAAGACCATCGTCGACCAGGTCGATGCGATGAAGCGACTGGTCAACGAATTTCGCGACTACGCGCGATTGCCCGCCGCCGAACTCAAGCCGCTGGACCTCAACGCGCTGTTGACCGACATCCTGCATCTGTACGAGAGCGAGGACGCACGGGTGCCGGTGCGCATGCACCTCGACGCCCGCTGTCCGCGCATCATTGGCGACGCACAGCAGTTACGCCAGGTCGTCCACAATCTGCTGCAAAACGCGCAGGACGCCACGGCTTCGGCGCCGCCGGACCCGTCGGACCCGTCGGCATCGCGCGAGGTCGTCGTCCGGACCCTATGGGTTGCAGCAAGTCGGCGCGTCAGATTGGTGGTGCAGGACAGCGGCACCGGTTTTCCGGAGAACATCCTCAAGCGCGCCTTCGAGCCGTATGTGACCACCAAGGCCAAAGGCACCGGCCTGGGCCTGGCGGTGGTGAAGAAAATCGCCGATGAGCACGGTTCGCGCATCGATATCGCGAACCGTGTCGTCGACGGTAAACTGCTGGGCGCCCAAGTGTCGTTATCATTCGCAGTGGCCATGACAGACTCGGACAGCAACCCCGGTTGATTCGGCTGGTGGCACAGGCAAGGGACAGCACATTCATATGGCAAACATACTGGTGGTCGACGACGAACTCGGTATCCGGGACCTGTTGCAGGAGATACTCAACGACGAAGGCCATACGGTCGAGGTTGCGGAAAACGCCGAACAGGCCAGGGCCGCACGACTGCGCGATCGTCCCGATCTGGTATTGCTCGACATCTGGATGCCCGACACGGACGGCGTGACCTTGCTCAAGGAGTGGTCCTCTGCCGGCATGCTGACGATGCCGGTGATCATGATGAGTGGCCACGCGACCATCGATACCGCCGTCGAGGCGACCAAGATCGGCGCGCTCGCGTTCCTCGAAAAACCCGTCACGATGCAAAAGCTGCTCAAGGCCGTTGAAGAGGGCCTTGCCCGTGGAACGGTGCGCAAGTTGCAAACCCCGGCCTACGCGCCTGCGGTCGCAGTGGCGGCGCCCGAGTCGCTGGCCGACGGCGGCCCCGATGTCGTGCCTGTGTCCAACAACAACCTGCTACCGCGCCAGAGTTTCGGTCTCGACAAACCGCTGCGCGAAGCACGCGACGAATTCGAGAAGGCCTATTTCGAATACCACCTGGCACGCGAAAACGGCTCGATGACCCGGGTCGCGGAAAAAACCGGCCTCGAACGCACCCACCTGTACCGCAAACTCAAGCAACTAGGCGTCGACCTGACGCGCGGCAAACGCAGCGTTGCGTGAGGCGGCCCGCGATACCGTTTGCCGCGCTGGTATACTCTGCCGCTCTGGCCCGGTAGCTCAGTCGGTAGAGCAGAGGATTGAAAATCCTTGTGTCGGTGGTTCGATTCCGCCCCAGGCCACCAGAATCTAAAAAACCAACCTCGAAAGGGTTGGTTTTTTTACGTCCATTGCGAGCTGAAGATGTTCAAAATACATTTCATATCAACAACTCATGGAGTGCATGGGGCCTTGTGCATCTTGTGCACGCGAATCTGATTGTCCGGTAGGGTGCAGTAACTTCCTATAGTTTCCGACCAATTGTGCAGTAACTTTTACAGTAACTCGGAAATTGGAGCCTGTCCGGTCAAAAAGTTACTGCATCTGGATTCGGTTCCTGTCGACCATCTGAGGCGGTTTCCCTCTCGAAAGCCAGGGAGAGGGTGGATGTCACGCTGCTGCCGCACGCCCCCACCACCCTTGCTGTTCTTGCTGTTCCTGCGGTTCAACGAACCCGCGAGCGGCAACTTTTGGTTCAAAGCAGCAAGAACAGCAAGAACAGCAAGGTCCCCGGGCCGACAGAGTGGCGGTCCCCGGGGTGCTGGCTCAGTCGAACAGCCGTCAACCCGGGATGCCGATGGCAAGGCAGTCATTCCAGACGGCTTCGGTTTCGACGACCTTAACAAATCGGTGGAAGTTGAAACCGTCGGGGTATAGCGTCTCCCGAGGTGCCATATCGCACGATTCGCCGCGCGCGCCCAGGCCTTTCGTATTCCCCAATAGTCCCGCCGGGTCGTTCAGCAGCCCGTGATCGTCGCGAAGTGCAATCAGAACCTCCTCCAGCGACACCTTGAGGTGACCACTGAAGTGCTCGTGGTCATGTTTGATCGACGTGTCAACTATCCAGCCGATCGTGACGGTGCCGCCGCCATCCACCTTGAGATCGAGCAACGTCGCCAAGTCGGCGTTGCTGGCCAAGGCACGGCCCACAGCGGCGACCTTTCGCTGAACTTGCCGTCCAGCCTTCCGAAGGGTTGTCGTCGCATGCAACCAAGCGTCACGTTGTGTTCGACGGATGTAGGTGGACTTCACTTCGATCACAAGCACTTCTCCGTCCCTGGCACAAATCAAGTCGACCTCGCCGGCATTGGCAGGGTCGTCCGAGGGCGGATTCCAGTTCAGTGCGACGGTGAAGCCGCGGGACTCGAACTGTCTGGCCAGGCGCTCCTCGAGCCGACGAGTTTCTTCGTTGGACTCACCGCGACGTGTGCCGAAGCGGCGCAGGTTGTTGATGGCGGCCGTACTGTTGTTCTGCAATCCAAGATGCCACGGCAGCTGAAACAGGTAAGTGCCCAACTTCAAAATGGGGCGTTCCAGAAGTTCAGGCGCCGGGAGGTCCGCATCCTGACGAAGCCTCTCTGCCAAAGCGACCCAGTCAGTCGTCCAGAAATCCAGGATGGCGCCGGCCATGCGCTTGCTTCCCTGGGGAAACGCAGGAGTCACGGTCCATTCAACCTATTTTCCTCAGTTGCCCAATAGGAAAGTGTCGAAAACGTAGACTTGGCGCGGGTTTAACGCGATCTTGAGAGGACACCAAATGGGTGAGCAGAAATTTGCCATGAAGCTGGTTGCCGAAGCCTGTGAGAAGGCCATGGTCACGACCGGTGGATGCGCAGACGTGCAGGACATGCGGGTGAGCACGCCGGGGGGCGTGTTCCAGATTCGCTGGGATGCGCGCGGTGGCGCAACGGCGATGGGGCAACTGCCGTTTTTTGCCGAGTACCTCGATGCCACAGGTCTGTTTGAGGACTGGATCAGGGAATGCCCACTGAGCTACGCGAGTCCCAATGCGCCCAAGTTGATCGACGTCTTGGGCACGTGGATGCTGTCGATCCTGGATGGTCACAACCGCTACGCGCACGTCGGTGTGTTGCGCGGGGACGGCGTGGCCCCGAGCATCCTGGGGATGAAAAAGATCATTGGCGACGACAGCCTGCGCCGCGCACTGAGCGCCATTGCGCCGGCGCCAAACAACAAGCACACGGCCGAGGAAAAGGCAGCGCAGCAAGCGCAGGTTGAGCGCGCGACAAAGTGGATGCAAGACAACCTCATGCACAGCGTTGCCGAGGCGCTCAAGACGGCGTGGGTGCTCGATTGCGACACGACGATCAAACCGTTGTATGGCCACCAAGCCGGAGCCGATGTGGGCTACAACCCGCACAAGCCGGGGCGCCCAAGTCATGCCATTCACACGTACTGGATCGGCAACCTGCGCCTGGTACTGGACGCACAGCTGGAGTCTGGCAAAAGGCATAGCCCGTCGCACAGCCGACCCGGGTTGGTGGCCCTCATTGAGGGCTTGGCAGTGGAGTGCAGGCCGCAGCTAGTCCGCGGCGACATTGCCTTCGGTAGCGAGGGGGAAATGGCAGCGCTGGAGGCGTTGGAGCAGGCGTACCTGTTCAAGCTCAAGCGCAGCCCCGGGGTCGTGAAGTTGCTTAATCGTCAATGCAATCTTGATGAGTGGAGCGACGTCGGCCAGGGCTGGACGGGGCGTGAAGACACGCTGCGCTTGATGGGCTGGAGCAAGGCCAGACGCGTCATCGTGATCCGCCGCGCGCGCAAGATCGATCTCGATGGCGGTAACAAAGCAACAGTCAAAAAGCGCGGCAGGAAAAGCATTGTCCAAAAGCAAGCCGAGTTGGCATTGATCGACGAAAACGAGGTGACCAAGAATTGGGAGTACGCGGTTCTGGTGTGCGACACGCCGTACAAGCTCGAGCACATGGGGCAGCTCTACCGGGACCGTGCTGACTGCGAGAACGGGTTTGATGAAATCAAGAACCAGTGGGGCTGGGGCGGCTACAGCACGCAAGACATCGAACGCTGCGCGCTGAGCGCGCGGGCGGTGGCGCTGATCTACAACTGGTGGAGTTGGTACGTGCGGCTGGCAAATCCGAAGAACCGGATGGAGGCCATCACGAGTCGCCCGAAGCTTCTGAGCGCGGTTGGCAGGCTGACCAATCATGCTGGCCAGAACAAGATCTTGCTGACCGTCATGCATGAGTCAGTCGCGCAGATCAAGCGCCTCGTTGCCAATGTGCGCACAGGCATTGAGTACTTATCCAGCAAAGCGCCGCAGTTGGCGAAATCCGAACGCTGGGTCGCCATGGTGCGGTTCATCGTGAGTCGAATATTGGCCGCCCAGACCGAATCCAGGATGGTTCCGGTCGCCTTACCGAGCGGCTAACTGAGGAATCTAGCGGGACCTTCGCAATCCTGAAGGAAATTCAATGGCGCGCCGGTCTGTGAAGGCTTGTAGTTGTTGGTTGTTACCTGATTTATCGCTTCGGATATACTACATGAAAGAAGATGCATATATTCGAAAGAGAAGTCAGCGGCTGCCGCTACCGTATCGCAGCGCAGTCGGTGTGGGACGCCCAGCAAGGCCGATCCGTGGCGCGCCAAGTGGTGCTTGGGCCAGCCGCGCCTGCGCCAGTGGCCGATCTGAGTGCCACGCAAACGGTGGGTACGCGCGCCCTCGGTGATGTCGGCGCGCTGGTCTGGGTTGCCGAACAGCTTGATCTGATCGCGCACATTGACCGGGCCTGTCCCGGAGTCGGTGCCAAGGGTGGCCCTTCGGTGGGCGAACTGGCCGTGGCGGTGGCCATTCAACGGGCGTGCGCACCCGGACCCAAGCGCGATCTGGCAGAGTTTCTTGATGCCAGCCTGCCACGCCTGTCGTGTTTGCCGGGATCAGCGTTCACTGGACAGGCCTTTCATCGTGTGGCGCAGCAGGTGAGCGAGCGCGACTTGGAGCAAGCACAGGTGGCGATCTCCAAGGCCGCTGTGGCACGCTTTGAGCTGTCAGTCGACGTGCTTGCGTTCGACACCACCAACTTTGACACGCACATCGCCACCTTGACGCCGGGTGAACTGGCTCAGCGCGGCCACGCCAAGAGCAAGAGAGCGGACCTGCGTGTCGTGGGGCTTGGCGTCTTGGTCAGCGAAACCGGGCATGTACCCCTGTTGTACCGGACGTACAACGGCAACGGCTCGGACCAGGCGGTGCTGGCTGCCTGTCTGGGTGGACTGGGCGAACTTCACGAAGCGTTGGACCGTGGTGAGGGTCGGCAGCGCCCGGCACAGCGTACGCTGGTACGCGACGGGGGGTTCTGGAGCCCGCAGCTGGAACTCGATCTGGATAGCGCGGGCTACCACAGCCTCATCTCGCTGCCCCTTGGCCACAACGCGGCACACAAGGCGTTGCAAATGGCGGCGCAGCGCGGCGCCATGAAGCCGCTGAGCGGCAAGCTCAGCGAAGTGCGAGCCGCGCGGATGCGCACCAGCGTCGGCGATTTGGACCGCACGCTGGTCGTGGTGGAGAGCGAAGAGTTGCTTGCGGGGCAAAAGCGTGGCATCGCAGCCGCCTTGCGCAAAGCCAAGGAGCAACTGGGCAAGCTCGAAGCGCTGGCTCACAAGAAACGCATCACGCGCAGTCTCCTGGAAGATCGCGTCAAGAAGGTGCTCGCCCGGGAGCATCTGTCTACCTTCGTGGTACCCACCATCGCCGGGACAGACCAGGCTCCGACCCTGCAATGGCAGGTGGATGCTGCCAAGCGCCGGGAGTTGGAGAAGACCCGGCTGGGACGACGGGTGCTGTGCACGGATCGCCACACCTGGAGCACGGGGCGCATTGTGTATGCCTTCCGAGGTCAATGGAATGTGGAGGAGTTGTTTCGCCGAGCAAAGAAAGGGGGCGTGGTTCCCTGGGGGCCCTCGCACCAATGGGCCGATGGGTCGCTGCGCCTGCATACATTTGCCACCATGGTGGGATTGATGCTGGTAAGCCTGGCCAGGATCGCGCTTGCAACCGACGCATCGACCCGCCAGATGCAGGAAAGTCTGGCTGACATCAAGGCAACTCTGGTACGCACCACCACCGGAGGCCCGGGACGCCGGCCCACCGTGATGCTGGCGCCAGAGCTGAGCGCCGAGCAGCGCCGCGCGGTGAAGGTGTTCGAACTGGATCGGTGGTTTCCTTCAATTCTTTCATGTAACAAAAACAGGCCCCTGAAACCATGACCGTCGAGGGAGAACTGCCGATTCGCCCCGCCGCTATGCGAAGGTCCCGCTAGACAGTCCTCCTGTCAAATTGCCAGCGCATCTGCCTTCTGCCTTCTGCCTTCTGCCTTCTGCCTTCTGCCTTCTGCCTTCTGCCT
>ENA-ORBV01006689-ORBV01006689.1-microbial-mat-metagenome-genome-assembly--contig:-NODE-6689-length-20164-cov-4.919699_pt1 | contig 20164 bp, 13 predicted proteins | sample MGYA00237777_ERZ505514 | MGnify/ENA primary metagenome ERZ505514 (study PRJEB26160, sample SAMN06269048) | microbial mat metagenome | isolation source: Oligotrophic lake microbial mat | place... | reverse complement strand
TTTTCAAGCAGAAGACGGCATACGAGATTCGCCTTAGTCTCGTGGGCTCGGAGATGTGTATAAGAGACAGGTGATCTGGCTAGATACCGGATTATATCACTACAGTACGATTCGCTGGCTAGCAGACTTTGGCATAGTCCCTGGAGTGGCATTGCTCTACAGCCAGCTGGGATTCATGTCATCCTGGCTAGCACTCGCAGCACCGCTAAATCCCAGCATCGTAGGTTCTCATGTAACCGCAGTCACCAATGGATTTATTTTGCTGGTTGCAATACTCCATTGGTTCACGAGTTTAAACCATCTGCTATCTAGAAAGTCTGGTGCAGCAAAGCCCAATGACGAATGCTGGCAAAGAAGGTGCGAAGCGCACCTTTTTCCTTTAAATCTCCAGTCTTTCAATCAGCCATCCAAACAACCTACATTAAGTGATTGGTTTGCTCTGGTGTTTTTAACAATCATCATCTCCTTACTCGTGGGCACCCCTACATTGGCTGAAATTCTGGTTTCGCCCTCACCAGATATTCCCTGTTTATTGTCAGTGGGTGTTGTCTGCTGGGCAATTCTACTGATCTGCGAAGCCGATCAATTATTAGAACTGCCTGCTCAAAACCAAACAGATCAGCCACCTGCTTTCCCACCTGCAATCCCCCAGGATAATTCCCAGGCAGTTGTTCTGTTTCTTGCCAGTGGTGCATTCACCATCAAACTCACTGCTTTGCCTTTACTCGCTATCTCTGGATTATTTTACCTAATCAACAATCGTCAGGATTTCTTAAGTAGGCATAAATTTTCAGGTTGTGAAGCCCATAAAGCCAGCCTTGCAACGTCCAAATCTATCTTTCAGTTAAACATCTCCAGCCGCCAATGGCATCATCTACTAATCGGATTTTCTATTGCTGGACTCACGTTAATTCCGCTAATTTCTGGAAATTTGATTGCCTCTGGGTGCCCTCTTTTCCCCTCAACTAATTTCTGTCTCGACCTACCTTGGTCACCTCTCCTGGAAGACGTGCAGGCAAGTACCAGAAACACTCTCAACTGGACTCATTGGTTCCCTCCTCCCCCCCTCGGTCAACCAGCGCTCCTGTGGTTTGTAGAACAATGGTTTAGGAGTAATCGGTCTAATCAGATCTTGATTGGGGTGGTGGTGAGTTCACTAGTGTTAGTCGGGTATGTGTGGCGGACACGCATCCAACAGGCACGCGGTCAACTTTGGCTGCTGGCAATCGGTGGGTTGGGCGTGGCATTTCTACTGGTCACTTCGCCGCTATTGCGATTTGTATTGGGATACTTGCTTGTAATACCTGCGTTGGCGATCGCTCTACCTCTGTGGAAATGGCAGCAGAAAACAGTAACCACAAGTCAAATAAATCCTTTATCCCCTCCCAAGGCTCTTTCTAAAGCTTTTTTCAAAATCACATCAGGTTGTGGAGCAGGCTTAGCCTTGGTATTTGCCCTAAGAATAGTGGCACTTGGTCTGGCAGGAGATCCTACATCGCCTCCACGATTATTACTACCTCCCGCTTTGCCTGCTGAGGAAATGGTGCAAAAACAAGTCAATGCAATTACCTATTTCACTCCAAAACAGTCTGGCGCACTGTGTTGGTCTTCGCCATTGCCCTGTGCTTTTGAAGTGAAGAGCTATGTTGATCTGAGAAATCAAGCAGAAGGATTAAGAGCAGGTTTTGTCCGAAAATCTCCCTAAGCATCAGCTCAGATGTTCGCTTCAAAGAGGGTTAATTATGTATATTCACGCAATTTCACTCTCTCTAAAGCAAACGTTCAAGGTATTAACAAGTTCTGGCAATAAATAACGATATCTCGATGAATAAATGGGAACTATAAGAGTATTCAAAGTCTAGTCTCAAAAGGCTGATGAATGATATTGATGTTGGATAAATCAATAAAATCTGAAAACCATTTATAGATGATGTCAGTCATTTTATGGGCATCTGATTGAAAGTTATTTCTGAATAATATCAGTAATTTCATGAATATCCTAACGAGGATTTCATTGTTGTAAAGTTCTAGATGGAGAGGAGATCAGATGATCACTTATGATTCTGTGGAGCGTTCACCAACAGTTCAGCTTCGCCAGTGCGGATTTGACGGAGGACAACGTTTTGTGGTGCTGGGTGGAGGATTAGCTGGATTGGCAACCGCTCGTGAACTTTTAACGCGGGGTCATAGCGTCACTCTGATTGAGAAAGGATCTGAGGTTGGCGGTCTGGCACGCACATTTGAACAAGATGGATTTCGGTTTGATATTGGGGGTCACCGTTTTCATAGCAATAATCCAACGGTGGTTCAATGGCTCAAAGATCTGCTCAAAACAGATTTACTGACAGTACCTCGCCACAGCCATATCTATCTGAATCGACGATTTGTTAACTATCCTATTCAGTTTCCTGGTGCGCTGGCGATCTTTTCGCCTGCAAAAGCTGCTCACATGGTTGCCAGTTACCTCTCTGCTAAAGTAACAGAGCGCAATCGGCAGGATGTCTCTTTTGAAGATTGGGTGATTAAACGCTACGGTAGAGCGCTGTATGAAGTGTTTTTTCAACCTTATACCGAAAAAGTATGGGGTATTGCTTGTGAAGAGCTAGCAGCAACTTGGGCATCACAACGGATTGGATTGCCCAGTATGTGGGAAATGCTGAAGCACGCGATCGCCCCTGCCAAAAACACACCCGCCACCGCGATTTCTGAATTTTACTATCCTCGCAGGGGATTTGGCATGATTCCCGCTGCTCTAGAGCGAGAAATTTTAGACATGGGCGGCATGATTCACACGAGTGCCACGCTGCTTGCTTGTGAGCCTATAGAAGCAGGTTTTCAGGTTTCAGTTGTGCTCGAGAATGGCGTTCAGCGCACCATTAATGCAGATTGCGTGGTTTCCTCGATTCCTGTAAACGCATTGTTGCAAAGCATTCCTGAGCATCTGGGGAGTCATGAGATCCTGGCTCAATCCAAACTGGAATATCGGGATTTAATTTGCTTGATGATCGCCCTGAAAAAAGAGCAAGTGAGCACCGATAGCTGGACTTATTTCCCACATCGCAATCTAATGTTTGGGCGCACCCACGAACCCAAAAACTGGTCACCCGAAATGGTGCCCGATCCGTCCTACACCTCACTGGCCATTGAGATCTTTTCAAGCCGAGGAGAAAGCAGCTGGACTTTGCCGGATGATGAAATCCTGAAAACGGTGGTCGATCAGATGGATCAAATTGGCTGGATTAAGAAAGCTGATGTTCACAAGAGCTGGGTGTTACGGGTGCCCTACGCTTATCCGGTCTATCGCAAAGGCTACGCCGAAAACTTAACAGTCGTGAAGGATTATCTAAGCCAGTGGAGTAATCTGCATTTGGTTGGTAGAACTGGGTCGTTTCACTATATGAATAGCGATGGAGTGATCGAAGATGTATTTCGTCTGATCGAAGAGCTATTTCCACAAGAGGCAATAGCCGTGCAGCCACTCATCGTCAGTGGTCGCTGGATGTAGCGATCGCTATCTGTCAACAGGGCGATCGCCCTCCGAAATCTTTCATGCAAACTTGCTCAGATCCCTAGTGATATATGACCATACCCTATTTTTCTGTCATCGTCCCGGTTTATAACGGCGGGGTTGCATTTGTGCATTGTCTAGATGCCATTCAGCAATCTCAATTTAAAGATTGGGAATTAATTGTAGTGGATGATGGTTCGACCGATGACTCGGCTACAGTTGCTGCATCCTATCAGGCCACAGTGCTCAGGAACTTGGATCAACAGGGGCCTAGTGGTGCGCGCAACTTGGGAGCAACTATTGCCAAAGGAAAGTATCTCTGCTTTATTGATGCAGATTGCGAAGTCTATCCAGAAACTTTTGCTAGGTTGGCAGATAAACTAGATTCTTGCCCCCAGATTGACGCCGTTTTTGGTTCCTATGATGATGCGCCTAAAGCCAGAAATTGTGTGGCTCAATTCAAAAATCTAATGCACCACTACGTCCATCAAACAGCACAAGAAACTTGTTCTACATTTTGGGCTGGATGTGGTGCCATCCGCCGCGAAGTATTTTTAAATCTGGGTGGATTTGACGTCCAGCGTTATCCGCGACCCAGTATTGAAGATATTGATTTGGGCTATCGTCTGCGTCAGAGCGGTGGCACTATCGCACTGGTAAAACAGGCACAGGTAAAACACCATAAAGCCTGGACATTATTCAATCTAATCAAAACTGATGTGTGCGATCGCGGCATCCCTTGGACGCAACTGCTACTGAGCCAAAAAAATGGCTTAATGAATGATCTTAACCTCAAGGTCTCCAGTCGTATTAGCGTCGCATTTTCCTTTTTACTTGTGATTCTGTGCAGCCTTAGCTTTTTGAGAGTAGAATCTATTTTTTTGGCTGGAATATTGGCGATTGCTCTCTTTATTATGAATCGCCCTATTTATCAATTCTTTTACAAAAAGAGAGGCATTGTTTTTTTATTGCAAACTATCCCCTTACATTGGCTCTATTTCTTTTACAGCGGGGTGGCATTTGTTTTAGGACACCTCTATTACTGGCAATCGCAGCGGCAACCTAATTTAGTTCGCAATCCAGAGTTGAGTGCATAGTACTTCTATTTAAGACACACCCTTAGCTTCCCTGTAAAAAATGTTTCATAGTGAGGGATGACTAGATCCCCACTATTTACCGACAGTGAATTCACTTCTAATGTTGCCTTATGGATCAAAATCCTCTTTAGCTTTTGCGTCAACTACAGTTTATTATCCTTTAGTTTCGGTCATTATCCCGGCATACAATGCAGAGCAATTTATTGCAAAAACTCTGCACTCTGTTCTACAGCAAACCTACCCGAACTTTGAAGTGGTAGTTGTGGATGATGGATCGAGTGATCGTACCGTTGAAATTGTCCAAAGCTTTGCTAGTAAAGATGCGAGAATTATACTTTTTTGCCAAGCGAATGCGGGCGTTGCAGTAGCGCGTAACTGGGGCATCACACAGTCCAACGGTGAGTTTGTTGCGCCTATTGATGCAGATGATTTATGGCACCCACGAAATCTGGAAAAGCAGGTCGCTTGTATGCAAGAGCCTGGGAGCGCTGTCGGGGTTGTCTATTCCTGGTCTGTGGATATTGATGAGTGGGAGACATTGATCGGGGGTATTCATGCAGCAGCTATTACGGGAGATGTGTATTACACCTTGCTTTGTCACAATTTTTTAGGCAATGCCAGCGCTACCCTAATTCGGCGTATTTGCCTGGAACAAGTGGGGGGCTACGATCCACAGCTAAAAGCACAAAATGCACAGGGTTGCGAAGACTGGGATCTTTACTTGCGGCTTGCCCAACAGTATGAATTTGCTGCTGTTCCTGACTTTTTGGTGGGTTATCGCAAGCTGCAAGAGAGCATGTCGTGTGACTACTCGAAGATGGCGCGATCGCATCATTTTATGTTGCAAGCCGCAAAACGGCGTGATCCCAAAATTCCTGAAGCCCTTTGCAGGTTGTCGAGCAGCAGTTTTTACCTCTACTTGGCGCATCAATGTGGTAATTTAGGGGTCACTTCGCGGAGTGAAATTCAAACTGAACAACAGCCTCTATTCTGGTTATGGCAAGCACTTAAAGCAGACGTGTCTCCGCTAATACGACCTAGATTCTATAGTTTGTTGCTCCAAATTAGTTTACGAATCTTTAAACAGAAGATTTTGAATCAAGTCTCCAAGCACGCGCAAGATAATATATTGCAAGAAAATATATTGCAAGAAAATACACAAAAAATTGAGCAGGAAATTACGCATCCAGACATTGCACATCAACCAGGCTGGGAGCGTTCGGTTCAATCCCTGGAACTGTCGTTCAGAGTGAAACTTAAACTGCTTGGAGGCAATATGTTGCACCTGCTAATTAGAAAGGGAACTCTGAGGCAGAGCCGTTTGCCTGATCCTAGTCTAAAGGTATACAAATAGCCAGCATGAGAACCTAAGAGAATGTTGATTTTATCTGCGCCATGTAAATGCAGAAGTTAACATTTTAATCAGTCCTTTGTAAGGCCAAATGATATATCTTCCGCAGGTTGGGTAGAGTGAACGTGAGACCCAAACTCTAAGTTAGATCTAGGGATATTAAAACAGTTTGCCATGGCTTAGATTGCAGGGTAATCGTCTCTGAGTCATGCGGTTAGCTTAGAGATCACCTGCACCAATCACCTCACGCCTATAAAAGAGGAATTTCTGTCGATGCTAAGTCCGATTAAAGTTGTTGATATTGAATTAAGTCAGCCAATTTCAACCTTAGAGGGTTTAGAGCAATACATTGCCCTCAAAGGATTGGTGCGTCTGAAGGGGGTTCCCCTTGGCTACATTCAAGCACCAATTGAATCGGGACAATGCACTGCTCAAACGATCAGTAAACTAATTCGCGAACATCAGAGTTGGAATATTATTGTCCAACTCCTCAAAGATGGCTTGGCGGCTTCACAACAACTGGAAGAATTGCAGTTTGAAGATTTAGTGGATCTGCCTGTTGCAGAATATCGGGGAGATCTGCCCCTGGTGACGGTAGCGGTGTGTACGCGCGATCGCCCCGCTGATATGAGGCTTTGTCTGGATGCCCTCAGCAAACTTGACTATCCCTACCTAGAAATTTTGGTCATAGACAATGCGCCCAGCAATAACGCAACGCAAGAGCTAATCACCAGCCAATATCCCCAAGTGCGCTACGTACGAGAACCTCGCCCAGGGTTAGATTGGGCAAGAAATCGCGCCATTTTGGAGGCAACAGGCGAAATTATTGCCTACACCGATGATGATGTGGCGGTTGATCCCGGTTGGGCAAAGGCACTGGCACAGGTTTTTGCCGAGCATTCTGAAGTAATGGCAGTAACGGGCTTAGTGGTGCCCTATGAACTGGAAACGGAGGCTCAGGTTTTATTTGAACTGTATGGCGGCTTTGGGCGGGGGTTTGAGCAAAAGTGGTACAGCAGAGTAGATAGCATCACACCCCGGCAGTGGTTGGGAGCCGGACAGTTCGGCACCGGGGCAAATATGGCGTTTCGGCGATCGCTATTTGATACGATCGGCTACTTTAATCCGGCATTAGATGTCGGTACGATCACTAATGGCGGCGGCGATCTGGAAATGTATTACCGCGTCTTGAAAGAAGGCTACACCCTGGTCTATGAACCCAAAGCAATGATTCGCCATCGTCACCGGCGGGAGAATGAAGCCCTGCGGCGACAAATTGCCTATAACGGCGTTGGGCTTTATGCCTATCTCACCTGCATTGCCCAAACGTATTCTGACGAGATCTTTAACGTTCTCTACATTGGGATCTGGTGGTTTTGGTGGTGGCATATCCGCCGATTGTTGCTCTGTTGGATTCACCCCGTGCGCTTTCCAAGGGATTTGATGGTGGCAGAGTTTTTGGGAATTTTTCAACATTTTGGTCGATACCAGCAGGCTTGTCGTAATGCTGCCAACATCACCGAAGAGTATCCCCTGGAACCCCAAGTGCCGCCAGTCTCGCGTCAACCTCGTCCCCAACTTGCGACTGAAGACCGAAAAGAGATTGCTATCCGCACCCTTGATCTAAGTCAGCCCTTGCGCCCCCTGACGGATGTGGCCGATTACCTAAAGGTGCGCCTCTTCCTGACTTGGCAGCAGCAGTTGCTCGGCGAGCTTGAGATTCAAACGGCTTACCAAACCCTCAGCGTCAGTCAACTCAGAAATAAGCTGGCTCCTAGTTTTGGCTTAAAGCTGTTTGAGCAGATTCATAATTTAAGTGGCGATCAAGTGTGGGCACGCATCAATGATGTTGTGGCTCAACACTACATCCCCACCGGAGTTATCCGAGCCGCTGCATCTCCGCTACCCGCAGGCATCTCTGTGTCAGTGGTCGTCGCAACCTACGATCGCCCGGAAGACTTGCAGAACTGTTTGCAGTGTTTGACCACGCAGCGATCGCCCCGCCCAATCGAAATTATTGTGGTGGATAACCATACAGCCTCCGGTTTAACGGCTCCAGTCGTGGCCAAGTTTCCCGGTGTTGTGTTGGCAAGTGAAGAAAAGCAGGGGCTTTCCTATGCCCGTAATGCTGGAATTCTGATTAGCCAGGGTGACATTATTATTGCTACGGATGATGATGTCACGATGCCAGCAGACTGGCTAGAAACCCTGGTAACGCCCTTCGTTCGTTCGGATGTGATGGTGGTCACGGGCAACGTGCTGCCAGTGGAGCTAGAAACCGATGCGCAAAAGCTGTTTGAAACCTACGGGGGGCTGGGACGCGGCTATAAGCCCTTTGAAGTGAATGGGGAGTGGTTTGAGGCATGTTCTAACCGCACAGTCCCCACTTGGGATCTCGGCGCAACCGCAAATGCGGCATTCCGAGCCAGCATTTTTAAGCATCCCCAGATTGGGCTAATGGATGAAGCGTTGGGGGCGGGCACCGCAACCGGGTGTAGTGAAGACACCTACGTTTTTTACAAGGTACTGAAAGCGGGGTATACCGTACTGTATGAACCCAATGCGTTTGTGTGGCACAAGCATCGACGCCATATGGCCGCTCTGCGTCGGCAAATTTATAGTTACAGCAAAGGACATGTTGCTTACCACCTGACCACGCTGTTAAACGATGGTGATTTTCGAGTGCTAGCTCGGTTATTGGTCGGTTTGCCACAAATTTACCTGTCGCGTATTTACTGTCGTCTGAGAGGGTGGACTGAATATCCGATATCGCTCGTGTTGATTGAAATGCTTGGAAATTTGGCGGGTCCCTGGGTGCTATGGCGATCGCGGCAACGGGTTAAATGCCTGGGGCGGAGCACTCCGGCGGTGATATCCTCCAGCAGTGTGCAATCGGATGTAGAAGCGATCGCTCTGCCATTTTCATTAGACGAATTATCTCCACCAAGCTTGGGAGCAAACGCGTTATCTCTAGTGGGCAAGGAGTTATAAAGAATGGTCACTCGATTTGCTGACTCTGGGTTGCAACATCGCTGGCGACTGCCCTATCTTTGGGATTTGTTGCGATCGCTCGTCGATCGCGACATGAAATTGACCTATAAACGCTCGGTTTTAGGGGTTGCCTGGACGCTCATTAATCCATTGCTTCAGCTGTTAGTGTTTGCGTTTGTCTTTCAAATTGTATTGCCAGTTAAAATTCCTCAATATGCCTCCTATGTTTTTGCGGGACTGCTTTCCTGGAACTGGTTTCAAACAGCCTTATATCAAGCAACCGGGGTGATTATCAGCAGCCGTTCTTTGATCCGTCAGCCGAGATTTCCAGTTGCCATTTTACCGATAGTCACTGTCACAACTGGATTAATTCATTTCATGCTGGCGCTGCCGATTTTAATCGCATTTTTGCTGATTGATGGAATTCAACTGACTCCGGTAATTCTTTTTTTGCCAATCCTGCAAATATTACAGTTTGCGTTCACGGTGAGTTGCGCCTATTTTCTGGCAGCACTAAATGTCACCTTTCGAGATACCCAGCACACACTAGGGGTAATTTTGCAGCTCTTTTTCTATCTCACGCCAATTTTCTACGATCTAAAAGCGATTCCCAAAGAGTACTGGTATATCTATGCCCTCAACCCTATGGTGCATATTGTCACCTCCTATCGACAAATTTTGATGTGGGGAGTGCCGCCCGATTGGATGGCGATCGCCATTATTGCCGGATTTACGGCGATATTGTGGCCGCTGGGTTACTGGTTGTTTAAACGTCAGAGTCGTCGCTTTGTGGAGGAACTGTAATGCGTCATGCGATTACGGTGAGTAACTTGAGTAAGGGCTTCAAGCATTATCACACCGGGAAGCCCACCACCTTTATGGAGGCGATGCTGTCCGGATTACGTCAAATGCAGCCGATTGAGCAATTTTGGGCACTGCAAGATGTCAGCTTTAGCGTGGCTCCGGGCGAGATGTTGGGGATTATTGGGCATAATGGTGCTGGAAAATCTACGCTATTGCAGTTAATTGGCGGTGTGGGTTATCCAGATAAAGGCAAAATTCAGGTGCGTGGCAGAGTCGGGGCCTTACTGGATTTGGGCGCTGGGTTTCACGGTGATTTGACTGGACGAGAAAATGTATTGGTCACGGCAATAGTGGCGGGTTTAACAGCGTCTGAGGTGAAACAACGGTTTGACTCCATCGTAGAATTTGCTGAACTCAAGCAATTTATCGACAGCCCAGTTCGCACTTACAGCACCGGTATGCAAATGCGATTGGCATTTTCTGTCGCCGTTCATACATGCCCCAAGGTGCTGTTGGTGGATGAGTTTCTCTCGGTGGGCGACTTATCTTTTCAAGCCAAGTGCTTGCAGCGAATTGCAGAACTCAAAGAGAAAGGTTGTGCGATTGTGCTGATTTCCCACAGTGCTGAACAGATTCAAGAATTGTGCGATCGCGCCCTCTGGCTGCGGCAAGGACAGGTGGTTGCCTACGGAGAACCGGAGGTTGTAGCAGGGCAGTATATCAGTGAGATGCGATCGCAAACCCAGCAGCGCACCCCCAACCGTCCTGCCCAACTGACGGGCTCTGGCGCAGAATTGCGCATCAATGAAAATCGGTTTGGTTCTCTAGAAATAGAGATTACTAACGTAAAGCTGTTGCCGCTGGATACGATTGAGTCAGGAGAATCGCTTTGTGTAGAAATTGAATATAATGCGCCTCAGGCAATTAAATCGCCCATTTTTAGCATTGCAATTAGCCAGGAAGATGGCCAAACTTGTCTAGATATCAACACCTTAGATATGCAGGTGCCGATGACAATAGTTCAGGGAAAAGGCAATCTCAAGCTACAAATTGAGCGCCTGGATCTGAAGCAAGGCAATTACTTTGTGGATGTAGGGATTTACGAAAAAGATTGGGCCTATGCTTATGATTTTCACTGGCATACATATCTCTTAACCGTCAATTCTAGCTATTCTAATAAGGGAATTTTGGCTCCCCCGATGCGTTGGGAAATCAACACGTTGCCAGTTCTTAGAGATCTATCCATGATCAATTGAATTTTTTAGCCCTTCACCACCCATGGCTTCTCACCGGCTTAAAGAATTAGATATAATTCGAGGTTTTGCAACCTGCTGGGTCGTGGGGCTGCATTTTTGGTTGATTCATTTTATGCGGCTCTTTAAGGATCAGTATGTTAGAGCGAATAGAATCAAAATTCGGGTGCTTTTGTTGTATGCGAGCGCGCTTCAAGTTTGCATAGTTTGTGCCGTTGGACTGCGATCGCTGACAAAACTGACTCTGGCTCAGCGAAACAGACTGGCGGTTTTCAAGCTTTAAACTTTGGTAATAAATTCTATGACCCCTTTCAGCGTTTCGATTATTGTTCCGGCACACAATGCAGCAGAGACACTGACTGAAACTATTGCTTCGCTGTTATGTCAAACTACTCCCGATTGGGAAGCCATTATTGTAGACGATGGCTCTAGGGATGAAACCGGGGCGATCGCCGCCCAATTCGCTGCTCAAGACAACCGGATTTGTGTGATTAGCCAATCCCAAAAGGGTGTAAGTGCGGCTCGTAATGCTGGATCTAGATCCGCGCAGGCGAACTGGCTAATGTTTCTCGATGCCGATGATTGGATCGCACCGGACTATTGCGCCCGCATGATGGACAGAATTGAGCAGAATGCCTCATTGGATGTTGTCCATTGTGGCTGGGTGCGCGTGGCTCCTGATGCTTCGTTGGTGGGTGAAAAACACCCTCCTCAAGCCGTTGAATTATTCGACATATTGGCTCATTACTGTCCGTTTGCGATACATGCTTGTATGGTTAAACGGTTCGTTTTTGAGCGGGTGGGAGGGTTTGATACCTCGCTTATGACTTGTGAAGATTGGGATCTGTGGCAGCGGATTGCTCGTCAGGGTGCTTATTTTGGCGGCATTCCAGAAGTCTTGGCCTATTACCGGATGCGTTCTCAGTCGCTTTCAGGCAACGGGACACAATTTTTCATTGATGGGCTGCGAGTACTGCGTCAAGGTTATGCGCCTGATCTACGGGTACCTGCCCCTCATCCCGCTTACAAAGACGGACTCCCTGCGGACAAACTGAGTAGTCTCCAGTTCCATTGGGCGGCATGGCCTGCGGGTTTGGTAATCGGCTTAGGGCAAGATGCCCGTCCCTTACTGCAATTGCTCAATGGTCATGCACCAGGCTTAGACCCTGACGCGATCGCCAGTAGTTTATTTGAATCTGTGCTGTTGCCCACCTGTTGTCCCCCGACGAATGGATGGCAGCTTTGGAATTCTATATCCTCATCGCTTCAGGATTTTTTGATTGCTTTAGAGCAGGCCGCTGAAGCGTGTGGGTTAGCGCGACGTGTCAGCATCATTTTGGAACGGATGGTGCTGGAAAATGCTGTTGATGCTCCATTGCCGCTGCAAGTGGGGCGTACCTACGGAGTACAGTTGGACGTAACACAGCCGCTCAGAGAGATTGCTCCACCCCCAGAAATTGAGCGGCTGCACGGTACGGTAACAGTTGCAGGGCAACGCATAGGAACACTGGAGTTACCCGTTTGTGACGGACGAGTGTCTCAAATAGTTTTGAAAGATAGTATCGCTGATCGGTTTTGTTGGCAAATTTTGGGTCAGTTTTATCAGGAAACGGTCTATTGCCGAGACACTCAGGCGGAAGATCAAGAAAATGATTGGCGATCGCAGCACAATCAAATCGGCTGGACGACCTTTTTACAAGATTTGTGGGACCGCCCTGACTGGGCTGGAGAAGATTTCTATGATGCGTCTCGATTTGATGCCATTGACGAAACGCTGCAATTAGCAGCCAATTCGTTGACCCTCGAAGTGAGCCATCCCTTTCCACATGTGCTTGTTACTGGTTCTGACCTGACCGTTATTTTGACCGTAGGTGGAATCACTTTTGGGCAGTTTACTGTTCCGGTAAATGAGGGTAACATATCGGCTCAGGCGCTGAGAGCTGCGCTGACAATGGCAGGTGGGCTGGAACTGTGTCGTGTTGTGGTACGAGAAGCATTGCTTGAACAACCGATCACACAGGTTGGGACGCTTAGGCAGCGTTTAGCAATGGCAGCGCAGCAGCGGATGCAGCACATTGGGAGGATTCCAGCAGTTGTTTCCCCAATCGTCTCTGGAGAACTGAAAGACAGCGCTCAAACCCTGATTTTGGGGCACCGTCATCAGGCGATTGGTAGCAGTGGATCGCGTTGGGCAATGCTGCCTGTGGCGGCGGCGGAGAGTTTGCTTGCCATGACCCAAATGACTCAAGAGGCGATCGCCCAAACTCCAGATCCGCATCAACCCATCAAACAAATTATTTATGCACCTGATGCCCTCAGCTATGTTCAAAGCCAATTGGCAGCATCTAAAAATCATTCTAACAGCCCTGCACTGGTGCAAACTCACTTTAATAACCGCGACCATTTTGAAACGCTTTTTGCGACCCAACCCGACCCCTGGAAATACACCACTGCTTACGAACAAACCAAATATGAACAAACTCTTTCCCTCTTACCGACCCAGAAAATTCAGCGTGGTTTAGAACTTGCTTGTGCTGAAGGGCATTTCACGGCACAACTTGCGCCTTATATAGGATCTCTCATAGCAACGGATATTTCTCAAATTGCGGTTGAGCGTGCGGCTCAACGATGTGCGCAATTTTCGCATATCCAATTCAAGCAACTGGATATGGCTGCTGATCCACTGCCAGAGTGGCTCCAACTTATTGTCTGTAGTGAAGTGCTTTATTACATCGGTGGATGGCAAGCCTTACATAATTTTGTTCAAAAAGTGGTTCATGCGCTTGAACCTGGAGGCTACTTTCTCACGGCGCACGCCCATCTAGTTGTGGATGAACCTGATCACCCTGGCTACAACTGGGATCATCCCTTTGGTGCCAAAGGGATCAGTGACGCATTTATGAACGCTGCCGAAATGCATCTGGTCAAAGAAATCCGAACTCCGCTGTATCGCATTCAACTATTTCAAAAAGACCAGCCAACCGGGATAGCTGCACAACAACAAGCGCCAATTCTGGTACAGTTGCCCCAACCCACGCCTCCTCCAGAACGAGTGGGCGATACAATTTTGTGGTACGGGGGGCGGCCTCAACTTTCAGATGCAGCGCCGATTTGCACAGATCGCTTGCCCATCTTGATGTACCACCGGGTTGCGCCTGAAGGGTGTAAGGCCATGAGTCAGTGGCGCGTTACGCCAGAGGCATTTGCGGAACATTTGCACTATCTCCGTGACGCTGGCTATTACACGATTGGCATGGAAACCTGGCAGCAGGCGATCGCCACCAAAACTCCCTTACCCGGTCGCGCCATTCTGTTGACGTTTGACGATGGCTATCTTGATTTCTTCACCTATGCCCATCCGCTGTTGCAAGCCTACGGATTTTCTGCCACTGTGTTTTTGGTAGCCGAACGGGTTGGAAAGTCCAATCAATGGGATGAAATTTATGGCGAATCTGTGCCCTTGATGGATTGGGTTCAGATTCGTCAATTGCAAGCGCAAGGCATTGAATTTGGTTCTCATAGCACAACCCATCGTCCCCTAACTGCCCTCTCAGTGCCAGAGATTGTAGAGGAAGGGATGCGATCGCGTACTATCTTGACCAGCAAATTGGGTAGACCCGTTTGTGCTTTTGCCTATCCCTATGGTGATTTTGATCCGGTTGTGGAGCATCTGATTGGAGCCTGTGGTTACACGATGGGTGTATCTTGTCGGCCAGGACGCAGTAAGTTTGAAAATAGCCTGCTGGCACTGCCTCGGATTGAAGTGAGTGGTTCTGACCGTTTGCAGGATTTTATCGCAAAACTAAACGATTCTGGAAAGGCGGGTTTTGTCACTCAGTTACCGCTAGAACGTGACAGAGCAACATGGCAGGAGTAGGGGTAGATCGCCCAGTTTGCTAAACAGATCAAAGGGCGATCGCTTACCTTGCTATCTGCTCCTCAAATCATCTGCCCTTTGGAGTAAGAAAACTCTGATTGACCTGATGAATCGACAACAGTTCTAAAGCCCATACTGTTCACACAGCGATCGCAGTTTTGTGATCAATCGGTTTTGTAGGCTCTCCGGCGCAACAATCTTGCAGTCTTCACCGTAGGGCAGAATTTCCCGAAAGAACCAGAAGGTATTCGAGAGCGATCGCACCACTCGGCGAGTATTAGGTGGCTCTGTGATCCATTCATTCAAAATGTCTTCTGGTCGAGATTGATAGGCAAACGCCAAGCCACCCATAATCTGCATTTCTGCATTGATCGTGTCTAAGCCAGATCGCCATTTTCCACGAACCGATGAAAGGGCTGCTTCGGGAATGCGATCGAGCCGTAACGTCCAATTGTGCTGCAATTCTGGTAAATCCTGGTTGCCCTCGGTTTCTTCACACCAGCATTCCAGATATTGTCGCTTTTCTCGAAAAGTAATTCTGGCATAGTGAATGGTAAATATCCACGGGCGATCGGCAGCATCTCGATAGGTCAACCGGAACGGCTCATGACGGCGGATATACTGGTCGATTTCTGTTCGCCAGGGAATGCTAGGTGTGGTGAGCAAGTGCTCGATTTCGCTACGTAAGGGCAGCGTTAATTCACTGCGCTCCAGCAACAGCTGAGCAATCAGTCGAGCTTCGTCGAGTTGCCCATTGTCGGTGAGCGATCGCATAGCCTGCTGGAGTGCCAAAATGCGACTGTTTGACCAATCGTTGTTGCGTCCAATTAGCAGTTCTCGTTGAGCGATCGCCTCCACTAACCGCGAAATGTTGGGGCGATCGCCCCACAGCATCCCTTGCTCAGTGGCGATTTGTTCTAACTGCGCTTTGTCTGCATCCGAAATCGACAGCGTAACTGAATGACCACGACGTCCCATGAGAATCCTGGAAAGTGTACGTTCACTTTGTACTGGACAATCTCTATTGTGCCTGCCAAGATAGAGTTAACGCAACCAGTCACGTACATCTGGGTCGAGAGTCAACCTGTAATCAGTAGAAGCATTCCCAAATGTCATTACTCAATCGCGTTCCTGAAACACTCGAAGATCGTTATTTTCAGACAATTCGTCCCAAGCTTTACGAACTACATGGCACACACCGACAGCATGGTGTGCGAGAAAGCAGGACGTTGGCTGAACACTTAGATTCAGCGTGCCAATTCAGTTTAACGGTGAGCCGCTTAGCAGGTGTACCAGAGCCGCAGAGGGCTGTGCTACTAGCGGCGACTGCTGTTCATGACCTCAATAAGCTGGATGGAGCAAAAGGTCGTAATGTCAAAAACTTGGCGAGAAATCAGACCTTTCTCAAAGAGCAGCTAGAGCAAGCCGGAGTCAGCGTTCTAATTCAATCGGATGCAGACTTAGAATTAGCCCGAAAATTAATCGAGCGGCACTCCGGGCACAACGTGAGCGACGGTGCCAGATTTTTGCCAGAAGATCCGCAGATTGAACGCTGGGCTTCGATCCTCCGGGCAGCCGATTTATTTGATTTGGAGCTTGCAGAAGAAAAGCTAGCTCAAAAAATTCGGACAGAGTTAATTCATGCGTTAGGTCGTCCCTGTGAAATTTATCGAGTCAGGATTACAGAAGACCGAGGCTATATCACAGCACTGCTGTTGAGTGCGTGTGAAGAAGTACTGTATCAGCATCAGTACAATGTGCTAGCGCTGTTCCCAGATGGGATTCTAATCGAAGGAGCTGCGCATGTAGAATTAGATTTAACGATGGAAATTGCTGCTGCGTGGCAAGCCAAAATTGATCAGGTGTTTGGCAGCAATATTGAGCAGTTGGTTAGGGCAACTAAAGATGGAATTAAAGTTTCTCATCAAGCCGTGCAACACGATCGCGATGAAGTGTTGAATGTAGTTCTGGCACTCCTAGAAAAGAAGAAAGCGGGATTCAAATTGGAGAAAGTTCAAGGAGATGTTGAGAAATGGGGCAATCAAAAAGTTGAGCCTGCTGAGTTGAAAACAGCACTAGAAGTTGGATTAATCCCGGCTATAGATTCAGAAGACTTTAGTATTTCTGAAGGGATGAAAGCTGCCTATCTTAGCTATCGAGAAGTTGAGCCAGAATTATCGCCCAAGCTTGTTTGGGATCGAATCGCAACTCATGCTGGATTATCGGAACCACAGCGACAGGCACTAGAGCCGTTTGATGCGCTGTATGGGCGATCGCTCTTTGCTGCAAAATCATCACCCAATGGAATGCAGGGAGTCATTGTTGCTTTACAGGAATCACTAGAGTTGCGAAATGGCGAGACTCAAGCCAGTCATGCGGATGTGTCAGAAGATATGATTACATCTGTGCAGCGATCGCTCAGTTGTCCCTTTGTTAGGAGTGCCTATGGAAACAGTGAATTGGTGGCTTATATAGAAGCAAATCCTCGTCAGCGCTGCTCTCTAGGCGCGACTGTCAGCGAAACCAGTACGCTGAGTTCTGACAAGATGCCGATTGGAACAAAGGTGCAAATGTTTTCCAATCGTCTGCCAGGTGGTATGACTAGCGATCCAGTCCGGCAGGCTGAACCAATGGCATCGCTTGCTTATCAACTAATGACAGTTGGCGCTCATTTTCCAGCAGCCAAAAAAGAACCACCCTACTATTTGCACTTCTCCTTACCACAGGGATCTTGTCCAGAGCTGCTGCGAATCTGGCGAGACTGGTTAGACGATATGAAAGCAACGAATGGGGAAGGCGGCCCTGTCACCCTTGATGAGTTGAAGTTGTACCGAGATAGAGCGATCGTCTTCAAAGCCAATAAAGTCGTCGGATTTGCCTTGCCCAAGCGTCGTGATTTTGTGCATTCCACTGTCACCATTCCCATTACTTGGGGCGATACTACAGCATCGCTGTCGCTATTGAAGTCACTGAGATTAGCATTAGAGCTGTCCTTAGCGCCTGAGTTTGGGTTTCCGTTTGTGCTCAGTGCAGGACTACAAGTAGATGTGGTAACTCATGTTTTTGGTCGTGTCGAAGGCATTCCTTCAGCGCTGCAATCTCTCTTGAATATTGGCAATTCTCAAGTGGGGATGTATGAACGCACTGAGGCAAAGGAGCTTCTGACACGATTGAGGTGCTTGTCAGATTTAGCGATCGCGATCGTTAGCCTATCTAAGGTTGATGACTGTATCTACGACCTTGCCCGTGCCTGTAATCAGCCGTTTAGCCTCTATTTTGTCTTGCTGCGTTGGATTTTGCGAGAGCAGGATGACCCAAATCTTGGCTTCAACTGGCATCGCATTCGAGAACCCTTACAAACACTATTAAGGAGCCTTATGCCCAACGATAATTCTTTGTTGACCAAGTATTTGAAGGAAGCCGCTCAGATTGCTGCCGAAGCAAAACTGTGGGGGAGTTCGGCGGAGAAACGTACCTCACTCGCTGAACCCTTTGTAGAATTCACCACCGCTGCCCGTTCTCAGAAAACCTACATGGATTTGGATTTTATGTTTGCGGCACTTGTGCAGAAATATCACACGCGTTTGGATCGCATTCGAGAACATGGCGTGGGTTTGACCAAGTTGGAACAAATCAAAAGCTACTACACCGTGATTCGTCAGCTTTATGAGGAGGTGTATCAAGGTCGTCCAGATAAACTACTGAGTGATCAGAAAAACCTGGAGGCAGCTTATCTCTTTTTTCTGGAAGAAGCACGGCGAGATGTGAGAGCAAAGGTAGAAGCCGACAAGAAGGCTCAAGAAACGGCTGCATAGCCTGATTTGTATTAATTCATCGCTCATTAATTCATTACCAAGGAACTGTCATGTCGATCGAAAAACTGAATCCCTTCTTTGCGCCTGCATACGAAAACTTTCCTAAAGGCCGAACCATTGGTTTGGTGGTCTTGAGAACGTCTCTGTCTGAGTTGATTCTGCGAACTGAAGGTACGGGCGAACCTATGTGTCGTGAATTTATTCAGGCAGGACAAACTGATAAGCAAGTGGTGCAACGGCTGGTCATGACTAAACGCAAACAGGTTGCACCAGAGCGGCGCAAAGGCCGGGAATTTCTCCGCGCTCAAGACTTACTGCGCCTCAATAAAGACGGTGTACCTTGTGCGCTCAATACTAATGCACCTTGTGAGATGTGTGTAGATTGCTTCCTGTATGGCTTTGCCGCAGGGGGCGGTGGTGCTCAAAAGAGCCGGATTTGGACAGAGGATGCTTTTAGCATTTTGACTGCAACTGATACGTTGAGCGATCGCACGATCAACGCCATCTTTGAAACAGGAACAATGCGTGATGAAAAAGGTAATGCTTCAACTGCATTAAATACCAGTGAATATATCAAACCGGGTGTGCATTTTCTGGATGTTGTCACCTTGAAGGATGTAACAGCGGATGAGTTTCGCTACATTGTTGGCAATATCCTCCTCACCAGTCGCTATGGTGCCGTATCGAGCCGAGTCGGACGCATGGAAAACCAAATTCTCGGCATCTTTGGCGGCATTGCAGAATTGCCAAGTTCGCTGGAGTTAGTACAAGCCATTTATGACGAGTTCACCGCCAACAGCAAACCGTTAGAGCATCCACTCGATAATGGTGAGTTGATCGATGCAGCTCAAACTGTAATCGCCAGTTGGACTCATCGCAGAGGTGTTTCATTGCAGCTTACAAATGAAGAACTGGCAGCGGCGATCGCTGATGTTGATCGCCATTGGTCAGACGCAGAGCGAGAAGCTTTCCTCAAGCGATTGGATGCATCCTATGAACCATTCCGCCAAGTCGGTGAAAAGAAAGGTAAAGGGAAGAAGAAAGAAACCGCCGAAGCAGGGAATTAGTCCATGACTGAGCAATTGAGCCTGCTAGATGATGTAAAACCTGCTGTCAGGTTGCCATTCAAAACAGCAAAGCTGATCGAACTGTGGTGTGCAGAACCTGTGTTCTTTGCTTCCAGAGAATTATCAGATACCTATTATACAGAGGGGGCGATCGGCAATTATGCTTTAGCGTATGCTTTGGGCTGGGCGCGATCGCCCTACCGACTTACCGGACGCGATACTGGAAGACCTCGCTATATCGAAGACCTAACGCCACTCAATCAACAGTGCTACGTCCTGCCAGCTTGGTCAGCTACGGGCAGTCCAACCTATCGGTTTGAGCGGTTCAATGCCTGTCTCTTATACACATCTGACGCTGCCGACGAATAGAGAGGTGTAGATCTCGGTGGTCGCCGTATCAT
>ENA-ORBV01006688-ORBV01006688.1-microbial-mat-metagenome-genome-assembly--contig:-NODE-6688-length-20164-cov-5.183153_pt1 | contig 20164 bp, 17 predicted proteins | sample MGYA00237777_ERZ505514 | MGnify/ENA primary metagenome ERZ505514 (study PRJEB26160, sample SAMN06269048) | microbial mat metagenome | isolation source: Oligotrophic lake microbial mat | place... | reverse complement strand
AGCCGCAGCGCTCAGCCTTGCCAGCGCACCCCATCGCAGCCCACTCGGGCGCGTCCAACTGCGGTTTCTAGGTTCAAACTTGGCTTCTCGCCGACAAGCCACTTCATCAGGCGGGTCGGGTGGCCGCGCCGGGCAGACGGAACTATTTGCACATGCCGCAGAGCCACGCACGCCAATCAGGTGGTCGCGCCCGTCCCATGGCTCGCTGCAAAAACCATCTGCGCCATTGGAGTCGGCCCGGCGCGGACGCCCGGCACGCTGGCCAGGGGGCATCAATTGCCGAAGGTACCGCTGCGCCCGCAGCAACACTGGCGGGACAGGGAAACTCCAAGGGCCTCCACAGCGACCAACTCTGCACAAGCAGCCTGCTATCGCATCAGCCCCTTGCCCTGCAGCACCGCGATCACCCGGTCGCGGTGGTCACCCTGCACTTCGATCATGCCGTCTTTGGCTGTGCCGCCCGAGCCACACGCCGTCTTGAGTTGTTTGGCCAGGGCGTCGGCCTGTTGGGCATTCAACGGCAAACCCTTGACCAGTGTGACGGTCTTGCCGCCGCGGCCTTTCTTCTCCAGCAGCACCTGCACCTTGCCCGCGGGCTTGGGCGGCTGTGCAACCGCGCTGGCACATTGGCACGCCGTTACCGGCCGACGGCAAGACGGGCACATGCGCCCGGCATCGGTCGAATACACCAGAGCGGTTGGGGGTTCAGATCCGCTCGAAGCCTTGCCGCGCATGGCCGCCAACAGCCTCAGGTGATCAGCGGCGCACACATGCCGTCGATGCGGGAAAGCACCTCCGGCGTCAGTTTGGGCACCACTTCCAGCGCGCCCAGGTTGTGCGTCAGTTGCTCCATTCTGGAGGCACCTGTGATGACGCTGCTCACTCGCGGGTTGTGGGTGGCCCAGGCTATCGCCAGTTGGGCCAAGCTGCAGCCCAGATCCGCCGCGACCGTCGCCAACTGGCGGATCACCGCATTGCGGGTGGCGTCATTCAGGCGCTGGGTCAGGAACCCCATGTCCTTGCGCGCAGCGCGGCTGCCTTTGGGAATGCCATCCAAGTACTTGCCGCTCAACTGCCCGCTGGCCAGCGGGCTCCAGGTCGTCAGGCCCAGACCAATGTCTTCATACAGCCGCGTATATTCCTGCTCCACCCGTTTGCGGTGGAACAGGTGGTATTGCGGCTGCTCGACGACCGGCTTGTGCAGGTGGTGGCGCTCGGCGATGTCCCATGCGGCGCGGATTTCGTCGGCCGACCATTCACTGGTTCCCCAATACAGCGCCTTGCCGCGCTGGATCATGTCGCTCATCGCCCACACGGTTTCTTCGATCGGCGTGTGCGGATCCGGTCGGTGGCAATACACCAAGTCGATGAAGTCCAGCCCCATGCGCGCCAAAGAACCATCGATGGCCTGGGTCAGGTACTTGCGGTTCAAGGTGTTGCGGCGGTTGACGTCCGTGCCGTCGCCGGCCAGCCCCCAGTAAAACTTGGTCGACACGATGTAGTTCAGGCGCGGCCACTTGAGCGCCTTGATGGCTTTTCCCATCACCTCTTCACTCTTGCCGCCGGCATAGGCCTCGGCGTTGTCGAAGAAGTTGATACCGGCGTCCATGGCGGCGGCCAGCATTTCGCGTGCGGCGCTGGCGTTGACCTGGTTGTGGTAGGTGACCCAGGAGCCCAGCGAGAGTTGGCTGAGTTGCAGGCCGCTGCGGCCGAGTCGTCGGTATTGCATAGTGATCGGTTTCCTGGTTGTTGGGTTTAGCTGGCTTGCTGGGCAGCCAGTGTGCGCTCGATTCGCGACATCATGTGTGTCAGTTCCGCCCCCTGCATCACCGCCAGCGACTCGTCTGGCGCCAACTAGGGCGCCACGCCCCTGATGCCCATCGTGGTCGAGCCGTCGATGCCAAAACCAAAGTAGAAACCGGTCAGCGTGTCAAAGCTGGCAAAGTCGACAACGTCACTGCCGGTAAAGGGCGCGGCGGCAATAACGAAGACGCCTTGGGTACGGGAATGGATCAGTGCTGCGGCCATGGTGACGGCTCCTGAAGACTGGGAGTGGGGTTCATCGGAACGGTGGCCGGTGAAGCTGCTCACATTTGCAACCCATTGTAGGCACCGGGCGGCGGTAAATCGCCGCCGCCGCGCCATCCTGGCGCTTTGCGCCGCAAGCGCATGCCGGTCATTCGACCGTCACGCTCTTGGCCAAATGGGGTGGCGTGTGTCTACGGCCGGCGCTGCGCGCCTTGACTCGACTGCGTCAAGTTAGCCTCGACGCAAGCCCAGCAACCTGGCGCCCTTCGGGTTGGGGCGTTGCGCCACAAGCGCATGCCGGTCATTCGACCGTCACGCTCTTGGCCAAATGGGGTGGCGTGTGTCTACGGCCAGCGCTGCGCGCCTTAACTTGACTGCGTCAAGTTAGCCTCGACGCAAGCCCAGCAACCTGGCGCCCTGCGGGCCGGCGCGTTGCGCCGCAAGCGCATGCCGGTCATTCGACCGTCACGCTCTTGGCCAAATGGAGTGGCGTGTGTCTACGGTCGGCGCTGCGCGCCTTAACTTGACTGCGTCAAGTTAGCCTCGACGCAAGCCCAGGACCCTGGCGCCCTGCGGGCCGGCGCTTTGCGCCGCAAGCGCATGCCGGTCATTCGACCGTCACGCTCTTGGCCAGGTTTCTGGGCTTGTCCACATCGGTTCCGCGGGCGCAGGCGGTGTGGTAGGCAAGCAGTTGCAGCGGGACCACATGCAACAGCGGCGACAGGGCGCCGTAATGCTCTGGCATGCGGATCACGTGTACCCCTTCGCCACTTTCGATGCGGGTGTCGGCATCGGCCAGCACGTACAGCACACCACTGCGTGCGCGCACCTCGTGCATGTTGCTCTTGAGCTTTTCCAGCAGCGCGTCGTTGGGGGCCACGGTGACCACCGGCATGGCGCTGGTGACCAACGCGAGCGGGCCGTGTTTGAGTTCACCTGCGGGATAGGCCTCGGCATGGATATAACTAATCTCCTTGAGCTTGAGCGCGCCTTCCAGAGCGATCGGGTAATGCAAGCCGCGCCCCAGAAACAGCGCATTCTCCATCTTGGCGAAGTCCTCGGCCCAGGCGATCACTTGCGGCTCCAGCGCCAGCACCGCCTGCAGGGCTGTCGGCAGGTGGCGCATCGCCTTCAGATGTTCATCTTCCTGCGCCTGGCTCAGGCGCCCGCGCCCCTTGGCCAATGTCAGGGTCAACAGGAACAGGCCCGCCAGTTGCGCGGTAAAGGCCTTGGTGGATGCGACGCCGATCTCGATTCCGGCGCGCGTGATGTAAGCCAGCTTGCACTCCCGCACCATGGCGCTGGTGGCCACGTTACAAATGGTCAGGCTGTGTTGCATGCCCAGGCTCTGCGCGTGGCGCAGGGCTGCCAGTGTGTCAGCGGTCTCGCCAGACTGGGTGATCGTCACCACCAGGCTACGCGGATTGGGCACGGAGTCGCGGTAACGGTATTCGCTGGCCACCTCGACCTGGGTCGGGATGCCGGCAATGCTTTCCAGCCAGTACTTGGCGGTGCATCCGCTGTAGTAGCTGGTGCCGCAGGCCAGAATCAACACCGAGTCGATGTCCTGGAACACACGATGTGCACTGTACATGGCGCCATCGAACAGTTCCGGCACGAACCCCTCGACGCCTTCGAGTGTGTCGCCAATTGCGCGCGGCTGCTCGAAGATCTCCTTTTGCATGTAGTGGCGGTACGGACCCAGCTCGGCCGCGCCGCTGTGCGCCAAAACCGTGCGGACCGGCCGCTGTGCGGGTGCGACCGACTTGTGGGCCTTGTCCACCAACCAGTACTTGCCGATCTGGATGTCGACCACGTCGCCTTCGTCCAGGTAGACGATCTGGTCCGTCACACCGGCCAGGGCCATCGCGTCGCTGGCCAAAAAGTGCTCCTGTCCGTTCTTGCCAATGCCCAGGATCAATGGCGAGCCGGCGCGCGCGCCAATCAGGCGGTGCGGTTCGTCCTTGCAAAACACCGCGATCGCGTAGGCACCATGCAACTGCCCGACGGCGGCCTTCACGGCCTCGAACACATCGCCGTCGTACAGGCTGTCAACCAGGTGGGCGATCACCTCGGTATCGGTCTGGCTCTGGAACAGGTAGCCGCGCGCGCTCAGCATGGCGCGCAGCGCATCGTGGTTTTCAATGATGCCGTTGTGGACCAGCGCCACGCGCCCGGGCCGCTCAGCCGCATCGGCACCCGGACCATGGCTGAAATGCGGGTGCGCATTGTGTACCGTCGGTGCGCCGTGTGTTGCCCAGCGGGTGTGGGCGATACCGGTCGCACCTTCAAATGCCCCGGCGCCGACCTGTTCGGCGAGTTCCGCCACCCGCGACGTGCTGCGCGCCCGCTTCAGGCCACCAGCATGTACCGCCACGCCGCAGGAGTCATAGCCCCTGTATTCAAGGCGTTGCAGGCCCTGGACCAGGATGGGAACGATGTTTCGGGTGGATACAGCGCCAACGATGCCACACATATGGATCCCCAAAAAGTTAGTGCGGCGATGTTAGTGCCGCTTAAAAGAAACAAGCACTCAAAAATGTCACATAAACGATCAATAATTCCATGAATCCATTGATACGAACAAATATTCCGTCGATGATCGATCTATGGAACAAACGGACATAGATGAAATTGACTTGCGGCTGCTGGACCAACTCCAGACGGATGCGTCCCTGAGCAACCTGGAACTCGCCCGGCGCGTCCATACTTCGCCACCAACCTGCCTGCGCCGCGTCAAACGGCTGCACGCGGCAGGCCTGATCGAGGGCCAGGTTGCGCTGTTATCACCCGACAAGCTGGCGACTGTGCTGGGCCACGGCCTGACAGCGATTGTCGAGATTACGCTGGACCGCCAGGGAGCCGAGTGGCTGCACGCGTTCGAGCAAAGGGTCGCCGCCGACCACAGCGTGCAACAGTGCTACCAGGTGTCACCCGGGCCGGATTTCGTGCTGGTGGTGCACAGCCGCGACATGCCGGACTACGTGGCGCTGGTGCAGCGCCTTTTTACCGGGGAGGCCAATGTGCGCAACGTGAAGGCTTTCTTCAGCGTCAAGCGCAGCAAATTTGGCGCGCAATTGCCTATTGCGAAAGCGCCGCCGCGAGCGGTAGCCGCAAGGTGACGCAACAGCCTGGCGCCAGGTCACCACGCGCGCTGATGCTGCCGCTGTGGCGCGCCACCACCATCCGCGAAAGCGCCAATCCGGCTCCCAGCCCCTCGAACTGACGGCTGCTGTGCAGACGCTGGAAGACGCGGAACAGCCGGTCCTGAAAACGCGAATCAAAGCCGACGCCGTTGTCGCTGATGCGCAGCTCCAACATGTCGTCGTCGCACTGGCCGCGGCTGACTTCGATCACGGCAGGCGCACAGGCAGCGCTGAACTTCAACGCATTGCCCAGCACCTCGGTCAGCATTTGCCCCAACAGTGCCACGTCGCCGCGCACCATCGGCAAGTCGGCCTCGATGTGCCAGTGCACCTGGCGATCCGCATGCACCGCCGCCAGTTGCACCCGCACCTCCGTCAACAAACGCGACATATCGACGTCCGACAGCTGCAACTCCACACGCCCGACCCGGGACATCTCCTGCAAGGCGTCGAGCTGGCGCACGATCATTGCGGCCGAATCAACAACGGTCTGCAGATGGGCAGCGGTATCCGGCTCCAGCCGATCACCAAGGTCTTCGCGAATGATCTTGAGATAGGCGTTGATGTGGCGCAGCGGCGCACGCAGATCATGGGATACCGAATACGTGAAATCTTCCAGTGCGTCGCGCGCCAGTTGCAGTTCGCGCTGCAACGCGTCGATGCGCTGCGGTGCGGCATCCGGCGACTGGCTCATTTATTCGGGCGCTTCCAGCCGGCGATCACACTTTGCCGGCCACGCGCCACGCTGAGCGCACCAGCTGGTGTGTCCTTCGTGATGGTGGAACCACCACCGACCGTCCCGCCAGCCCCAATCGTCACAGGAGCTACCAGCACACAGTTGCTGCCTACATGCACATCGGCCTCGATCACCGTGCGGTGTTTGAATGCGCCATCGTAGTTTGCGGTGATGCTGCCGGCGCCATAGTTGACGCGCTCGCCGACCGTGGCATCCCCCAGATAGGCCAGGTGGTTGGCCTTGGCACCCCGCGCCAGGGTGGAGTTTTTCACCTCGACGAAATTACCGATATGGACTTGCGCACCCAGCACGGCGCCCGGACGCAAGCGTGCAAATGGGCCCACCAGTGCGCCCGCGCCCACACTGACGCCGGCTTTCTCGCCATCGATGTGGGTGAACGGATGGATCACGGCACCGTGCGCGACCACGGCATTGGCGATCATGCAGTTCGCCCCGATCTGCACATCGTCGCCGAGCACGACCTTGCCTTCAAAGATGCAGTTCACGTCGATGGAAACGTCCTGGCCGCATTGCAGCTCGCCGCGAACGTCAAAACGGGCCGGATCGGCAATGCGCACCCCCGCTTCCATCAGGGCTACGGCCTGGCGCTGCTGAAATGCACGCTCCAGCTCGGCCAGCTGCACCGGACTGTTGACGCCTGCAACTTGCACCGCATCGGTGATCCTGTGTGCCACCACACCCACGCCATCGGCCACCGCGAACTTGACGACATCGGTCAGGTAATACTCTTTCTGCGCATTGTGGTTGTCCAGCCTGGCCAGCCAAGTCTTGAGCAGCCTAGCCGGCACGGCCATGATGCCGCTGTAGATTTCCTGCACCGCGAGCTGCGCCGGGTTGGCGTCCTTCTGCTCCACAATGCGCAGCACCGGCGCATCGTCTGCATCCCCGGCGCGGACGATGCGACCGTAGCCTGAAGGGTCCGGCAGCACCAGCGTCAGCAGCGCCAGTCGGCTCCCTGCGCACAAGGCAATCAGGCGGCGCAGGGTGTCCACCTGGGTCAGAGGCACATCCCCGCTGAGCACGACCACCACACCGTCATCCGGCAACAGCGGCACGGCCTGCTGCACGGCGTGGCCGGTTCCCCACTGCGGCTCCTGCCGCACGCACTGCAGCGCCAATCCATCCACGCCCTGGCGCAGCGCCAGACAGGACGCCTCGACCGCATCGGCGCCATGCCCGGTAATCAACACCGCACTCCTGGCACCCAGCCCCTGCGCCGTGGCTATCACATGGTGCACCAGCGCGCGTCCGGCCAATCGGTGCAATACTTTGGGCAACTTGCTCTTCATGCGGGTACCCTTGCCCGCCGCCATGATGACCACATCCACTGCCTCAACTGTTTCCATATCCGTGCTTCCTCACCGTTTTGCAACCCTGAAACGGATTATCGGCCTGCCCGGTCTGGCCCTCGCGCTGGTCTTTCTGCAGGGCTGCAGCGCCATCAAGCTGGCGTACAACAATTTGCCGGAACTGGGCTACTGGCAGATCGACGGGTATGTGGACCTCAACGAGGCGCAATCCCTCAAGGTTCGCGATGAACTGTCCCGGTTCCAGCAATGGCACCGTGCCAACGAACTGCCGCGAATTGCAGACCTGTTGCAAAAGATCCAGCGTCTGGCGCCGAATGAAACGACCCCGGAGCAGGTCTGTGGCTTGTTCGCCGATGTGCGCAACCGCATCGACGCACTGGTCAATCAGTCCGAACCCGCAATCGTCCCGCTGGCGATCAGCCTGGCGCCAAGCCAGCTGGCGCACCTGGAGGCCAAGTACAACAAATCGAACGCCGAGTGGCGCAAGAAGTGGGCCAACGGCACCGGGGCAGAACGCCAGAGCAAACGGCTGAAGGCCGCGATCGACCGGGCTGAGCAGTTTTATGGCCCACTCGCCGAGCCGCAGATTGCGGTGCTGCGCAACGCCGTTGCCCGCTCCGAGTTCGACCCGCAAGCCAGCTACACCGAGCGGCTGCGCCGCCAACAAGACCTGCTGCAGAGCTTGCGCCAGATCGGCCCGAATGCTTCGGCACCCGCGCCGACCGTGCCCCAGGCGACGCTGGCACTGCGGGCGTATCTGGAGCGTTCGGTCACCTCGCCCAACATGGTGTACCGGGCCTACGCCGAGCGGGTCGTGCTGGATAGCTGCAAGACATTCGCCCAATTGCACAACAGCAGCAGCACCGAGCAGCGCGAACGCGCCGCACGGCGGCTGGCAGCCTACGAACGCGACGCACGCGAACTCGCCATGCCGCGCTGACCCGACGCCACACTATAAGACCGGACGCACCAGCCACAACCATACGACGGACGACGCCAACCCCAAAAGCAACACTGCCAGTACCCATGGCCTGATTCGCTGCGCAAATGGACGTTTGTGTGCCGGGCCGCTGGCCTCTCTGTGTTTGTGTCCTTGCGTGTCGGCGTGCACTCGATGCCCCGCTACCGCAGCCGGTAGTAGCGGCGCCACTTCGGTCCTGACCGGAGCAGGCGAGCTCTCGTAAAAGTCCTTTTCGTGGAACTCACGGCCATGCAGGTGGACTGCTGCTGCGCTGACCGGAAAATCCAGGTTCTTCATGGCGGCTCCCTGCGCTGATTGAACCAGCGTCATGCAGACACTCTATGCCCGTTCATCACCGAAGTCATCCCCCAAACGGGGGATTTTGTGTGCGCCGAAATCCGGTTTTTTTGCACCAGCCATATTGCCGTTTATGCCGCATGCGGTGCATACTGGGCCTCCATGCGGTGTCAGGAGTCGGATGATGTCAGAAGTTCTCCAACCATCGTCGGACAATTGCGGTCCATTGGCCAACCGGATCGCCCCGCATCCGCCGCAGCTTTCAGAACTGGAATTGTTGCGCTTGGCGCTGAACCAGATCGACTACGGGCTGGTTGCCGTCGATGTCGATTCCGGCGCCATACAGTTCGCCAATGCCCTTGGCATGGCCGCGCTGCAAGGTCACTCTGACCAGGGGGTGTGCAGACCGTCGAACAGCGGGCTTGGCCTGTTTCACGGTTGCCTCAGCACATCGCCTCCAGCCCGGGCAGCGCTGCTGAACACGTTGCTGCAGCGCACCAAGTCCGGCCTGCGCGGCATACTGAACTTGGGTCTTGGCGCGCGCATCACTTCGGTCGCCGTGGTTCCGCTGTCGGCGCCAGCCGCACCTGACACGAACCAGCAACGACAAGACCGCCAGGCGACGGCGCAACGCTGTTATGCCTTGCTCGTATTCGCCAAGGAACAGGTGTGCGACCACTCGAGCATGGCCATTTTTTCGCGCGAATGCGGCCTGACCCATGCCGAAAGTCAAGTGCTGGCAAAGGTCTGCAGGGGGTTGCGCCCAATTGAAATAGCCTCCCACCACGGCGTGCAGATCTCCACCGTGCGGACCCAGTTGCGCAGTATCCGCGTCAAGACATCGAGCGAAACGATTGGGGCGGTGGTCCAGCAGGTATTTGCGTTGCCACCGATCACACTGCAGGTAGCGGGCGCCCACGTCGCTTAACGTGAAATAACTTTCATGATGCGGGGTGAAGAGTGGACATCATGAAAGTTTGTGGTCTGTTGCCTGCAAGCACCATGCCCTGCCAATACCAATCGCGCTGCCCACGCGGTAATCAGGTAAAGCTGAGGCAATCGTTGCTGGCCCTGGCCGCGTCGAGCGCGGCTTGGGCGATCGGCCGATGAAGACCGGGCTGAACCCGACGCAATCCCACCGCGGGCGTACCTTGTACTTACGCCTGGGAGTCGACGGCGATGCGCTGGTGGCGACCTTGACAGATGACGGTGCGTTGCTGCTCGTCGGAGAACTGCCGGGTCTGGCGCGCAGGTGCGCGGCTCTGGAAGACCTCTGGACATGCGCCGCAGCGGATGCAGTACCCGCAGCCACTGCGTCCGATGAGCGCGCCGCCGCGCACCAACTTGAGTCATTCGGCACAGCGCTGTTCAACACCCTGTTGCCGGATCGCATCCAGTCCTTTCTGCGCAGCACGGCGCCGGGCGCCTTGCAGCTGGCGGTCGATCCTCAGTTGGCGGGCATACCCTGGGAGTGTGCCCACGACGGACGCCACCATTGGCAGCAATCGCACCAGGTTGAACGCCTGGCGCTGGCGCAGCGGTTACGACGGCCGGCGCGCGATCACGGCCGCACACTGAATAACCCCTTGCTGCTGCTCTGCAGTGGCGGTACGGGATCCGGCACGCAGCGGTATTGCGCACAGCTGCAAACACTGCTCGAACAACTGTCCGGTCGGCCAGTTTGGCTCAAGCAGCACGTACCAACCACGGGTGCTGTCGATGAATCCGGCGTCATTCACTATGTGGGTTCCGTCGACCGGCTGCTGCAGGAGATGGACAACAACCACGACTTGACGCGCTGGTTCGCAGCGGCACGCCATGTGGTACTGGACCTGGCACCCGATATTGGCACAAGCCCGACCTGGCAGTCTGCTGGCACGGCAATCAGCCGCGCGCTTGGGAGCGGCGCTTCACTGGCGGTCATACAACGCGCCAACGACTTGCACGGAAGTACCCTGGTTGCGCAGCGCTACTACCAGTCGCTGGCCGAGCCTTCGCCCCGCCCCGCCGCATGGTTGCCACCAGCGCCCATGACGGCGGTCGTATCCCGTTACGGCCCGGCGCCAGACGGTCTGTTCGCCAGTCCTGCGCACGTTGCCGCCGAGCGCAGTTTTCGCCAGGTGACGGCGCTGAGCTACGACCTGGTTGGATCGACCCAACTGATGCACAGCCTGGGCATGGAGCAGTACAGCCTCAAGTTGCTCGAATACCACCGCCGCTTTGCCAGGGTGGTCGAACGCTGCGGGGGCCTGAGCGACCAGCCCCAAGGCAACGATGGCGTCATGTGTTATTTCGGCGTCCACCATGTCCACGAGGACACGGTCTGCGCCGCCGTGCAGGCGGGGCTGCAGTTGCTCGACGTGGCAGGCCAGATGGAGTTGCGGATTCGCATTGGCATGGCCACTGGACAGGTGGCGGTGAATACCGACCAGCTGGTCGGCGTGTGTGTGCACCTGGCGGCGTGCATCCAGTCACTGGCGCCGGTCGGAACCATTCTTGCGAGTGCCGCCACCGCCGAACTCGCGCAGCCCCATTTCGATTTCGAACCGTTTGTCCATGATCAGGTATTGAAAGGCTTTGCCGACAACCCGCGCGTGTTCAAGCTCGGTTCCACGCGACCGCCTGCCGTGCTGCAACTGGCCGGGTCGGACCAGACCGCCGCCCTGGTGGGGCGCGCGCAGGAGACAGCACAACTCGAGGACCACTGGCGCCGCGTGCGGCAGGGCAAGGCGCGCTGGGTGCACGTGACCGGGGAGGCCGGGATCGGCAAGTCCCGCCTCGTAGCGCAGTTCGCGCAGCGCGTCGCGCAGCAGGCCCACCATCGCGCTTACGTGTGCCGGTGTTATTCCCAGAGCGCCGGCCGCGCGTTTGGACCCATCATCGAGTTGCTGGAACGCCTGTACGGGATCCAGTCGACCGATGACGTGCCGACGCGCCAGGAGAAACTGGCGCGCAGCATCGCCGAGAGTGGCATCACACCCTACGACCATCTTGCAATTCGGTACCTGCTGGGCTTGCCAACCCAGGACAGCCGCAACCCCAATTTGCAACTTGCCCACGAGCCACGGCGGCGCTTTGTGCTGCGTACCATGGCGTCCTGGCTGATCAACCAAGCCCACAACGATCCGGTCTGCCTGGTGTTTGAGGACCTGCAATGGGCTGATCCCTCCACCCTGCAGTACCTGCAGCAACTCAGGACGGACAGCCAGGACTGCGCTTTGCTGGTGCTGCTGACGCAACGCTCTTCGAATGTGCATCCAACCAGCGAGCTGGCCGACTACGCGCTGGCGCTGGGGCGCCTGGACGATCTGGCCGTGCACGCCATGATCGACGGCCTGGTCGGGCAACACCTGCTGGGTAGCCGCGAACGCGAACTGATCGCCGACAAGTCCGACGGCGTGCCGCTGTTCATCGAGATGTCGACCCATATGGTGCTGGAGAGCCGGACGGTGTCCGCCGTGGCGGGTGAGGCCGGGTCCGCCAGCGCGGCGCTGATCCCGGTCAAATTGCGCGACCTGTTGATGCAAAGACTGGACAACCTGGGACCGGCGCGCCAGCTGGCCCAGCTGTGCAGCGTGATCGGTCGCGAATTCCCGCGCGCGATGCTGCTGTCAATGTGTGATGCCCGTGTCGCCGCGATACCGGCCGGGCGCTTGCAGACCTATCTCGCAACGCTGCTGGGCAGTGGCATGTTGCTCGGGAAAGGCGGCACCGCAACGGACCATGTCCAGTACCACTTTCGCCACGCCCTGGTACATGAGGTGGCCTACCAGTCCATGTGGGAGACCGACCGTCGCAGCCTTCATCGGGCCATCGCCCAGGCAATCGAAGCGCACATGCCGGATGTCGCCACAGCGCAACCGGAACTGCTGGCCCACCATTACCAGGCCAGTGGCATGCTGGAGCAGGGCGCCAAATGGCATTGGCTGGCCGCACGCAAGTACAAGGCACAGGAAGCCCACACCGAGAGCCTGAATCACCTCGACCTGGCAAAAGCGCTGCTGCTGCAGTTACCGGCCAATGCGCAGCGCCACCGCTCGGAGCTGGAGATCGAATTGACCAAGGCTGGCCAGCTGATCGCCACCCGGGGTTACGGGTCGGCCGGGGCCGGGCACAGCTACCTTGCGGCATTGGCGCTCGCCAAAGATCTGAATGACAAGAAGTCCGTGTTGCGCGCGCAGCTGGGTCTGGAGGCATACCACCTGATGCGAGCAGACTTTGGCCAGGCCCACGCCTATCTGGCGCAGGCACACCATACGGCGCTGGAGTTCGACGACCCGTTGACACGCGCCGGCTGCCTTTTCGCGCTCGCCAACGTATTGCACCACCAGGGCCACGGACAGGCGATGCTCGAGCACTCTGACCAGTGCCTGCAGGTCTGTCGACAGTCTGCGTTGCGCGGCAAACTGGTACAAAGCCCTGAGGTCATGAGCCTGATGTACTCAGCCGTCAGCATGTGGGAAATGGGACTGGTGGACCAGTCCCGCCAGCGTGCCCGCGAAGGGGTGGAGATCGCCGAACGGCTGGGCCAGCGGCTGGGCCTGGGTCAGGCATTGGGCATGCTGGCGATGATCCTGCATTGGTGCGGCGAACTGGAACAGGCCACCGAGGCCAGTGCGCGCGCCATCGCTATCTGCCAGGCCGGCGAACACGACATGTGGACGGCCCACGCACAACTCATGCACGGCAGTTGCTTGAGTGAACAGGGCGACCCGAAGCAGGGCCTGGCGCTGATGGACGCCGGGTACACCCTTTGGGAGAGCACCGGCACAATTGTCACGCGCACCTTTTACCTGGCATTGCGCTGCGCCGCCTGCATCGCGCTGGGTCGCACGGCGCAGGCCCTGGCTTTGATCGATGAGGCCGCGCGCATCGTCAGGGAACATGGGGAGCGTTACTACGAACCGGAGGTGCTTCGCATCCGCGGTGAAGCGCTGCTGCTTGATGCCGCGCAGCGGGGGGTGGACGCCATGACCCAAGCCGACGCGGCGTTTGCGCAGGCCGCTGCGGCTGCGCGGGAGCTGGGTTACCACTCACTGGGTCTGCGTGTGGCCATCAGCATGGCGCGGCGTTGCCGTCAGCTGGGCGACCACAGGCAGGCCACCAGTCTGCTGCGCGACGCGCTGTCCGCATTGCATGAGGGCAAAGAAACGCGCGACCAGCGCGTGGCGCGTGAACTGCTGGCCGAGTTGCCGGTTTAACTTCGCTGCGCCGCCTCCCCCGACCGCGTCAACCGACGCGCCGCCAACCATGCGCCGGGAACTTCCCCATTGGGTGTGCAAATCGTCCAGGCACGCGAGCAGGCACCGCTGTACTGGGAGCGCCTGTTCGAACCAACCCTTACCGAAGCCCAAGCCCTGGCACTGGCGCAGGCGCAGTACGGGTTGGAGAATCTGGAACGGCAGCTGGGGGCGATCCAGGTAGCGCAGCCGTATGTCGCCAAACCCCAACACGAGCTGAAGGCACGGTCACGCCTGTAAGACCGTGTGCACCGTGCGGCACCCGCACGGCCGCTCCAATCAAGCCTGCAAGGCCGCCCACATCTCCTGGTCGCGCGCCGCCGTCCAGATGCGCGGGTTCTTGATGCCTTTGGCTTCATCGTAGGCACGGCTCACATCGAACGGCAGGCAGTGTTCGTAAATGAAGACATTGCCGAAGATCGGGTCCATGCTCTTGCGGGTATGTACCATCGCGGCTTTCAGATCCATGTCGGCGGCGGCGGCCTCCTTGCCACAGCGGAACAAGGTTTCCACCCACAGGCTGGTGTAGTCGAGCGCCTTGATCACGTCGGGCGCGCCACGCATGGCCTCGCCGCGGCCTGGGACGATTGCCTCGGCTTTCAAGGCGCGCAACGCCTCCAGCGTTGCAGGCCATTCTTCCAGGTGGGCGTCGCCGGTGTACACACCGGCCTGGTACTCGACCAGGTCACCGCTGAACAGGACTTTTTCCTGCTCCACCCAAGCGATCGTATCGCCGCGCGTATGGCCCGGGCCCGGATGCCAGATCTGCACGCTCACCCCGCCCAGATCCAGCGTCAGCCGGCCAGGAACCTCGCCCCTGGTCGGGTCGCCACCACCCACCACCAGCGTCGGCCAGGTCAGGCCAGGCACCGTCTCAGCGTTGCGAAACAGGCGCGGAAAACGCTCCATCTCGCTTTGCATGTCCTGCGCACCGCGTTCGTGGATCAAGTCCAGCGTGCCCTGGCTGGCGATGATCTCGGTGGCGCCTTCTGCGGCAAAGGCGCTTGCACCGAGCACCCGCACCGCGTGGTAATGCGTCAGCAATACATACTTGATCGGTTTGTCGCTGACGGTACGGATGCGTGCGATCAGGTCGCGCGCCAGCGTCGGCGTGGCGGTGGCATCACTGACCATGATGAAGCGCTCGCCAATGACCACGCCGGAGTTCGGGTCGCCCTCGGCGGTATAGGCCCAGCAATGCGCGCTGAGTTGTTCAAAGGTGATCTTCTTGTCTGCCAGGTCGGCCTGGGAGGCGAAGGTCTTGGTGCTGTCTGGACTGTTCATGGCGGGTTCCTCCGTGAGCCCTGATTCTAGGAGGCTGTCGGGCTTTGGGTTGGGTCCGCGCCTGGGAGAGTCGCGTTGCCAGCCAAGGCGTCGGCGAGACCGTGTGGCGCGACCACACAACGAGCCGGCAACACTGCCTGGCGCTGCGAATCGTCCCGGCCCTTCGCTCCGATACAGTGGCAACATGTTCGATGCCCTGTTTCGTGTGTTCGAGTCGCGCGTGCCCGCCACCGCGCTCCCGCCAGCTGGCGCACCACCAACCGGATTGCTGCCGTTCTACTGGCATTTCATCCGCCAGGCGCGTGGCTTGTTCTTCGCCATGCTGCTGAGCTGCCTGCTGGTGGCGCTGAGCGACACCGTGATGCCGGTATTGATCGGCAAACTGGTAGCTCTGATGACGGCGACCGACCGCAGCGGCGCGCTGCACGCCGCCTGGCCGATGCTGCTTGGCATGCTGCTCTTCATGCTGGTGTTGCGCCCGCTGATTTTGTTGTTCGACAGTCTGCTGCGGTTCAATGCCGTGATGCCGGGCTTGACCAGCCTGGTGCGCTGGCAAAACCACTGGCATGTGGTGCGCCAGAGCTGGCCCTTCTTCCAGGACGACTTTGCCGGGCGCATGGCGAACCGTGTCATGCAGACCGGCAATGCGTTGCGCGAGAGCGCCGTCTCCGGCGTGCGTGCGGTCTGGTACATCGTCGTCTACGGCCTGACCACCATCGTCCTGTTGTGGCTGGCCGACTGGCGGCTGGCCCTGCCCACCGTATGCTGGTTTGCGGGGTACGTGCTGTTCCTGCGCTATTTTGTGCCGCGCATGCGGGATCTGGCCAAGGCCAGCTCCGAGGTCCGCTCCCGGGTCGTGGCGCGGGTGGTCGACACCTATACCAATATCCTCACCGTGAAGCTGTTCGCGCGCCCGAGTGACGAAGACCGCTATGTGCAGGACGTGATCGAGTCGCACAAGAGCGCGATGGCGCGCCACATGCGGCTGGTCACCCAATTCATCTGCAGCCTGTGGATACTGAATGCGCTGCTGCTGGTGGCCACCGCCTGGGTCGGCTTGACCCTGTGGCAGGCGAACCGCCTCGAAGTCGGTGTTTTCGCCATGGCATTGCCGCTCGCCTGGCAAATCACCAGCGCTGCGGGCTGGGTCTCGTGGGAAGTCGCGGGCATCTTCGAAAACGTCGGCGTGGTACAGGAAGGCATGGAGACCATTGCCGTGCCGCACCGCATGCTGGACCATCCGGCCGCCCAGCCGCTGGACGTGCCGCGCGGCGAAATCCGCTTCGAACACCTGAGTTTTGCCTACGACCCGCTGCGCCCGGTACTGCGCGACATCAACCTGACGATTCGCCCCGGCGAGCGCATCGGCCTGATCGGCCGCTCCGGCGCCGGCAAATCCACCCTGGTCAACCTGTTGCTGCGGTTCTTCGAGGTCTCCAGCGGCCGCATCCTGATCGACGGGCAGGACATCGCTCTGGCAACGCAAGACAGCGTACGCGCGCAGATCGGCATGGTGACGCAGGACACTTCGCTGCTGCACCGCTCGATAGCCGCCAACATCCGGTATGGCAAGCCGGACGCCAGCATGGCCGAGGTGATGGCTGCGGCGCGCACCGCGCAAGCCAGCGACTTTGTGCGGGATTTGCGCGACTGGAAGGGGCGCGAGGGTTTTGACGCGCAGGTCGGCGAACGTGGCGTCAAACTCTCTGGCGGCCAGCGCCAGCGCATTGCGATTGCGCGCGTGGTGCTCAAGGACGCGCCGATTCTGGTGCTGGACGAAGCCACCTCGGCGCTCGACAGCGAGGTCGAGCAGGCGATACAGGAGCAACTGCTGGGCCTGATGGACGGCAAAACCGTGATCGCCATCGCGCACCGCCTGTCCACCATCGCCCGGCTGGATAGGCTGATCGTGCTCGACGAGGGGCGTATCGTCGAGTCGGGCTCACACGAGGAGTTGCTGGCCGCAGGCGGCCATTACAGTGATTTGTGGCGGCATCAGTCGGGTGGGTTTCTGGCGGCGGAAGTGGCATGAGGCGCTGTCGATTTAATTGACAGCCCGCCAAGAAATCTTGCTTCTAGAGTTTGTAAACCTTTGATCCACAAGCGTAAATGGCGAATGGCGCGAATCTTGCTGCAATTGGATTCGATCTGTAACTGATCGAATTTCAACCAAGGAGGAAATACAAGATGACTACAACCAATCGACTCAAACTCGTACCCTGGGCTGCGGCGACTCTCATCGCCGGCATTTCGAGTGGCGCTCTAGCGATTCCGGTATCGTATGGCAACTTGCTAGGCGGCCAGATCACCCTCGACGCCGAATATTCGCTCGGTGGCACTCATTTAAACGGCTTCAAACCCGCCCCAATAGTTAACGGAATGCTGGTGCCTCCGGCCACCATTTATTCCACACCACCTAGTGGCGCTGACCTCTACCTGTACCAGCAAGACCCGTTGAACAACAACGCGTTTTTTCACACCTATGGATTTGTGTCAAGCCCGACCTATTTTGGCGCGCGCGCCTCGGGTCAGGGCGACTTTTACGCGACAACATTTTCCAAATACAGCCAGACATTCAAAAACAATACGCTTGTCGACCAGATTTACAACTTCGCCTTCAATGTTTCCCAAGGCGAGTTGGAAATCACCGGCGCCGGGATGGGCTTTGCGGAGCTGATGCTGCGGGTCAAGAAAAATGGCACGGACGTGGCACGCAGCAAGACCACCATCGCCCAGTTGTCAGGCACGACAGCAACCTGCGTCACCGACGATCTGGGGTCCCTTGGCGCTTACATGTCGTGCAGCAGCTCTACCGACCGCAACGCTTCCGACAACGGCGGCCCGTACAACGTGAATATGGGCTTGATCGCAGCGGGTGAGAGCTTCACTTTGGACTACGACATCATCGCGACCGTTTCGGGCAACCTGAGCGCTTCCCCGGGTTACGGATCATCGACAGAGTTCTACGGTTGCGCAGTCAATCCACCGAACCTCGCACCGACGGCGAATGTAATTGCCATCGTAGATGAAGGTCCTTTTTGCCAACAGCCCATAACTTTCCCCGGAATGGCCATAGCGCGGTCTGGCGATCCCTTCAACGGCCCGCAATTTGGTTTTGGCAGCCCCAGCGACCTAACCACGGCGAATTTTTCAGTCACATCGACCAATGCAGTTCCAGAGCCAGGTTCGCTTGCCCTGCTGGGCATCGCACTGGCAGGCCTGGCCGCGACGCGGCGACGAAACAAATCCGAAAAGGCTTGACGCGCCACTCTTGGCGCTGGGAAAAATGGCACCGCAAGGTGCCTTTTTTGTTGCCGACGCGCCTGCCTTGGTATGCTTAAGCCATGGCACGAATCCTCTTTGCGTGGGAGCTCGGCGGCGACTATGGCCACCTCGCGCGCTTGCTGCCGGTGGCCAGGGAACTCGCAGCACGGGGGCACGAACCGGTGTTCGCGGTGCGCGACCTGCTGGGCGCTGAGGCCATTCTTGCTCCGCACCAGATCCGCAGCTTCCAGGCCCCCTTGTGGCTGGGCCAGGTCACGAACTTGCCCGACTCCATCAGCTACGCCGAGTTGCTGATGCGTTTTGGCTTTCTCAACGCGCGGGCCCTGACGGGTATCTGCCGCGCTTGGGGCAATCTGGTGGGCGTCCTACAACCGCAATTGCTGGTGCTCGACCATGCACCGACGGCGTTGTTGGCGACGCGCCAGTTGGGTATACCCAGGGTGAATTTTGGCGACGGATTCTGCATCCCACCTGTCGAACGCCCGATACCGCATTTCCGTTGGTGGCAGAAGGAAAACATGGCGCGCCTGCTGGACTCGGAGCAACACGCAGTGGCCAATGCCAACCGGGTGCTGCAAGCCCTGGATGCACCGCCACTGGTTGGGCTGTCCGACCTTATGCAGTGCGAAGACAGCCTGTTTTGCGGTTTTTCCGAACTCGACCATTACCCGCGCCGCGCCGCGCAGGATTGGCTGGGGCCGATCTTCTCATTGGGCCAAGGCGTCGAGCTGGCCTGGCCCGGTTCCGACGGACAGAGGGTCTTTGCCTACCTCAAAGGCGGGTACAGCGGCCTGGAGCAGGTGTTGGCCGCCCTGCATGGGTCCAAAGCACGGGTACTGGTCCATGCCAGCGGCTTGGCGCGCCAGACGATGCAGCGTTTCACCTCGGCCAACATGGCGTTCTCGGTCGACCCACTGAGCATGGCCCAGATGGCGTCGCAGTGTGACTTGGCAGTGTGCCATGGAGGCGCCGGTACCACGGCAGCGATGCTGCTGGCCGGCAAACCGCTGCTGCTGCTCCCGATGCACATGGAGCAAAGCATGGCCGCAAGGCGCCTGACGGACCTGGGCGCGGCAAGCGCCGTCGTGCCAGAGACCCTGGCGCAGCTGCCGCGTCTGCTGAAAAAGGCATTGGGCGATGCCAGCTTGTCGAAAGCAGCCATGGCCTTTGCCGCGAGCCATGCAGGGTATGACCAGGCGGCGACGATCCGCCAAGCGGCGGACCGCTGCGAGGCGCAGTTGCAAAAGGTGTCGCCATGACCGGGCTGCCCACGTTTTCGGTGGTGATCTGCAACTACAACTACGCACGATTTGTTGGAGAGGCGATCCAGAGCGCGCTGGACCAGGACTACCCGAAGGACAAGGTGCAAGTGATCGTGGTGGACGATGGATCTACGGATGGGTCGCCAGCGGTCTACGATGCATTTGCCAATGACACACGCTTTCTGGCCATCTTTCAGGAGAACCGTGGTCAAACAGCAGCGGTGGCCGCGGGTGTGCGCGTCGCCACAGGGGACTACGTCTGCCTGCTTGATTCGGACGATTTATTCATGCCACACAAGCTGGCGCGGCTGGCCGCCCACATTGAGTCGCTCGGGAGCCTGCCCGACCCGCTATTCCTCTGCCATGACCTGGCGCTCGATGACATCAGCGGCGCAGAGCCGCAACGTCTGAAGCAGACCTGGTTCGAGCTGGTGGGTATTCACGCCTTGCCCGACCGCTTCACACTGAACCACGCTCCACGGCATTTCCCCTTTTCAATCCCTGCCGGCATGGTGCTGGAGCTGTCTCTTATACACATCTGACGCTGCCGACGAATAGAGAGGTGTAGATCTCGGTGGTGGCCGTATCATTAAA
>ENA-ORBV01006687-ORBV01006687.1-microbial-mat-metagenome-genome-assembly--contig:-NODE-6687-length-20168-cov-9.243492_pt1 | contig 20168 bp, 13 predicted proteins | sample MGYA00237777_ERZ505514 | MGnify/ENA primary metagenome ERZ505514 (study PRJEB26160, sample SAMN06269048) | microbial mat metagenome | isolation source: Oligotrophic lake microbial mat | place... | reverse complement strand
ACCTCTCTATTCGTCGGCAGCGTCAGATGTGTATAAGAGACAGGGTCGGGGGGCGTAGCACCGCCGCAGGCTGCGATCAGCACCGCGAGGGCGAGGGCCACGGGCGCAAGGCTGTATCGAGGCAGGCGTCTCCGCATGCGAACTGTCCTCTCCAAAAAGAAGCATGGCCGCAGACGATTGGCGCCTGCGGCCATGATCATACGCCGAGCTTAGCGCTTCGGCATCTGCTGAATTGCATTGAAGGCCGGGCGAGGGCTCCAGTCGCCGCGGAGCACGCCGAAGGCGGCCTGCTCGTGGAACTCGTTCCTCTCCAGCGCAGCCCAGGGCACGGCGAAGTTCAGGTTCCACACAAACATCGCGCCCACCCACGGCGCCCAATCGTTGCGCGCGATCTGGAAGCCGCGCACGATCCATTGAGCTTGGGTCTCAGGCGAGATCGAGTTGCCGTACTCGTAGCCGGGCGTGTTGTTGGCGGTAGCCCAGCCAAACTCCGTCACCCAGATCTGGCGGTCGGCCATGCCGTTCGCCACAAGCACGTTGCGGGCGTCCTCGATCCGGCGGAAGTAGAACTCGTTGCTGTTGCGCCAGTTCGGGCCGGGGCCGGGGTTCTCGGGCCAGCGGGTGTCGGGCGGGTTGTAGTGGCCGCCAGGATGCACGCCGACGGCGTCGACGTGGGCGCGGAACTTGGGGTTGCTCGCCATCTGGCGCAGGAACTCCAGGTCGCTGAGCGCGATGTCGGCGCGGTTGGTATCGGTGGAGGTGGGGCCGCCGCTCACCACGATCGCGTATGGGTCGCTGCCCTTGATCCCGTCGTAGGCCACAGCGAGCAGATCAACGTAGTAATCGGCGCTGGCCGCGCGGCCGCCGACGCCGCCATCCCTGGTGCAGTCGCCGCCATTTTCGCAGGCGCGGTTCTGCTCGTTCCAGATCTCGTAGGCCTGCACGCGGCCCCGGTAGCGCGCCGCCATCTGGCCCATAAAGTTTCCGAAGTCGCTGAAGTTCTCACGCCGGGGCATGCCAGGGCCGCCCGCCCAATCTGGCGCCGAGACGACGCTGAGCAGCAGGCTTACGCCCTGGCCGTTCGCGTCGGCCACAATATCGTCCAGCTCGCCCCAAAAGATCTGGCCGGAGGCGTCGTGGAGATCGCGCCAGCGCACCTGCTGGCGGATCCAGGTAATGCCCGCGTTCTTCGAGAGTGTAATGGCGCGGCCGCGATTCTGCCAGCCGCTGCCCTGCCCATACAGGTGGGCGTTGAAGCCGTAGACAAACTGGCGCGGCAGGGCCTCGTCGGGCGTGCGGGCGGTGAAGGCGCGGTTGCTCTGGTGGAACTGCGCGCGGTACTCGTTGCCGAGCAGGCCGAGCAGGATACGATACTGCGGGTTCGGCTCGTTCGGGTGCCACTCCATGCGCTGGCGCTCGAAGTACTGCACCCAGTAGGTCTGCCCGTCGGCCTGGTTCACTTCCTGAAACTGCTCGCTCAGAGGGTAGCCGAAGACCTCCAGGCCGCCGTTGCTCAGCCAGTAGTCGCGGAAGGGCGCCGGGCCGTTGCGCAGCGTATGGCTGGTGGCGCCAAACCAGGTGCCGTCGCCTGGGTCGCCCACGGGCCGGAAGGGCGGCTGGCCCTCGCGGCCCTTCGCCAGCTGCTTGCCCATGAGCCGGCCGAGGATGTAGAAGCGGTTGCCCTGCTGGCCGAAATTCTCGGGGTGCTCCTCGAGCACGGCGCGCTCGAAGTACTGCACGCGGTAGAACTGGCCGGGGTTGGTGAAGCTCTCCTCCACGAAGGGCTGCGAGATCGGGAAGCCGAGCACGAAGAGCGCGTTCGGGGTGTTCTTCCAGGTTTCGAGGAAGCCGTTCACTGCGCTGTGGCCCGTCTCGCCGAAGAAGCGCACCTGGTAGGGCGGGAAGGTGTCGGCGACGGAGCCCTGGGCGGCGCTCTGGCGCGGCCAAGCCACCAGCGTGGCGACGGTCGCGATAAGCATCAGGGCGGCGATGATACGTCTGGCCATGCTGACATTCTCCTCAGAGATTCTTAGCGCGATCTCAATCAATAGGCGGTACGGGGCTGATCATAGCCTCGATTGTAGCGGCGAGCGCTGACGCGCCGCTGATACAGCTCTGAACTGGCGATTACTGTTCGATGACCGCCCCAGGGCGGCGCAGCGCCGCAGCGCAGCGCGCAACCAAATTGCCGCGCACGGATTCCGTGGGCGGCGCAGCTCATACGGGGAGAGCTTAGATTTGCGTGCGGGCATCGAGCGGGGAGGGGCGGACAGGCAGCGGCGCCTGGGCCAGCCATTGCTGTTCGTCGCAGCGGACGCGCCAATTATACGGTGGGGCGTAGCAGGCGTCAAATAGGGCGGCGGCTCACATCTGACGAGCGTAGATCGCCGACTTACGGACAATCAGGTCGGCGGAAAAGCTGGGCAGCATCGGCGGCTCATTGCTCAGCAAACGCAGCATCGCCTCCGCTGCAGCCCAGCCCATCTCCTCGGACGGCTGGCGCACAGTGGTGAGCGGCGGTAGCGTGTAGGCAGAGAGGAACTGGTCGTCGAAGCCGACCAGAGAGACGTCGGTGGGGATGCGGTAGCCGTGGTTAAAGAGGCCGAGCATCGCGCCGTAGGCCATCTGGTCGTTGGCGGCGAAGATCGCCGTGAACCGTTCGCCGCGGGCCAGGAGCTGCTCGAACGTGCTCAGGCCCGACTCCTCAAGAAAGTCGCCCGCGACGATCAGCTGCGCGTTTTCGGGGCAGCCGGCCTCGGCGAGTGCAAGGCGATAGCCCGCCAGGCGCGCGATCGCGTCGGGGTGACCAGGGGTGCCGGCAAGGTGCGCAATGCGCGTATGCCCAAGGCCGATCAAGTAGCGTGTCGCACGGTACGCCCCCGCTTGGTTGTTGATCGAGAGGCACTGTGCCTCGAGGCCGGGGACACTGCGAGCCACCACCACCAGAGGCAGTTGCGCTGCGACTGATCGCAGCTCCTCGTCGGGGACCCTGCTCGCGAGGACGATCACGCCATCAACCCTGCGCTCGAGCAGCAGCTGGAGTGAGCGTGCCTCGTTCTCCTGATCCTCGGCGCGCCAGTGGGTGCTGGCGAACATCGGGCGGTACTCCGTGTGGTTCAGCCCCTGCTCGATCCCCGAGACCATACGTGCGAAGAAGGGGCTACTGATGTCCTGCATCAGGACCCCGATCGTCATCGAGCGGCCACGAACCAGGCCGCGGGCCACGGGATTCGGGCGGTAGGCGTACTCCTTGATCGCCGCCAGCACAAGGGCCCGCTTGTCGTCGGCCACTCGCTTGCTGCCGTTGAGCACCCGCGAGACGGTGCTCGGCGATACACCGGCCTTGCGGGCAATATCATCGAGCGTGCTGATCTTGTTCATAAGTGTTGGCCCTGCTGCTGCTTCCTAGATTATTATGCTCGGTTAGGAAAGCGCTGTCAATAGAATGAGTTAACCCTTGACAACCCGACCATAGATGGAATATACTCCTGCTTGCAAGCGCTTTCCCATATAGAATTACCACAGCTGAACGAGGCGAATCAGGCGCAACCCTGCCCCTGGCCAGAGCACTGATCCGCTGTTCTGCGCGTGCTCATGCGATAAGCACCCCGTTCGCTGTACGCTCGCCCGCGCCAAATTTGTGAAAGCGATTTCCTACCCTCATTTGCTGCACGCCTTGCCTTGTCGGAACCGATGGCCGACTCTTATGCAAAGGAGCATCCCGATGAAGACTCGCCAGCTGTCCCTGACGGCCCTATTCGCCCTTGTGGTCGCGCTGCTCGCCGCTTGCGGTGGCCAGGCGGGCGCGCCGCCAGCCCAGCCCACTACGGCTGCCGAGGCGCCCACCGCCGCCGTCGAGGCCCCCTCCACCGCAGCTGCAGCCGCCCCCACCGCCGCCCCTGAGGCGCCCACGTCTGTGCCCGTTCCTACCGCCAGCGGCGCCACGATCGGCACCGGCTCCACAAAGATTGTCTGGTGGCATATCAACACCCAGGAAGACCAGCGCGTGGTCTGGGAGGGTCTGGCCAACGCGTTCACCGCCGAGCACCCCGACGTCTCGATCGAGATCACCGTGCTCGAAAACGAGGCCTTCAAGGCCAAGCTGGCGACAGCCATGCAGTCCGGCAGCCCGCCCGACATCTTCCAAAGCTGGGGCGGCGGCGTGCTCAAGCAGTATGGCGATGCAGGCCTGGTGCAAGATCTAACCCCAGCGCTGGCGCAGAGCGGCTGGGGCGAAAGCTTCAACCCCGGCCCGCTCGGGCTGTACAGCTTTGATGGGAAGAGCTACGGCGTGCCCTGGAACGCGGGCATGGTCGGCTTCTGGTACAACACGGCCCTCTTCGAGCAGGCCGGCATCGCGCAGCCGCCCGCCACCTGGGCCGAGTTTCTGGACGCGGTTCAGAAGCTGAAGGACGCCGGAATCACCCCGCTCGCCCTGGGCGAGAAGGACAAGTGGCCGGGCCACTTCTACTGGGTCTACTTGGCGACGCGCATCGGTGGCCGCGAGGCGTTCGAGAGCGCCTACAGCCGCGCAGGCAGCTTCACCGACCCGGCCTTCGTCGAGGCCGGCGCCCGGCTCAAGGAGTTGGTCGATCTGCAGCCCTTCCAGGCTGGCTTCCTCGGCGCAGGCTACCCCGACCACCAGGTTGTGATGGCCAACGGCCAGGCGGCCATGGAGCTGATGGGCCAGTGGGCGCCGGGCGCGAACAGCGGCGTGGCGGAGGATAGCGCGTTGTACCGGGCGAACCTCGGCTGGTTCCCCTTCCCAACGGTCGAGGGCGGCGCGGGCGACCCTTCCGACGCGCTCGGTGGCGGCGACGGCTTTGCGGTCGGCAAGAATGCCGCGCCTGAGGCGATTGAGTTCGTGCGCTTCCTGACCAGTGTCGAGAACCAGATCACCGTGGTGAAGACCGGCCTGGCCGGGACGCCCGTAGTCAAGGGCTCCGAGGTAGCGCTGGAGGACCCGCTGCTCAAGGAGGTTCAGAGCCGGGTGGGCAATGCGAAGTATTACCAGCTTTACTACGACCAGTACCTGCCCCCGGCTGTCGGCCAGGCCGTCAACGACGCGACCCAGGGCCTGTTCGCCGGCACTGCCTCGCCCGAGGAGGTCGCCCAGACGATCGAGGAGGCGGCAGCGTTCGAGCTACAGCCCTAGTACAGCTTTCCAGACATCCGCACGGGCTGAACCACGAAGGCCACGAGGGCCGGTCTGATGCAGTCGTACGCTTCGTGTACTTCGTGGTTCAAACCCGACCGCCGGACGATGATCAACACAAGGGCGCGGTAGGTATGAACGAGCGCAGCGCTGTGCCGCGCTCCACGAGGTTCCTATGGCACAGCCCTCCTCGCGCCTGCGTGCGCGCGCCACCGTCTCGCTCCGCTCCCGTGTACGCTGGGGCAAGCTCGCTACCATCGTCGGCTTTCTGCTGCCCGCAGCGCTTGTCTACAGCGGGCTGGTGCTGCTGCCGGTGGCCCAGGCAAGCTACTTCAGCTTCTTCCGCTGGAACGGCCTCGGCCCGCTCGAAGACTTCATTGGACTGGCGAACTATGCCCGCGCGCTCAACGACCGCGTCTTCCGGAATGCCCTCGGCAACAACCTCCAGCTTGTCGGGCTGTCGCTCCTGATCCAGCTACCTCTGGCGCTTGCGCTCGCGTTGCTGATCCGCGAGATCAGCCGGGGTCGCGCGCTCTTCCGCACAATTTTCTTTCTGCCCTTTGTGCTCTCCGAGGTGATCACCGGTGTAATCTGGAACTTTATCTATCGTCCCGAGGGCGGCCTGATCACCTCGCTGCTCCAGGGGTTTTTTCCACAGCTCGAAGGCACGGCGCTGCTGGCCGACCCCAAAACCGTGCTCTACGCGCTGTTCGTCGTGATCACCTGGAAGTTCTTCGGCTACCACATGATCCTCTATATCGCCGGGCTGCAAAACATCCCGCCGGAGATCGAGGAGGCCGCCGCGATCGACGGCGCCAGCCGGCTCCAGGCGCTGCGCTATATCACGCTGCCACTGCTCGGCAGCACGATCCGGCTTTCCGTCTATCTCTCGGTGCTCGGCTCGCTCCAGTTCTTCGACCTGATCTGGGTGATGACCACGGGGGGGCCTGTTGGTGCGAGTGACACAATGGCGACCTACCTCTACAAATACGGCTTCCAGCGCTTTCAGCTCGGCTACGGTAGCGCGATCGCGGTGATCATGTTTTTGATCTGCCTCGGCTTCTCGCTGATCTACCAGCGCGTGGCGATGCGGCGCGACTTCGAGTAGGCAGAACGGAGCACCGACAATGACGATGAACGAGGCGCGGTTGCCCGCTCCGCGGCGCCGGATCGCCCCGCTGCTGCGCTATCTTGTTGCTGCCCTTGTCGCCCTGATTGTGCTGATCCCGCTGCTCACTGCGGCGCTCAACGGCTTCAAGAGCAACGCCGATCTGCTGCTTCACCCCTTCAGCCTGCCTCAGGTCTGGGTGTGGGAGAACTACAGCAGCGTGCTTAGCAGCGGCGCCTTCTGGCGCCAAATGCTCAACAGCGTGCTGGTGACAGCAGGCACGGCCATCGGCGTGGTTGCCCTCGCCAGCATGGCGGCCTATATCTTCGCGCGGCTGGAGTTCCCCGGACGCGAGCTGCTCTTCAACTTCTTCACCTTAGGCTTGCTCTTCCCGATCGCGGTGGCGATCTTGCCGCTCTACATTACACTGCGCCAAGCTGGCCTCATCGATAGCCTGTGGGGCATCATCCTGCCCCAAATCGCCTTCGGCTTGCCCGGCAACATCCTGATCCTGCGCGGCTTCTTCGCCAGCATCCCCCGCGAGCTCGACGAGGCCGCTGCCATTGACGGCTGCACCCCGTTCGGCTACTTCTGGCGCATTCTGCTCCCGCTGATGCGTCCGGCCCTCGCGGCTGTGGCAGTGCTCACGATGGTGGCGAGCTGGAACAACTTCTTCCTGCCCCTGCTGGTGCTCAACAGCGAGCAGCTCTACACGCTGCCCCTGGGCATTCAGCAGTTCCAGGGCCAGTTCGGTACCGATTGGAGCCGTGTCCTGGCCTTCGTTACGCTCGCTCTGATTCCAACCATTGGGTTCTACCTGCTCGCCGAGCGCCAGCTCGTTGCCGGTCTGACCGCAGGCGCCGTCAAGGGCTAACCGGGTGGGTCATCGAAGGTGGCGATGCTTGAGTCTCGAACAGAACGACTGCCCCCAGGCGCGCCTACTGCGGGTGCCCGAAGCTAAGGATCACTGCTATGTCAACCACTCCAAGCCCCGCCCGCTACCGCGACCCGGCCCTGCCGGTCGACGTGCGGGTCGAGGATCTGCTCGGCCAGATGACCTTGGATGAGAAGCTGGCCCAGCTCGTCTGTCTTTGGAGCACCGCCCTGGTGCAGAACGACCAGTTCGACCCGGAGTTTGCAGCTTCGAGGATGCCCCACGGGGTTGGCCAGATTACGCGGATTGGTGCCTCGACCGGGCTGCGCCCGCGTGAGAGCGCACAGCTGATGAACGCCATCCAGCACGTCGCCGTGGAGCGCACCCGTCTGGGCATCCCGCTCTTCGTCCACGAGGAGGCGCTGGCCGGCCTTTGCGCCCGCGACGCGACCGTCTTTCCCCAGGCGATCGGCCTCGCCGCCACCTGGGACCCGGCCCTTGTCGAGGCAGTCGCCGGCGTGATCCGCGTCCAGATGCTCGCCGTCGGCGCTCGGCTCGGCCTCGCCCCGGTGCTCGACATCGCCCGCGACCCGCGCTGGGGCCGGGTCGAGGAGAGCTACGGCGAGGACCCGGTGCTGGCGGGCACACTCGGCACGGCCTACGTGCGCGGCCTGCAGACCGACGACCTGCGCGGCGGGGTTGTGGCGACCGGCAAGCACTTCTTGGGCTACGCGATGTCGGAGGGCGGGCGGAACTGGGGGCCGGTGCAAATGGGGCCGCGCGAGCTGCGCGAGGTCTACGCCGAACCGTTCGCGGCCGCTATCCGCGACGCCGGGCTGGGCGCGATCATGAACTCGTACGCCTCGGTGGACGGCATCCCCTGCGCGGGCAGCAAGGCTCTGCTCACGGATCTGCTACGCGGCGAGCTCGGCTTCCAGGGCGCCGTCGTCGCCGACTACTGGGCGATCCCCCAGCTGCTGCGCTTCCACCGCGTGGCCGCCGACAAGGGGGCTGCTGCGGCCATGGCGTTGGCCGCTGGCCTCGACATGGAGCTGCCGAACACGGACTACTACGAGGCACCGTTGAAGGCCGAGGTCGAAGCCGGACGCCTGCCCGTGGAGGTAGTGAACACTGCCGTGTGCCGCGTGCTACGCATGAAGTTTCAGCTCGGGCTATTCGAGCGGCCCTACGTGGACGCCGCAGCGGCCGAGGCGCAGTTCCAGACCCCGGCGCAGCGCGCCCTCGCCCGTCGCGCCGCCGCCGAGTCAGCCGTACTCCTCGCCAACGATGGTGTCCTGCCCCTGGGGCCGCAGCTCAAGCGCGTGGCCGTGCTCGGGCCGGGCGCCGACGACCGGCGGCTGCTCCAGGGCGACTACCACTACCCGGCTCACCAGGAGATGATCTACCTGGCGCCGAAGCGGGCCGAGGACGCGAACCTGATCGGCGCCGACGACTTTACGCCCCAGGCTGGCGGTGCCTTCGCGGCAGGGCCGTACTACACACCCCACATCACCCCGCTGGCCGGCCTGCGCACCGCCTTGGGCGAGGGTGTCGAGCTGCTCTATGCCAAGGGCTGCGAGGTGCTCGGCGACGACCGCTCGGGCTTCACAATGGCCGTCGCGGCGGCGCAGGCCGCCGAGGTTGCCGTCGTCGTGGTGGCGGGCAAGAGCGGGCTGCACCGGCCCGCAACCGTGGGCGAGGCGAACGACGCCGCGAGCCTGGAGCTCACCGGTGTGCAGGCCGCGCTCGTCGAGGCCGTGGCGGCGACAGGCACGCCAGTCGTCGTTGTGGTGCTCAGCGGCCGGGTCCATTCCCTGGAGGGCGTGGCCGCCCATGCCAATGCCCTGGTGCAGCTCTTTCCCCCCGGCGAGGAGGGTGGCAGCGGCCTGGCCGATATCTTGACGGGTACGATTTCGCCGAGCGGTCGCCTCCCAGTGAGCCTGCCGCGCTCGGTCGGCCAGATCCCGGTTCACACCAGCTACCGGGCCGGCGGCGGGCGCTCGATGTTCTTCGGCGACTACACCGACAGCCCCACCGCGCCGCTCTTCCCGTTCGGCCACGGCCTAAGTTACACTAGCTTTGCCTACGAGGGGCTGACAGCCAGCGGCGGCAGCACAGCCGAGGTTGTGGAGGTGGCGCTCACCGTGCGCAACATGGGCGCCAGAGCGGGGGACGAAGTGGTGCAGTTGTACGTCCGCGACGAGGTCGCCTCGGTGGCGCGCCCCGACCAGCTGCTGCTCGGGTTCGCACGCGTGCCGCTGGAGGCGGGGCAGGCCCGCCACGTCACCTTCAAGCTCCACCCGTCGCGGCTTGCCTTCTACGACCCGCAGATGCGCTTCGTGACCGAGCCGGGCGCCTTCACCTTCAGTGTGGGCGCCTCCTCGGCCGACATCCGCGCCGCGCAGGTGGTGGAGCTGGCCGGCCCGGTGGCGGAGTTCCGCCAGCGCGAGATTGTGGCGACAATGGTGCGTGTCGAGTAGGGTCTGGTTGCACTGAAGCTGGGCCACCACAAAAAGAATGAGGCCGCACAGAATTGTGCGACCTCATTGCTTGGAGCGGGAGACCGGGCTCGAACCGGCGGCAGCCTGCTTGGGAAGCAGGTACTCTACCAACTGAGTTACTCCCGCGCTACAAGTGTAAGTATAGCGTCGCCATATAGCACTGTCAATTCTTGTGGATATCCGCTTGAACATCCCCTTGCACGGTCGCCGCCGTGACCGCCCCCACCATCCTCGCCTCGAAAAAACGCCTCCGTGGCTGCTTGGGGCACCCACGCCCCCAATTAGGCGAAGCTCTCACCAGGCGGATTTTGGGGTGATGGGCTGAGTATAGCACACTACAAATCAGCTGGGGTAAGACCTGTCTGCTTTGCCAGGGCTGATGCAACGTCGTCCGATGGCCCTCACCCCCGGCCCCTCTCCCTCAAGGGGAGCGGGGAGATTCTGCATCAGGACGGGAGCGGCGCCCCCTCGCCCATTCAGGGAGAGGGGGTTGGGGGGTGAGGGCCGCGGTAGCCAGGGACTGTGCATCAACCCTGACCCTTAGGGCTACCAACAATAGGCCGGAAATCTGCGCAATCTGCGGACAACAGGCCCGGTGATTCAGTGCGCTCGTGGATCACCCCTGCTCGTCATTATACAGCGCCGCGAGCGCCCGCACCTCCTCGGCCAGCTTCGCGCGCAGCCAGGGCGGGTCGAGCAACTCGGCGTTGCCCCTGTAGCGCAGCAGGGTCTGGATGATGAAGAAGTCGCTGCGGCCGGCGGCCTCCACGATCACAGCGCCGTCGGGCAGGCGCTCCAGCACGCGCTGCTCCTCGAAGCGCTGGCTAAGCTCGCCCTGGGCCAGGGGCGCCGCGAGCCTGTAGCGGAAGGTGACTAGCGTGCGCTCGCGCTGCAGCCCCGGCGCCAGGCGCTGGTTGTGCCCCGCGAGATCGCGGATGCGGTCGATCCGGAAGTCGTGGATCTGGCGGCTGAGCGAGCTGTGGCCCACCAGGTAGAAGTGCCGGTCGTAGAACGCGATCTCGTGTGGCTCCACCTGCGGGTGCAGGCGCTCGCGCCCGCTTGTGGGCAGGTAGCGGAAGCTCACCGGCTGGCCCACCGCGATGGCCTGCTCCAGCCGCTCGATCAGGGCGGTGTAGGGCGCGTAGTCGATCGCCGGCCGCACCGGCGCCCGCAGCGCCGCCTGGCGGGCGTACTCGCGCTGCGCATCCGCGTGGAGCCCGGCGGTGAGCCGCGCCAGCAGCGCCTCCACCTGGGCCGACTGCGGGTGGCGCGCGTCGAAGCTGCTGCGGATCAGCGCCAGGGTGCGCAGCTCACCCTCCGTGAAGATCGGCAGGCCGCCGCGCAGGGTGTAGCGCGGCCCCCGAGCGCGCTCCACACGTATGCCGAGGGCGGCGAGCTGCTTCACGTCGCGGTCGAGCATGCGGCGGGCGCTGTCGCCGCCGGGGTAGGCCGACCCGAGGCGGGAGAGCAGGCCGCCCAGCTCCTGCGGCCCGTCGCGCAGGGCCTCCAGCAACGCCTGGAGGCGGATGATCAGCCGGGTTGCACGCTGGCGCTGCGCTGCCACGGCGTTCACCCGCCCTTGTTTGCGTGGTCGGGCGCAGGGGGCGTCATTCCCGCATCCCCTCCGGCGGCTGACGCAGCGCCTGGGCGACTTCGCGCAGCCGCATCCACCACTGCTCGCGCGGGCGGGCGGCGGCGGGCTCCATCATGCGCGGGAACTCTTCGAGCGGAATAGTCTGCACGCGGCCGTCTTTGTAGCCGATGAAGGCGCCCTCGGGCAGCCCGCGCCCGGCGCGGTCGATCAGGAACTCTACGCAGTGCGTGGCCAGGCGCGTGGCCTGGATGCGATCAAACGGCGAGGGGTCGCCGCCCTGCTGCAGGTGCCCCAGGATCGACTGCCGCGTCTCGAAGAGCTGCCCGCCCTCCTCCTCGAACAGGCTGCAGATGAAGCCGGTGGTGTAGACGGCGTTGACCGTCTCGTTGCGGATGATTAGCGCCAGGCGCTTGCCGCGCTTGAACCAGTAGGTCATCTCGGCCAGGTCGGCCTGCAAGTCGCGCAGGGCCACGCCCTCCTCGGGCAGGTACGCGCGCTCGGCGCCCGTGGCCAGCCCGCCCATCAGCGCGAGGTAGCCGCACTCGCGGCCCATCACCTCGACCACAAAGCAGCGCCGCGAGGCGACCGCAGACTGCTTGATCTTGTCGACGGCCTGCACGATGCTGTTGAGTGCGGTGTCGGCGCCGATGCTCAGCTCGGAGCCGGGCAGGTTGTTGTCGATTGTGGCGGGCAGGCAGATGATCGGCAGGTTGAAGGCGGGGAAGAGCTGCCGCTCGCTCACGAGCCGGTGGCAGGCCTGATAGCCCGAGTAGCCGCCGATCATCAGGATGCCGTTGATGCCGTGGCGCTCGATGTTGCGGGCGATGGCGTACAGCTCCGCGCCCTGGGGCACCTTGCGATTTGTGCCAAGCTCGGCCCCGCCCGTGGTGGCCCAGCCGCTGACGCTCTTCCAGCTCAGCTCGCTGATCTCACCCTCTGCGAAGCCAGAGAAGCCATTCTGGATGCCGAGCATGGTGTGCCCGGCGTCTACGCCCAGGCGCACTGCTACGCGCACCGCCGTGTTCATGCCGGGCGCAGGGCCGCCGGAGTGGATCACGGCCAGGCGCAGGGGGCGCGCTGCGGTGCCGGGCTCGGGCGGGCGTGACTGCACGATGGTGCGCAGGGTGCGAAAGGCCTCGCTGAAGCTGCCGCCGCGCAGCGCCATGGCCCGCTCGTAGTCGTGCGCCTCGACGGCCTCGGAGACGGCGCCGGTCTCGGCCACGCACTGCATCAGCGGCGCAGTGGTGACACGGTTCTCGCGAATGCCGATCAGCTGCGGCTCGCGCTCGGGCGTGGCGGCGATCAGTTCCTCCACGGCGGTGTAGCCGATCAGCGTGCTCATCCAGCGGTCGAAGGCGCTGGGCACGCCGCCGCGCTGCACGTGGCCCAGGATCGTCACGCGGGTATCCTCGCCGAGCCGCTGCTCAAGGATCTGCTTGATCTGGTCGGCGCTGATCGGCGTGCCGTGGCGATCCTGGGCGCCCTCGGCGATCACCACCAGGCTGTCGCGGCGCCCGCTCTCGCGGCCGGCCCGCAGCGCATCGCACATCGCTGTGGCCCAATCGTCCACCTCGGGGGGGTGCTCGGGGATAAAGACCCAATCGGCGCCGCCCGAGATCGCGCCCATCAGCGCAAGGTAGCCACAGTGACGGCCCATCACCTCGACCACGAAGGTGCGCTGGTGGCTGGCCGCCGTAGACGTGATCGCGTCCAGGGCCTCGGTGATGCGGTGCAGCGCCGTGTCGGCGCCGATCGTCATGTCGGTACCGGCGAAGTCGTTGTCGATCGAGCCGACCAGGCCGACGATGCCGAGGAAGGGGTGGCGCGCGGCGGTGGCGTGGTCGATCATGCCGGCCGCCAGCAGCTCCTGGAGCAGCTCGGGCCACTCGCGGCGGAACAGGTCGGCCCCGGTGAGGCTGCCGTCGCCGCCGATCACCACCAGCCGGTCGATGCCGTGGGCGATCAGGTTGGCGGCTGCGGCGCGGCGGCCCTCGCGGGTGCGGAAGCCGGCGCTGCGGGCGGTGCCGATCAGCGTGCCGCCTTTTTGCAGGATGCCGCCGACACTGTCCCAGCTCATGTGCTTGATCAGGGCGCCGCCCTGGATCATGCCCTCGTAGCCCTCGTAGATAGCGTAGACCGCGCAGCCCCGGCTGATCCCGGTGCGCACCACGGCCCGCACGGCGGCGTTCATGCCCTGGGCGTCGCCGCCGCTGGTGAGCACGCCGATCTTGATCTTCTGCTCGGCAGTCATGCTTGCTCGCTCCGCTTGCTTGCTGACAAGGTGACGTGCGCTCGCTGCGCTCGCGCTGACCGGGTGACACGGTGACATGCCCTCGCTCCGCTCGGGGCTGACCGGGTGACACGGTGACATGCCCTCGCTCCGTTCGGGGCTGACCGGGTGACATGGTGACATGCCCTCGCTCCGTTCGGGGCTGACCGGGTGACATGGTGCCATGCCCTCGCTCCGCTCGGGGCTGACCGGGTGACATGGTGACACCTGTCGGCGGAGATGGATGGCCTTTAGCAAACGTATCACCCGCTGATGGCTGTGATGTACCGCTAGGTGTCACCTGGTCACCCGGTCACCGTGTCACCCAGTCACCGTGTCACCTGGTCACCCGGTCACCGTGTCACCGTGTCAGCGGCTACGCTGGAAACATGCTGCTCACGCTCTCGCGGGTGTGGATGCGCCGGAGCGCCTCGGCGAAGAGCGGGGCGACGGACACGACCTCGATCTTTGGCGAGAGCTGCACGGGCTGGTTCTCGATCGTGTCGGTGATAAAGAGCCGCTGGAGTGGGCTGGCCTCGATGCGCTCCACCGAGCCCGGCGTAAGGACGCCGTGGCTGACCATGGCGTAGACGGCGACGGCGCCGCGGTGGATCAGGCGGCGGGCGACCTCGGCGAGCGTGCTGCCAGTGATGGTGAAGTCATCGACGATCAGGGCGGTCTTGCCGGCAACATCGCCGATGATCTCCAGCACGGTGGCGTGCTCGTCGTGGGCGGGGCGCTCTTTGTTGGCGATGGCGAGCGAGGCGCCGAGATGGCGCATGTAGCGGCGGGCTGCCTTCACGAAGCCTGCGTCGGGCGAGACGACCACCAGCTCCGGTAGGCTCAGCTGCTTGATGCGCTCCACCAGCATTGGCAGGGCGTACAGGTTATCCACGGGGATGCGGAAGAAGCCCTGGATCTGGGGGGCGTGCAGATCCATCGTCACCACGCGGTCGCAGCCGGCGGCCTCGATGCAGTCGGCGCAGACGCGGGCGCGGATGCTGACGCGCGGCTCGTCTTTCTTGTCGCCCTTGGCGTAGCTAAAGTAGGGGATCACGGCGGTGACAGAGGCGGCGCTGGCGCGGGAGCAGGCGTCGATCCAGAAGAGCAGCTCCATAAAGCTGTCGTTGGCGGGGAAGATCGTGCTCTGCACGATGTAGACCTCGCGACCGCGCACGTTCTCCATCACGCGCACGAAAGTGTTGCCCTCGGAGAAGGTGATCACCTCGCCCTGGCCGGGGGATACGCCGAGGTGCTCGCAGATATTAGCGGTGAGGCGTCGGCTGCTGCTGCCGGCAAGAATGACGATCTCCTCGACGCTCATAGCGCTCCTGCTTGTACCTACCGTCGTTGCTGCGGGGAGAAGTATAGCATGGAGCGGGCGCCCCGCCTCACAGCAGCGCGGCCGCCGCCACCGTCTGAAAGTGAATGTCCACCGTGTCCTCGATCTTGCGAGCGTAGCCACCGGCCATGCTGATAGCGAGCGGCAGCCCGGCCGCGCGGGCGTAGTGGAAGATCACCCGGTCGCGCTCGGCGAGGCCGGCCTTGGTGAGCGCCAGGCGGCCCAGCCGGTCGTCGAAGTAGGGGTCCGCGCCAGCCAGGTAGATCGCCAGGTCGGCGCGGGCCGCCGTGATCGCCTGGCGCACGCCCTGCTCCAGCGCGTCGAGGTAGGCGTCGTCGCTGGTGCCATCGGGCAGCTCCAGATCCAGGTCGCTCTGCTGTTTGCGGAAGGGGAAGTTATTGGCGCCGTGGATCGAGAAGGTGAAGATGCTGTCGTCGCCCTGGAGGATGGCGGCGGTTCCATCGCCCTGGTGGACATCGCAGTCCAGGATGACCACGCGGCGGGCGCGGCCCTCGGCCTGCATGGCGCGGGCGGCCACGGCGCTGTCGTTGAACACGCAGTATCCGGCGCCGTAGTCGGCGAAGGCGTGGTGTGTACCGCCCGCAAGGTTCACGCCCACCTGCCCGGCCAGGGCGGCGCGACACGCCGCGATGGTGGCGCCGGCCGAGCGGCGCGAGCGCTCGGTCATCTGGGGCGACCAGGGGAAGCCGATGCGCCGGATCTCCTGGGCCGTAAGCTCGCCAGCTTGGACGCGCCGGATGTAGCCCCTGTCGTGGGCGCGGGCTAGCTCGGTGTCGTCGGCGGGCTGCGGGATGCGCAGCTGCTCCGGCGGCACCAGGCCAGCGGCGGCCACCCGCTCGCGCAGCAGGGCGTACTTGGCCATGGGGAAGCGGTGCCCAGGGGGCAGGGGCAGCACGAAGCTATCGGAGTAGAAGATCTCCATCAGCAATGCAAAATGCAAAATGCAAAAGGCCACCCACTAACCAGCGCTATGCTCTTGCGACGCCTAGCCGCCGCCGGCGGGTGCAAAACACGAATACACGAAAGCACCGCCCAGCACCACGCCAGCAAACCGGTTTGGTGCAATTTTGCATTTTGCATTTTGCATTTCGAGCTACGCAACCGCCATGGGCTCGCGCTCGGGCAGGCAGGGGACCACATCGCGCAGGCGGGCGATCATCGCGGGGAGGGCGTCGAGCACGTAGTCGATGTCGGCCTCGCCGATGCCGTGGCCGAACGAGAAGCGCACCGAGCCGTTGGCCGCCTCTGGGGTGAGGCCGAGGGCGAGCAGCACGTGCGAGGGCTCGATCGAGCCGCTGGTGCAGGCCGAGCCGCTGCTGGCGCAGATGCCAGCCTGGTCGAGCAGAAGCAGCACACTCTCGCCCTCCACGCAGGCGAAGCCGAGGTTGGCGTTGCCAGGCAGGCGCTGCTCGCGGTCGCCGTTGAGCCAGCTCTGGGGGATGCTGGCGAGCACGCCGTCGATCAGGCGGTCGCGCAGGGCACGCAGGCGGGCCACGCTGGCGGGGCGGCGCTGCTCCACCAGGGTGAGGGCGGCGGCGAGGCCTACGATGCCAGGCACATTCTCCGTACCGGCGCGGCGGCGGCGCTCCTGGGCCCCGCCATTGATCTGCGGCTGGAGCGGCACGCCCCGCCGGGCGTAGAGCAGCCCCACGCCCTTGGGGCCGTAGAACTTGTGGGCCGTGAGGCTCAGCAGATCTACGTTCAGGGCCTCCACGTCCAGCGGCAGCGCGCCCGCAGCCTGCACTGCGTCGGTGTGAAAGGGCACGCCGGCGGCGCGGCAGATCTGGCCCAGCTCGGCGATCGGCTGGACCACGCCGATCTCGTTGTTGGCGTACATCACGGAGACAAGCGCCGTGTCGAGGCGCAGAGCGGCGCGCAGATCGTCGGGGCGCACAAGGCCGGCAGCGTCTACTGGCAGCACCGTCAGCTCGAAGCCCATGTGTTGCTGGAGATACTCGGCGGCGTACAGCACCGCGTGATGCTCCAGCGCGCTCACGATCAGGTGGGCACCTTTACCTTGCTCGCGCCGGGCTAATGCCACGCCCTTTATAGCGAGGTTGACGCTCTCGCTGCCGCCGGCGGTGAAGATCAGCTCGCGGCGGGTGCAGCCGAGGATCAAGGCCACCTGCTCGCGGGCATCGTCTACTGCCTGGAGCGCCGTACGCCCGAGCTGGTGAATGCTGGAGGGGTTGCCGGGGTGCTGCGTGTAGAATGGCAGCATGGCTGCGAGCACCTGCGGGTCGAGCGCGGTGGTCGCCGCGTTGTCCAGGTAGACGATGCGGTCGCTCATAGTGGCTCCAGCAAGAAGGCTCCGGCGACGGACTACACTCATTCAAAGTATACCATCAGACCCTCCCGCGTGTGACACTCCCGCATTCAAGACCGCGCCTATGCGAACGCCCGTTCGGAAAGCCTTGACAGATCAGGAACTTCAAGGGTTACACTTAGCGGACTGTGCGCCATGGCTGTAGCGCATGGGGATGGGGGATTCATGTGGGATAGTGTGGGATAGTGTGGGATAAATGCCGCCAGTTGTGTAAAGCGGGAGTATAATCAGGCCGTTGCGGGTATAATTAGGCTGCAACTTCCCCCGCCGGCCCTGCGTATAGTAGCCACAGCCCGGTTCGACATCCCTCTCAGCAGCCCCACAAAGGAGGCCCTCAATGTCCATGACGCAGTCCGTATCGATCCCCGAGATGGTCAACCAGAGTCGCGCGATTATCAGCAGCCCAAGTGTGGCCACGTTCGAGCGCTACGAGCGGCACGGCACCCTCACCAACGCCCTGATCTACGTCGGCATCGCGGCCCTGATCAGCGGCGTGCTTGGCCTGGTCAACGGCTTTGGCGGCCTGATCAGCGGTGTGATCGGGGGCATGGCCGGCTTCGTCATCTTCAGCGGGCTCGTCTTCTGGATTGGCAAGCGGTTTTTTAACGGCACCGGCAACTGGGACGAGGTGGCCTACACCTTCTCGCTGTTCTGGGCACCCCTAATGGTGATCGGCGGCGTGCTGACGCTGCTCTCCGTGGTGCCGATCTTGGGCTTCCTCGCCGGGCTCGCCAGCATCGCGATGCTGTTTGTGCAGGTCTACTTTGGCTACCTTGCTGTGCAGTCGAGTATGAACATCACCGACCAGGGCCGTGCGATCGGCACGCTCGCGCTGGCGTTTGTGGGCACGATCGTCTTCTACGCGCTGATCGGGGTGCTGCTAGCACCGCTGTATCTGCTGTTCGGGTAGGTTGCCCCGGCTCTTGCGCAGGAGGGCGCGCGCGGGCACTGCCGCCCCCGTCACCCCGGCCTCTTCTCGGCATCGAGAATCTCGTGCGGGCGCTGCCGCCCCGCACCCCGGCCCAGAAGGGACCGCCGCCGGTCCCCTCTGGACTCCCCTGCGTGAGGGGCGCTGCCCCCTCAACCCCCAAACTTGATGGCCTCCAGCAGCCGCATGCGTGTCGCTGCATGCCTCGGACCGCCAACGAGCGTGGACGCTTTTGGAGGCGGCTGCGCCGCCTGGGACCCGTCTTCGCGCCGAAACTGCTCGGGTGCAGATGCCCGGCGGAATAGTTTCGCTCCTAACGCAGCTTCCCCGACCCCGGCGCCAAGCATGCAGCGACACGCACCCTCGGACGTGGCGGCTGTCGGCTTTGGGGTGTGCAGAGGGGCAGCGCCCCTTTGCTGGGGGGTGGAGGGGGGCGACGCCCCGCCTGCAAAGCCGCCCACCGCGTAGGTGAGATATAGCAACAAGCGACCCACCTATGAAGCTCCTGCACCTCGCCGACCTGCATATCGGCGTCGAGAACTATGGCCGCGTCGATCCGGCCACCGGCCTCCACAGCCGCCTGATCGACTACCTTGAGCGCCTCGATGAGGCCATCGCCTTCGGCATCGCCGCCGATGTCGACCTCGTCCTGATCGCCGGCGACATCTACAAGAACCGCTCCCCCAACCCCACCCACCAGCGCGAGTTCGCCAGGCGCATCAACCGCCTGCGCTCCGCCGGCGTGCCAGTCTTTATCCTCACCGGCAACCACGATATATCCCCCAGCGCCGGCCGCGCCCACTCGGTAGAGATCTTCGACGCCCTCGGCGTCGAGGGTGTCACCATCGCCGACCGGCCAAAGCTCCACCGCCTCGCCACCCGCTCCGGCCCGCTCCAGATCATTGCGGTGCCCTGGGTGACGCGCCATACCCTGCTTACCCGCGACGATATGCGCGATGTCTCGTTTGCCCAGCTGGATTTCGAGCTGCGCCGCCGCCTGGAGAGCTTCCTGGAGCAGACGGCCCGCCAGCTCGACCATACCGTCCCGGCGATTGTCGCCTTCCACGGCAGCGTCGACGGCGCCCAGCTTGGCGCCGAGCGCGCCATGACCCTCGGCCAGGATCTTGTGCTGCCCCGCTCGGTGCTCGCCCAGCCCGGCGTGGCCTACGTGGCCCTCGGCCATATCCATAAGCACCAGGCCCTTAACCTTGACCCACCGATGGTCTACCCTGGCAGCATCGAGCGCGTAGACTTCGGTGAGCGCGATGAGCCCAAAGGCTGCGTGCTGGTGGAGCTGGCGGACGGCAAGGCCAGCTGGACGTTCCACCAGCTGCGGGCGCGCCCCTTCGTGAGCATCGAGAAGGACGTGCGTCCGATCAGCGACCCGCTCGCCGCTGTGGCCACCCTGATCGGGCGCGCGGAGCTGCGCGAGGCCGTGGTGCGCGTGGAGCTGCAAGCCACCCGCGAGCAGGCCGCGCTGCTGCGCGAGGAGGAGCTGCGCCGTCTGCTGGAGCAGGCCGGCGCCTTCTACATCGCCGCCGTGAGCGTGAACGTCGAGCGCAGCGAGCGCCGCCGCTACGCCGGTGTGGAGCAGGAGCTGCTGAGCGGCCTCACCCCGCGCCGCGCCCTCGAGCTGTACCTGCGCAGCAAGCAGCCGCCGCTTGCCGCCGCGCGCATCGCCGCCCTGCTCGCCGCCGCCGACGAGCTGATCGGCGCCGAGGCAGCTGCGCCCTCGGTTAATCAGCCCATCACCACACCATAACAGCCAATTAACAGAGGGCTGCTACGATGATCATCTGAGTGCCCGCCCGCGTACCCATATCATCACGTGCCACGTTGCTCAGCCTGGAGCCCCGCAGTAGTAGGGCCAGGCTTTGCTGCACCTCGTGCGGTCGTGTCGGCGCGGCGCACGCTGCCCGGTATGAGCGAAGGAGCAAATTCTCACGGCACTGATCTCTCGACGAGCCTTCCTGCGGCTCACGGCCACCACGGGTGTTGGCGCGGCGCTCGCCGCATGTGGCGCCGCCCAGTCCACCACGGCCCCCACGGT
>ENA-ORBV01006686-ORBV01006686.1-microbial-mat-metagenome-genome-assembly--contig:-NODE-6686-length-20169-cov-8.034641_pt1 | contig 20169 bp, 17 predicted proteins | sample MGYA00237777_ERZ505514 | MGnify/ENA primary metagenome ERZ505514 (study PRJEB26160, sample SAMN06269048) | microbial mat metagenome | isolation source: Oligotrophic lake microbial mat | place... | reverse complement strand
TTTTAAGGATACGGCGACCACCGAGATCTACACCTCTCTATTCGTCGGCAGCGTCAGATGTGTATAAGAGACAGCGTCTGCCCCTGATCTCCCCTGCCATCGAACGACGGCTCTACCGCGCCATGCAAGCCGAGGCGCTGACGCATGGATGTACGGTGCGGGCGTTGAATGGCGAAGAGGATCATGTCCATCTGCTTGCGACGTTGCCCACGACAGTGACTGTCGCCCAACTTGTGAAGCAGGTGAAGGGGGTCTCGTCGCACTTTGTGAATCAGACTCTCTGTCCTGCTACGCGCTTCAAGTGGCAGGGTGGCTACGGCGCGTTTTCGGTGAGCGGCTGGGATGTGGAGATGATTGTGACGTATATCAAGCGCCAAAAAGAGCATCACCGCCTGGCTTGTGTACGCCCCGAGCTTGAGGCGATCAGCGTCGCGTTGTAGCGCCCGTCTGCGTGTCTGCGCCCGCGCAGGCGGGCGGGCGGCCGCAGGCGCTCGCAGCTGCGATTTCAAGCGCCGCCGCGAGGTGGACATGATTGACAGCGCTCTATGCCGCTGCTATATTTTGTTCATATCTGTGGGCGCATTTCAGCATTATGAACAATCTACCGCACGCCGACTCCATCCACAGCGGCGTAAAGTTGGCCGCCCGCGTGCTCGACATCTTCGAGCTGCTGGTTCGGCACCGCGACGGGATATCGCTCTCCGAGATCTGCGCCGTGCTCGACCTCCCCAAGAGCAGCGGCCACGCGCTGCTGATGACGCTGATAAAGCGCGGCTGTATCGCCGCGATGAGCATCGCGGTGCCGAGCGTGCGCTTCAACCCCGCCCGCCGCGACGAGCTGCTCGCCCTCGTGCTATCCGAGGCAAGGCGCCTCTCGATCATTCTGGGCTTCACCGCCGCCCGGCACGAGCCGCACAGCTGAGCAAGCGCTAGAATGTCGCGGTCAGCCCGCCGTCCACGACGATTGTGTGGCCAGTGATGTAGGTACAGCGCGCCGAGGCGAGGAAGACGACCGCCTCCGCGATCTCCTCCGGCTGGGCCGGCCGGGCCAGCGGGATGCGCCGCCGCTCCACGTAGAACGCCTGAAAATCCGGCGTCTCGTGCTCGCTCACCCCGTCGACGATCGCCATCGGGGTCTCGACAAAGCCGGGGGCGACGCCGTTGACGAGGATGCCCTGGGGCGCGAGCTCGACGGCCAGGCAGCGGGTGAGCTGATCCAGCGCGCCTTTGGCGCTGTTGTAGTGCGACGACTGCGGCGCGCCGAGGAAGGCGTTCACCGAGGAGATGTTGACGATCCGCCCGCCCTCGCCGCGTCGCACCATCTCGCGCGCGGCGGCCTGCGCGCAGTGGAACGCGCCGTGGTAGATCACCTCGACCGCCCGCATCCACGCGCTGAACGGCGTGGTGAGAAAGTTGGCGGGGTAGAAGACGCCAGCGTTGTTCACCAGGATGTCGAGCCGCCCGAAGCGCTCCAGGCTCGCCGCGACCATCCGCTCGGCATCCCGAGTGACATCAGCCTCCACGAAGCCTGCCCGCCCGCCGCCGGCCGAGATTGCAGCTGCGGCCGCCGCGCCCGCCGAGCGCTGTAGGTCGGCGATCATCACCGCCGCGCCCTCCCGCGCCAGCGCCACTGCCGTGGCCCGGCCGATCCCGCTGGCGCCGCCGGTGACGAGGGCCACCTTGCCTGTACACACTCCGCTCACGCAACCTCCCCGTCGGCGCTGATGCGCGTCACCTGCTGCACGCCACGGTAAAGCACCGCCACCACCTCGGTCGCCAACGTCTCGCCCGCCGCAAGCCTGCTGGCCGTCCCCTGGGCGATCGCCTGCTCGAGCCGGTAGGGGTAGCCGGTGCAAGGCTCGAGGATGGCGGTATACAGCCCGCGCCAGCCGCCGTATGCCCCAAAGACCCACACCGAGCGGAAGACAGCCGGGTCGAAGCGTAGCCCGAACCCGGCGCGGGCCGCCGTGTCGGTCAGGGCGCACCAGCCGGCCTCAAGCTCGACGGCGTAGTAGAAGTCGCAGGTGGCGGCAGCCTGCGGCGGAACCTGGCGCACATCCACCGCGCTCCCGTCAGGGGCGGCCGCGTGGGGCCAGCTGAATGAGTCGAGCGCGAGCCGGTCGCGGAAGCCCTCGTCTACCAGCACCCGCCGGGCCGGCAGATCGATGCGCGAGGCCGGCGTGACGCGAAGCGCCGGGTGGAGCTTCCAGAGGAAGTCGAGCGGGCCAGGCCCGTCGTTGCTGATCCGGTAGCCGAAGCGCAGCAGCGACTCGTCTGGGCGCAGAGTGATGCGCTTCTCAATGCTGGTGTTCGTCACCACGCCTGCACGCCACATGCGCAGGCTGACCGCGCCGCCCTCGGTGGAGACGTCCCACGCAAACGGCATCGACCAGAGCTCGCCGTGGTCGGGGTAGGCCTCGCCAGCCACCGCTGTCGGCGCGTCGTTCGGGAACAGCTCATCCCACCCGCCGCAGAACCAGTCGTCGTAGGCGGCGCCGTAGTGGACGGGCCGCGGCGGCACGCGCGGGTTATGCCAGAGCGCCTCGCGGTCGGCAGCTTTGTCCACCAGCGACCAGACTTTTGCGCCTAGCTCGGGCAGCACAACCGCCCGCAGGTGGCGGTTCTCCAGCACGATGGCGCGGAAGCCGTGGTAGCTCCAGTGGGTATTGATCGTGGCGCTATGCTGCATCGCCTCGCCTGCCTAGCCGTCAATACGCTGAATATCGATGATCTCCGCCCCGAACTCGGGTAGCACGACCGTGACGCCATCGGTGGCGAGGGAGGCGCCCGAGCGCTCGCTGGCGCTGCCGGCAAGCTCCACCCGATAGGTGACGTCTGGCAGCAGGCCACGGGGGCGGAAGGTGCGCGTGGGCTGGTCGCCCTGGGCGCGGTAGGCCATCACGACGCTGTGGTGCTGCGCCGCCGAGACGGCCTGAATGGCGTCCCAGCCCCAGCCCCCGCCCTCGATATTGGCGCGTGGCCGGCGCAGATGGATAATCTTCGCGTCGCGGATCAGACCGCGCAGAGCCTTGTACTGCGCGATCGCCGCCTTGGTGTCTGCCATCTGCTGCGCGTCCCAGTCGCCGATCCGCTGCATGAGGATCAGCGGCCCGCCGAAGATCGAGCTTCTGAGCGTGTAGGGCGTCGGGTCGTCCTCCATGTAGCGCACGCTGTAGCGCGGCGAGAAGGGGTACGAGGCGCCGTAGACGCCCTGGCGGGTGGCGTAGGTGGTGATATTGTCCACCGTGATACTGGTGTGGTAGAGCCGGGCCATCTTGTAGGTCAGCATGCAGCCGCCGTCCTCGCAGTTCTCCAGCACCAGGCCGGGGCGCTCGCGCCGCAGCGTCTCGATCAGCAGGTCGAGGCCAAGCTGCGAGCCGCTGTAGTTGCTGTCGCCGGGGGCGTGGCTGTGGTCGGCGCGGCGGCACAGCTTCACCATATCCTCGCCGTCCTGGATGATATAGTCGATCTGCTCTTCGCCGAGCAGGCGCAGGAGCTGGGCGGCGAGCCACTCGCGGCAGGGCGCGTGGCCAAGGCAGAGGAAGCCAGCGCCGAAGTAGTCATCGTAGCCGCCGGCCAGCCACTCGGGGTGCTCCTGCGCCACTGGGGCCTCCGGGCTGCACTGGGCGAGGGCCACGTGGACGCCGAAGCGCATCCCGTAGGAGCGGGCGCGCTCGGCGAGCGGCGCTAAGCCGCGCGGGAACTTCTGCGGGTCGGGCCGCCAGTCGCCAATCGCCCGCGCCCAGCCGAGGTCGAGAACCACCAGCTCGACGCCCAGCTCGGCGCAGCGGTCGATCACGGCAAGCTGCTGGGCCTCGTTAATCGCCTGGCCGTACTTCCAGGAGTTGTACTGCACCCAGGGGTAGCGCTCGTCGGGGCGCGGCGGGTGGACGTAGGCCTCAGCGAAGCGCTGCGTCACGTAGCCCGCCTCGTCCCAGTCGCCGTAGTAGCGCCCCAGGAAGCAGGCCGGCACAGCGAAGCTGCCGCCGGGGGCAAGGGTGTGGGCAAGCGCCTCGACCACGCTCCGAACGTGGCTCGCCTCTGGCTCGGCCCAGGCGAGCAGGCGGCTTTTACCGTTGAACTCGATCCCGCAGACCAGGCCAGGCCCCACGTTGGGCGGCTGCTCGTCGTCGTGATCGTGGGGCGGCGGGCGCAGCGCGAACCAGGCGCAGCTCGACGGGCCGTTGTGGTGCGAGGGGAACGAGCCCATGCGCACCTCCAGGGGCGTGCGATTCGGCCAGATTTGGGCCTGGTGCTCGCTGAAGAAGTCGCGCCGATAGGCCCAGCTAAACTGGTCGACGTGGAACATGTAGAGTGGGGCCTGCGGAGCGTCGAGCGCAAGCAGCTCGCAGCCTGTCACCGTCACCGGCGCGTGGCCGTGGTTGGTGAGCGTCGCCGACAGCCGAACGAACGGCCGGTCGGGGTAGGCCTCAACCTGCTGGAGCAGCGTGAAGGCGCCATCGGCGCTGCTCGCCTCGATGGTGAGGCTGCGCACGCCGGCTGCTGGCTCGTCGAGTGCGACCAGGCGGGCCTGCGTCCAGCGCAGCGGCTGCCCGTCGATGGCGAGCGGCGAGAGCTGGCCCGGCGCGGTGTCGAGGCCGGGCGCCTCGCCGCTCAGGCGCCAGCTCAGCGCGCCGTCCTCAAGCGCAACATAGCAAGCCGCGCCGCCTGCGGCGACCGACCAAGTGTGAGTCATCGCTCTCTCTTTCACAGTCTCGGAGGACAAGGAGACAAGGAGACTAGGAGACAAGGAGACTAGGAGACTAGGAGACTAGGAGACTAGGAGACTAGGAGACTAGGAGACTAGGAGACTAGGAGATTAGGAGACTAGGAGACCGCTCTCGCTCCGCTCGGGCGGGAGACAAGGAGACAAGGAGCGCCTGTCGGTACAAACAGATCCGCGCCTGTCTCCCTGTCTCCCGGTCTCCCTGTCTCCCTGTCTCCCGGTCTCCCTGTCTCCCCCTACCCCTTCGCCAGCAGCGCGTTGGCTTTGGTGTCGATATCGGCTGCCGCCGCCTCGGGCGTGACGTTATTGTTCCAGAGCTCGGTGAAGGTTGGCCCCATGATCTCGTTCACCAACTGGGCGGAACTGCCGTGGTAGAGGTCGCCGATCCTGGCGTCGGGCAGCGTGTCCACCACCGATTTGAAGCCGCTCGGCAGGCCGGAGAGATACTCGGCCGCCTCGCGCTCGGCGCGCCGGATCGGGATCCAGTCGCGGTTCTTCACCAGCTCCTTCTGGTACTCAGTGGCCGACCACTTGCCCCAGGCGACGGCCGCCTCGGGGGCCTTGGAGGCATTGGCCACCACCCATCCGCCGAACCAGAACGGCAGCGCCCGCTTGTCCTTCCACATCGGCAGGGGCGCCATGTCCCACTTGAAGGCCGAGTTCGCGTTGCTGGAAATATACCAGCTGCCGTCAGCCACCATCGCGAGCTTGCCAGTCTGGAAGAGCGAGACGTCCTGGGCGATGGCCTGGGCCTGCGTGGCGTCGGGGGCCACCTTATGCACATAGACCAGGTCGTTCAGCCACTGGAGGCCCTCGACATTACGCGGGTCGCTGACGGTGAACTTCGTGGGCTCGATCACCTTGTCGACGAACGACGAGCCCGCCGCCCAGCCGAAGGTCTGCGCGCCCCACCATGCGCCCAGCGCGCCCTTGTCGAAACCATACTGGGTGGTCTTGCCGCCCTCGGTGAGCGTAAGCTGCTTGGCAACCTCAAGCAGCTTGTCGTAGGTCCATGTCGCATCGGGGTAGGCGACGCCGGCCTTATCGAAGATATCCTTGTTGTAGTAGAGCGCCATCATCTGGATGTTCTCGGGTACACCGAAGAGGTTGGTACCGTCGAAGCGCCAGTAGTCGTAGAGCTCGAGCGGGTACTGATCGGCGTTCGCAAAGTCCGGCACCGTGTCGATATCGGCCTGCAGGTTGCGGAGCAGGCCGGATTTAAAGTGCGTGTAGGCCTGCACATCCCACATATAGGTATCGATCGGATCCTTCGCGGCGTAGGCCAGATCGAGCTTCGACCAGTACTGATCGTAGGGCAGCAGCTGCAGGTCGACCTCGTACTTACCCTGGTTGAGCTCGTTGAACATCTGCGCGCGCAGCTTAAAGTTCTCGTCGAGCACCGGGCTGTTGAGCCACATCATCGCCCGGATCTTCTGGGGGCCGCTCGCCTGCTGGGCGGGCGCGGTGGCCCCGCCAGTCTCCGCGCCGCCGCCTGCGGGCTGGCTGGCCGCGCCGCACGCGGCGAGGGCGGCTGTGGCGAGGGCCGCAGCTCCAATGGTGGCTGCGCGTAGGAATTGACGCCGGCTGAGCGCCGCCTTCGGCTGGGGGTCTGTCGACTTCGACATTGTAGTTCTCTCCTTCAGGCACCTGTAAAGGGGGGCTATAGATCGGCAGCGGCCCCGCCGCTACCCTTTGATCCCAGACATCACGATCCCGCGCACGAAGAAGCGCTGGGCCCCGATAAAGAGTATGAGCGGCGGCAACAGCGACACCGTGACCGCCGCCATCAGCAGGTGCATCTGCGGCCCGATCCGCGGCGAGCCCTGGAAGAATGAGAGCGCCACCGCGATCGTGTACTTGCTCTCATCGGAGAGGTAGATCAGCGGGGTGAAGAAGTCGTTGTAGGTGCTCACAAAGGTGAACACCGCCACTGTGGCCAGCACAGGCTGGCTGAGCGGCAGCATAATGCTCCACCAGATCCGGTAGGGGTTGGCGCCATCGATCTTCGCCGCGTCCTCCAGCTCCACTGGGAGCGTCTGGTAGAACTGCCGCAGCAGGAAAATATTGAACGCGCTGCCGAAGAACGACGGCACAATCAGCGGCAAAAAGGTGTTCACCCAGCCAAACGAGTTGAACATCAGATAGGTGGGCACCAGCGTCACCGCGCCCGGCAGCATCAGCGTGCCGAGCACCAGCATGAAGATCAGATCCTTGCCGGGGGCCTTGAGCCGCGCGAAGCCGTAGGCGGCGAACGAGCAGGAGAGCAGCGTGCCGATCATCACAAAGACCACGATGATGCTGGTGTTGAACGCATAGAGGTAGAACGGCACGCGGGTGAGCGCGGTCCAGAAGTTAATGAACTGCGGCGGGATCGGCACCCAGACGGGCGGCGAGAGGTAGACCTGCTCGGCGGGCTTGAGCGCTGTGGAGAGCATCCAGAAGAACGGCAGCAGCACAACCGCGCCGCCGACGCAGAGCGTCGTAAAGATCGCGGCGGTGATCATCCGCTCCTGCCCCCTGCGCGTGCGCCAGAACGGCAGCGTCGAGACCTGACTGGCCATCGTTAGTTCCCCTTGCGCTCGCTCTCGTAGAAAACCCAGAGCGGCGAAGATTTGAACACCAGCAGGGTCAGCACCATCACCAGGAGGAACATGAACCAGGCGATCGCCGATGCGTAGCCCATGTTCAGGTACAGGAAGGCGTGCTGATAGAGGTAGACCGCGAGAAACAGCGTGGCCTGGTTCGGCCCGCCGCGCGTGATCACGAAGGCGTCCGTGAAGACTTGCAGCGCGCCGATGATGCCGAGCACCAGGTTGAAGAAGGTCACGTTGGAGAGGAGCGGCAGCGTGATGCTGCGAAACTGGCTCCAGCGCCCGGCGCCATCGATCTCGGCCGCCTCGTAGAGCTCCTGGGGGATGCCCTGCAGGCCCGCCAGGAAGATCAGCGTGGTGCCGCCGACGCTCCACATGCTCGTGATTATCAGCGCCGATAGCGCCCACTGCTCGTCGAGCAGCCAGGCCGGCCCGCTGATGCCAACCTTGGCAAGCAGCACGTTGATCAGGCCGAACTCGGAGTTGAAGAGCCAGCGCCACAGCATGGCCACGCCCACGCCTGAGATCACGGTGGGCAGGTAGTAGACCGAGCGGAAGATCATCATCCCGCGCATCTTGTGGTTGAGCAGCACGGCGAGGCCCAGCGCAAACCCCAGGTTCAACGGCACGCTCACCACAGAGTAGATCGCGCTCACGCGGAAGGCCTGCCAGAACAGCCGCTCCTGGAACAGCTCCGTGTAGTTCGCCAGGCCAACCCACTGCGGGTCGGTGATGATGTTGTACTCGGTGAAGCTTAGGAAGAGCGAGGCGATCACCGGCCCAAGTGTGAAGATGAGTATGCCGAGGATCGCTGGCGACATGAACACGTAGGCGTGCAAGGCCTCACGGTTCCAGCGGCGTATGGGGCGCTGCGCCGGGACGGTATCCGATACGATCGCGCTACCAACGGGGGGGTGAGCTTGCACCAGCGTGGCTCCTCTCTGAGCACAACCGGTAGCGAAAAAAGCAACTCGTATGCCGCGCCGACGCTTCGACGACGGGCTGACCCGTTTACATATATGAAACTAGTTCTCAAGGAAGAATACAAAAAGTATAACAGCTTGTGGGGGACGCTGTCAAGAAGGATGGTCGGCAGGGGCGTGGCTAGCGCAGCAGCACCAGCGCCGAGCCCTCCTCGGGCAGCTCGAAGCGCAGCCCATCGGCGAGCAGGTCGGCGCCGCCGCGCTGCTCGACCCGCCCCTCGGCGAGCCAGGTGAGCGTGTAGCTGCGCTGCGGGTCGAGCCGCAGCGGGGCGACAGCGCGGCCCAACTCAGCGCCTGGCAGGCGGAACACCGCCAGCAGGTGCTCGGAGCCATCGGGCATGCTGTACTGGAAGGCGGCCCAACGCTCGCCTGCGCCGAAGCGCTGCGGCTGGCCAGAGAGCGGCAGCAGGTCTGCCTGGCGCACGAAGCGCCGCACGTGCTGCTTGTAGTCGGCGATATGCGCGCGGTAGCGCGCCGCGACCCAGGCGGGCAGCTCCGCTATGCGCTGGGAGAAGCCGAAGCGCCGCAGCATCGAGATGCGAGTGTAGTAGTCGATCTGATGCGGCTGCAGCGCCGGGTCGCGCGGGTCGAACTGCTGGCAGCGGTGCTCGGCATGGCTCCACTCGCAGTAGCTCCAGTGGAGCAGCGCGTCGGGCGCGAGCATCATGCTGGCCCCCCAGAAGCACTGCAGGCTGTGCTCCGGCCAGTCCGGGTCGCTTAGGAAAGCCATGTGGGTCTGCCGGGCGATGCCCAGGTCGATGCGCAAGCCGCCCGAGGAGCAGTTCTCCAGCACCACCCGAGGGTAGCGCGCCCGGATCTCCGCGAGCAGCGCGTAGTAGCCGCGGTAGTGAGCGTAGAGCCCGTCGCCTGGGGAGTGGCCGTGGTCGGCCCGGTCGCAGCCGGCGCCGGGGTCCAGGTTGAAGTCGAGCTTCACCCAGTCGCAGCGATACTCGTCGATGATCCGGTCGAGCGTGGCGAGCGCCCATGCCTGCCCGGCCGCGCTTCCCAGGCAGACGTAGCCGAGCGGCGCGCCGTCCCGCGTCGCCACGAGCTCCGGGCGGTCGGCGGCCAGCCGGGCCTGCTTGCCGATCGCCTCGATCTCGCACCATAGCCCGAACGCCATCCCGCGCGCGTGGACGTAGTCGGAGAGCGCCCGCAGGCCCGCAGGGAAGCGCTGCATGTTGACCATGTCCCAGTCGCCGCGCTGCTCGTACCAGTGGGTGTCCGCGTCGCTCGGCCCGAACCACCCCGCGTCGAGCGTGCAGACCTCGACCCCAAGCTCGGCCGCCGCGTCGACGTTGCGGCGGAAGACAGCCTCGTCGATATCCTTGTCCTCGTAACTCCACCAGTGGTTCCACTCGACGGGCAGGCGGTCGGCGAGGTCGTTGTGCGGGTACCAGTAGCGCCGCCCCACGCGCGCGTACTGCGTCGAGATGGCGGCGAGCTCCTGCCCTGCCGCAAGCGCGACGACAAACGGCGGGCTGACGATCTCCGCGCCGGGCGGCAGCTCGGCGGCGAAGGCCCAGTCGTGCAGCCCGCCGGAGAGCGCGAGGCCCGCGCCGCTCGGCTCCAGCCGCACCACCCAGTTGCCAGACCAGGCGACCGCCCCCGCGAGTAGTGAGCGCCCGTCGCGGGTGAGGGCGAACCAGGGGAGGTGGCCGAGCGACGAGCGGCCGGAGCGGCTCTCCAGGATCTCGCGCTCCGTCACTGCGGCGCGCTCGGGCTCGAACTCCAGGCCCCACGAGCCGGTGAAGCTCAGCCGCTCGTAGCTGCCGGCGGGCAGATCGAGCGCGAGCGAGTCGATCCGCGTGACCCGGCGCAGCGCGGAGCCGCTATTGCGCAGCGTCACCCAGCTCTCGATCAGCGCGCTTTCGGTATAGAGCGCCAGGTGGTAGTCGATGGCGAGGCCTGCCTCCGCGTGGCGCAGCGCGACAGTCAGCTCGCGCCGGCCGGCCGGCACCTCGCGCAGCGTCACATCGGCCACGGCGAGGCCAGGGGTGCGCCCGTCGATCCGCTGGCCGTCCACCTCGACGGCGAACAGGCCGGAGGAGGGCAGCGCCCATGGCAGGCCTGGCAGGCCGTAGGCTGCGAGGGCTAGCCCGTCGGTCGCCCGAAACACACAGCTGAGCGCGGGTGTGGACAGATTGATCGTGTCGGACAGCACCGTTGCCTCCTGGGTTATACTTGCGGCGCACAGCGAGCTGCAGAAGGGCTATTATAAACTCAGGGCGGTGTTCTGCGGCCAGCGGAGGGAGCGTAAACGATGCGGATCGACGCAGTTGACTTGTACTATCTCTCGATGCCGGAGGTTTTGGACGTGGGCGACGGCAGCCAGGACGCGCTGCTTGTGCGTGTGCAGGCCGGCGAGCATGTCGGCTGGGGCGAGTGCGAGGCGGCGCCGCTCGTCTCGATCGCCAGCTTTGTCTGCCCGATGTCGCACAGCGCGTGCAAGCCTGTGCGCGACTCGGTGCTCGGCCAGCGGCTCGACGGCCCCGCAGACATCCGCCGCATCGGCGACCTGGTGCGCGCGCAGAGCCTGGATCTGCTCCAGGCCGACCACACGCTCTCCGGGGTCGACATAGCGCTCTGGGATCTGCTCGGGCGCCGCCTCGGCGAGCCGGTCTACCGCCTGCTCGGCGACCAGCGCGCAACGCCGAAGCTGCCCTACGCCTCGCAGCTGTTTGGGGCCACCCCGGAGGAGACGCTGCAGAAGGCGCGGGGCGTGCGTGCGCTAGGCTATCGCGCGTCGAAGTTCGGCTGGGGGCCGTACGGCCGCGGCACGCCCGCAGAGGACGCGGCGCAGCTCTTCGCCGCCCGCGAGGGCCTGGGCGCGGACGGGGTGCTGCTCGTGGATGCCGGCACTGTCTGGCTGGACGACGTGGAGGTGGCGCGACAGCGCATCGACGCGCTGCGGGCCTGCCGGGTTGTGTGGCTGGAGGAGCCGTTTATCACCGGCGCCCTGAGCGCGTATCGGCGCCTGGCCGCGCTCGCCGCGCCAACCCGGCTCGCCGCAGGCGAGGGCTGCCACACGTTCCACATGGCCGAGCAGCTGCTCGACTACGCCGACCTGGGCTACATCCAGATCGACGCCGGGCGGATCGGCGGGATCTCAGAGGCGCGCAAGGTTGTCGAGGCGGCCCGCGTGCGCGGCGTTACGTATGTCAATCACACCTTCACCTCGCACCTGGCGCTCAGCGCCTCGCTGCAGCCCTTCGCCGCGAGCGAGGCCGACGCGATCTGCGAGTACCCGGTGGAGCCGTGCCAGCTTGCGCTGGACATCACCGTCGAGCAGATTGTGCCGGACGCCGAGGGGCGCATTCACCTGCCGGACGGGCCGGGCCTTGGGGTGACGCCGAACCTGGCCGGGATCGCGCCCTACCTGGTGGACGTGGAGATCCGCGTGCGCGGCAAGACGCTCTACCGCACGCCTGCACTCTGAGACGACGCCCTGGGCCTGCTGGCCCTCACCCCCTAACCCCCTCTCCCTGAGCGGGCGAGGGGGAACCGAACATGTCCTGATGCAGTCGCTCCCCTCGCCCCTTGAGGGAGAGGGGCTGGGGGTGAGGGCCGCCAAACGCGGCACAAGTAAAATGCGCTATGCTGGCGAGACGTAGATCGTTTTGGCGAAAGGACCTTGTTGTGACCCAGCTGTCATGGGGCATCCTCGGCACCGGCAGTATCGCGCGCACCTTCGCGCAGGCGCTGATCTCCTCCGACGCAGGCCGCCTGGCCGCAGTGGCCAGCCGAACTCAGGCCGCAGCCGATCAGTTTGGCGACACATTCGGCGTGGCGCGCCGCCACGGCTCCTACGCAGCGCTCCTCGCCGATGCGCAGGTGGCGGCGGTGTACATCGCTGTGCCCCACCCCTTGCACGCCGAGTGGGCCATGCGCGCCGCCGAGGCCGGCAAGCACATCCTCTGCGAGAAGCCGCTCGGGCTCAACCACGCCGAGGCGATGACGGTCGTCGAGGCCGCGCGCCGCCACGGGGTCTTCCTGATGGAGGGCTACATGTACCGCTGCCACCCGCAGATAGCCCGCCTCGTTCAGCTGCTCGGCGCGGGCGTGATCGGCGAGGTGCGCGCGATCCAGGTCGCCTTCAGCTTCGACAGCCCCTACGAGCTGTCGGGTCGCCTGCTCAGCCAGCAGCTCGGCGGCGGCGGCATCCTCGACGTAGGCGGCTACCCGGTCTCGTTTGCCCGGCTCGTCGCCGGGGCGGCGCATGGGCTGCCCTTCGCCGATCCAACCGAGGTTGTCGCCCTGGGCCAGATTGGGGCGGAGAGCCGGGTCGACGAGTGGAGCGCCGCCATCCTGCGCTTCCCTGGCGGCATCATCGCCCAGGTTGCCACCGGCGTGCGCCTCCAGATGGAGCGCGGCGCGCGGATCTACGGCAGCGCGGGCAGCCTCTTCCTGCCCGAGCCCTTCGTCCCCGCCGCCGACCAGCCCGCGCGCATCGTGCTCCAGCGCAACGATGGCTCCCCGCCCGAAGTGATGCTCACCGCGCCCGCCAACAGCTACGCCCTGGAGGCGCTGGCCGTCGCCGCCCACCTGGCCGACGGCCAGGCGCCAGCCATGCCTTGGGACGACAGCCTCGGCACCATGCAGACCCTGGACCGCTGGCGCGCCGCGATCGGCCTGGTCTACGACGCCGAGCGGCCCGACGCGCCCGAGCAGCGCCGCCCGATCAGCGGGCGCCCGCTCGCCGTCCGCCCCGATGCGCCCATGCGCTACGGCCACATCCCCGGCCTCGATAAGCCAGTATCGCGGCTGGTGATGGGCGTCGACAACCAGATCACCATGCCCCACGCCGCGGCGATGTTCGACGACTTCTTCGCCCAGGGCGGCACCTGCTTCGACACCGCCTACATCTACGCCGGTGGACTGTGCGAGCGCCTGCTCGGCCAGTGGGTGCGCAACCGCAGCCTGCGCGAGCAGGTCGTCATCTTCGCCAAGGGCGCCCACACGCCCTTCTGCACCCCCGAGCACCTTACGGCCCAGCTCCACGAGAGCCTGGCGCGGCTACAAACCGACTACGTCGACATCTACATGCTGCACCGCGACAACCCGGCGATCCCGGTTGAGGCATTCGTCGATGAGCTGAACGCGCACCGGCGCGCCGGGCGCGTGCGCGTCTTCGGGGCCTCGAACTGGTTGATCGAGCGCTTCACGGCGGCAAACGCCTATGCTGCGGCGAGCGGGCAGCAGGGCTTTACCGCCCTGAGCAACAACTTCAGCCTCGCCCGCATGGTCGACCCGGTCTGGGCGGGCTGTATTGCCGCCTCCGACCCGGCCTCACGCGCGTGGCTCACCCAGACGCAGACGCCGCTGCTGCCCTGGTCGAGCCAGGCCCGTGGCTTCTTTACGGGCCGGGCAAACCCCGACGACCGCTCCGACCCCGAGCTGGCCCGCTGCTGGTACAGCGAGGATAACTTTCGGCGGCTTGGGCGGGTGAACACGCTGGCCGATGAGCGCGGCGCCGCGCCGATTGCCGTAGCCCTGGCCTATGTGCTCGCCCAGCCCTTCCCGACCTTCCCGCTGATCGGCCCGCGCAGCCTAGCAGAGACCCGCAGCTCGCTCGGCGCCCTCGCCGTCACCTTGTCGCCGGACGATGTTCGCTGGCTGAACCTGGAGGCGGAGGGCTAAGCTTTCCGGACATCCGCACGGGCTGAACCACGAAGCATACGAGAGCCACGAAGGCCGGTCTTCTGCGGTCCTCCGCTTCGTGTGCTTCGCGGCCTTCGTATTTACCTGTGGTGGCCGTTTGGGCAAGGGCAGATCTCCCTCGACGCCCTACTACAGCGCAAAGGCCAGCCCGCCAGCGATCTTGTGTATTGATGTACCCCGACAGCTCGGGATGCCCACGTCGACTCCTGAAGAGCCGAAGCTGGTTACTGCGCCTGGGGTACCCAGCTTGTGGATATTCCCGCCTGCTGTCCCAGGAACATGCGTAGTTGTGCCCCATGCTCCTGCACATGACGCAGATTGTACAGCTGAAGCTCCGCAAAGGACAGCTCTCCCCAGGCGAATCGGCACAGCCGACATGCCTGTTCGTGTGAAAGTGCGCCAATGGTTTCCTGGCACTTTCTGCGGCAGTAGCCCAGGTAGCCGAGCAGCTCTTCGCGAGCATAGGTTCGCGGCAGGACTTCATTGGAATCCATCTCAACGAGGTCAAAAGGCGCAGGCGGAACAAAGCCCTCTTCCGCCCCAGTCAGATAGAGGTCCAGCCAGAAGAGCGTATGGTAGCTCAGATACCAGAACGTCAAGAAACCCGCCGCCACCCACTGGTCTGGCTGGTCTTCCCACAGTTTCTTTTCCCAGAGGTCATCCGGGCAGTCGCGCAGCGCGTCGCCTACCATGTCGATGGCTGCGCCAAACTGGCGCCATACCATGTCACGATCAATGATGGTCATGGCCTTTGCCTCTTCATCCCTGCGATAGTATTTGGCGGGGATTTCGCATGCGTCCGTTCTCGCGTGTCTGACGAAGTGCCAAGCGCGCGACGTTCGCAATAAGCCCGCGAAACATATGCTTACGACAGCTTAACGAACTTCGAGTAGTACCGTCACGTTGTCGCCTTCCGCAAGCGTCTCCGCTTTTCGCACGCCTGTATTGATGGGCAGAATGTAGCCGCCATCTTTGGGAAACAATGACGTCTTCCACTCGGTTGTGCCGATCCGAACATGGACAGGAATCATTCCCCAACCGTAGGTCACGGAGCCTGATATGGCTTTCAAGTCGCGACATTGCTTCGCCGGAACGGTCACGAAGTACCACGGGGCAGGGCCTTTCCAAAACCAGATCGTGCCTTCAAACTCAATGTTCATTGGTGCCGCCGAACACATGCCTAACAGCGGAGGCGCAAACCGCCAGGAGGCCGCCGCGCTACTTGAACTGCCCGACACGCTCGCCCAGGCGGTGCTCTTTCCGGTTGCCTAATCGCGGCCGGCTCGGCGCTCAAGCTGCTGGCCGACGGCGGCTACAGCCAGACCAAGGGCGTCTCGCAAGAGAGCGTGTTCGGCAGTTCGTAGTCCAGCTCGCTGGATATGGGCGGCGCGCTACCGAATTTCCCTTCGGAGTATAGCAACAGCGCGATGAGCTGGGCGGCGGTCTGCGAGTACGGCGTGCGGCCGTTCTTCTACACGGTGAGCGACCAGTGTAGCCTTGGCTACCGCCACAGCTACACGGTGCTCGACTATGTGGTGTCGTAGCACTCACGAGGTGCAGGGACAGATGGCCAGCGGCCTCACGTCTAACTCGCTCCTAGGGTGCCTCGCTTGGCATGGGCAGCGTGATGATCGACAGAGTTGAGAGCACGTAGGCCATGGCGGCGGCGAGGATCACCGGGGCGAAGCCCCAGCGAATCTGGATCATGCCGCTGATCACGGCGGCGCCGGCCCAGCCGCCGGCCCAGAGCACGCTGATCAGGCTTACGGCGAGGCCGCGCTGCGCAGGCGGCGTGTGGCGCATCACCAGGGCGTCCATCTGCGGGAAGCTCGCGGCCACAAAGAGCCCGCGCAGAAAGAAGCCCGCCATGGCCGGCACGAGGGCGGGGATGAGCATGAGCAGCATGGCGCCCACGGCGCCCGCGCGCAGCAGCGCAGCGCCACGCCGCAGCCCGAGCCGCGCCGTCACGGGGGAGCCGAGCAGCGCACCGATGCCCATGCCCAGGGCGCCCACGGCCAGCACCGCGCCCACCGTGGCGTCGCCAAGCCCAAACGCCTGGCGGAAGAAGAGGTTCTGGAAGGGCAAGATGAGACCGCCGGCCACACCCAGGCTGAGGCCCGGCAGCGCAAACAGGAGCAGCCGCCGCAGCGGCAGGCGCTCGTCCGAGGTGGCGCCCACGCCCACGGCGCGCGGCTCCTCCACGCGGGGCATGGGGCCGAGCAGCGGGAGCATCGCGGTAAGGCCGAGGCCGATCACGGCGGCGAGCGCCAGCCTGTAGGCCGCTGTGTCCTGGGGGCCCACGCCGAGCAGCCCGCCGGTGAGCGTGGGGAGCACGCCGCCAACTACGCTGCCGAGCAGCCCCACAATTAGCACCGCCGAGGCGTTGAGCCCGAAAACATGCGCGCGCGCGCTGTCGTGTGTCACCGAGGTGAGCAGCGGCGTGACGGCGGTGCCCGCCATGAGGTAGGCGGCGCCCAGGATGAACTGGCCCACGATCAGGGCCCAGAGCTCGGTGACGCTCAGCAGCAGCGCCCAGCCGCCGCAGTAGCCCGCGAGGCCGAGCATAATCGAGCGCTGCGGCCCGAGCCGGTCGATCAGCAGGCCCAGCGGGATGCCCACGAGCATGCCGGCGCCGCGCGTAACCGTGGAGAGCAGCCCGGCGGTGTCGGCCGCGTAGCCCATGCTCGCCAGGTAGAAGTTGAACAGGATATCGGCCACGCTCAGGGCCAGGCCGAAGAGCAGGCTGTGCAGCAGAATACGCCACACGGGCGGGCTGAACCGGGCTGTGCGGTTGGCGCGGGCGACGGTTGAAGCCATAACAGGTTGCTGGGTGTCATTTGTGTTCGGCAGGATCAATGCGCAGGCGCCAGTGTAGCATATGTTTGATTGGTCCAATAGTTGAGCGGGCGCTGGCGCTCGTGCCGACCATTGGCTTCTACCTGCTCGCCGAGCGCCAGATCATCGATGGCTTGACTGCGGGCGCCGTCAAGGGCTAAGCGCTACGCCCTGCCGGCATCGCCGGCGCTACAGTACGCGCCGCTCATGTGTACCTCGTGGGCAACCTTAAGCTCCGCCGCCTCGGAGCCAAGCGGGGTCGGGCGGAAGCTGTCGCTGACCCGCCAGGTGTACTGCTCGCGCTCTGGGTAGGCGCTGCGGTGCGCCGCCAGGCCCAAGGCGACGAGCCGCATGCGGCGCTCGATCCAGCCCGCATCCCAGGGGCCGTCTTCCAGAATCTCCTCCGCCGGCCGGAACTCGTAGTAGATTGTGCGCCGCAACTGCTTGCCCGCCACCTGAGGAGAGCCGTGTACCACCATCACATTGTGCAGCAGCACGTCGCCGGGCTGCATCTCGACCTCGATCGCGTCGGGGTGGTCCCAGCCATACACATCCGCGAGCGCGCAGATGTCCTGGCGCATGGTCTGGGTGCCAGGGATCACCCGGAGCGCACCGGCGCCACGCAGCGAGGGGTCGAGGTACAGATCGAAGTTAAAGATGCGGTAGTTGCGCGTCGGCTGCACCGCGTCCTGATGCCACGGGATCTGCTCGCCGTCGCCCGCCTGCTTGAAGACCAGCGACTCGTAGGTGGGCACGAAGTTTGGGCCGCAGAGGCTCTCGGCCACCGCGAGCAGCTGCGGAGCGCCGAGCAGCTCCAGCGAGGCCGCCTGCCCCTTGTTGTGAAGGTAGTTCACCCGAAACAGGGCCGGGCCGCCGGGGCGCTGCGCAAAGTTGTAGTCGTCGCTGGCCGTGGCGGGCGCGTGGCGCAGCCCATCGGCGATCCAGGCCTGTCCTGCAGCCTGCAGGCGGGCGAGCAGCTCGGCCGGAACCCAGTCGCGTAGCACGAGGTAGCCGTTCGTATCAAAGCAGCGGATCTGGGCGTCGGTCAGATGGTACGCTGTACGCTCGGCTACGTTCACCAGCGTCTCACGGGCTGTCTCTGGCTGTGGCATCATACTCCCGCTCCTGCGCTATGAGGACGGTGGATTCAGCTCCACCGCGATGCCACGACTCTAGCAGGTGGATGTGATAGAATCGTGCCGCAATATCGGGTTTTTCTACCGGATCCTCAGGTGAAACGAACCAACTCGCCAGCCGTGCTCAGTGACGCGAGCTTCGGGCTGGCGGCATGGTGTGGACAGCCGCCCAGCATGCGTGCGGCGCATCGCCACAACGACATCGAGCTCAACTACCTGGCAGGCGGCGCCTGTAGCTACCGCTTCGGCGACCAGCAGCTCGCCCTGGCGGCAGGCGATCTCTGTCTCTTCTGGGCGGCCCGCCCACACCAGCTCCTGGCTGATGCCGAGGCGCCGCTGCTGCACTGGGTGACCGTGCCGCTGGCCCTGTTCCTTAGTTGGCGCCTGCCGGGGCGGCTGAGCGAGCCGATCCTTAAGGGCACACCGCTCACCTGCCGGCCCATGTCCGAGGTTGGCGCTGCCGCCCAGCAGATCGAACGCTGGCACAACGACCTTGCTGGTGGGGGTGAAGCGCGGCAGCTGATCGTCCAACTTGAACTCGAGGCCTTGCTGCGCCGCTTCGCCCTGGAGCTTGGAGCCAGCTACCAGCGCGGGGATCTGGCCGAGCAGCGTGGCGGTGCAGCCGAGCTGATGGCGCGCTATATTGTTGCGCAGTATCAACAGGCGCTGACCGTGCCCGAGATCGCGGCGCAGGTTGGGCTGCACCCGCACTATGCGATGCAGCGCTTCCGCCAGACCTACGGCGTAAGCCTGATGACCTACCTCACTCAATACCGCGTCGCCCATGCGCAGCAGCTGCTGGCGACAACGGACGCTGGTGTGTTGGAGATTGGGCTCGCGGCGGGGTTCGGCTCGGCGAGCCGGTTCTACAGCGCCTTCCGGGCGGCCTGCGGCGTGTCGCCCGGCGCGTATCGTGCGGCGCTACGGGCAGCCCACTTGTCTACGAGCTTGACGCGGAGCTCCGCCCGATGATGCGACGCGATCAATGTGGTGGCCCCACAAACCAAGGGGTTCGGGGCTACGCTCCCCGGCGCTACTTGCCGATACAGAAGCGCGAGAAAATCACGTCCAGCAGGTCGTCGCCCACCGTCTCGCCGGTGATCTCGCCGAGGGCGTTGAGCGCGGCGGTGAGATCGCCGCCGATCAGGTCGGTGGGGTGCCCGGCGTCCCAGCCGGCCAGGGCGGCGCGCAGCTGCTCGTCGGCGCGGCGCAGGGCGTCCTGGTGGCGCGGGCTGCTCACGAGCCGCGCCGCGCCGGCGGCGAGCGGCACACCACCAAGCAGCGCTGTGGCCACGGCCTGTGCCAACGCAGCGATCCCATCACCGGTGCGCGCCGAGGTCGGCACCGTGGCGAGGACCTTGGTAGGCGGTGGGGGGAGGGGGGCGGTTGAGCGCTCGTCGATCTTATTCCAGATCAGGATGGTGGGCTTGTCGGCGGCGAGCGCGGCGATCTCCAGGTCGTCCGGCCCGATGGGAGCTGTGGCGTCGAGCACCAGCAGGGCCAGGTCGGCGCTGGCGAGTGCGGCGCGGGAGCGCTCCACGCCCAGGCGCTCCACCGGGTCGTCGCTGGCGCGGATGCCCGCCGTGTCCACGAGCAGCACGGGCACCCCGCCGAGGTTGGCCGTCTCCTCCAGAGTGTCGCGGGTGGTGCCCGGCACGGGCGTGACGATAGCGCGCTCGGCGCGCAGCAGGGCGTTGAGCAGGCTCGACTTGCCGACGTTGGGGCGGCCCACGATGGCGGCGCGGGCGCCCTGGCGGTAGACGATGCCCTGATCCGCGCCGCGCAGCAGCCCCTCCACGGTGGCGAGGGCGGCGCGCAGCTGGGGGCCAAGATCCTGGGGCGCAACCTCGTCCTCGGGGAAGTCTACGATCACAGTGACATAGGCGAGGCACTCGAGCAGGGCGGCGCGGGCGGCGCGGATCTCGCGGGCGAGCCAGCCGCCAAGCTGGGACTGGGCGAGGGCGAGGCCCGCGTCGGTCTGGGCGCGGATCACATCGAGGCTGGCCTCGGCCTGGGTCAGATCAATGCGCCCGTTGAGGAAGGCGCGCATTGTGAACTCGCCGGGGCGGGCGAGGCGGGCGCCGGCGGCGAGCGCGAGGGCGAGGGTGGTCTGGAGCGGCAGCGGGCCGCCGTGGCAGGCGAGCTCCACCACGTCCTCGCGGGTGAAGCTGCGCGGGGCGCGCATAAAGGTGAGCAGCGCCTCGTCGACGATCTGGCCGCTGGCGGGATTCACAATC
>ENA-ORBV01006685-ORBV01006685.1-microbial-mat-metagenome-genome-assembly--contig:-NODE-6685-length-20171-cov-13.538270_pt1 | contig 20171 bp, 16 predicted proteins | sample MGYA00237777_ERZ505514 | MGnify/ENA primary metagenome ERZ505514 (study PRJEB26160, sample SAMN06269048) | microbial mat metagenome | isolation source: Oligotrophic lake microbial mat | place... | reverse complement strand
CACGGCCAAACCGACGCTTGCACCGCCTCTGGCTACCGCGCAGACTGCCCGAAAAGGGCGTTTGAATTTCCTATACTCATAAAATTCATGGGGATTGGTCGTTTGTTAGAAATTGGTCGGAGAAATAAGGTGGCGAACAAATGGAAAGTAATTCTTTTTTTCGCCGCTGCGAGATGCGGAGTCTTGCTGCTGGTCATCCAATATCTAGGTATCGATCTTTCGAATTCTAATTGGACTGTCTTGTCTATGCTGCTCGTGTGGAACTTGGTGCCCAGCGCCCCGGCTCTCACTTTTCTATATTTTATTGGTCGACTTAAAGTGTTGAATTACTCGGTTGCGTTTCTTGCACTTATTCTGCCGAATATATTATTTTGGACAGTTAGTTTGATTGTAGCTGTACAACCCGGGAAGAAGAGCCTCCTTCTTCTATTTGTTCCGGCGTATGAGCTCGCGTTTGTTATTGTAGCTGCGGCCATTTATATTCTTATTTCAGTGGCTAGTCGACTAAAAAAAAGGAGGGGCCCCGGATTGATCCGGAACCTCAAGTAAAGAGTGGTGGCTATACTCTTCCATAAGTAAGGTAGAGGACCGCCGCCGGGCCTGTTCAACAAGCGGATCAGATCGCGACTGCGCGCGATCTATCCTTCTATGAAGGCTAGGGGTCATATGAAGGCTAGGGGTCAGGTCTTGTATTGACATGAAGGCTAGGGGTCAGGTCTTGTATTGACACATTCCCTCGCTCCGGCCAGCATCGCCCGATGTCCCGTCCGCTTCGAATCGTGCTTGCAGGCGCGCTGCACCATGTGATGGCGCGCGGCAACGCGCGGGCGTCGATCGTGCAAGCCCGAAGCCATCGGCCCGGTGCTGGGGATCGCGAGAAATGTGGACACCCGCATCTTCCTGCTGTGACTTGATGTGGGTTTCCAAATTTGTCGTAGATAGTGGGTGTCCAGGATCGCGCGCGGACGCCCTTCATTCGCAGTGCGGCCTAGCGAGTCTTGCGCGTATGCTGGACTCTTTCTCGGACTGCCTCTGAGACGCCGAAGCCATGCGGATTCTGATCGCTGCAATTTTCGTCGGTATTGCAAGCACGTCAGTTCTTGCTGGGCCTGTATTCCGGTGTAAGCGACCAGATGGAACAGTTGTCTATCAGGATAGCCAGTGCAGCACCGGCGCAGGGTCGGTGGAACCGTCCTTCGACCCCGAAAAGACGACCATAAGCCAGCAACAGGCGCGCGCGCAGGAGGAGGCGCTTATTCGTCAGCGACGGTCGGACAAGCATGATCGCGCTGCTGCCGCGCATCAGAAGCAACGGGAGCAAATCGTGGAAGACGCTCGCGAGCGTGGCTTGGCGAGTCGTATGGAGAACCGGAAAGCCGCCAGTATCGCGCCCGTGTCCTTCGAGTGGTCGAACCCGCTCCACCGCTCGCCACAGTTTGCGATTGATCACCACTGTGTCTTGACCATCACGCATTTGGAAGACGATTACAAGGCTCCGTGTGGTGCGGTTTCGGCGTTTCTCGGTGACGTCGAGTTACTCTATTCAGAGACGCCTGTCCTTTTGTGTATAGAACGCTCCAATTGCATCGTATGGGTATTCTGCGAAGAGCATCCACCTGCTGCGCCGAGAAATCCGAAAGACGTAGTGAACGCCAGCCACATGGTGGCGGGTGTGTCGCCCACGGAGCCGACATATGATCTTCGGGATGCAATAAAAACGTGCGCCGGTTCGGCGCCACCGCCCGCTTTCACCGCGAGGCTACGCGCGGCGGGAGGCGATCATCCCCGTGAACCTTAGGCACCAAGTGCGCGTTCGCTGACGAAACCTTCGCGCCCCAACTGGAACGCGGCAAAGCTGCGCCGTGAAAAAACTTGGGGCGGAATGATGGCAATGCAAAACCGGGTTACATACTTGGCCAGAACTGTCGAAACCCAATTGTTCAGAGAACCCTTGCCGCCGGATAGAATCTGATGACGCGACTGTTTGTAGAGCGGGGCGGGTTGATCGATCCTTTGCCGCCGCAACCGGCAATGCTTGAGCAAGATCACTTGCATCGCCTGATCCAGATGTACCCAGGAATACTGCCAGGGGACGAAATCGATCCTGAGCAGCCATGCGAATGGTTGCTGGTCGGTTCAGAGGTCTTGGTGCCGGATCCAGAGAATGGTGTCGACCGCTGGGCACTTGACCTTCTGATCGGCGATCAGAACTCACGACCGACACTTGTCGAGTGCAAACGTGCAGGGAGCGCTGAGATCAGGCGCGAGATTATCGGCCAAGCCATTGAGTACGCCGCAAATGCTCAGTACTACTGGGATGCGGCCAAGCTGACCGATATCGCGCGCCGCCAGCACACATCGGACGCCTCACTGGAAGAAGCTCTTCAGAAGATCGGTTGGAGGGACGGTGCCGAGGCCTACTTTGCAGAATTTGAGCGCAATCTCAGGTCTGGCGAATTCCGCATCATTTTTGCCGTCGACCGTGCGCCCCATCGGCTGCGGAGCACCGTTGAGTTCCTGAATAGAGAGTTCGAACACATTGAGGCGCTCGTTGTCGAGGTGCGACGCCACGTCGTGGGCGACACCACGGTGATTGCAAGTGGTGTTCTCGGCTATTCGGAAACACTTCGTGCAAGCAAACGCGAGGCATCGACGCGGCGCGACCGCAGAAGCTATGACGATGATAGTTTCATTGAACTAATTGACTCCCTTGGAAACCGTGACTTGAGCTCAGCCGCACGCCATCTGCTTTCTTCGAGTAGGTTGCGGGGGTGGAATGTACGATTCTCTGCCAACGGTTCGCTTCTTTTATCCCCGGAGGGATTCATGGGCCGCACCGCAGTTGCGGTCATTCCTGCAAAAGGTGGCCTGCTTGAGTGGTACCTCGGGGAGTTCGAGGTGCGCTCTCCGCCCCTTGCAGAGGCGCTTCGCAAACTTGCTGTCGCGATCGGCGCTACGAACGCTGCCAAGTACCCGCGTACTTTGCCAAACATATGGGCGCAAAAACTTGAAAGGGTTATTTCTGGGCTGGATGAGATAGGTCGTGCCAACGCGGCCGCCACCAGCGCGTGAAGATGTACGAATATCTTTGCGTGGTCAGCTTCGCCCTACCGGTCCAGATAAATGATGACCGGCATCAGCGCAATCTGGGGGGCTCGAGGTCAGATACCCTTCATCAGCCAGCCACGGCGTCAGAAGCGAACGCGATCTCACCAGAGTTCCAGAGTCGGGTAGCCGGACTGGATGCCAGATTCGCTCCTGCGTCAGGCACGATCTGAACGTCCGAAACTCGCCGGGAGCAGCCGGCCAGCATCTCGGCGTACGCGGGTAATTTCGCTGGCGAACTTGGTCTGCTTGCTTGGCGAGACTGGTCAACTGGATGGCGGTATCCAATCAACTCATCAAGCTGCTCGAACTGTTGGCTTAGCTTGGCGGTGAGACTGTTTAGGGAAATCTGGGCAACCCACGCCAATCCGGAAACGATTCAACAAGCAGCTAAGCAGCTATCACTTGCAGGGAGGCTTGTCGGCCATGCTTGGCGTGCACACAATGCATGAAGCGGTGAGTCCCAGACGAAGGCCGGAGCCGCACAGTTTGCGTAACAACTCGCCCATGCGCAGCGCCTGGAAGTAAGGTATGTCGCCAGTGTCATCACTCCTGATTATTGTGCTGTTGGTGGGCAGTTCCCACTCGATGGCGGCAGTTTCCACGCCGCCGTCGCGCAACCCGATTTCGAATTCAGATACCGCGCGCTATGTTGAGTGGATGGCTGAGAAAGGCACACCCGTAATCGATGTGGCTCATGAAAACGCGGCGTTGCGCCATGGTGAGTGGGGATTCTTCAGTCAGCGCCGTGAGCATCAGGGACCTCGCGATCTGGCGGCCCTTGATCGTTCAGGCCACGTCGTTGTTCCATCGGATACAGGCGACTGGTACGCATTTTTGTCCAGTCCTGGCCTTACCGCTGCTGGCGCACTTCAGCGTGTCGCGTTTCTATACCGCGCACGCGGAATCGACCCTGTCTCCGCACCGAAGGTCTCGAACCGGGAAAAGGTCACAGCTCCCACGCTCATTGCGTCGACTCACGCCGTCACGTTCCAGGGGTGGCTCCTGTTTCCGCCGAACATGGGTGATCCACTCCGTCTGACCATTATCGCTTCCCCGCGCGACACTAAGCTCGTCTTCGATTCAGCCAAGAAGTTGTAGTCACAGTGCGCGATCAAGGAGAAGCGCTCGCCTCACGCCACATTCTCTAAAAGCGCGGGGCTACGGGAGGCAAGGGCGCACATTCACGGCTGTCCAAGGGACGGCTACCGAGTGCTGGATCGTCGCCAAACGTGGCGCGGCTCACAGTGTTCGCGCCCGCGATCTAACGCCTCCTTGCACCATACACAATGATCGCGATGCCGATCAGCAGGGCGATGCCGAGCGTGATGTAGAGCGCCCGGCGGGCGAAGGCGGCATCTGCCGCGTAGCCCCAACGATCACTGGCGTAGACCTTGTCCACCGCCGCTTCTATGGTCGCAGGGCTGCTCGACCTGATCGTACCGATGGCAGTCACTGCCGCGCCGCGAGCGATGCCTCGCCATCGATTCCGGCTGTTGGACGGATCGACGAAAATCACCATATCTCTGCCCCTCACCACAGGAGCGTCGACCATCAGCACCACTTCTTCAGCGCCCACTGTCAGGTGCAGCGGCTGATTAAACTGCTGCTCGGTCTTCCAGTGCGAGCGCATGCTGCCGCGAGCTTCTTGAAACGTTTCGCGTTCAGCATGAACGAATCGATGTACGAGCAAGTCATTCGTGTCACTAACCTTGCCTTCTATGAGCACTTCGGTGCCCACCGCGTCCCCCGATGCGTAGGTATTGGCCGCGAAAAGCGCGCTAGTTTCTCTCTCGAGCAGGAAATGACAGGTCGCGCCGAGCCCCAGCGTTACGACACAGAAGATGATGCCGGTGACAATCGTTCCGTTCATGAACTTTTTATCGTGTGCCGCGGATGGCGATTTTGATCTATTTGCCGCCGCGCATCTTGTACTTGGCGAAAGATGGCGGATATGCGGATGTGTGGCTCAGCATGCTAAAGGCCAGCGTGCGGAAATTCTCGCGCGTGTTTTACCCGATGCCAACTGAGTGGCTTGGGAGATGATTGTCTGCCAATGGTTATTCGAACGCGGCGGGGGCCAAGCGATCAACGGCACCCAATGCCATGACACGATGGCGACTGGTGCGGAAACCGCCGAACGCAGGAACCGCTTGCGCAACAGGATGGCCCGATGATGCCGGAGATGACCGAATACGGCGTGGTCAGTGCCCAAGCCAACCTGCTGTGGATGCTTGCCATCAGCGTATTACTGCTCGTCGGTGCGGGGCACGCCCTGCTGCGGTGGAGGCAATTCAGAGATGGCCCGATGCGCACTGAAGCGCGGCCGTATCGTGGCTGGGTGATGGCGTTTCTGATCTTGCTGGCGTGCTTTCAACTGAGCCTCGCGAGTTACTGGCAGCGAGCGGCCGTCGGCACCGTCGTGGAAGCCAATGTCGAGGAGGTTGTGACAACAGAACATCGGGGACGCATCAGGACGTATTCCTACACGGTCGTCGCCATGTCCGTTAACGCCGAGCGCTGGCACTTGCAAGACGACGCCGCTAGTGGCTGGTCGGCAACCGCGTTGAAGGCGCGGCTCGACGCCAATAACGGCCCGGTGCGAGTGCCGTTTGTCGTGGTGCCATCCTCGCCGCAGAACCACCAACTGGGCTCACGAGTAACAGCGCACGGTGGCGTGCTGCTCGCCGCGACGCTCGTGTTGCTGGTGCTGTTTCCAACCTATGCCATTGAGGCGCCACGGCTCCGACCTGCGCATGGGCAACTCTTCGACACTTTCTCCGACAATCTGGCCGGGCTGGGCGGGGCGGCATCCGATCAGTTGGCGGAACTGACGGCGATTCTTTCGGCGGCGCTGCTCACGGTAGGGCGGCTGCGCGGCGAATCACTGACTTGGCTCGACATGCTGTGCTTGCTGGCTTTCGTAACGTGTCTCTGGCTGTCGTTAAGAAACGCACTTCGGCCGCGCCCGCGCACACTCACGATAGAGGGAAAAGTGACCTTTGCACTTCCTTCGAGCTCCGCATTTCACTTCGTTTTTGATGCACTGTGGGTCGCGATAGGTGGCATGTTGTGGCTATACATGCGTCGCTACGACATCGGAATGGCGCTGGGCGCGAGCTTTATCGCTATCCCTGCCGTGCTTTTGATCGCACGGGCACTCTGCTGGCAGCGGCGCTGCCCCTGACCTTGCCCTGAGCAATCCGACGCGCCAAGCTGCGAAAGTCGGCTGATGGGCTGCCTGTCGAGGCCTTCATGGTTGCTGGGGTCCGGTTGGACGAAGCTCGCGCCAGAGGTGAGGTTGCCATGAACTCGCATCTTGCTCTCACGGCCGGGAAGAGGCGACACGGAAAGATCCAAATAGGGGTTGGGAACCGGTTTCAGGCAGGCGGCTAGCCCCTCGCTCATGTGGAGCGCCCCACGTCCTTCCGCTCAGTGAGCGCGATGGGTGCTTATGGCCATGCACGAATTCGCCAGCTCGTCGTCGGCAGAACGACGAGCGCGTGCCAAGTCGCTTTCAGATTCCGATGTTGCTGCTGCGCGGGGCGCAACAGCAAGATCCGGCTTCAACGAGGATTGGTTCAACGAGGATTGGTTCAACGAGGATTGATTCAACGAGGATTGGTTCAACGAGGATTGATTCAACGAGGATCGATTCAACGAGGATCGATCACGTCGGCGATCAGGGTTTGCGGCAACAGGCCCTGCGCCTGGTCGCTGGCCAGATTCAACACCGCCGAAAACGTCAGCCGTCACCATCCGTTTTGTCATGCACGAAGGACAGACCCCGCGCCCCCCTTCGACAGGCTCAGGACAGGCTTGCACGAGAAGGCCACCAGCTAGTCTTTGGCGCAGCCGTCTCGGCGCACTCGCGCGAAACCGTGCGCGATAATCCCGCATTCGACGTATCGCTGCAGCTCGCGCTCGACGTACGCCGGCACCGAACCCGGCTCGCCGGCATCGGCAAACCATAACCACGTATTCAGTTAGCCCTGCATCGCCCGATAGGCCACGCTGCGCTCGGGCTGACGGCGACGATAGACGCCCATCTTATGTGTTGGCGCGGCGGCCGGACCGCATGCGGGCGTCGGCGACGCTGCGGGTCACCACGCGTGCTGCGAACAGGATCGAAAGGCCCAATGCGAGTGCGTCACCATTGCCGGACGGTGGCAGTGGCGGCCGCGATTGGGGATCAGCTAAAGTCGGAACCCCGTGTCAGCCGATGTCGCGGCCGGGCGTAGGAACGCCGTGACCTGCGCAGTCCGCCATGCCATCGGCCAGCCAGGGTTCGACCTTGCGCAGCCGGCGGCCGAACGCCAAGGCTCATGCAGCGCGTGCTAGCGCCTAATCAGAGGCGAATCGCAGGTCAGATTCACTCCATCACACGGGGCAAGCCACGGCGTCGGAAGCGCGCGCTCAGCAGACTTCCAGAGTCGACCAGCCGAGCTAGATGCTGGATTCGTTCCTGCGTCAAGCGCTAGCCGAACGTCCGAAACTGGCCGGTTACCGACCGAGTTGAAGGAAGACGCCGCAAGCCGGGATGGCCGCTTCCATTACCCTTCGTCCGCTTGCCTCGGCGTCATCTTGGCCGCTGGGTTGAAAGCACTGTGCAAGGAATTTGGGAACCATATCGACTGTTGCGTACCGTCGACGTGGGCCAAACCGCCGGTTCGGTCGGGGTGACGAATGTCAGCCCGCATTAACTAGCGCCAAGGAGGCCACTACCAAAGGTAGCGTCTGGCCTGAAAGTTGCTCAGCAGCGCGCCTCGTTTGTTAGTCCGTCCGGCCCTCCTCCGACCAAAACTTCATCGCACCGTACTCCCATTCCCAAGGCGCGCCGCTGCTGCCAAGCACGCTGCGAACCAAGGCCGGGAACGTCGGCTCGGCACGCACGTCGTTGGACAGAATGACCACGCAGCGCCGGCCCTGTTGCAGGCAGACCCACGTGTTTCCGGTGCTGTCGTCGTGGCCGCCCTTCATGTAGCCCGGCCCGAGCGGGCCGTCGAAAATGATGACGCCAAGCGCTGCGCCCAAGTCAGCACGGCGCTGCTCTAGCGGCAGCGCAACCTGCAAGGTTGGAAACTGGGTCGCGGTGCTAATGGGCAGCCATGGTCGCAGCATCTCGGCATGCGCCGCCATGCCCATGCCGTCACCACGCACGTGACCAGCAACCAAGCGCGCGATGTCGGCGATGCTGCTGTCCATAGAGCCGGACGCCCGTACACGGCTCCGCGCGTCGTGGGCTATCGCTTTGCCTTCGGCAGTCCAGCCGTCGGCAAGACGGTCGGCGAAATCGTCGCGCCAGACCATGCTTGTGTCGGCCATTTCGAGACGTTGGAATACTCGGCGCTGCATCTCAGCGCCAACGTCCAGACCCAGTCCTTCCTGCAGGACAAACTGCAGCAAGATGTAGCCCTCACCGGAGTAAGCGTAGTGCGAGCCGGGTTCGAAATGCGTCCGTAGCTTGCCGTCCGGTTCGAGGAAGGCGTAGTTGGCAAAGCCGGCGGCATGACTGAGCAGAATGCGCGGGGTGAGATTGCGCCAGCGTGGCTCATCGGCGAGGTCCTGCCACGGTGCGAATCCGGCCGGGTGGCCATAGCTCGGCAGCGGTTTCGGCAAGTAGTCGGCGATCGAGCGATCCAGATCAATCAGTCCTTCATCGACCAGTTGCATGACCATATAGGCGAACGCCGCCTTCGTCAGCGACGCGCCGTACATGATGCTGTTGCCGCGCAACGGGTCACCGGCGGCGTTGCGATCACCATGGGTCAGCACGCTGACGACCTTACCTTGGTCAATCACCGCCAGCGCTAAGCCCCGCGCTCCGGTCGCGTCCATCGCGGCCTGCATCTGTGCGTCGATTTCTGCGTCGGTCGGCAGCGGTGGAAGGCTCGCAGCACCTGCCAGCAACGGGAGTGCCAACAACATGAGTAACAGGCCGCTCAAGCGTCTAGACGCATGAGGTTGGAGCGGGGCACGGGGCGCGCGATCAGATCGGGCGAAAGTCATACGGCATCTCTCGGGCGGGTTCGACATGTTTGACGCGCGGAGTGACGGAAACTTACGCCGTGAACTGCAGAGGGTCGAATCGCGATGCACTCCGAACCACTTTTGCCGAGCGCCGTAAGATCGGGCGCAGTCGAGCGTCTCTAAGTCACTTGCAGCAGGAAAGCCTCATGACCTGTCCGATCACCGTCACCCGGAGCAGCGCCGTGGCATCGCCAGCAGAACTCGACATCGCCCAGCTGGCTAGGCTGCACGGCGCAGCAGTTTTTCGCGCCGCCTACCGCGTGCTTGGCGAGGCCAGTGCCGCAGAAGATGTGCAGCAGGATGTTTTCTTGCGACTGCTTGAATCGAAGCCAGAACCCGTCGACTGCTGGCCCGCCTATCTGTGCACCGCGGCGACCCGCGCCGCAATCGACCGACTGCGAAAACAACATCGCTGGTGGAGACTGCTGTCGTCGCTGCGCCTGCAGCGGCCTGCAGCGATGGCCAGTGTCGAGCAGTCGGGCGTCGACAGCGAGCGCGCGCATCAGTTGCGAACTGCGTTGGTGACACTGAGCCGACGCGAGGCACAGTGCTTCAGCCTGCGCCATATGCAACAACTGGAAATCAGCGAGATCGCTGAGGCGCTGTCGATGAGCGAGAACAACGTCGGCGTCGCCCTGCATCGCGCGCGGCGCAGGCTCGAAGCCCAGATCGCCACTATGACTGCGGAGACCATCGCATGAGTAACGACTATCGCCCATCGAATGTCGATCCACTGGCCCAGCACATCGATTCAGCTCGCGCCGTGCCTGACGCAGTCGTCGACGCCGCACAGGCCAGGCTGCAACAACGACTGCACACGCGGGGCCTCGGCCGTGCGGTCCGCATGCGTTGGTTGCCGCTGGCTGGCGCAACCGCCCTCGCGTTGGCATTTTTGTTAATTACTCCAATGCTGCCGCTCCATCGCGATGCCTTTGCCGCGGTGCGCGCGCACTTCGCCAACTTCAACACGCTGACCATGCAGATCGAACAGCACTTCGGTGGTCAGCCGCTACAAACGACGCAGATGCGTCTGCGAGCCGATGGCAGTCTGCGCTCCGATGTCGGAGATCAGGTCAGCGTCATCATTGATATCCCGCAGCACCGCATGCTGACTCTGTTGCACGGTCCAAGGGAGGCTTTGTCAATGGAGTTGCCGGCCCAGCCCGGAAGCACCGACGACGCCCTCAATTGGTTGCAGGAGATTCGCCAGTTCCAGGGCGAGGCCGAGCAGATGCAACAAACCCGCAACATTGCTGGCATTGAAGCCAGTGGCTGGAAGCTGACTCTGCGGTCGACCTCGCTGACGCTGTGGGCAACGGACGATGGACTGCCGCTGGCGATGGCGATGGAGCAGTCAGGCGAGGGTGGACTGCGGATGGACATACGCTTTGAGTTCGACCTGCCGCTCGCCGACGAAGTCACCAGCAGCAATGTGCCTGCCGGCTACACGGTGGTGGAAGCAGACGCAGACTGAGCAGATACCAAGGGGAGCGATCCCTCGAGCTAGGCCGAGACAGTCGGTGCCTTCGGTGCGAACCGGCACGCCCGACGCCCCCCCATATTGAGTAGTGCACGGAGTCTGAGTCGAGTCTGAGTGAGTCCGAGTCTATTTCTCACTATTCGACGAACGTCCGAAATTGGCCGCTAAGCAGAGCTCTACATAACGGCCATTTCCGGTCGTTCGCTCGCGAGATGGATGTGCCGCCGCAAAGCAGTCTTTGGTGAACGGGACGCTTGGAGTGTGGCGCTCGCCGGTAACTGCACATCGGTGGTCGCACGACTTCAAATTGATCTGCGGGACGCCACCGCGCTCGAACAAATCATTTTCGTGATGCGCCCTGGCGTGGTCCATAACCGCGCCAGCAAGCGAGCGTTGTTTCTGCCCGAATAAGCGACCACACCATCTCCGCCTACTCGAAGCCATCAGCGAAGGTCTCCCAGCAGCGGCTGTTCAAGGTGCCGGCGCCCATCGACAATTGCGGCGTGCTCGAAATCACGCTGAAAAGGCCGTTGCCGATGTTGTAGCTGCCGTATCCGATGTAGCCGCCTGATTGGGCTTGCACCCATCCCATGAGTCGGCCGTTCGAATTGTCGAAGTCGATAGGGCCATGAAACAAACTCGACACGTAGCCAGTATTTCCCACCAGGGTGACTGAGCCATTGATGCGATCAACGCGGTACAAGCGCCCGCCTGGAGGATTGGTGGTGTCGACGCTGTATAGGCGGCCCTGGCAATCGATCGCGCTGGCCGAGGCGCGAAATGCCCCGCCGTTGTTGACGCCTGCCTGCAGGTTGGCCTGCGCGTTGCTCAGATCGAACAAATACAGCCGCGACTGCGTATCGGCAAAGCTGCGCGTCATCAGATAACTCTGGCCGGTGCGTGGATCGATCATCAAGCCGCGGATGAACTCCTGGCTGGACAAGAGTCCGTCGACGGTGCCGATCAGCGCTCTTGCCCCAGTGCCAGTGTCGACGCGGACCAGCGTCAGCGTGCCTGCGCTTGGGTCCGAGACGATGCCGTAAAGCGTGTTGCCATCGGGGCTGAAATCGAGCGCGGAGAAATCGCTGCTCGTCAGCGCCGTCACCAGAGAGAGGTTGGCTGCCGTGTGGCCTGCAATCGGATGGCGATACAGGCCGAGGCTCGGGTTGCTGGCGGGGGAACCTTGACTAATGAAGGCCTGGGAAGGAAGCCGATTGTTGTTGCCCGTGTTGATCTCGATGCGATCGACCAACACGTCCACGTTGCTGCCCGTGGTAGAGCCCGATGACCGCAACTTGATGGCGAGTCGACGCACGCCGGTGCCGAAGTCTTGCAACTCGGAAGCGTTGATCTGCACGGAACAGTAGCTGAGGCCGATTCCGGGGCTGGCAGCGTTGAATAGACTCGCGCAGCTCGGCTCGCCGCCGGACGTTGCGCTGCCGGAGCTACGCAAGTTGCGCAGCGTGCAGAAGCTGTTTCCCGGCGGGCAAGCGCCGCTGCCCTTTGGCGTTCCCAGGCTGACCTCTTTCCCGATTCCGTTATCGGCCATCTCTTGCGTATCCGAGCCACCTCCGCTCTCGCGGACATCCAGGCCGCCTGTGCCTGAGGACGCCTTGCGCAGCACCACGCGCACATTGCCGCTGCTGCCGAAATTGATGGGCGGGGTGATGATCCAGCGCCCCTGGGTATTGCCTGCCGCCAGACCGCGCGCGGAGCCTTGTGCGCCGTCGGCAAAGAAACCGAAGCCGCAAGCGTTGATGTTGCCCGGGGTGGCGCAGCTTTGCGTGCCAGTGCCGTTGCCCGCGCGGAAGATCCAGCCGGCATTAGTGAGCGTCTGGAACTCTGCGGCGCTGTTGAACTCAGCGATGACGGTCTGGTTCAGGCCAATGGTCTGCGCAGAGACCCCCGCGCTCGCGAGCAACATGACGAAGAGGAGCGCACCGGGCAAGCCGCGCGGTGGTGAGATGGGTTTGAAAGTCGACATCAGGGTTTTTCCTTGGATGATGCGCGGCTTTGCAGTCGGCCGAGTTCCTGGATGAGATCGGGTCGCGCTTGTAGCGTTTCGGCGCGCTGCTGGGCATAGCCGCGCAAGGTTAGTAGCAACTGGGTCGCTTCTGCCGCGAGCGAGGGCTCATCGCTTTGGATCAGCAACAACTCGACCAGCAGTAGCTGGCTATCGAACCACGCTATCTCGGTGCTGGGGTCAGGAGCCTCAATGCGCAACGTTTCCCATATACGGGCGGCTTCGCGCTGTGCTCGTGTTGCGCCAATTACGTCCGCGCGCGCGGATGCAAGGTTCTTGATCGCCTCAAAGTTTAAGACCAGTAAGCGACGCCAACTTGCCTCGAGGGGAAACTCGCGCGCCAATGCCAGACGCAACTGCAAGCTCTCCTGATAGGCGGCATCTGCGTCGTCGAAACGCACCTGCGCTTTGCGCAGGTGGCCAAGCTGCTCCAGCGAGGCGGCCAGATAGCGCCGCGCAAATGGCCGCATAGGAGCTTGCTGCAACAACTCGCGATCAATCTGCAGTGCATTCAAGGTCGCGGTTTCGGACTCCGTAATCGTTTGCTTCGCCGCAAAGGTTTGCTTCGCTTTGCTGCGCAGCAACAGCGCATTCGCCAGACGCCGATGGGTGAATGACAACTCACCGCGCAGGAACCCGTTGTCGGGGTCGCGATCGGACAGCTCCCCGATCAGGTCACGGATCGCCCGCAGATCATCCAGTTCCCGCTCAGGTTCGCCGCGCAAACGGAACAACTGAGCGCGGATGTTGTAGAGCGACATCGCAACCAGGCGGAAAGCCGTTGAATTCGGATTCGCCGAAATCGCCTCGAGCGCCTGAGTCAAGCCCGTTTCTGCCAGGATCATTGCGTCGTCGAATCGCTCCAAGCGCAACAGATGATTGCCTTCGAGATTGACCAGGCGCAACGTCGTCAATGACAAATCGACGGAATTTGGATAATCCCGCAAAGCTTCCCGCGTCGCCGCGCGGGCGTGTACGCGCAGCGCCTCCGCTCCTTGGTGCTCGCCGAGTCGAGCCAGCGCCGATGCGAGCGTCGTGTAGAAGTCGAGCGCATACGCGAGACCGTCGGCGTCGAGATCATTCGCAGCCAGCGTGCGCTCGATCGCCAGCGCATCGGTCTTGAGCGCCTGTACGGCCTTTAGTTCATTGGCTAAAAACAATGCGATGGCGAGCTGTTTGCGCGCGCGCCAGGTGCGCGTCTGATCGCCTTCACTCGAGGCTAGTGCCTCGCGTGCGTCGCTCGCGCAGGCCTGCCAGTCCATCGCGTAGTAACTGGCTTCCGAGCGTGCGAGCAGTGCGTCGATGACAAGCGGCGTTGGGGTCTGCACGCCGCGTGCTTTAAGCACCTCGAGGCGACCCCAGGCGTCATCCAACGCGACGTTGGCTTCGGCGGAGCGCGCGACGCTGCGATAGGTGCCCGAAAAGCCGATCAACATGCCGATGCGCGCCTGTTCCAGCGCGGTGTTACCAGGATCGGTACGCTCGATATCGCTGACCAGCTTTTGCGCTTTCTGCAGCACGCTGGCGACCGTTTCGGCGCGCACGCCGCGCGCCTCGCGCAGATTCTTTGCGAGATCGAGCGTGAGGTCGTTGACCGCCTGCACCGACGCGCCGAAACTCAGTTCAGCGCGCACGCGCGCACGCTCGGCACTGATCGCAAACAGCACCGAGACGATACTCGAAGCGACGATGCCGAGGCTCAGCGCGGTTACCAGCGCGACGCTGAGTTTGTGTCTGGAAACGAACTTGCTCGCGCGATACCAGCGCGACGGAGGATGCGCAGCCACCGGTCGACCATCCAGCGCGCGCAGCAGATCGTCGGCGAAAGCGGCGGCCGAGCTGTAGCGATTGTTCGGATCGGCGGCGAGCGCCTTCAGCAGAATATTGTCGAGATCGCCCTTGATCAGTTGGCGCAGCTTGGCCGGTGGCGCCGGCAGCTCGCCCTCTTCGGTAGCGTCGTCATTGATCTGCAGCGAAGGCGTGGTGGTGATGTCGCTATTGAAGCGTTTGCCGGTCAGCAGTTCGCCGAGGATCACGCCCATCGCATATACATCGGTCGCGGTGGTGATCGTCCCGCCCGCACGCTGTTCAGGCGCGGCGTAGGCCGGCGTGTACATGTGGACTTGCGTTTGCTGTTCGCCATCGCTCTCGAGCAACTTGGCGATGCCGAAGTCGAGCAGTTTGACCTGCCCCGACTCGTTGACCAGCAAATTGCCGGGTTTGAGATCGCGATGCACGATCAGCGCGCGGTGCGCCGCGTCGACTGCGTTGGCGACCTCGATCATCAACTGCATGCGTGCACGTAGAGACAGCTTTCTGGCGCGCGCAAAGCTGGTGATGATCTGGCCATCGACGAACTCCAGTACCAGAAAGGCCGCGCCATCGGGTGTCACCCCACCATCGATCCAGCGCGCAATCGACGCATGTTCCAGCACCGAGAGCACCCGCCGCTCGCGATCAAACTGCTGGCGCGCTTCGGGCGCCTGCAAGCCTCGATGCAGAATCTTGATCGCCACCGTCTGGCGCACGCCCTCGAGCAGCCGATGCGCGCGATAGACCGATGCCGAGCCGCCATCGCCAATCCACGCGTCCAGCGTGTAAGGCCCGATCTGCGTGCCCTGCAAACCGGCGGAGTGCACTGTCAGTCGCGGGACTGGGTTTACCGGCTGGTCGGGGTTCACGCCAGTCACCGCGGGGCCCGCTTCACGTATAGCGCCGGGATTCGCAGTGGCTATCGACCCGGCTTCGCCAGCAAGCAATGCCGCAAGTTCTTCGCGCAACGCGTCGTCGTCGATTGCAGCGAGCGCTTGAAAACGCTCGCCCAGGTTCATCGCCAACAGGCGTGCCCGTTCGATTTGAATGAAAGCCGGATCAATCATCCGCGCGACCCAACCGCGCGGCGCCCACAATCGCGGTCAGTGTCAACGCATTCAACCTAGAAGCCCCAGTTGGGCAAGCCAATGGCCCATAAAAGCCGATCAATAGGCGCACGAGTTTAGCCGATGCGTGATGCGAGCGAGGATCGCATGGCGACACTCCCGGCTCGGGACCCGAATGCACGATGCCGTGACGCCTTCGAGACTCTCAGCCAAACGCCTCGGAGTGCTCCCCATCGACGCGGTAGTCAGAATACACGCTTGAGGCATTGCGCCCAGCTCAATGCTCGGTGGTGCTCGTCGTGGGTACGATCGTCGACAGGTTCGGGCGGCTTGGAAATAAGAGGGTCATGTCTTGCATCGACACATTCCCTTTGATTCTCCAGAAGGAAAAATGGTCTGATGTAGAATCATACTGGCCGGCACCAGCTAAGCGCGCCCAGTGTCGGCTTTGGGTCACGCGCTGTGCGTTTCCGGATGACTGAAATGGGTCGATACCAGCCCGCCGCGCCTTGAGCCTGACTGACCAAAGTCTTCGGTGTGCTGATCACTACTTGTCGGTTGAGTGATGCGCTTTAGTTGGTGTACGCACAGAACGCGCGGTCCGCGCCACGATCACCTACATCCAGCCTCTGTGCGCTGCTAACGACCTGTCAGTGGACATCACCGTGTTCGACCCAACGAACGGGCGCCCGGCATTCCTGGGCCAGCGAGGCGTCTAGCCGAATCGAGGCGAGCAAGACAATCCGCTTCTGGGCTGTGCCAATATCGACATGAATTCGCAGCTGGTGTTCGCAGCAGAGGCGCGGCCTGCGCTGCCGTGGCCGGGCTCGATCATGATCTGAAACAGGAGGAGCGCATGCGCCTACGCCGACTCTACCCAATCATTGGTCTGGCGTTATTGTTTACCGGCCTATTGATCTGCTCCCCAGTGATCGCCCAGCAGGCTGCGGTGATCGACAAGCTCATCGCGACGGCCCAGGGCGGGGATACCAGCGCGCAGTTTGAATTGGCGCAGATCTACGGTTTGGGCGATGGCGTCGAGCGCGATCCCGAGCGAGCTCGGGAGTGGATGATCCGCGCTGCCGAGAACGGACATCTCGAGGCCCAGGCCGGGCTCGGTGTGTATTTCACTGGCGAGGGGCAAGCCCAGGCGCAGCGTGAACGCGGCATCGCCTGGTTGCACAAAGCGGCCGAGCGTCGCCACGCCCTTGCGGCGATCCAATTGGGCCTGATGGCAGTTGATGCGGGTGAGGGTGTGCAGGCCCTACGTTGGTTTCGGATCGCCGCAGACAGCGGTGATCAAAGTCTCCAGCTGGCCTTCAGCGATATGCTGCAAAAAGGCGAGGGCGTTCCACTTGATCTCTCGGAGGCTTACTACTGGGCGGTCGTGGGGAGCCGTGGCGAACGAGTCGAGGCCGAAGTCCACACCGCACTCGGCAATCAACTGGGGGCAAAATCAGTGGCGGAGCTTCGTGCCTGGGCTGAGGCTTGGCAAGCCAAACCGCCCGATTCCGAATCCGCCGCAACCGGCTACTTCGATCCCCTGACGGGCCCCTTGCCCACATCAGGCCTGGCAGCCATCGTCCTGGATGCTGATGCGGCGGCGGCCGGGTTTTTCGAAGTCACCTTCTGGGATCAGCGTGAGGAGGGCGATGAGCGCCCGCCAATTGCGCGACGGGTGCGTTACCAGCTGGTGGATGCGACCGCCTATCGCGCCCACCGAACAGCCGACACCAGTACCGTGCTCGAAGTATCGATTGCGCCCATCGATCGCAGAGCGGTCAGTGCAGAGCTTCGCGAAGGTGAGCGTAGCGGTGCCTCGATTGGGCTGACACTCGATCTCGATGATGATGGCAGCGTCCGAGCCGGCCTGATCGCCCATGGCGAGGGCTACCACGAGATCGCGCCCGAGTTGGTCGCAGCGCGCCTCAGCATGACCGGCGACTCAGTGACTGGGAGTTTCAGCACGACGTCGCCGCAATCAGAAACCGACTGGCGCAAATACCGATTTGCAGTGCGTGTAAACGCGACGCTCGTCGCGCCTGCGCAAGCGAAAGCGAAAGATTGAGTTTTGTCGCTCGCCTTGGGCGCCAAAAACGGGGTCAGGTTCACTTCCGAGCTAAGCATCAGGCGACAACCGCTCGCCTTTCTCGCCTATCCACTCCCAAGGTGTCACCGCGAAGCCAAGCTTTTGACCGCAACGACGAAGTAATCGTGGGAAAGTAAACGTGGAAAATAAACGTGGACACCCACGATATGCGCTGCGGTCGATGCACTGCAGGGATGCAAATGTGGACACCCACGCGCTAGAGGGATGCAAAGGTGGATGCCCACGCGCGCGATGGAAGTCTACTTGCTGGGCCGCGTTCTAACGATAGTTGAGAGCGGTGTGTCAGCCCACGCTCTGCGCATGGGCTATCCGCGCCAACTCCTGGTTGTTCCCGACGTTGCAGGCACTTATCACTGTGCCTCGCGCTGCGTGCGGCGAGAATTGTTGGGTGGCGACGATTGCCTTTACGGGCCGCAACTTCGATCATCGCAAGCAGTGGCTGGAGGATCGGCTGATCGAGCTGGCTAATATCTTTTCGATTTCCGTGCCTGCTTACGCGGTGATGGGCAATCACTTGGATGTGGTGGTGCACGTCGACCCGGTGAATGTCGGTATGTGGTCTGACGATCACATCGCCACCCTGAGATTTCATGACGGGCGGCTTATCGTGCCGAACGCTCCAAGACATCGCGCAGAAATGGCACGCTCAGGCGGCGTTTCGCGGCGAGGCTTTCGCGGTCGAGTTGATCGAGCAAGGTGGTGAGGGTGGTGAGATCGCGGCCGACTCGACGGAACAGGTAGTCGAGGGCAGCGTCCTCCAGCGCCAGGCCGCGGCGTTGCGCGCGGGCAACCAGCAGTTCGCGTCGCTGTGCTTCGGGTAGCGGTTTCAGGGTCAGCCTGAGGCAATGCGATAGCCGCGAGCGCAGGTCCGGCAAGTCGAACTCAAGCTCGGAAGGCGCTGCGCGAGCCGCATAGATCAGGGCGCCGCCTGCATCACCTTGCCGATTGTGCAGGGCGAACAAGGCGCTTTCGAGTGGTGTTGGGGGTATCGGCAAAGCGTCGAGGCCGGGCAAAGTCCCAGCTTGCGGATCGGCGTGAGCAGCATCCAGTTCGTCAATGCAGATCACATCGACGCAGGGCTGCGCATCGAGCGCCTGCGCTGCATGTGTTTGCAGCGTCGCCAGCGGCAAGTAGGCGACGCTCTTGCCGGCTTCGCTCGCCGCCGCTGCACAGGCCAGCAAGAGGTGGGTCTTGCCGCTGCCGCTGGGGCCATCGATGTAGACCCGTTGGCCATTCTGTATCGCCGCGAGCAGCACGCGCGGTTCAGGCGCATCGGTGGGCAAAAAACAGTCGAAGCGCTGCTCGATCGGGTAAGGCAGCGCCAACGGCAGCTGAGCGGTCTTACTCACGCGGCATGGATGGCGCGTCGACATTGGCCACCGTTGTAACGGTGGCGTCATTGTTTGGCGGCTCGGATCGAACCGTGGGATCCAGGTCACCTGCCATCAGCACAGGCACCGCCGCGCCATACAACCCGCTGCTCGTGTAGCGCTCATGCGCATAACGCAACAGCACCATTACGATCGCTGCCACCGGCAAGGCCAACAGCACGCCCAGGAATCCGAACAGTTGGCCGCCGGCCATGATCGCGAAAATCACCGCCACCGGATGCATGCCAATGCGATCGCCGACCAGCCACGGGGTGAGCACAAATCCTTCGATGGTCTGACCGATGGCAAATACGGCCAGTACCAACCCGACGTGCAGCCAGTCGCCGTGTTGCACCAGCGTGGCGATGAGGGCGGCAATGACACCGACGATGCCACCCAGATACGGAATAAAACTGACCAAGCCGGCCGACATGCCGATTAACAGCGCTAGATCGACGCCGACCAAAGTCAGGCCAATCGAGTAGATCGCGCCCAAGGCCAGCATCACCGACAGTTGCCCGCGCAGGAATGAAGACAGCACGGCGTCGGACTGCAGCGCCAGGCGCTTGATGACGGGTTCGATGGCGCGCGGCAGCAGTTGGTCGATCTGCGCGACCAACGCGTCCCAATCACGCAGCAGATAGAAGGTCACCACCGGCACCAGCAGCAGGTTGGTCAGCACCAGCACCACGGCCAATCCGGACTTCGACAATCCACCGAGCACGGAGGTCGCAAAGCCGCCGGCTTGCTTCCAGTGTTCCTTCAGCAGGTCAACCAGACTGGTGACTTCGATACCCTCGATGTCGAAGCCAGTGCGCGCCTTGATCCACGGCAGCACCGTGTCTTGGCCCCACGCCAGATACACCGGCAAACGATCAATGAAACTGCTGACCTGGCGCTCAACCATGGGCACCAGCAGCAGCACGAACAACACCACCGCCAGGGTCATCAAACTGAACACCACGCACACGGCCGCCGTGCGCGAGAGCTTGCGCGCCTGCAGCCGATCTACCAGCGGGTCGCCCAGATAAGCAAGCAAGGCGGCCGCCGCAAACGGCGTCAGGATGGGTGCCAACAGGTAGGTCAGACCGCCCACCAGGAGGGTGAATGCGACCAGTTGCCATTTTTGGGTGTCGGTCATTTGGGGCTAGTGGCTAGTGGCTGGGGGCTAGGA
>ENA-ORBV01006684-ORBV01006684.1-microbial-mat-metagenome-genome-assembly--contig:-NODE-6684-length-20174-cov-4.512465_pt1 | contig 20174 bp, 19 predicted proteins | sample MGYA00237777_ERZ505514 | MGnify/ENA primary metagenome ERZ505514 (study PRJEB26160, sample SAMN06269048) | microbial mat metagenome | isolation source: Oligotrophic lake microbial mat | place... | reverse complement strand
GTGAAATTGGTAGACACGCTATCTTGAGGGGGTAGTGGCGAAAGCTGTGCGAGTTCGAGTCTCGCCGACGGCACCAAAAAGTTGCACTGTCCATGGCATGCCCGAACAGTCGAAAAAAGTGTTCAGAAGCTCCCGATGAACCTTGATCAGTATCTGCCAGTTTTGCTGTTCATCCTGGTTGGCATTGCAGTAGGCGTGATTCCCCAGGTCATCGGTTATGTGCTGGGTCCGAACCGGCCTGACGCCCAGAAGAACTCTCCCTACGAATGCGGCTTTGAAGCGTTCGAGGACGCGCGCATGAAGTTCGATGTGCGTTATTACCTGGTTGCCATCCTGTTCATCCTGTTTGACCTGGAGATTGCTTTTCTCTTCCCGTGGGCGGTTGCCCTGAAGGATATTGGCGCCGTCGGCTTCTGGTCCATGATGATGTTCCTCGGTATTCTGGTTGTGGGCTTTGTTTACGAGTGGAAGAAGGGGGCCCTGGATTGGGAGTAAGGCAATGATCGAAGGTGTATTCAAGGAAGGTTTCGCCACCACCAGTTACGACTCGGTGGTGAATTGGGCAAAGACCGGGTCATTGTGGCCAATGACCTTTGGACTGGCCTGTTGCGCGGTCGAGATGATGCATGCCGGTGCGGCGCGTTACGACATGGAGCGCTTCAGCATGTTGTTTCGCCCCAGCCCGCGCCAGTCGGACCTGATGATTGTGGCGGGGACCCTTTGCAACAAGATGGCGCCCGCGCTGCGCAAGGTGTACGACCAGATGAGTGAGCCGCGCTGGGTTTTGTCCATGGGCTCCTGCGCGAATGGCGGTGGCTACTACCACTACAGTTACTCGGTGGTGCGCGGCTGTGACCGCATAGTCCCGGTCGATGTCTATGTTCCTGGTTGTCCGCCGACTGCGGAGGCGTTGTTGTACGGCATCATCCAGTTGCAGCAGAAGATCCGGCGCACCAACACCATTGCGCGCGCGTAAAAGGCCTCACGTGACCGTTTTTGCAGTCAGCCCCGATGCGCTCAGGGACAAAGTAGCCGAAACCCTCGGTGACAGGGTTTTGCGTGCGGCAGTGCGCCATGGTGAGGTGACAGTCCTGGTTGCTGCGGTGCATTACCTGGAGTCGGCGCGGTTGCTGCGTGACACCAGCGGCTGCCAGTTCGAGCAGTTGGTCGACTTGTGTGGCGTCGACTATTCCGAGTATGCGGCCGACCGCTCCGAGGTCGCGCGGTATTGTGTGGTGTCGCACCTGTTGTCGGTGAGCCTGAACCAGCGGCTGCGTTTGAAGGTTTACGCGCCCGATGACGACGTACCGGTGCTGGCGTCCGTGACGGGCGTCTGGAATTCTGCCAACTGGTTCGAGCGTGAGGCGTTCGACCTGTTCGGCATCCTGTTCGAAGGGCACAACGACTTGCGCCGTATATTGACGGACTACGGATTCATTGGTCACCCGTTTCGCAAGGATTTCCCGACGACCGGTCATGTGGAGATGCGGTATGACGCAGAACAAAAGCGTGTGATCTACCAGCCCGTGTCGATCGAGCCGCGCGAGATCACACCGCGCATCGTGCGTGAAGACAATTACGGGGGCCTGCATTGAGCAACTGGTGCAATGGCCTGCGGCGCGCAGCACGAAATGGCTGAGATCAAGAATTACACGCTCAACTTTGGCCCGCAGCATCCGGCGGCGCATGGGGTTTTGCGACTGGTGCTGGAACTCGATGGTGAGGTGGTTCAACGTGCCGATCCGCACATCGGGCTGTTGCACAGGGCCACCGAGAAGCTGGCCGAGAGCAAGACCTATATCCAGTCGCTGCCGTACATGGACCGCCTCGACTACGTGTCGATGATGGCCAATGAACAGGCCTACTGTCTGGCAATCGAAAAGCTGCTGCAGGTCGACGTCCCGCTGCGCGCCCAGTACATCCGGGTCATGTTTGCCGAGATCACGCGACTGCTCAACCATCTGATGTGGTTGGGCGCACACGCATTCGACTGTGGTGCGATGAACATCCTGATCTACTGTTTCAGGGAACGCGAGGCCCTGTTCGACATGTACGAGGCGGTCTCCGGAGCGCGCATGCATGCGGCTTATTTCCGTCCAGGTGGCGTTTACCGCGATCTGCCCGACAGCATGCCGCAGTACAAGGTCAGCAAGATCAAGAACGCGCGTGCGCTGGCCCAGCTGAACGAAAACCGGCAAGGCACGTTCCTCGACTTCGTCGACGACTTCTGCAAGAATTTCCCCGGCCAGGTCGATGAATACGAAACCCTTCTGACCGACAACCGGATCTGGAAACAACGCACCGTCGGCATCGGTGTGGTGACGCCGGAACGCGCATTGAACCTGGGCTTCTCCGGCGCGATGCTGCGTGGTTCCGGCGTCGCGTGGGATCTGCGCAAGAAGCAGCCTTACGACGCCTACAGCCTGATGGATTTCGACATTCCGGTGGGCAAGACCGGCGACTGTTATGACCGTTATCTGGTTCGCGTCGCCGAGATGCGCCAGAGCAACCGCATCATCATGCAGTGCGTGGACTGGTTGCGGGCCAATCCTGGTCCGGTCATCACGGACAACCACAAGGTGGCTGCTCCCTCGCGCGAGTCCATGAAGTCGAACATGGAAGAACTGATCCACCACTTCAAGTTGTTCACCGAGGGTTTCCATGTGCCGGTGGGCGAGGCCTATGCCGCCGTCGAACATCCCAAGGGCGAGTTCGGCATTTACATCGTCAGCGATGGTGCCAACAAGCCGTACCGCCTGAAGATCCGCGCGCCCGGTTTTGCGCATCTTTCCGGAATGGACGAGATGGCGCGTGGCCACATGATTGCCGACGCAGTGGCCATCATCGGCACCATGGATATTGTGTTTGGGGAGATTGACCGATGATCTCGGAAGCAGGGCTGGCGCGATTTGCCAGGGAAGTGGCCAAGTACCCGGCCGACCAGAAGCAGTCGGCAGTGATGGCGTGCCTGGCCGTGGTGCAGCAGGAGCTGGGCCATGTCGGCGTGGAAAGCGAAAAGCTGGTGGCCGACTATCTGGGCATGGCGCCAATCGCAGTGCATGAGGTCACCACCTTCTACAACATGTACAACCAGCGCCCTTTGGGCAAGTACAAACTCAACGTTTGCACCAACCTGCCCTGCCAGCTGCGCGATGGCACCAAGGCCCTGCGCCATCTGGAGCACAAACTGGGCATCACGATGGGGCAAACTACCGCGGATGGCATGTTTACCTTGCAGCAAAGCGAATGTCTTGGCGCTTGCGCCGACGCACCGGTGCTGCTGGTTAATGACCGCACAATGTGCAGTTTCATGGGCAACGAGAAGCTTGACCAGTTGGTCGATGGGCTGATGGCAGCCGGGGTGGCACCATGATGGCGAGTCAGATCCTGGCGCAGTTTCAGGCCACCGGTGTGGAGACCTGCTTTCACGACCGCCATATCAGTCCCCAGATCTACGCAGGGCTCGATGGCAGCAACTGGCGCCTCAAGGATTACCAGGCGCGCGGTGGTTATGCAGCATTGCGCAAGATGCTGGCGGCAGACGGCGCGCCGGGCCTGACGCCCGATCAGGTGATCGCCACCGTCAAGGAGTCCGCGTTGCGCGGTCGCGGCGGTGCCGGATTCCCAACCGGACTGAAGTGGAGCTTCATGCCGCGGCAGTTCCCGGGCCAGAAGTACTTGGTGTGCAATTCGGACGAAGGCGAGCCCGGGACCTGCAAGGACCGCGATATCCTGCAGTTCAACCCGCACATCGTGATTGAAGGAATGGTGATCGCCGCGTACGCCATGGGGATTTCGGTCGGGTACAACTACATCCACGGCGAGATCTTCAAGACCTACGACCGTTTCGAGGAAGCTCTCGAAGAAGCCCGCGCCGCGGGCTTGCTGGGCGACGCGATTCTGGGCAGCGCGTTCAACTTCCAGTTGCATGCCGTGCATGGGTTTGGCGCTTATATCTGCGGCGAGGAAACAGCCTTGCTTGAGTCGCTCGAAGGCAAGAAAGGCCAGCCGCGTTTCAAACCGCCGTTCCCGGCGAGTTTTGGCATGTATGGCAAACCGACCACGATCAACAACACCGAAACCTTTGCGGCCGTTCCCTGGATCATCCGCAACGGCGGCGCCGCCTACCTGGCGTGTGGCAAGCCCAACAACGGCGGAACCAAGATCTATTCGGTCAGTGGCGACGTGGAGAAGCCGGGCAACTACGAAGTGCCGATGGGTACACCATTCGCCCGGCTGCTGGAGATCGCCGGCGGCGTGCGCAGCGGGCGTCAGCTCAAGGCCGTGATTCCGGGCGGCTCTTCGGCGCCGATACTGCCCGCAGCGGTGATGATGGATTGCACCATGGACTACGACTCGATTGCCAAGGCCGGTTCCATGCTCGGATCGGGCGCGGTGATCGTGCTCGACGACAGCCGCTGCATGGTCAAGTCCCTGCAACGCCTGAGTTACTTTTACATGCACGAGTCCTGTGGCCAGTGCACGCCATGCCGTGAAGGCACGGGCTGGCTGTCGCGCATGGTGGACCGTGTCGAGAACGGCCAGGGACGTGCCAGCGACATGGATTTGCTCAACTCGGTGGCCGACAACATCCAGGGGCGCACGATATGTGCCCTGGGGGACGCTGCGGCGATGCCGGTACGTGCCATGATCAAACATTTCCGCCACGAATTTGAATACCACGTAGAACACAAGATCTGCATGGTCCCGGCCTATGTATGAGGTCCCCACGCTCGTCACTGTCCCGGCTTTGGCGAGCGCCGAAGCCGCACGTACTTCGCTGGATGGGCGGACGCCGGAGGCGACCGATCTTCGCCCGGTCCCAATCTGCGCAGGCAGATTGGGAGCCACAGGGCTCAGCCCCGAGCGGGCTGGTCTTCTTTGGGGCGTCCCAGCGGAAGCCCGAATGAGCAGGTAACGAACATGGTAGAAATCGAACTCGACGGCAAGAAGGTGGACATTGTCGAGGGCAGCATGATCATGCATGCTGCTGACAAGGTCGGCACGTACATTCCGCACTTCTGTTACCACAAGAAGCTCAGCATCGCGGCGAACTGCCGCATGTGTCTGGTGGACGTGGAGAAAATGCCCAAACCGATGCCGGCCTGTGCCACGCCGGTGACGCAGGGCATGGTGGTGCGCACCAAGAGCGACAAGGCAATCAAGGCACAAAAGTCGGTGATGGAGTTCCTGCTCATCAACCACCCGCTCGATTGCCCGATCTGCGACCAGGGCGGCGAGTGCCAGTTGCAGGACCTGGCCGTCGGTTACGGTAGCTCGGCCTCGCGTTACGAGGAGGAAAAACGGGTCGTCTTCCACAAGGACGCAGGGCCCCTGATCTCCATGGAAGAGATGAGCCGATGCATCCACTGCACTCGGTGTGTCCGGTTCGGCCAGGAAGTCGCCGGCGTGATGGAGCTTGGCATGTCACACCGCGGCGAACATGCGGAAATCGAAACCTTTGTCGGACAGTCCATCGATTCCGAGTTGTCCGGCAACATGATCGACATCTGCCCGGTGGGGGCGCTGACCAGCAAGCCGTTTCGCTACAGCGCACGCACCTGGGAACTGTCGCGGCGCAAGTCGGTCAGTCCGCACGATTCGACGGGTGCCAATCTGGTGGTGCAGGTCAAGAACCACAAGGTGATGCGGGTCGTGCCGCTGGAAAACGAAGCCGTGAACGAATGCTGGATCGCCGACCGCGACCGCTTTTCCTACGAGGCGCTCAACAGTCCTGAGCGCCTGACCAAGCCAATGCTCAAGCAGGGTGGCCAGTGGCAGGAGGTGGAGTGGCAAACCGCCCTGGAATACGTGGCCAATGGCCTCAAGCAGGTCAAGGCCGACCATGGGGCTGCCAGTATTGGTGCGCTGACCAGCGCCCACAGTACGCTTGAAGAGTTGTACCTGAGCGCAGAACTGGTGCGCGGCATGGGCAGCGAGAACGTCGACTACCGGCTGCGCAATGCGGAGTTCCCGGTGCAGAGCCGCGCCCGCTATCTCGGTTGCAGCATCGCGTCGCTGTCGACGTTGCAGCGAGTATTGGTCATTGGCTCGAATTTGCGCAAGGACCATCCGTTGTTTGCGCAACGGGTGCGCCAGGCGGCGCGCTCCGGTTGTGCGGTGCATGTGGTGTCGGATCGGCCGGTGGACTGGGCGATGCCGATCGCCACGACCGTCCTGTCCGCGTCCGCACTCTGGGTCCGTGCCCTAGCCGACGTGGCGGCTGCGGTGGCGGCAGAGAAAGAAATCGCGGCACCGGCACCGGGTAGCGTGAGTCCGCAGGCACTGGCAATTGCCAAGTCCTTGCTGCGCGGCGACCGCAAGGCGGTGCTGCTCGGTAACGCTGCGGCACACCACGCCAAGGCCTCCAGCCTGCTGGCATTGGCCAACTGGATCGGGGAACACACGGGATGTACGGTTGGCTACCTCACCGAGGCGGCAAACACAGTCGGTGCCCAATTGGTTGGTGCCATGCCGCGTGCTGGCGGGCTGCACGCCGGGCAGATGCTCGGCGGCTCCCTGAAGGCGGTGCTGCTGCTCAATACCGAGCCCGCATTCGACGCGGCTGGTGGCGCCGCCCACAAACTGGCGGCCAGTGCGATGGTGGTCACATTGAGCCCGTTCAAAGCCAACCTCGCTATCAGCGATGTGTTGTTGCCAATTGCGCCATTCACCGAGACATCGGGCAGCTTTGTCAATGCCGAGGGACGGCTGCAGGGCTTCCACGCTGTTGTCAAACCGGCGGGCGACGCGCGGCCGGGCTGGAAGGTGTTGCGGGTGCTGGGCAATTTACTTGGCCTGCCAGGGTTTGACTTCGAGTCTTCGCACGATGTTCTGGTGCGCGCCGGTTTTGATGGCACTGCCAGCGGATCCATCGTGGATAACAAGCTGCTGGGCAATACCCACGATGGCACTGCGATCGATCTGGCTGCGGCGACCGTCGAGCCAGCCGTGGCGGCGTTGTACCAGCTCGACTCGATCGTTCGCCGCGCGCCATCCTTGCAACTTACCGCCGATGCGCGCGCCGCTGCCGCGCCCGCCGACCGGGCCGGGGTTCTGGTGTGATTGAACAGCTGCACGCCGCCGGGCTGGGCCTGTTGTCCGCGCCGTGGTGGACAGCGTTTGCCTGGCCGGTTCTGTGGACCCTGCTCAAGATCGTGGTAGTGCTGGTCCCGCTGATGGGGTGCGTCGCCTACCTCACCTTGTGGGAGCGTAAGGCGATTGCGTTTACCCAGTTGCGCAACGGTCCGAACCGGGTCGGTCCGATGGGCTTGCTGACTCCGATCGCCGACGCGCTCAAGCTGATGACCAAGGAGATCATCGTGCCGGCCGCGGCCAGCAAAGGGCTGTTCCTGCTCGGACCCATCATGACCATCATGCCGGCGTTGGCGGCCTGGGCCGTGGTGCCATTCGGCCCGGATGTGGTGCTTGCCAACATCAACGCCGGTTTGCTGTTCCTGATGGCGATCACCTCGCTCGAGGTCTATGGCGTGATCATTGCTGGCTGGGCGTCGAACTCGAAATACGCTTTTCTGGGCGCCATGCGGGCGTCGGCGCAAATGGTGAGTTACGAGATTGCCATGGGGTTTTGCCTGGTCGTGGTCTTGATGGTCTCGGCCAGCATGAACATGACCGATATCGTGATGGGTCAGGCCAAGGGCATGTTCGCTGACCAGGGCGTGGGGATTCTTTCCTGGAACTGGCTGTCGCTGTTCCCGATTTTCCTGGTGTACTTTATCGCCGCCCTGGCAGAAACCAACCGCCACCCGTTTGACGTGGTGGAGGGTGAGTCCGAGATCGTGGCTGGCCACATGGTCGAGTATTCCGGCATGTCCTTTGCCATGTTCTTTTTGGCCGAATACGCCAACATGATCCTGGTGTCGACCTTGTGCGTGATCATGTTCCTGGGCGGCTGGTTGCCCCCGTTCGCCTTCCTGGACTGGATTCCGGGCTGGATCTGGCTGGCGGCGAAGACCTTCGTGGTGGTCACGATGTTCCTGTGGGTGCGGGCGACTTTCCCGCGCTACCGGTACGACCAGATCATGCGTCTGGGCTGGAAGATTTTCATTCCCATCACGCTGGTCTGGCTGGTGGTGGTGGGTGGCTGGATGCAGACGCCGTTCAATATCTGGAAGTAAGCCCATGACTAGTGTTGCCTCCCCTGCGCCAACTGTTGGCGCGCCGTTCTCTTTGCGCGACTTTCTCTCCAGTTTCATGTTGCTGGAGCTTTTGAAGGGTATGGCCGTGACAGGCCGCTACATGTTCCGGCGCAAGATCACGGTCCAGTTTCCGGAAGAAAAGACTCCCGCGAGTCCGCGTTTTCGCGGCTTGCACGCGCTGCGCCGCTACGAAAACGGCGAGGAGCGTTGCATCGCCTGCAAGTTGTGCGAGGCGATTTGCCCGGCGCTGGCGATCACCATCGAGTCGGAGGTGCGCGCCGATGGTTCCCGGCGCACGACGCGGTACGACATCGATCTGACCAAGTGCATTTTCTGCGGCTTCTGCGAAGAAAGCTGCCCGGTCGACGCGATCGTCGAGACCCATATCTTCGAGTACCACGGTGAGAAGCGCGGGGACCTGTATTTCACCAAGGAAATGTTGCTTGCCGTGGGTGACCGTTACGAAAGCGACATTGCTTCCCGCCTGACTGCGGACGCCAAGTACCGCTAACAGGCCCTAGTCCCGGATTGCCCGCCATGGATCTCAAAGCCGGTCTGTTTTATGCCTTTTCGGCAATCTTGCTGTTCGCGGCTTTCCGCGTGGTTACGGCGCGCAATCCGGTGCATGCCGCCCTGTATCTGGTGCTGTCGTTTTTCCAGGCCGCGATGATCTGGATGTTGCTCAAGGCCGAATTCCTGGCGATTGTCCTGGTTCTGGTGTATGTAGGCGCGGTGATGGTGCTGTTTCTGTTCGTGGTGATGATGCTCGACATCAACATCGACAGTGCGCGCCAGGGGTTCTGGCGCCATTTCCCGCTGGCTGGCGCCGTCGGCGCCCTGATTGCGCTGGAAATGGCTGCCGTATTGATGGGAGGGTTTCGCATCAGTGAGGAGCCCAAGGCAGTGGCCGTGGCAGGACAGGCTGCCGGCCAGGTGTCCAATACCCGGGACCTGGGCATTTTGTTGTACTCCGAATACGTGTACCCGGTGCAAATTGCGGCCGTGATCCTGCTGGTCGCCATCATCGCGGCGATCGCCCTGACGCTGCGCGAGCGCAAGGACAGCAAACATATAGGTGCGTCGGAGCAGATTCGCGTCAAGGCCGGCGACCGGCTGCGGCTGGTCAAACTGGACGCAACCCGGCCCGCGCCGCCACCAGTTGCCGACGGCGCGCCGACGGAGGAAAAACCATGACGTTGACGCTGGGGCACTTCCTGTCACTGGGCGCGATGTTGTTCGCCTTGTCGGTGATCGGCATCTTTCTGAACCGCAAGAACCTGATCATCCTGTTGATGGCGATCGAACTGATGTTGCTCGCCGTGAACATGAATTTCGTCGCCTTCTCGTATTACCTGGGCGACATGCACGGACAGATATTCGTCTTCTTTATCCTGACCGTGGCGGCTGCGGAGTCGGCAATCGGGCTTGCCATCCTGGTCCAGTTGTTCCGCAACAAGTCGAATATCAACGTCGACGAACTCAATACGCTCAAGGGTTGAAACCACGATGAGTCAAAGCCTTTCTGCGTCGGTCCTGTTGACGATAGCGCTTGCGCCCCTGGTGGGTGCCGTCGTGACCGGGGTGTTCGGGACGGCATTCGGCGGGAACCGGATCGGACGGGTGGCCTGCCACAGCCTGGCAATCGCCGGCGTACTGCTGGCCTTTGTGTTGTCTGCGCACACCCTGTGGCGGGTGGCCGTAGCCGATGCACACTTCAACCAGACCATCTATACCTGGATGGTGCTTGGCAACCTGAAGATGGAGATCGGTTTCCTGGTCGATGGCCTGAGCGCCATGATGATGTGCGTCGTGACCTTTGTCTCCTTGATGGTGCATATTTACACAGTGGGTTATATGCGCGACGACGACGGTTACAACCGATTCTTCGCCTACATCTCGCTGTTCACGTTTTCCATGTTGATGCTGGTGATGAGCAACAACCTGCTGCAGCTGTTCTTCGGCTGGGAGGCGGTGGGCCTGGTGTCGTACCTGTTGATCGGATTCTGGTTCAAGCGTCCGACCGCCATTTTCGCCAACATGAAGGCGTTCCTGGTCAACCGCGTCGGTGACTTCGGTTTTATCCTTGGCATTGGCCTGATCGTGGCCTTTGCTGGCACGCTCAACTACACCGAGGTTTTTGCCAAGGCACCGGAGCTGGCAAAACTGGCCTTTCCCGGCACCAGCTGGCTGCTCATCACGGTCATCTGCATTTGCCTGTTCATCGGTGCCATGGGCAAGTCGGCCCAGTTCCCGCTGCATGTCTGGTTGCCCGATTCGATGGAAGGCCCGACACCCATCTCCGCCTTGATCCATGCCGCAACCATGGTCACGGCCGGCATCTTCATGGTCGCGCGCATGTCGCCACTGTTCGAGTTCAGCGATACCGCCCTGGGCTTTATTCTGGTGATTGGCGCGATCACAGCACTGTTCATGGGCTTTCTGGGCATCATCCAGAACGACATCAAGCGCGTGGTGGCCTATTCAACCCTGTCGCAGCTGGGTTACATGACGGTGGCACTGGGCGCCTCAGCCTATTCGGTGGCCGTGTTCCACCTCATGACCCATGCCTTTTTCAAGGCCTTGTTGTTCCTCGCCGCAGGCTCGGTGATCATGGGAGTGCACCACAACCAGGACATCCGCTGGATGGGTGGCTTGCGCAAGTACATGCCGATTACCTGGATCACCGCCTTGCTCGGATCGTTGGCGCTGATCGGCACGCCGCTGTTTGCCGGTTTCTACTCCAAAGACAGCATTATTGAGGCCGTGCATTTCAGCAACCTGCCGGGCGCGGGGTTTGCCTATTTCGCAGTGCTGGCGGGCGTGTTTGTGACCGCCTTTTATTCGTTTCGGATGTATTTTCTGGTGTTCCATGGCAAGGAGCGCTTCGACCAGAATCCGGATGCGCACCATGATGAACAGCATGGCGCCCAGCATGCGCCGCACGAATCGCCGTGGGTCGTGACAGTGCCGCTGGTTTTGTTGGCGATTCCGTCGGTGGTGATCGGCTTTTTGACCGTGCAGCCGATGCTGCATGGCGATTTTTTCAAGGGCGCGATTGTCGTCAATGCGGCAATCCACCCCGCGATGACCGAATTGGGCAAGATCTTTCAGGGCCCGCTCGCGATGGCGCTGCACGGCCTGACGACCGCGCCGTTCTGGCTGGCAGTGGCAGGCGTCGCCTGTGCCTACTACCTGTACCTGGTCAATCCCGCCCTCCCAGCAGCCATCAAAGCCCGGGTGATGCCGTTGTATACGCTGCTGGAGAACAAGTACTACCTGGACTGGTTCAACGAAAACGTGCTGGCGCGCGGCGCCAGGGCGCTCGGGTTCGGGCTGTGGAAAGGCGGCGACGAGGCCTTGATTGACGGAACATTGGTGAACGGGTCCTGGAAACTTGTCGCCCTCGTATCGGGCGTTGTGCGGCGCTTCCAGACCGGTTACCTCTACCACTATGCGCTGTGGATGATTCTTGGCGTGTTTGTCTTGATGACGTATTTCGTCTGGCGCTAGGAGAATAATAAAAATGGGTTTGTTGAGCCTGGCTATCTGGACGCCAATCACTTTTGGCGTCATCTTGCTGGCTTTGGGCCGTGACGAGCATGCGGGCGTGGTGCGCTGGATCGCACTGCTCGGGGCGCTCGCCTCGTTTCTGGTTACTTTGCCCCTTTACGGCGGTTTCAAACTCGGCACTGCGGCAATGCAGTTTGTCGAAAGCACGCCCTGGATCGGCCGTTTCAACGTCAACTACCACCTGGGGGTGGACGGTATTTCGCTGTGGTTCGTATTGCTGACCGCGTTTGTCAATCTGGTGGTAGTGATCGCCGGTTGGGAGGTCATCACGCGGCGGGTAAACCAGTACATGGGTGCGTTCCTGATTCTCAGCGGCCTGATGATCGGCGTTTTCTGCGCACTCGATGGCTTGTTGTTTTATGTGTTCTTCGAAGCGACCCTGATTCCGATGTACCTCATCATCGGCATCTGGGGCGGCCCGAACAAGATCTATGCGGCCTTCAAGTTCTTCCTGTACACCCTGCTTGGGTCGCTGCTGATGCTGATTGCGTTGATCGTGCTGTACACCAAGTCGGGCGGGAGTTTTGACCTTCTGACATGGCATACATTGCCGCTGGGTGGGACTACGCAAACGCTGTTGTTCTTCGCCTTTCTCGCCGCCTTCTCGGTCAAGGTCCCGATGTGGCCGGTCCACACCTGGTTGCCCGACGTACACGTCGAGGCACCAACCGGCGGCTCGGCGGTGCTGGCGGCCATCATGCTCAAGCTTGGCGCCTACGGCTTTTTGCGCTTGTCCATGCCGATTGCGCCTGACGCCTCGCGTGAATGGGCTGGCCTGATGATCGGCCTGTCGCTGGTGGCCGTGGTGTATGTGGGTCTGGTTGCGATGGTGCAGCAGGACATGAAGAAGCTGGTGGCGTATTCCTCGGTGGCGCACATGGGGTTCGTCACACTGGGCTTCTTCGTCTTCTCGGACCTGGGTGTGGCGGGCGGACTGGTGCAGATGATTGCGCATGGCTTTGTTTCCGCCGCCATGTTTCTGTGCATCGGTGTCCTGTACGACCGGGTCCATTCGCGTGAAATTTCCAGCTATGGCGGTGTCATCAACACCATGCCCAAGTTCACTGCCTTTGCCCTGTTGTTTGCCATGGCCAACTGCGGCTTGCCGGGAACCGCCGGTTTTGTGGGCGAGTGGATGGTGATACTGGCCGCCGTGAAGGCCAATTTCTGGCTTGGTTTTGCAGCCGCCAGTGCCCTGATTTTTGGCGCAGCGTACACATTGTGGATGTTCAAGCGCGTCTACCTGGGTGCGCCTGCCAACGACGACGTCAAAGGCCTGAGCGACATCAACAACCGGGAGTTCCTGATGCTCGCCCTGCTGGCTGCTGCGGTGTTGTGGATGGGTGTGTATCCCAAACCATTCACCGATGTGATGGACAGCTCGGTTGCGGAGTTGCTGCGCCATGTGGCCCAGTCCAAGTTGAATTGAGAGACCCGAGCGATGATTGACAACTACAGCTGGATCACCGTTTACCCGGAGATCGTCTTGTTGACGTTGGCATGCGTGATCGCGCTGGTGGATCTCGGTGTCACCAGTCCCGGACGCAAGAAAACCTATGTGATGACCGTGCTGGCGCTGGCAGTGGTTGCGGCAATGCAGGCCGGTTACGCGGTCAGCGGCCTCAACCAGTATGGTTTTGGGAAGATGGTCGTGAGTGACCAGATGGGCAACTGGCTCAAGTGTTTTGCCGCCATCGCCGTGCTGGTAACGTTGGTGTACGGTCGTGCGTACGCCGCCCAGCGCGATATGTTGCGTGGAGGCGAACTGTTCACCCTTTCGCTGTTCGGCCTGCTGGGCATGTTCATCATGGTCGGTGGCAACAACTTGCTGGTCATTTACATGGGGCTGGAGCTGCTCACCTTGTCAAGTTATGCCCTGGTGGCGCTGCGCCGCGACAATGCGGTCGCCACCGAGGCGGCGATGAAGTATTTTGTGCTCGGAGCGATGGCGTCCGGTTTCCTGCTCTACGGTCTGTCCATGTTGTACGGTGCCACCGGCACGCTGGACGTGAATCGGGTCGCACAGGCAATTGCCAGCGGCGAGGTCAAGCACCAGGTGCTGGTGTTCGGGCTGGTGTTCGTCGTCTCCGGGCTGGCCTTCAAGCTCGGTGTGGTGCCGTTTCACATGTGGATCCCCGACGTCTACCAGGGCGCACCGACCGTGGTCACGCTGCTCATTGGCGGCGCACCAAAGCTGGCGGCATTTGCGATTTTTATCCGCCTGCTGGTCGAAGGCATGTTGCCGCTGGCGCTGGACTGGCAGCAGATGCTGATGGTGTTGTCGATCGGCTCGCTTCTGGTCGGCAATCTGGCGGCCATTGCACAGACCAATATCAAACGCATGCTCGCGTTTTCGACCATCTCCCAAATGGGTTTTGTGTTGCTGGGGCTGATGTCCGGCGTGATCAATGGCAACACCATTTCATCGGCCGATGCCTACGGCGCCTCGATGTTCTACGTCGTGACCTACGTGCTGACTACACTGGGCAGTTTTGGTGTCGTGCTGCTGCTGGCACGCAAAGGTTTCGAGAGTGAAGAAATTGCGGACTTCGCCGGTCTGAACCAGCGCAGCCCGTTGTATGCCGCCGTCATGGCGGTGTGCCTGTTTTCGCTGGCAGGTATTCCTCCAATGGTCGGTTTTTACGCCAAGCTGTCGGTGCTGCAGGCCCTGATCGCCTCCGGCGAGGCCTTGCATATCGGGCTGGCGGTGTACGCCGTCATGATGTCGCTGGTCGGCGCGTTCTACTACCTGCGTATTGTCAAGCTGATGTATTTTGACGAACCGGTGCAGACTGCGCCCATCGAAGCGGGTGCCGATGTTCGCCTGGTGCTCACCCTCAACGGGGCGCTGGTGTTGTTGCTCGGTTTGTTGCCCCACTCGCTCATGGCCTTGTGCGGGCAAGCCGTCGCCACCATGATGGCTGGTTGACGCCTGTGCCTGTGCCTGTGCCACCGGCTGCAGCGACCGACGCGCACCTGCTGGAGCAGTGCCTTGCCAGCCAGGAGATGGTGCGCGGCGATTTTCTGCACGCACGGCGCGACACGGTGCGACTGCCCGACGGGTCCGAGTCAACACGCGAGTACGTGGTGCATCCCGGTGCGGTGATGGTGATTCCGTTGCTGGTGGATGCAGGCGGCGCCACGCGGGTGGTGCTGGAGCGCCAGTTCCGTTATCCGGTGGGCAGGGTGATGGTCGAGTTTCCCGCTGGCAAACGCGACCCGGGCGAGGACTTGCTGGAGTGTGCACGGCGCGAATTGCGCGAAGAAACCGGCTACCGGGCGCTGGAATGGGCGCACGCCGGCGGGTTGCATCCGGTGGTGTCCTACTCGACCGAAACCATCGACATCTGGTTCGCGCGCAGCCTGGCCCCCGGAGCGCGACAGCTCGATCAGGGCGAATTCCTGGATGTGTTCAGCGCCACACCGGAGGAACTGATGGGCTGGTGCCGGGACGGACAGGTAACCGATGCCAAGACGCTGATCGGGGCGTTGTGGCTGCAGAACTGGTTGTCAGGCGCATGGTCTTTGGAGTGGCGTAGCGTTGCCGAGCATCCCGCTGCGGGATAATCCGGCGATGAAGGTTTTAGACCTCACCTGCTCCCACGACCATGTTTTCGAAGGCTGGTTTGCCTCCGAGGACGACTTTGTCTCGCAGCACGCCCGCGGCATGGTCGCATGCCCGATGTGCAGTGACACTCTCGTGCGCAAAAAACCGAGCGCGCCGCGCCTGAACCTGGGCAACGCGCGCGCCCCGGCGGAGTCAAAACAGGACGTGGTGGCGGTCGACCCGTCCGCTGTTGAACTGCAGGCGGCGTGGCTGGCGATGGCGCGCCGTGTGCTGGCCCAGACCGAGGACGTGGGTGAACGTTTTGCCGAAGAAGCCCGGCGCATCCACTATGGTGAAACCGGGCAACGCGCGATCCGCGGCAAGGCCTCGCGTGCCGAGACTGAAGCCTTGGCCGAAGAGGGCATTGCAGTGCTGCCGCTGCTGCTTCCCGACGTGCTCAAAGGCCAATTGCAGTAAGGCAGCCCGCGGGTGCCGTAAACCTCTCGCGCCTCAGGTCGTGAACTGCAGGGCGGCCAGCCGGGCATAGATGCCATCCTGTGCCACCAGGGCCGAGTGGCTGCCCTGTTCGACAATACGGCCATGGTCCAGCACCACGATGCGGTCCGCTTTTTGCACGGTGGCAAGTCGGTGCGCGATCACCACCGTGGTGCGGTTGCGCATCGCGGATTCGAGCGCCGCCTGCACCTTGCGTTCACTCTCTGCGTCCAGTGCACTGGTGGCTTCGTCGAGCAACAGCAGCGGTGGGTTCTTCAGCATTGCCCGGGCAATGGCAATGCGCTGGCGCTGGCCACCACTCAGGCGAACGCCGCGCTCGCCAAGAAAGGTGGAGTACGCCTGCGGTAAGGCCCCGATAAAACCGTCGGCAAAGGCAGCCTGCGCAGCCGCACGGACTTCGTCGTCGGTCGCGTCGGGTTTGCCGTAACGGATGTTCTCCATGGCGCTGGTCGAGAAGATCACCGCGTCCTGCGGCACGATGCCGACCCGCTGGCGCAGATCCTGCAAGGCCAGGTCGCGAATCGGAATGCCGCCCAGTGTGATGGCGCCGTGTTGCGGGTCATAAAAACGCAGCAATAACTGGAACACCGTGGTTTTGCCGGCACCACTGGGGCCAACCAGGGCCACGGTTTCACCGGCCTCGACGCGGAAGTTGAAATCCTGCAAGGCTGCCTGCAGCGGCCGTGACGGATAGTGGAACTGAACCGCGCGGAACTCTACTGCGCTGCCATCGGCGCCGCTGGCTGCGGCCACCGGTTTGACCGGTGAGCCGATCGGCGAGCGGGTGTCAAGCAGCTCCATCAGGCGCTCGGTGGCGCCGGCGGCACGCAACAAATCGCCGTACACCTCACCGAGGACAGCAAAGGCGCTGGCCAGAATGATCACGAACACCACGTTTTGCCCCAGGTGCCCGGCGCTGATGCTCCCGGCCATCACCGCCTGCGTGCCCTGGTACAGGCCCCACAACAGAGCGGCAGAGGTCGCGATGATGATGAAGGCGACCAGTATTGATCGCGCCAGGCTGCGGCGTACCGCGACCTTGAAGGCGCTGTCGGTGGAAGCGTCGAAACGGCGTGTTTCGCGTTGCTCGGCGCTGTAGCTTTGCACTACCGGAATGGCGTTCAGCACTTCGGCGGCAATGGCGCTTGAATCCGCCACCCGGTCCTGGCTGGCGCGCGAGAGGTTTCGCACCCGACGGCCAAACCACAGGCTGGGCAACACGATCAGCACCAGAATGCCCGTCACCTGCAACATCACGTACGGATTGGTCCAGACCAGCATACCCAGGGCGCCCACACCCATCACAGTGTTTCGCAATCCCATGCTGAGCGACGAGCCCACCACCGTTTGCACCAGGGTGGTGTCGACCGTCAGGCGGCTCAGCACTTCGCCGGTCTGGGTGGTTTCGAAGAACTCCGGGCTTTGCCGAAGCACGTGGGCGTAGACCGCGTTGCGCAGGTCGGACGTGACCCGTTCGCCCAGCCAGCTGACCATGTAAAAGCGCGCCGCCGAAAACAGGCCCAGCGCCACCGCAACCGCGAACAACTCGACGAAGTGCTCACGCAGCGCCATCACCTGGCTACCCTTGTCGGAGCTCGCCACGCCGCTGGCCATTCCGCCGTCGATCAGTCCGCGCAGGACAACGGGAAAGGCCAGCGTGCTTGCAGCCGCCATGACCAGGAAGAACATTGCCAGCGCGATGCGGCCGTGGTAGGGCCTGAGAAACGGCAGCAGGCCCGACAACGAGCGCGGTGACCGGGCTTTGGCGCGTTCAGTGGACATTGGCAGCGGTTCCGAGGGTTCTGGCAAGCCCCGTAGCCTAACAGGGTCGAACCGGTGCTCTGGTCGCAGTCAAAGTACCAGTGGTTTCGCGTAACCGGTCATTTCCAGGTAACCGCGGCCGACGCGGCGCTGCGTGTCGTCGAACAGCTCGCACAGGCCTTCCCAGTAGATGGCGCCGGTGGAGCCGCGGCTGTCAAGCTCCTGGTCGTCCAACACTGCCCGGGCGCGGTAATCGCCGCCCGGAGTGCGTACGAGCCATTCCACCGGGTAACTGGTTTGCGTCCGGGCACTTTTCCAGAAGCGGAGCGCCTGGAACACGGTGTCGCCGCGCTCGAATATGGACGCGCCTGCGTCGGCTCGCCCGGAACGGCGAAAGGAGCCGCCGTCCCACAGAGCAGCCCCCGACTGGTCACGCAGGCGAAATGCGGTCAGTGCGCTTCCATCGAACAGGTTCATGCCAATCCAGTCCCAGCCGACGGCCAGCGGGTGCATGAAGCTGTCGCTCCATTCATGGTCCAGCCAGGCGGCGCCGTCCCCAGGTCTGAAGTCGGCATTCGCCGAGGCGCCGCCAGCGCCGGCAAGCGGTTGCAGTTGCCCCTGGACGCGGATGTCGCCGTCAAATGCCAGCTGCGGTTGGCTGTAGTAATGACTCGCCTGCTGGGGCTCGGGGCCCTTGCGTGAGAGGCCGTCTTCGCCTTGCAGCAACAGCGGCTGGGTCGGCGCGAACCTGAGGTTCAACGCGAAGTCGCCCGCTGCAATACGCGCCACATACACCCCGTTGCTGCGCTCCAGCGACCAGTCACGCAGCACTACCGCCGTATCGGTTTCGCTGGCCTGCGCAATGCCAAACCCGGCGCGTGCGATGCGCTGGTCGTGCCAGAAGCGCTGGCCTTGTATGTCGGTCACTGCCGCATGGGCGAACAGCAACTGGCGTGCCGCAAATCGCGATGCCATCTGCTGGGTCGGTTCGACGCGGCTGCGAAAGAAGGTAATCTGGAAACCGTAGTCACGCATTCTCGACCCCGCGCCGCTGCGTCCATGTCCGGTGATGTACCACCATTCGATCCGGCTTTGCGGATGGCTTGCAAAGTCGCGCGGGAAGGTCAGGCGCGGCGGCTTCTTGGCGTCGGGGGGCGACTGTGCCGCCGCTGTGCCCGACAGTCCGGCCCCGATACCGGCCAGCAGCAGCGCCCGGCGCACCTGGTCGGGCAGAAGTCGGCGGCGCATTGGCTAGGGCCTGTTAACGCTATTGGAGGGCTCACGCCCGGGCCGCGCAGCCCACAGGGCCAGGCGCGGGTGAGGCCGTGTGCCGGCGGCACACAACGAACGTGCAACAACGCCCTGCGGGTTGCCCGGCCCGGGCCCAACGGGTGATCCCATAAAACAAACTCCCTCTGCGTTGCAAAGACTCGCCTTGGCCGACGCCAAGGCGAATCTTTGCGCCTGGATGGGCTTCGTTTTATGGGTCACTTGCGTCCTCCAGTAGCGTTCACAGGCCCTAAAGCGCAACCGTGTAGTTCAGTGTCATGCGGCCACCATCGACGGTGACGATTTCGCCGGTGACGTAACTCGCGGCATCACTGGCCAGCCAGGCCACCACATCGGCGATCTCGGATGGTTCGCCCAGGCGTTTCATGGGCGTGCGGCTGAGGATTCGCGCGCGCGCTGCGTCGCTGGTCAATACTGCTTTTGCGGCCAGATCGGTGGCGATCGTGCCCGGCGCCACCGCATTGACCCGGATACCCTTGTCGGCAAGCGCCAGTGCCATCACGCGCGTGAGCTGGTTGATGCCGCCCTTGCTGACGTTGTAGCTGGCGATGGTGGGAATAGCCAGCACACCATTCACAGAACTCATGTTGACAATCGCCGCGTGCGGCGCTTCCGTGGCCGTACCGGATTGTGTACCGCGCGCGCCCGCCATCACCCGTGCGACTGCCTGCCCGACCAGGAAGGCGCCTTTGAGGTTGACGCGCAACACGGCGTCGAAGTCTTCCTCGGTCACCTCCAGGAAGTCCGCTGCCTTGAAGATGCCTGCGTTGTTCACAAGGACGTCGATGCGCCCGTGGGTGGATACAACGGTCGCCACCATGGCATCGACCTGCGCTTTGTTGCCGACATCACACGCCACGAACAGCGCGCCGAGTTCATCGGCGAGGGCCTGGCCGCGCTCCTCGTCCACGTCGACGAGCACCGGTATTGCACCTTCCACGGCAAAGCGCCGCGCGCAGGCCGCGCCGATGCCCTGTGCTGCGCCGGTAATCACGACCACGCGCCCCGCATGTCCGAACGAGACACCAGAACGGGCCACTGCCTGGGCGCTCACTGGAGTACCTTCGCCTGGCGGCTGCGGTAGCGAGCGCCTCGGGATCGGCCCGGCGGCGCCTGCTGGGGCACCTTCGCCTGACGGCTGCGGTAGCGAGCGCCTTGGGAGCGGCCCGGCGGCGCTGACCGGAGTAGCTTCGCCTGGCGGCTGCGGTAGCGAGCGCCTTGGGAGCGGCCCGGCGGCGCTCACCGGAGTACCTCCGCCTGGCGGCTGCGGTAGCGAGCGCCTTGGGAGCGGCCCGGCGGCGCTCACCGGTGTACCTTCGCCTGGCGGCTGC